>Ga0315273_10000354_pt1 | contig 46669 bp, 43 predicted proteins | sample YL17G02_0_MG_FD_205753 | JGI IMG/M metagenome (GOLD analysis project Ga0315273, IMG submission 205753) | Sediment microbial communities from Yellowstone Lake, YNP, Wyoming, USA - YL17G02_0 | ecosystem: Environmental > Aquatic > Freshwater > Lake > Sediment | place: USA: Wyoming | collected...
CAGCGCGTTGAGCTGCCCCCAGGTCATCTCGAATGGCTGGGGGGAGGTGAGCGCCGCGGGTGCGGACGGGCGGTGCGGGGCGCGACCGGCGGCGGAAACCGTCACCCGGCCGAAGGGCCGCACGGCCTGCAGATCTCCCGGGTCGGCCGGGCCCGAGGCCATGGCGGCAGCCCCCTGCAGGGTCTCGTCGTGCCACTGGTCGATGTACCAGCGGGTCGAATCGGGCCCGAAGCCCAACTCCTTGGGGATCAGGGCGGAGTCCCCGCGCACCACGAAGAAACGGGCGTTGCCCATGATGCGGTACTCCGCGCCGTCCTCCGTCTTGATGGTGAGGTCCACGCTGGTGACGACCTCGTTGTGCCATCTGGGGTTCTTGCCCGGCCGGCTGTCGGGCAAGGCGCGGAGCGTGGGGTCCAGGTTCAGAAGGACGCTGCTGGCCGGTGGCGCCGCCCCGCCGCCCACGAACAGGTTGCGCGCGATGTCCAGCTCCATCTCGCGGGTCACGGGATCGTCGCGGAACAGATTCCCCGCCGAGTCGCCGAGCGCGAAGATGAAACGGAAGTCGTCCGTGAAGATCTCCTTGTAGACGGTGATATCGCGGTTCTTCCAGCACCATTCGAACAGGCGGATCACGTTCTGGGGCGAATTGGGCGTGGGTGGCGGGACGTAGATGCCGGTGGTGGGGGCGAGGCGCGGGGCGAACGGGTTGAAGCAGCCACTCGCGCCCAGCAGCAGAAGCGCGACCGGCCACGCGCGCGCGATGCGGCGAACCGTCATGGGTCAGCCTCCCGCGCCGGCGTTGAGCCGGCGGCTGCCGAAGGTCTGCTCATCGTCGACCTTGGGAGGCGCTCCCACAGCCGGGTCCACGCGATCCTGCCACCGGATCAGGGCCCAGCGCGAGGCCGAGATCCTGGTGAAGTGGAGTTCCGAATAGCCCACCGCGATGAGCAGGGTGTCGGCCGTCTTCTCCCGCAGGGCCCAGACCTTGTAGCGCCGGCGCAGGATCGCGTTGTCTCCCTCGTAGATGTCGTGGGGGTAGTCCACGTCCTCCAGCCACCGCATCTCGTACGGATCCCCATATGAGCGGATGAAGACGGACAGGAACTGGGCTTCGTGACGCAGGTCCCAATCCGCCGGCAGGATGCCGGAGTAGTTCTTCAAGACCACCGGGTCGAAGAAGGCGTGGAATCCCCAGCCGTCGGTCGTCGTGTCGGCCAGGGCGCCGAGGTAGGCGTCCTGGCCGGCGTTGTCCTTGCGTTCGATGCCGATCTGCATGTAGCGCAGGCAGCTCTCGGGCGTCGCGTAGCTGGGGAGCAGCGTGGTTCCCGTGCCCCCGACCTCGGGGCTGGCGGGCTTGAAGAGGTCGCAGCCCGCGACGAGCACGGCCAGCAGGCCGAGCGCGAGCGCCGCGCGCAGCAGGCGGGAGTTCCGGAGGATCACAGTTCCCATGAGACCTGCAGGCTGCCGTTCCAGAAGTCACTCTCCGTGCGTGGCTGCGCCAGTGGGGCGCCACTAGTGTAGTTGATGGAGCGGTCGGCGCGATAGGTGCGCAGGATGTCCCCGGTGAGACGCCCCTTGGGTCCCAGGGGCAGGTTCAGGCTGGCGCCCCCTGAGAAGTTGAGCTGCCGGCTGATGCGCGTCGGGGACAGGGCTCCGGCCTGAGAGGCATCGCGCTCGCCCGCCAGATAGTCCGGTTGTACGAACAGCGAGAAGGCGGGGCTCGGCGTGTAAGCCAGGCGGGCGGAGAGCGTGTAGTTGTCGTTCACCTCGGAACGGCTCAGGTAGTAGAGCCCATCCACGAACTGGGTGTAGGTGCCGCTGGGCTGGTGCTTGGCGTTGTGGCGGATGTTCATCGTGAAACGCTGTGAGAGCACGGCATCCAGGGTCGTGGCCGTGCTGTAGTCCAGCGAGAGCCGGTCGCTTGCTGGCAGGAATCTGAAGTGCATGTAGTCGGCGCTGATCGAGTTGTTCTGAGTGGCCGTCAGCCCTGGCAGCATGCGATAGCTCCAGCGCCACTCGGCCCGGTAGGCGGTGGCCTCGGTGTTGGATGCCGTGCTACCAGCCTGGAGATTCACTAGCACGTTCCGGGCCACGTCCAGGACGAGTCCGCTGTTGAAGCGTGTCGAACTGTTGTACAGGGTCTCGATCCGGTAGTTCTGACGGTACTGGTCGCGGTCCACGGGCGGGTTCGGGTACTTGCCGATGATGAAATAGCGGTAGGAGCTGAGGCTCACTCCGCCGGTGGCCCGCAACGTGATCTTCCGGGCGAGATTGCGAGAGAGCGTGGCGTCGATCGTCGCCACCTTGAGAGACTCGCCGTAGCCTCCCGTGGTCGCGCGGGTCGGATATTCCGAGCGGGTGTTCGTCAGCGAGAAACGGCCCTCGAGGTTCCAGCCGGCCAGCAGGAAGCGGCCGTCGAAACCGAAACCGAGATCCCGCCGGCTGGACGTGGAGTTGAGCGTGCCGCCCTGCGCCTGGTCCTGAGCGCCGTAGCGCCCGGTCGCGTTCACGTAGCGGTCGTTGTTCTGACGCAGGCGCAGGGTGGCTTCGGCGCTGCTGCTGAACGTGCGCACCTGCCGGGTCGTGCCAGAGTCCGTGAGGGTCTCGACACGGATGCGGCGGACCGTGTAGTTCAGGTTGAGTCCCACCGTCTTCCCGGGCAGGAGCCCGAGGGTGCCGCGCAGGTTGTTGCTCAGGTCGCTCGTGCGCGCGTTGCCGGGGGAGTTGGGGGCGCGGGTGCGTGACAGGTTCCCGTTCATCTGGCCGGAGAGGTCATGGGTGAGGTAGCGACTCTGCAATCGCAGGGTTCCGTTCAGATCGGCCGAGGCGCCTCGTTTGACCTGCTGGAAGTTGGAGAGGTCCAGCAGGCCGGAGAAGAAACTCACTTCGGAACGCAGAGCGCTCCGTGGCTGCTGGCGCGTGCGGATCGAAAGCTGGAAGTCGTTCTTCTTCTCGCCCTGGTCGTTGATGGACCCGGGGTCGCGGCTGTTGAAACGGTCGAGGTTGGCCCGCGCGCCGAGAGAGAAGTTGGGGGAGAACCGCCAGCCGCCCTCGGTTCCCGATGAACTGGTCTGCCGCAGGCTCGTCTGCGTACCCGCGGTATAACGGTCCATCTGGATGGTGGTGGTGTTCTGCAGGAAGAGGGATCCGAGCACGAGCCTGTAGTCCCCGGTGTTGCTCCAGGAGCTCGAGGTCCGTTGGATACTGTAGCCGCTGTTGTAGCGGAACGTGGTGAGCCGGCGGACCGTGCTCGCCAGCGGGTTGAGACGCTCCCGGTCGAGGTACACCCCCACGCTGTCCACCGGCATGCTCAGGCTGTCCGCCAGCCAGACCAGGCGCTCCAGCGACCAGCGGTACCGCACCGAGAGCGCCCGGAGCGTGTCGGGGGTGAGGCTCAGGCTGTCGGCCACCGGGAACAAGCGGTCGAAGCGCAGGCCCAGGGTGTCCCTTAGGAGGGTCGTGTCCGCGAACGCGTAGCGCGAGGATGCTGACTGCTGGGCATGTCCCGGCATGGCAGCAAGAACCAGCTCCAGCACGGCGGGCAGAAGGAGGAAGGCGAGGCGCCGGGACCGGATCATGGATGCGCGAAGATGAGTTCCATCACGGCGTTCGAGAGTAGCATCCGCCTCGAAAGGGGGTCAACGCAGTACGTTCTCTCGTGTTGTTACCCCGCGACCTCCGTATTCCGTGGAGGAAGAGTGGTTGCGACGGGTGGCGGGGGAGACGGTTCCCCCCGACCCGGCAGACCCCTCCGGCCCGGCGAGCGGGGGCGCGGCGCAGCCTTCCAGACGAGCCCGCACCCCCCGGACTCTCTGCTTGCGGCACGCGCGCACGGGTGCTAGCGTGCAGTGGCGCATCGTCATGGAAGACAAGGCTCGATGCCCTCGCGGACCACGCGGCTTCTCCGATAGCGCCAGTTCCAGATTTGCCCCCCGGCTCGACGAGCCGACACCGGAGTGACAGGGATGTTCCTCAACAACTTGATGGGCTTCTTCTCCACCGACGCGGCCATGGACCTGGGGACCGCGAACACCCTGGTCTACGTCAAGGGTCGCGGAATCGTGCTCAATGAGCCTTCGGTCGTGGCCGTGGAGAAGGCCACCGGCAAGGTGCTGGCCGTGGGGAGCGCGGCCAAGTTGATGCTTGGTCGCACCCCGGACGAGATCAACGCGGTGAGGCCCCTCAAGGACGGCGTCATCGCCGACTTCGAGATCACCGAGGATTTGCTGCGGGAGTTCATCCAGCGCGTCCAGAAGCACAAGTTCCTCTACCGCCCGCGCATCATCATCTGCGTGCCCTCGGGCATCACCGAGGTGGAGAAGCGCGCGGTCATGGACTCGGCCGAACGCGCCGGCGCGCGCCAGGTGCTGCTGGTGCCCGAACCCATCGCGGCCGCCATCGGCGTGGGGCTCCCGGTGGACACGCCGACCGGCAACATGGTGGTGGACATCGGCGGCGGCACCACCGAGATTGCCGTCATCGCGCTGAACGGCATCGTCACGAAGACGTCGATCCGCGTGGGCGGCGACGAGATGGACGACGCCATCGTGAACTACGCCAAGAAGGCGTACAACATGCTCATCGGCGAGCAGACAGCGGAGCGTATCAAGATCGAGATCGGCTCGGCTTTCCCGCTCACCGAGGAGGTGGACATGGAGATCAAGGGGCGCGACCTGGTGCGCGGCATCCCGCGCACCCTGCGGGTTTCCAGCGTCGAGATCCGCGAGGCCCTCGAGGAACCGGTCACCGCCATCGTCAACGCCCTGCGGGAGTCCCTCGAGCGCACCCCTCCCGAACTGGCCGCGGACATCGTGGACCGGGGCATCTACCTCAGCGGAGGAGGAGCGCTGCTGCGCGGTCTCGACCTGCTCATGCGCGAGGTCACCAACCTCAATGTCCGAGTGGCCCAGGATCCCCTCACCTGCGTGGTGCTCGGGGCGGGGAAGATCCTCGAACAGATCGAGGACTACGAGAAGGTGATCCTGCGCGGCCACAAGGACTGACGGGCAGCCGGAAGATGCCCAGGATCGGGGTGGCGTGGCCGCGGCGAGCGGGGTGCAGCCACCGCCGCTCGGCAACGAGGGGTGGCCGCTCAAACGCGGCGGACGGACCCCAGCCGGTCGCCTGATGGGAGGCTTCCTCCCGCCCGCCGAGCGTCGCAGCGGGGTCCTGGTCGGACTCTACGTGACGATCGCTCTGCTCCTCCTGCTCATCGGCGACCGTATCCCGCAGGCCGGATTGCGTGGTGTCGGCGCCTGGTTGTTCGCCCCGTTCGACCGGCTGGTGCTGGTGGTCGACCGGGCGGGCGCCGCCTGGCGCGAGAACGAGCGGCTTCACGAGCGCATCACCCGCCTGGAACTCGACGCCATCCGGCTGCGCCAGGCCGGTGTGGAGAACCTGCGGCTGCGCGACAGCCTGGGCCTGCCGGCCTATCGGGCGTTGACGCTGCGGCCGGCCGAGGTGCTGGCGCTGGCTGGCGAGCCGGTTCCGACCTCGGCCACGTTGAGCGCGGGCGCCCTGCAGGGCGTGAAGGTGGGCGACGCGGTGGTGACGAGCGACGGACTCGTGGGCCGGATCGGTGAGGTCTACGCCGGGCTCTCCCGCGTCATCCTGCTCACCGACCCGAACTCCGCCGTGGCCTGCGAGGTGGAGAGCACGGGGGTCCAGGGCGTGTTGCGCTTCTCCGCCTCGCCGCGACCTCAGTTGCTGCTGACCGGGGTGCCGATGGCGGACACCGTGCGCGTAGGGCAGCTCGTGCTCACCTCCGGACTCTCGCTGCGCTATCCACGCGGGCTCCCAGTGGGCCGCGTCGAGCGGTTTGCCCGCGACCTGAACGGGCTTACGCACGAGATCGAGGTGGCGCCGGCGGTGAGCCGGTCGCGGCTGCGCCACGCCTACGTGGTGCCCGGACCCGTTCTCCCGGGTGCGCCGGACGCGGAGGTGGGGCGATGAGGGTGTTCGCCGGGCTGTTGCTGCTCGCCTGCGCGGCCCTGCTCATGCGCTCGACCGCGTTCTCCGTGCTCGCGGCGCGTGGCGTCATCGTGGACGTGCTGGCCTTCGTCACCGTCGTGTGGGCCCTGCGCTGGGGCGAGAACCGGGGATCGACCTTCGGCTTCATCCTGGGAGTGGCGGCCGACCTCGACGCCGCGCACTGGCTGGGGCGGCATGCGCTGGCGCTGGCGCTGGTTGGCTACGGGGTCGGCCGGCTCTCGCGCGCGCTGGTGCGCGGCAATCCGGCGACGCAGTTCATGCTCCTTTTCGCCGCCACGCTGGCCCACCAGGCCTGGGTCCTGGTCCTCGAACTGGGCGGGGTCGCGGGGTGGCGGTTCCTGCTCGGGCATGTGGTGGTCTCCGGACTGGTCACCGCACCGCTCGGCGTGCTCGTGCTCGCTCTCATCGGTCTCGGGAGCGGGAGGTCGCTGTTCAGCCGTGCTGCCATCGAAGACGCTCCGCGAACTTAGGCGTCAGCGCCATCGCCTGCTCGTCGCCCTGACACTGGCGGGCTTCGGTTTGACGGTGGTGGGCCTGCTGCGCCTGCAGGTCGCGGAGGGGCAGAAGTATGCGAAGCTGGCGAAGGGGAACCGCGTACGGCCCGAAATACTGCGCGCGCCACGCGGCACGATCTACGACCGGAACGGCGAGCTGCTCGTCGACAGTGCCCCGAGCTTCGGGATCGTGTTCCGGCCCTTCCCGGCCGAGAGCGCACGGCGGGCGCTGGAGACGATGAGCCCGGTGTGGCTGGCGCGCGTAGGGGCCCTGGTCGAGCTCGACTCGGCCGAAGTCCGGCGCCGCGTGAACTTCGCCAACCTCACGGGCCAGAGCGCGATGCTACGGCACGACGCTCCGTTCGCGGTGCTCGCCCGGGTGGAGGAGTCGCGCAGCGAGCTGCCGGGTATCGAGGTCCAGGTGGAGCCGCTGCGGCACTACCCCCACGGCACACTCGCCGCGCACCTGCTGGGCTACGCTAGGGAGATCAGCAGCTCCGAGCTGGACACGCTCCGGGATGCGGGCTACGTGTCGGGCGATCTCATCGGCCGCACGGGGGTGGAGCGCAGCTACGAGAACTTCCTGCGCGGGCGTGACGGCGTGGAGTACGTCGTGGTGAACGCCCGCGGCCGGCGGGTCTCCACGCTCCGGGAGTCCGGCGCGCGGACGCCGGTGCCGGGGCTGGACCTGGTGCTCACGCTCGACCTCAAGGTGCAGCGCGCTCTCGAGGAAGTGATGGCCGATGTCCGGCGTGGCGCGGCGGTCGTGCTCGACCCGCGCGACGGCGGCATACTCGCGATGGTGAGCCGGCCGGCCTACGATCCCAGCGAGTTCTCGCACGGCCTGACCCGCGCGCGCTGGAAGGAGCTGAGTGAGGGCGGGGCCAACCCGCTGCTGGACCGGTCCATCCAGGGCGTCTATCCGCCCGGGTCCACATTCAAGGTCGTCACCATGAGCGCAGCGCTCGCCCGCGGCGTGGTCCGGCCGGGCACGCGCCTCGCGCCCTGCACCGGCGGCTTGAACTACGGCGGGCGCCGGTTCGGCTGCTGGGAGCACCGTGGCCACGGTTCACTCGACCTGATCGAGGCGCTCCAGCATTCCTGTGACGTCTACTTCTACCAGGTGGGGCTCCGGCTGGGGCTCGCGGGGCTCGAGCAGCCGGCGAAGGCCCTGGGACTCGGGGCGCGCACCGGCGTGGACCTGCCCCAGGAGGCGCGGGGCCTCATCCCGAACGCGGCCTACTACGACCGGCACTGGGGAGCCGGGCTCTGGCGCTCGGGGTTGCTGTTGAACCTCGCGATCGGGCAGGGCGAGCTGCTGCTGACCCCGCTGCAGCTCGCCCTGGTCACCGCCGAGGTCGCCAGCAACGGCCGGCCGCTGCGCCCGCACGTGGTCCAGCGCGTGCGGGGCGCGCGGGAGTTCCGGCCGGCCCGGCCCGTGCAGCTCGGGCTCCCGGCCGACCCCGCGATCTGGCAGCCAGTGCAGGAGGCCATGGAACGCGCGGTGGCCGCGGGCACGGGTGCGGCGGCGCGGGTGCCGGGTGTGCGCGTGGGGGGCAAGACCGGCACGGCGCAGAACCCGCACGGCGAGGACCACGCGCTCTTCGTCTGCTACGCTCCGGTGGACTCGCCGCGCGTGGCGGTGGCCATCGTCGTCGAGAACGCCGGGCACGGGGGCAGCGTCTGCGCGCCCCGGGCGGGGGAGATGATGCGGCGCCTGTTCCTGCCCGATTCGCTGCAGCGGCGGTCGGCGCGGCCGGCGCTGAGCGATTCGGCACGGCCGGCTGCGCCGGACTCGGGGGTTGTGGACGGTGACTAGGTCGAGGTTGAGGCTGCCCCCGCTCGACATGCCGCTGCTGCTGGCGGCCCTGGCGCTCGTGTGCCTTGGGCTGCTCATGGTCTACAGCGCCACCTCCATCCCGGGTGTCCACCAGGGGCTGTGGGCGCGTCAGCTGGCGTGGGCCGGCATCGCCTTTGCCGTGGCCTGGGTCGTGGCCGGCATCCACTACCGGGCCTACGATGCGCTGGCCTGGCCGCTCTACATCGTCTCGATCGGGCTGCTCGTGCTCGTGCTGGTGAAGGGATCGAGCGCCATGGGGGCGAAACGCTGGCTCGATCTGGGACCGCTGCACTTCCAGCCCTCGGAGCTGGCCAAGGTGGCGACTGTGATCCTGCTGGCCCGGCGCTTCGACCAGGAGAAGCTCGACCTGCGTCGTTTCTGGCCCTGGTTCTCCGCGCTGCTGATCGTCCTGGTCCCATTTGCGCTCGTGGCGAAGGAACCCGACCTGGGAACCTCGCTCACCTTCCCCGTGATCCTGATCGCCATGTACTTCTGGGCCGGCATGCCGGTGGGCCAGCTCCTGCTCGGGCTCTCTCCGGTGTTCAACGCGGCGCTGTTCTTCATCACCGGCGGGCTGTGGTGGTCGGCCGGACTGGTGGCCGTCCTGCTTGGCGCCGCACGCCAGAGGTTGACGACGCTGATCATGGTGCTGCTGCTCAACATCGGCGTGGGGTACGCCCTGCCCCACGTCTGGAACCAGATGCATGACTACCAGAAGCGGCGTATCGAGACCTTCCTGAACCCGGGTGAGGACCCGTACCGCGCCGGCTACCAGATCATCCAGTCCCGCATCGCCATCGGTTCGGGCGGCCTGAAGGGCATGGGCTATCTCAAGGGCACCCAGAAGGGACTGGCGTTCCTGCCCATGCGCCACACGGACTTCATCTTCTCGGTGGTGGGCGAGGAGTGGGGTTTGCTGGGGACCGTGACCGTGGTGGTACTGTACGCGCTGCTCGTGCTGCGCGGGTTACGGCTGGCGCTGGTGGCCCGCAGCGGCTTCGCGAGCCTGCTCGCCGCGGGAGTGGTGAGCGCACTCTTCTACCACATCATGGTGAACATCCTGATGACCATCGGCTGGGCGCCCGTGACCGGGCTGCCCCTGCCGCTCATCTCGTACGGAGGCACCGCGCTGGTGGCGAACGGAATCCAGATCGGACTGCTACAGAACGTGGCCATCCGCCGCATGGAGTTGTGAGATGCATCCCGAGATCCTGCACTGGGGAGTGCTGCGCATTACCTCGTATGGCCTGATGCTGGCTGTCGCGTTCCTGGTCGGCACCTGGCTCGCGTTGCGTGAATCGCGCAGGCTGGGATTGGACGAGGACCGGGTGGTGACCGTGATCCTGGTCGCCCTGGTGGCCGGGGTGGTGGGCGCGCGGGCGCTCTATGTGGCCGAGCACCTGCGGGACTTCCGCGGCGCCTATGTGAGCGTGCCGGCGCTGTGGCAGGGCGGGCTGACGCTCTACGGCGGCATCGTGGCGGGCACCGTGGCGGGGCTGTTCATGGCGCGCAGGCTGGGGCTGCCCATGTGGGTGGTGGCCGATGCGCTCACGCCGTCCCTGGCGCTCGGCACGGTGTTCGGGCGCGTGGGCTGCTTCCTGAACGGCTGCTGCTACGGGCATCCCACCCGGCTGCCCTGGGGTGTGGTCTTCCCGGCCGATTCCTTCGCGGGTCTCGAGTTCGGCTCCGCGCCAGTGCATCCCGCCCAGCTCTACTTCGCCGCGGCCGGCCTGGTCCTGTTCCTGCTGGTCTGGGTGGTGCGGCGCCGGGTGCGGGTTCCGGGCGTGCTCTTCTGGAGCCTGGTCGCGCTCCTGGCGCTGGTGCGCCTCCCGCTCGACTTCACCCGGGTCTACGAGGCCGAAGCCATGGTCGTGGATCTCGGCGTCGTGAGCATCAGCGAGAGCCAGGTCACGAGCACGGCGCTCATGCTCTTCGCCCTGCTCATGATCGCGCGGCTGAGTCGCGAGTCGCGCACGGCCCCGGCCCCCGTCGCGCCGCGTCCGTGAGCGCGCCGGTGAAGCTGGCAGTGCTCGGCGACCCGCTGGCGTTCACGCTCTCGCCGGTGCTCCATCGCGCGGGGCTCGAGGCTCTTGGGCTGCCGGGTGGGTCGGAGGCGCTGCGCGTGCCGCGGTCACGCCTGGGCGAGACACTCGCCCGGCTCGCGGCCGACGGCTACCGCGGGGTGAACCTGACCCATCCGCTCAAGCGTGCGGCACTCGAACACCTGACCGAGACCTCGGAGACGGCGCGGCGTGCCGGATCGGTGAACACCGTGAGTTTCGGGCCGGGCCTCGCGCGGGGTGACACCACTGATGGGGCGGGGTTCGTGGCGCTGCTGGCGGACCTGCGGGTCGAGGTCGCCGGAGCGGGCGTGGTCCTGCTCGGCGCCGGGGGCGCCGCGCGCAGCCTGGGTCTGGCGCTGCTCGCTGCCGGGGCTGCTCCGGTGACCGCGTGGGCGCGCCGCCCCGGCGAGGCGTCGGCGTCGTGGGAGGAGATCGCGGGTGCGCGGGTGACGGGCTGGGACTCCGAGGAGGGGCGCGCTGCGCTGGCGGGCGCGCAGGTGGTCGTGAACGCCACGCCGCTGACGGGCCCCGAGGAGCCGTGCGCGATCGGCTCGATGCCGCACGGCGCGCTGGTGGTGGACCTGGTGTACGGGCCCGAAGTGACCCCGTGGGTGCGGGCGGCACGCGCGGCGGGGCTCGAGGCGGTGGATGGGCTCGGGCTGCTGGTCTACCAGGCGCGGTATTCGCTGGCTCTGTGGACGGAGCGCGAGGTGCCGCTCGCGGCGCTTGCCGGCGCGGTGGGCTGGCCACGGTGAGGCCCCGGGCGCTGCTCGCGGCGGCCGGGGCCGTGGCGCGGGACCTGGAGGCCTTCGCCCTGCCGCAGCGCTGCCCGGGTTGCGGGGGCCCCGCGGTGCCGGAGCGGCTCCTGTGCGGGGCCTGCTTCGAGCGCATCCCGGCTCTCTCGTTCGCGCTGTGCGCGCGCTGCCTGGTGCGCGGGCGCGAGCCCGTCGGCTGCGCCCGGCACCCGCAGGCGCAGGTCTGGCCCGCCCTGGTCTACGACGAGCGCGCCTCATTGCTGGTGCATGCGCTCAAGTACGGCGGGCGTCCCGGACTGGCCGACGCCCTCGCAGAGCGGCTCGCCCGCGCCCTGCCGGCCGCGCTCGCTGCGGACCTGGTGACCGCGGTCCCGCTGCACGCGGTGCGCCGGCGCGAGCGGGGCTACAATCAGGCGTGGCGGCTGGCTACTGGGCTCGCGAGCCGGCTGGGCGTGCCGGCGCTCGAGGACGTGATCGAGCGCGTGCGTCACACGCCGGCGCAGGCGCGGCTCGATCCCGAGCGCCGCCGCCGCAACCTGGCGGGCGCGTTCCGGGTGACAGAGCCACAACGCTATCGGGGAAGGAGGGTGCTCGTCGTGGACGACGTGATGACCACCGGCGCCACGCTCGAGGTCTGTCTCGGCACACTGGCGGAGGCCGGGGCGCGGCCGGTCGGCGCCGTGCTGGCGTGGGCCCAGTAGATGTCCCACCTGCACATACCCGACGGGGTGCTGCCCGTCCTGTTCTGGGCCTCGGGCCTTGGCCTGGCGCTGCTGCTGCTGCTGCTCGCCGCGCGCGCGCTGCGCGGGGCGTCGCCCCAGCGGCTGGCCTATCAGGGTGCGCTGGGCGCACTGGTGCTGGCGGCGATGGCGGTGGAACTCCCGCTGGGACCGCTCGAGTATCACCTCACGCTCGTGGGTCCGGTGGGGGTGCTGCTCGGTCCGGCCTCGATCTTCCACGTCGTGTTCGTGGCCAGCGCGATCCTGGCCCTGCTGGGACACGGCGGGCTCACGGTCGTGGGCCTCAATGCCCTGGTGCTCGGGGCGGGCGGCGTGCTGGCACGCCCGGTCTACGTGGCCTGTTTGCGCCCCTGGCGTCCGCCGGTCGCCATGGCCGTGGCCACGGCCGTGACCCAGACGGTCTCGGGTGCGCTGTGGCTGGCCGTCATGGCGGCCGCCATGCACGTCCAGGCGGTCGGTCACCACCGGGTGACGCTGGTCGCCGGCGTGGCGTTCCCGCTGTACCTGGCAGGCATCGTGATCGAATCGGTGGTGGCCTTCGGGGTCGCTCGCTTCATCACCCGCGTACGCCCGGACCTGCTCCCGGGAGGTGCGGGCCCGGCGGGGACGCGGAAGTGATCAACACGCTGGCGCAGATCGACCGCCTGGCGAGCGCGGGGCGCACACCCTGGCACCGGGCCAGCGCTCTCTCGAAGCTGCTGCTTGCGGCGGGGATCGTGCTGCTGGCGGTCTTCGCGCCCTCGCTCCGGCTGCTTGCGGGCCTCTATGCCGCGGCCTGGGCGCTGGCGCTCACGGCCCGGCTGCCCTGGCGCCTCACGCTCGTCGCCTCAGGCTACCCGGTCGCCTTCACGCTGCTCTTCGTGCTGGCTCGCTGGGACGGCACGGTCGAGATGCCGGTGCTGCTGCTGCTGCGCCCCCTCACGGCCAGCCTCGCCGCGGTGTGGCTGGTGGGCACCACACCGTATCCGGACCTCTTCGCCCCGCTCTCGCGGCTGCTGCCGCGCAGCGTGGGCGACGGGTTCTTCCTCACCTACCGCGCGCTCTTCGAGCTGATGCGCCGCACCAGCGGCCTGTGGCGCGCGCTGCGCCTGCGCGGGGGCGCTGGCGGTCCCGTGCGGCGGCGGCTCACGCTGGCCGGCGGGGGGCTCGCCACCATAGTGCTGTACGGCTTCGAACGCAGCGAACGGCTCTATGCCACCATGCGCCTGCGAGGGCACAGCGGCCGCATCTGCGGCTGCCGTCATTTCGCCGAGGGATCCCGGGCGGACCTGCTCGTCGCCGCGACTGGACTGATCGTGCTTGTCGGCGCGGCGCTGCTGTGGAGGATGCCGTGAACGAGCCGATCGTGCGCGTCTCCTGCGTGCGCCACACCTATCCCGACCGCAGCGAGGTCCACCTGTGCGGGCTCGACTTCGTCGTGGCGGCAGGCGAGCGCGTGGTGGTTGTGGGGCCGAACGGTTGCGGCAAGACCACACTGCTCTTCCACATCCTGGGGCTGCTCGAACCGCAGGAGGGCCAGGTCACCGTCTTCGGCGTTGACCCGGCTCGGCACTTCAACCACATCCGCGAGCGGATCGGCGTGCTCATGCAGAACGTGGACGAGCAGATCATCGCGCCCACGGTCTGGGACGACGTCTCCTTCTCGCCGCGTTCCTATGGCTACGCCGGGTCCGAGGTCGAGCGCATGGTAAGCGCGGCGCTGGAGAAGGTCGGCATCGCGCATCTGCGCCACAAGGTCTGCCACCACCTCTCGGGTGGCGAGAAGCGCAAGGTCGCGCTGGCCGGAGCGCTCGTGCTGGAGCCCGAGCTGCTGGTGCTGGACGAGCCCTTCGAGGGGCTCGATCCCGCCTCGCGCAGCGACCTGGTCGAGCTGCTGAATCGCCTGCACCGCGAGCAGGGCGTCTCGCTCGTGATGGCCACGCACGACATCAACGCCGCGGCGCTCATGGCCGACCGGGTCTACGTGCTGGTCGGCGGCGGCGAGATCGTGGCGCAGGGGCCGCCGTGCGAGATCTTCCGGGATCCGGGCCTGCTGCGCCGCAGCAACGTCGAGCCGCCCGTGCTGGCCGAGTTGTTCCAGCGGCTCGAGGAGCGCGGAGTGGCCCTCGGGCGCCCCGTGACGGCCGAGGAGGCAGCGCGCGCGATCCTCGCCTGGACCGCGCAGCATTCGTCGTGCAAGGGGGCCGGCGACCTCGGGCCGTTGTTCACCGCGGGCGGCGGGGCGGAGAGGTCCGTCTCGGGCGCGGCCGATCCCGGCCCGGGCCCCGCGACTCCGGAGCGGGCGTGACCGGCGACCTCTTCGGCCCTGTCGTGCCGCCGGGGCCGTCCGCGTCCGGCGAGCCGGCCGCCGACCGCGCGCCGCTGGCCGACCGCATGCGGCCGCGCTCCTTCGACGAGCTCGTCGGCCAGCCGCAACTCTTCACGCCGGGCTCTCCGCTCGCGCTGATGCGGGACGGCCGTCACCTCGCCTCGGTGATCCTCTGGGGCCCGCCGGGCACGGGCAAGACCACGCTCGCGCGCCTGGTCGCGACCACCGCGAAAGTCCCCTTCGTGGCCTTCAGCGCCGTGCTCTCGGGAGTGAAGGAGGTCCGGGAGACCATGGAGCGGGCGACGCTCGAGCGGAAGCGCTCGGGCCGGCCCACCCTGCTGTTCGTGGACGAGATCCATCGCTTCAACAAAGCGCAGCAGGACGCCTTCCTCTCGTACGTCGAGAAGGGCGACATCGTGCTGATCGGTGCCACCACCGAGAACCCCTCGTTCGAGGTGAACTCCGCGCTGCTGTCGCGGATGCGCGTCGTGGTGCTCAAGGAGCTCGGGACCGGCGATCTCGTGACCCTGCTCGAGCGCGCGCTGGGCGACCGCGAGCGCGGGCTGAGTGGCGGGCATGTGGCCGAGCCGGGCGCCCTCGAGCTGATCGCGGCGAGCGCCGACGGTGACGCCCGCCGCGCGCTCAACACGCTGGAGCTGGCCGCGGCTTCGGCCGGCCCGGCCCCGTCGGACGGACCCGCGCTCATCAGCGTGGAAGCGGTGAAGCAGGCCCTGGCGCGCCGCCACCTGCGTTACGACCGCGCGGGCGAGGAGCACTTCAACCTGATCTCGGCGCTTCACAAGTCGCTGCGAGACTCGGACCCTCACGCCGGGCTCTACTGGCTGGCGCGCATGCTGGCCGCGGGCGAGGACCCGCTCTATGTCGCGCGCCGGCTGGTGCGCTTCGCCAGCGAGGACGTGGGCAATGCCGATCCGCAGGCGCTCCCGCTCGCGGTCGCCGCTTTCCAGGCCTACCACCAGCTCGGCACGCCCGAGGGCGAGCTGGCGCTGGCGCAGTGCGCCGTGTATCTCGCGACCGCGCCCAAGAGCAACGCCGTCTACGTGGGCTTGGGCAAGGCGATGGCCGAGGTGCAGGAGAGCGGCAGCCTGCCGCCGCCGCTGGTCATCCGCAACGCTCCCACGGGACTCATGAAGGAGCTCGGATATGGCCGGGGCTACCGCTACGCCCATGATGAGCAGGGCGGCATCGCGGACCAGCAGCACCTGCCCGACGAGCTCGTGGGCAGGCGCTTCTACGAGCCGACCGGGGCCGGCCAGGAGGCTGCGGTCGCGGCGCGGATGAAGGAGTGGGAGAGTCTGCTGGCTGGCAGGAAGCGTCCGCAGGCCTGAGCAGCCTGTTTGATCGCGGAACCGTGCCGCGCCCCCCCGGGCTCCCGGCCGCGCCATCCGGACCGGGGTCGCATCCGCCGGGATTGGCGGGAGCCTCGCAGGCTCGAGCGGTGCTTGACTCGATCCCATGTCGAACCTAGTCTGATTTGTTCTCGTCCGGCCGAATAGCGGTCTGGAGGGCCGGGATCGCCGCTGGAAGCCCGGCTCGCGCGCCCCGGATGCCGGTGTCCGCTCACCGGCCGCGCCTGTCTGGAGAACCACCAGCCACATGACGAACGTCCGCTCTGAAGATGTCCTGACTGCCCTGCGCACCGTGCAGGATCCGGATCTGCGCCGTGACCTCGTGACCCTGGGGATGATCGAGGATCTCGTGGTGGAGGACGGCCAGGTCGCCCTCACCCTGGTGCTCACCACCGCAGCCTGCCCGCTGCGCGCGCAGATCGAGGACGACGTGCGCCGGGCCGTGCTGGCCGTGCCCGGGGTGCGGGATCTCAGGCTCACGACCACGTCGCGCATGCGCCAGCCCAAGGATCCGACCGCCGATCGGCGGGCACTGCCCGGGGTCGCGCACGTCATCGCCGTGGGCTCGGGCAAGGGTGGGGTCGGAAAGTCCACGGTGGCGGCCAATCTGGCCATAGCGCTGGCCCAGACGGGGGCGAAGGTCGGCTTGCTGGACGGCGACATCTACGGCCCCAACCTGCCGCGCATGCTTGGCGCCCAGGGCCAGCCCGAGCAGCGTGCAGGCAAGATCATCCCGCTCGACGCCTTCGGCATCCGCTTCATGTCCATCGGGCTGCTCGTGCCGCAGGGCGAGTCCGTGGTCTGGCGTGGCCCGATGCTGCACGGGGCGCTCAAGAGCTTCCTGCACGACGTGGACTGGAGTGGCCTCGACTACCTGCTCGTGGACCTGCCGCCGGGGACCGGCGACGTGCAGCTCTCGCTTGCCCAGTTGACGTTTGTGGATGGGGCGGTGATCGTGACCACGCCATCGGCGGTGGCCCTCGACGACGCGATCAAGGCGGTGGACGCCCTCCAGAAACTCCAGGTGCCGGTGCTGGGCATGATCGAGAACATGAGCTACTTCGCCTGCCCGGACTGCAAGTCGCGCCACGCGGTCTTCGGCACGAGCCGCACCGAGGAGCGCTCGCTGGCGCTGGGCGTGCCCTACCTGGGCGCGGTCCCGCTGCACGCCGCGGTGCGCAGCGGTGGCGACGAGGGCCGCCCGGTGGCGGCCTGTGACCCCGGCAGCGAGTACGCGCGCGCGTTGAGCGAGATCGCGGGCCGGCTGGCGCAGCGCGTCTCGATCCGGACGTTCGGCGCGGAGTGACGGCCATGCGCGAGGTCTACGCGGATCACGCCGCGACGACCCGGGTGGCCTCCGAGGCGCTCGCCGCGATGGCGCCCTTCCTGGGCGCCGCCTTCGGCAACGCCTCCTCGGTGCACCGCCGGGGCGAAGCGGCGCGCGAGGCGGTCGAGCAGGCCCGGGGCAGCGTGGCGGCACTGGTCGGCGCGCTGCCCGAGGAGATCGTCTTCACGGCCACGGGCTCCGAGGCCAACAACCTGGCCCTCAAGGGCGTGATGTTCGGCCTCGATCACGGGCGGGTGCCGGGACGGCGCCGCCTGGTGGTTTCCGCCATCGAGCACCCCTCGGTGCTCGAGACGGCGCGCCACCTCGAGTCACGCGGTTTTCCGCTCACGATCGTGCCGGTCGGGGAGAGCGGCGTCGTGGACCCGGATCGTGTCGAGCGCGCGCTCGGCGACGACGTGGCGCTGGTCTCGGTGATGTGGGTGAACAACGAGGTTGGCACCATCCAGCCGGTGCGCGAGATCGCGGCGCTGGCACACGCCGCCGGGGCGCTCTTTCACTGCGACGCGGTGCAGGCCACGGGCCGGCTCCCGATCGCGGTGGGGGAGGCGGGCGTGGACCTGCTGAGCCTTGCCGGGCACAAACTGGGTGGGCCGCCCGGGGCGGCGGTCCTCTACGTGCGGCGCCGGTTGCGGCTCGTGCCGCTGGTGCACGGTGGGCACCAGGAGCGCTCGCGGCGCGCGGGCACCGAGGACCTCGCGGCGCTGGCGGGCCTGGGCGCGGCGGCGGCACGGGCGCGGCGGTGGCTGGCGGAGGGCGAGCCCGCGCGGCTCGGAGCGCTGGGCGGGCGGCTGCTCGATGGGCTCCTCGCGACCTGCTCGCAGGCGCGCCTGAACGGGGACGCCGTGCGGCGGGTGCCGGCCATCGTGAACCTGTGTTTCCGGGGCGTGGATGGGGAGGCGCTGCTGCACGAGCTGGACCGCGAGGGCATCTCGGTCTCGACCGGCTCGGCCTGCAGCGCGGCCAGCCCCGGACCGTCGCACGTGCTCACGGCCCTGGGCCTCACGCCCGCGGAGGCGCACGCGAGCGTGCGCTTCTCGCTGGGCGAGGGGAACGACGAGGCCGACATAGACTGGATCCTGGAGGCCACGCCGGCCGCGGTCGCGCGACTGTGCGCGATGGACGCTCCGGGCGCGCGCCGCAGCGCCTAGAGGGGAGAGGAGACGGGACATGGATCAGAAGGAGCAATTCCGCCTGAAGGTGGGCCTGGCCGAGATGCTCAAGGGTGGCGTGATCATGGATGTCATGACCGCCGACCAGGCGCGTATCGCCGAGGAGGCCGGCGCCTGCGCCGTGATGGCGCTCGAGCGCATCCCCGCGCGCATCCGGCGCGAGGGCGGTGTGGCGCGCATGTCGGATCCCCGGCTCATCCGGGAGATCGAGGCCGCGGTCTCGATCCCGGTGATGGCCAAGTGCCGCATCGGCCACCTGGCCGAGGCCCAGATCCTCGAGGCGCTGGGCGTGGACTTCGTCGACGAGAGCGAGGTCTTGACCCCGGCCGACGAGGAGAACCACATCGCCAAGCACGCCTTCAAGGTGCCGTTTGTCTGCGGCTGCCGCGATCTGGGCGAGGCCCTGCGCCGCATCGGCGAGGGCGCGGCCATGATCCGCACCAAGGGCGAGGCCGGCACCGGTGACATCGTCGAGGCGGTGCGCCACATGCGGGCGGTGCAGCAGGAGGTGCGGCGCATCCAGAGTCTGCGCGATGACGAGCTCATGGCGACGGCCAAGAACCTGGGCGCGCCCTACGAGATCGTGTTGCAGGTGCGGGCGCTTGGGAAGCTGCCGGTCCCGAACTTCGCGGCCGGCGGGGTGGCCACGCCCGCGGACGCCTCGCTCATGATGCAGCTCGGCGCCGAATCCGTGTTCGTGGGCTCGGGCGTCTTCGAGGTGGGGCCCGATGTCGAGTCAGAGGAGATCAAGAAGGAGCTCGAGGCGCTGAGCAGCAAGGAGAAGCGCGAGGAGAAGACCAGGCTGTTGCGCGCGCAGCAGCGCGAGAATCAGCTTCGCATGGCGCGGGCGATCGTCCAGGCGGTCGCGAACTACGACAAACCCGAGATCCTGGCGCAGCTCTCGGAGGGACTGCCGGCGGCGATGAAGGGCACCGCGGCCGCAGCCATCCCGGCCGGCGAGCAACTGGCGAAGCGGGGCTGGTGACGGAGTGACGGGCCCCCGGGTCGGAGTGCTGAGCCTGCAGGGCGACTTCGAGCGGCATGGCGTGGCGCTCGCCGCGCTCGGGGCGGAACCGGTGCGGATCTCGCGGCCGGGGCACCTGCGGGACCTCGAGGCACTGATCGTGCCGGGGGGCGAGTCCACGACCATGCTGCGGCTGCTGGAAGCGACGGGGTTGCGCGTGCCGGTCGAGGCGTTCTTGAAGAGCCGGCCGGTGCTGGGGACCTGCGCGGGCCTGGTGCTGCTGGCGAAGGAGGCGGGAGAGCTGCCGGTGCCCACGCTCGGCCTGCTCGACGTCTCGGTCGAGCGCAACGCCTACGGGCGGCAGGTGGACTCGTTCAGCTGCCCGATTGAGGTCCCGGCGCTGGGGGGGCCGTTCGACGCCGTCTTCATCCGCGCGCCGCGCATCCGCCGCGTCGGTCCGGGTGTCGAGGTCGTGGCGCGAGCGGCCGACGGCGAGCCGGTCGCCGTACGCGCGGGGCGCGGGGTGGGCCTGGCGTTTCACCCCGAGCTGACGCCGGACCGCCGCTTCCACCGCTGGTTCCTGACCGAGGTGGCGGGGTTCGCGTTGCCGGCGGGGCCCGCGAGCGCGCCCGCGGAACACCCGGGCAGAGACCGGCCATGACGGCGGCAAGCCCGGACCGCCAGGCGTTCCACGAATTCGTTGCCAGGCACTCCCGCCTGCTGCTCACGACGCACGTGAACCCGGACGGTGACGGGCTGGGCAGCGAGGTCGCGATGGCCCTGTGGCTGCGCGCGCTCGGCAAGCAGGTGCGCGTGCTCAACGACTCGCCGGTGCCCGCCGCTTACGTCTTCCTCACCCGGCACGTGCCGGTCGAGGCGTTCGAGCCGGAGGCGGCTGAGCGGGCCTTCGACGAGGCCGAGGCGCTGATCGTGCTGGACGTCAGCAACCGCCAGCGCATCGGGCGGCTGGCACCGCTGCTGGACCGGCACCTGATGCCGGTCGCCGTGGTGGACCACCACGTCACGCACGCCCAGGGCTTCGGGCAGGTGAACGTGATCGAGCCCGAGGCCTCGGCCACCGGCGAGATCGTCTACGACCTGGTCCGCGAGTCGGGGCGCGAGCTCGACCCGGACGTGGCTGAAGCGCTGTACGTGGCGGTGATGACGGACACCGGCTCGTTCCGCTTCTCGAACACCGACACCCACGCGCACCGCATGGCGGCGGACCTGCTCACGCACGGTCTCGATCCACAGCGCATCCACGCGCAGGTGCATGCGCACGCCTCGGCCGCCCGGCTGCGCTTCTTCGGCGAGGTGCTCGCGGCCCTCGAGTTGATCGAGGACGGCCGCATCGTCGTGCTCGACGCCGCGCCCGAGCAGTTCCAGAGGCATGGGTTGGTGGGGGCCGACACCGAGGGCCTGGTGGACATGCCGCGGAACATCGCGGAGGTCGAGGCCGTTGTGCTCTTCTCCGAGGTGGAACCCGGCAAGGTCAAGGTGAGCATGCGCTCGACCGGCCGCATCTCGGTGGACCGCCTGGCCTCGAGCCTGGGCGGTGGCGGGCACCCGCACGCGGCCGGCGTGGCGCTGCGGGGTACGCGCGCCGCGGCCCGCGAGCGCATCCTGCCGGAGTTGCACCGGCTGGTCGCGGCGCTCCCGCCGGGGCCGCGGCCGTGAGCGTGGCGCCAATCGCGGTCGAGGCGCCGGCGGTCGAGGCGCTGGGACTCGAGCATCTCTACGCGGGTCGCCGCGGGCTCACCGCGCTGAGCTTTGCGCTTCAGGCTCCGGGCGTGGTCGCCGTCACCGGGCCGAACGGTTCGGGCAAGAGCACGCTGCTGCGCCTGCTGGCCGGGCTGCTGCGCCCGACGGCGGGCCGCTCGGTCGTGACTCTCGCCGGGCGCGTGGTGCCGCCGGCGGAGCGGCGCAGCGTGCTGGGCTTCGCCTCGCCCGGGCTGGCGTTCTACGAGGAGCTCTCGTGTCTCGAGAACCTGGCCTTTGCCGCCGAGGCCCGCGGCCTGCGCGATCCCGCGGCGCCGGCCCTGGCGGCGCTGGAGCGCACGGGCCTGGGCGCGCGCGCGCGCGACCGGGTGGCCGCGTTGTCTTCGGGGATGACGCAGCGCCTCCGGCTCGCCTTCGCCCTGCTCCTGAAGCCGCCGCTGCTGCTGCTGGACGAGCCGAGCAGTCACCTCGATGATGAGGGTCGTTCCTTGCTCGAGCGCATCGTGGACGAGGAGGCCCGCACCGGGCTCGTCGTCATCGCCACTAATGAATCACGGGAGTGGGGACTTGCCGCCCAACGGATCGAACTCCGCGGCCGCGGTCTGGGCCATCCTGCGTAAGGAGTGCCGCAGCGAGTGGCGCACGCGCTACGGGCTGAACGCGGCGCTGCTCTTCGCGGTGACCACGCTCACCGGCGTGTCCTTCGCCGTGGGGCGGCTGCCGGACCGCGCCGACCTGCTGGCCGCGCTGCTCTGGGTGGTGCTGCTGTTCGCGGCGCTGGCCTCGCTGTCGCACGCCTTCGTGCGCGAGGTGGAGGGCCACACGCTCACGCTCCTGCGCCTCGTGGCCTCGCCGACCGCCATCGCGCTGGGCAAGCTCCTCTTCAACCTGCTCTTCCTCGCCGTGCTCGAGGCCGTGACCGTGCCGTTGTTCCTGGTCCTCATGGGCGGGCCGTCCGTGCACTGGGGACCGTTCCTATTGATCCTGGGTCTCGGGAGCCTGGCCCTGGCGGCCAGCACCACGCTGGTGGGGGCCGTGGTGTCGCAGACCCGCGGGCGCGGGGCGCTTTTTGCCGCGGTCTCGCTGCCGCTGCTGATGGTCGTGCTGGCCGCGGGCGTCAGCGGGCTGCGGGCGCAGTGGGATGGCAATCCCGTCACGACCGAAGCGCGGCTCCTGGCCGCATACGCCGCCGTCGTGCTGGGGGCGAGCGTGCTGCTCTACGATCACCTGTGGGAGGACTGACGTGATCCCGAGACTGCTGCTGTTCCTGTGGATCGCGGCCGCGCTGCTGGGCGGGTTCCTGTGGGCGCCGCTGGTCCCCGCGCTGGGGGGCAGCACCCGCGTGCTCTACTTTCATATTCCCAGCGCCTGGATCACGGCGCTCGCGCTCGGTTGGTCCATGTTGCACAGCGTCCTGTACCTGCGCACCCGTCGCCTGGGCCATGACGATCACGCGGCCGCCGCGGCCGAGTTGGGCGTGCTGTTCTGCATCGTGGCGACCGTGAGCGGCTCGCTGTGGGCCAGGGTCCAGTGGGGCTCCTACTGGAACTGGGACCCGCGCGAGACCACGATCTTCTTCCTGCTGCTCGTATATGGGGCGTATCTCGCGCTGCGCAGCGCCATCGAGGGGGAGGAGAAGCGGGCCCGGCTGGCCGCGGTATACTCGGTCATCGCATTCGTCACCGTGCCGTTCCTCATCTTCGTCGTGCCACGCCTGTACGCCACGCTCCATCCGTCGCCCATCCTGCCTCAGCGGGGCGAGGGGCGGGCGATGGACCCGAGGATCCGGATCTGCTTCCTGGCCATGCTGGTGGGCTTCACCGCCCTGTTCTTCTGGATCCTCTCGCTCAAGGTGCGCCTCGTACGATCGGAGCGGCGCGCCCTGTCGGAGTCCGCGACGCAATCCTGAGCCCCACGGCGAACGCGGCAGGGGGCGCTGCCCCCGAGCAGACCCTCAGCGGGGCCCGGCCCCGGGGAGTGTGGAACGTGAACGGTAACCTGGTCGTACTCGGTGTGGCGCTGCTGGCGTGGGGATTGCTGTTCCTCTACCTCCTCCGGCTGGAGCGCCGCATCCGCGACCTGGAGAAGCGATGAACGTGAAGGTCATCCTGGCCCTGGCGCTCGTGGCGGTCGGCTTCGCCGTCGGGGTGACGAGCTTCAGGAAGTCGGTCACGCCCTACCTCAGCTTTGCCGAGGCCCGGCGGACCGCAGGGCTCGTGCAGGTGAACGGCGAGATCGCCGACAAGAACTACGTGCTCAAGCCGCTCGAGCAGTACCTGGAGTTCAACCTGCGGGACCAGAAGGGCGAGGTGATGCCGGTCGTCTATCGCGGCGTCATCCCCGGCAACTTCGGCCAGGCCACCATGGTGGTGGCCATCGGGCGCTACCAGGCCGGCCGCTTCCAGGCCGAGCAGTTGCTGCTGAAGTGCCCATCCAAGTACCAGGACGAAGCTGACAGGCGGAAGGCCGTCCGCAAGTGAACCCTGGACAGCTCCTCGCCTGGCTCGCCTTCCTGGCTTCGCTCGCGGCGGGGCTCGCGTGGCTGGCCGCCGTGGCCGGCGGCCGTCCGGCCGCCGGGCGCATCGCCCGCGCGGCCTTCCGCGCCCAGTGGCTCGCGCTGACCGCCGCCGCCGCGTTCCTCTGGGTCATCCTGTTCCGCCACGACTTCCACTACCAGTACGTGGCGTCGTACTCCTCGTTCGCGATGCCGGCGCACTTCATCTTCGCCGCCTTCTGGGGCGGCCAGGAAGGCACTTTCCTGCTGTGGGCGCTGCTCACGGCGACGCTCGGCCTCGTGCTGATGCGGCTACGGCACCGGCTGACCGAGACGGCGATGGCCTTCCTGAACCTGCCGCTCGTCATGCTGGGGCTGGTGAGCGTGATGCGCGGGCCGTTCCTGACGTTCCCGCCGGGGCGGATGCCCCCGGACGGACGGGGTCTGAACCCGTTGCTCCAGGACCCGTGGATGACCATCCACCCGCCGGTGCTGTTCATCGGCTTCGCGTCGCTTGCCGTGCCGTTCGCCATCGCCATGGCCGCGATGGTGAAGCGCGACTGGGACGGCTGGGTGAAGGTGGCCCTGCCGTGGGTGGCGCTCTCGACGGCGGTGCTGGCCACGGGCTTCATCATGGGCGGGGTATGGGCCTACCGCGTGCTGGGCTGGGGCGGTTACTGGGGTTGGGACCCGGTCGAGAACGGCTCGCTCATCCCGTGGCTGGCGAACGTGGCGCTGCTGCACGGGCTGCTGGTGCAGCGCCTGACCGGGAGCCTGCGGCGGACGAACCTGTTCCTCGGCGTGACCTCCTACGTCCTGGTCCTCTACGCCTCGTTTCTGACCCGCAGCGGCGTGCTGGCCGACTTCTCGGTGCACTCCTTCGCCAACCTCGGGCTAACCAGCTTCCTGCTCTCCTTCCTGTTCGTGATCATGATCGCTGGCTACGGGCTGATCGTCTTTCGCCTGGGCGGGATCCCGAAGCCGCTGCAGCGGGTCGGCGGCTTCTCCCGCGAGTCCGTGATGTGGCTCGGGCAGCTGGTGCTGCTGCTCATGTGCGCTCTGATCACGATCGGGATGAGTGCCCCGCTCCTCACTCGCCTGTTCGGGTCGCCCTCGAACGTGCGGACCTCGTACTACAACCTGGTGAACGCGCCGCTCGCGATCATCATGGGCCTGCTGCTGGGGCTCGGCCCGCTCATGCGCTGGCGGAGCCAGGATCCGCGGGCGCTCCTGCGCGCGGCGCTGCCGGCGCTGGTACTGGCGGTGGCGCTCACCCTGGTCGTGGTCGTGCGCGGGGTGCGGGACTTCATGCCTGCGGGCGTCATCTTCGCCGCGGCCTTCGCGCTGGCGGCTAATGCCCTGGTCGCGGCGCGTGGCTTCCGCGTCGGCTGGCGGCACGGGGCCGCCGCCCTGGGGCACATGGGAGTGGCGGTGCTGCTGATCGGGATCGTGGCCTCGAGCGGCTACGGCGTGGCCGCGCAGGTGCAGTTGCCGCAGGGAGAGGAGCGCCAGGCGCTGGGCTACTCGCTCACCTACCAGGGGCGCGTGAAGGAGCCCGACGGCAAGGACCACGTCCGGATCGCCGTGAACTCGCGGGAGGGCCGCTTCGAGGCCAGTCCGGCGCTCTACTGGAGCGAGTTCAACCAGGGCTACATGAAGAAACCGCACGTCGAGCGCTACCTGACCCACGACGTCTACATCTCGCCGCTTGAGATCGTGGACGCCGATCCGGCTGTGGCCCTGTTGCGACCCGGGGCGGCACCGCCCGGCGCTGGCAGCGTTCTGGCGGTGGAGTTGAGCACCAAGCCGTTCATCAATCTCGTCTGGCTGGGCTCGATCCTGATGCTCGCGAGCACGTTCCTGATCGTGTTCCGCCGCGCGCAGGAGCTTGATGCGGTAGGCACGGCAGAGGGGGCGAAGACGGCGTAGCCGGGCGGTGCGAAGGTCGCAGGCGAGAGACGGGAGCCCGGGCTCGATCCAATGCCTGAACTCCTTTCGCGCTTGGCAACTGCACGGATGTGCAGTATATTCAGCCCAGTGTCCAGGCCAGTGAGGTTTGAATCGCTCAGCGATCCCGTGGACGTGCTTACGGTGTTCGCGAACGGCAAGGTGAGGCCCCTGCGCTTCCGCTGGCAGGGTCGGGTCATCCGCGTGCGCAAGGTGAGCGGCGAGTGGACCCGGCGCGAAGGCCAGACCCTGCTGCGTTATTTTGCGGTGGAGGGTGCCCCGGCCGGGACTTACGAGCTCTGCTTCGACGCCCGGTGTCCGGGCTGGATTCTTTCGCGGGCCTGGCCCGCAGGGGCATGAAGAAGGGGGGAGGGCTGCCGCGGCATTGCCGCCGCAACGCATCGTCATGTGGATCCTGCTCGCGGACATGGACGCCTTCTTCGCCTCGGTCGAGCAACTCGACCGTCCCGACCTGCGTGGCCGGCCCGTCGTGGTGTGCGGCGACCCCGGGCGGCGTGGTGTGGTGACCGCGGCGTCGTACGAAGCCCGGCCCTCTGGCGTGCGGGCCGGGATGAGCCTGGCCGAGGCGCGCCGTCGCTGCCCCGGGGCAGAGTTCGTCGAGGGCCATCCGGCGCGCTACGTCGCGCTCTCGCTTCAACTGCTCGACCTGTATCTCTCGTTCACGCCGGACGTGGAGCCCTTCAGCGTGGACGAGGCGTTCCTCGGTCTCGATCCGAAGGTGGCGACGCTCGATCAGGCCGTGGCCGTGGCGCGGCGCGTGCAGCATGCGGTGGACGAACGTTTCGGGCTCGCGGTCTCGGTCGGCGTGGGTCCGAACAAGCTGATCGCCAAGATGGCGGCGGGGTTCGGGAAGCCGCGTGGCCTCATGGCGCTGGACGAGGAAGGCTTCCGCCGGACCTTCTGGCCGCTCGAAGTGCAGGAGTTGTGGGGCGTGGGCCCGAAGCTCGCTGGGCGCATGCGGTCGCTCGGGATCATGACCGTCGGCGATCTCGCCCGCGCCCCCATCCCGTCCCTCAAGGCCGCCTTCGGGGTCGTGGGCCCGTCGCTGCGCGATGCCGCCTGGGGGATGGACGATACGCCGCTGGTGCCCTGCCATCAGGGTGTGGACCCGAAGTCCATGGGGCACGAGGTCACGTTGTCGGCGGACTCGGCCGATCCTGCCTTCCTCGAGGGGACGCTGCTCCGGCTCGCGGACCAGGTGGCCCGCCGCCTGCGCAGCGAGGGCTTCATCGGCCGGACCGTGACCCTCAAGCTGCGCGACGAGCGCTTCGTGACGATCACCCGGCAGCGCGCGCTGGAAGGCTGCACCGACGACCATCGGTTCATCTTCGAGACCGCGCGTGCCCTGTGGCGTGCCCACTGGCAGGGCGGGCCACTGAGGCTGCTGGGCGTGAGCGTCTCGGCGCTCGAGCGGCAGGGGGAGAACCCGCAGACCGAGCTATTCGAGATGGACCGGCGCGATGACCGCCTGACGCAGACGCTCGATCGCCTGCGTGATCGCCTGGGCGAGGCCGCGGTCGTCCCCGCAGGTTCTCTCACCCACCGTCGCGCCCTTGGCCACGTGCCCTTCGGTACGCGCCCGGGCCGCGGCAGGGAGAGTGCGGGATGAGCAGCGGCGATCTGTTCGCAGGCATCACCGGGGATGAGCCACCGCGTCCCGCCGACCCCGGCCGGTGCATCTTCGTCGGAACCTCGGGCTACTCCTTCCCTGATTGGGTGGGCCCCTTCTACCCGCCGGGCATGCGGCCGGGGGACTTCCTGCCGTTCTATGCCCGGCACTTCGACACGGTCGAGGTCAACTCCACCTACTACCGCGTGCCGCCTCCCGGGGTGATCGAGCAGATGGAGCGCAAGACCCCGCCCGGCTTCCGCTTCATGGTGAAGGTGAACCAGGCCATGACCCACGAGCGCTCGCTGGAGCCGGCTCTGGTGCGCGACTTCCGCACCGCGCTCGAGCCGCTCAAGGCCGCGGGCAAGTACGACGGCCTGCTGGCGCAGTTTCCCTGGGGTTTCCGCCGCACCACGGAGAACGAGTTGCACCTTGCCGCCCTGCGCGACTCGCTCGCGGGCGAGCCGCTGTTCGTCGAGTTCCGCCACGCCTCGTGGGCCGCGCCGGACCTCGCCGCCTGGTTGCGGGAGCGGCGCCTCGGCTTCTGCGCGGTGGACGAGCCGCGGCTCGAGAGCCTCATGCCGCCGGTATCCATGTTGACCGGAGACGACGCCTACGTGCGCTTCCACGGCCGCAACGCGAAGAACTGGTGGGGGAGCCGGTCCTCCTTCGCCGACGATGCTTCCGGCGGGTCGGTCGCGACGGTGGACCGCTACGACTACGAATACCGGGCCGACGAGCTGAAGGAGTGGGTCCGGAAGGTGCGCGAACTCGCGGGACAGGCGCGACGCACCTATCTCTTCTTCAACAACTGCCACGCGGGGCGGGCGGCGCGCAGCGCGAAGCTCATGCAGGAACTGCTGAGGCAGCAGAACCTGCCCGCCTAGGCGCCACCCTGCGGTCCGCTCCGCCGCGAAGTGAGCGCCGGGTGCCGCCCCTGGATGAACTCCTCGCACTCACTCACGTCCTTGCTGCTGCCGAGGAAGAGCGGAGTGCGCTCGTGGAGCGAGGCGGGCTCGATGTCCATGATGCGGCGCAGGCCGTCGCTGGCCGCGCCGCCGGCCTGCTCCGCGACGAAGGCGAGCGGGGCCGCCTCGTACAGCACGCGCAACTTCCCCCTTGGGCTCCTCTGGCTCGCGGGGTAGAGGAAGATGCCGCCGTAGAGCAGGTTCCGGTGGAAATCGGCGACCAGCGAGCCCACGTAGCGTCCGGTGTAGGGATGCCAAATCGAGGCGTCATCGGCCTTGAGCCAGTCCACGTAGCGCCGCACCTCGTTGGACCAGAAGGCGTAGTTTCCCTCGTTGGCGCTGTAGATGTGGCCGCGCGCCGGCGTCCGGATGTCCGGCTCGGAGAGCATGAACTCGCCGATGCTGGGCTCATAGGTGAAGCCGTGCACCCCGCGGCCCGTGGTGTAGACCAGCATGGTGCTCGATCCGTACATCACGTAGCCCGCGGCCAGTTGCCGCTGTCCGGGCTGCAGGCAGTCCTGTATGGTGCCGTTCCCCTCGCGGGTGATCCGCGGCAGGATGGAGAAGATCGTCCCGATGTTGACGTTGGCGCCGATGTTCGAGGAGCCGTCGAGCGGGTCGAAGTTGATGACGTACTTGCCCGGCCGCTTTCCCTGCAGCACGGGCACGATCCCTTCGTCCTCCTCGGACGCCAGCACGGCGAGCTGGCCGGTCGATCCCAGCAGGCGGTGCAGGGTCTCGTGGGCGTAACGGTCGAGCCGCTGCACCCGCTCGCCGTGCACGTTCTCCTCGCCGGTCTCGCCGACTATGTCCACGAGCCCCGCCCGGACGACCAGCCGGTTGATCATCTTCGCAGCCAGGGCGATCTCCATCAGGAGGTCGGTGAACTCGCCCGAAGCCTCCGGATGCAGATCCTCCTGCTGGAGGATGAACTGCGACAGGGGCAGCGCGGTCTTCGGCACCTGCGTTCCTAGTCGGCCAGCCCGGTGACATCCTCGTGGCCGCGCACGCTGCGGGCCGTGCCGAGCACCGGGTACGAGCCCGGCACGAACGGGGCGTACTTGGCCGTCAGCGTCGCGGTGCCCTGGACCTGCAGCTTCTGCAGCAGGAAGCGGAACTTGGCCTCGAGCGCCTGGCCGATGCCCGCGCGCACCGGCGCCGGCAGGCTCCAGAGCTCGCGCTTGAACAGGCCGTTCGCCTTCTTGCGCGCCTTGTAGAGGAACTGCTCGTCGGTGTCGCCCGCCTTGCGCTCGTCGGTCGCCACGGTGCGCAGGCGCTCGTAGATCGCGCGCTTCAGGTCGCCGGGGAAGTCCGGGTGATCGTAGATCATGTTCTGGAACTCGGTCGCCAGGTGGATCTCGATGCAGCCCAGCTGCGGGAAGCGGTCGAACAGCTCGGCCGGCAGGGTCGAGGCGCCGTGCTGCACGGCCCCGGCCATCCCGTAGCGCCCGACCGCGAGCTTCGAGAGCGACTCGATCACGCCGAAGTCAACCTTCACCTGGGCCATGGTCCCGTCCGGCAGCGGCACGCCGCCGTGCGAGGTCCCGGTCTGGATCGAGATCTTGCTGATCCCGGCCGTGCCCTTCGCGTCGCGTGCCAGCGCGTCGCAATAGACCTTCATGAAGGCGTTGAGCTCCTCGGGCGTCGAGTTATGGCCGCCCACCTCGCCGATCTCGCCGCCGATCGAGATGGTCACGCCCTTCGGCTGCTGGCTGCGGATGAAGACGGTTAGCTCGGCGCACAGGCTGCCGTTCAGCTCCTGCTGGGCCTCGAGGTCGCTCTTCGAGAGGTCCACCAGGGTCGAGGTGTCGATGTCGATGTTGTGGAAGCCCGCGGCGATGGCCTCGCGGCTCATGTCGCGCACCGCCTGCAGCTCGACCTCGGGGTCGGCGGCGTAGCGCTTGGCGTTGACCTGGAAATGGTCGCCCTGGATGAAGACCGGGCCCGTGCAGCCCTCGCGCAGCGCGGCAGCCAGCATGACGAACGCGTACTCTGCCGGCCGCTGGTCGGTGTAGGTGCACTCGGAGCGCGCGATCTCGACGAGCACGGCGCCGGCGTCCAACGCCTTGCGGGCCCGCATCAGCGCGCGCGCCGTATCGTAGGCCATGCCGCGGATGTTAAACGCGGGCACGGTGAAGCTCGCGGGGATCTCACGACGTCCGCGCGCGGCATAGAGGCCCTGGATGGAGGCGGGGTAGATGCCCGCGGTGCGGACCTGGTCCATCACGGCGGCGCGGGCCTGGTCTTGCAGCCCGCCGGTGCCGAACACCCCGGTCCAGACGAGACGGTCAAGGGCGTCACCGTTGCCCGTGGCGAGCGCTGCCGCGGCGTGGCGGATCTCTTCGGGACTCTTGAGTTCCATGGGATGCCTGGTCTCCTGGGGGCGCGACGTGGAAAGCGAGTTCGGTCCGCTCTTCTGTTCCTACCGTTCTTCGGATGGTCCCGGCCTGTAACCGGCTGTCATCCTCTGGCTCTGGTCAGAAGAGATCCTGCTTCAGTCGGCCTTGTCTCATCTTCGTTCATTAGCCCGGCCCATCCTATGGATTCGTCAGTATCCAGTTCGTGACCATAGCACATGGGGTTCATGGACGTCCTAGGCCGCACCCGGGGGGATCGTGGCACCGCTCGGGATCTTCGCATAGTCGTGCGTGGCGCTACCGAAGCTGCTGCCTTGCGCAGAGCCGTACTGGACCGACCAGCCGCCGACATTGGCCGGCGCGTTGGAGCCGTTGAACGACCCCACGTAGTCGCGCTCGTACCCGTTGGCGACCTTGCTGCCGCTGCCGTACACCTGGCTGATGCGCACGGGATTCGACGCCTGCGCCGTCGTGGCCACGACGAGGCCGAGAGCGGACCGCGCGAAGCTGGCAGGCTAGGGATCATGGGACGCGACCGCAGGCCACGTGCCATGTCTTGCCCGCCTGCATGCGGTGCTCCACCGGCGGGCGGCGCGGGATTCCCGCGCTGAGTGCAAGTGCAAATGCGCGGGCGAAATGGCGCGCGCTCCCCATCGCGTTTCGCCAATCCCGGGGTCCCGGACGGCAAGGCGGTGGGGCCGGCCGTGAGCGGTTGACACGCGGACGGCGAGCCGCTTCAATCGCGACGGTCCTTCCCGTCCCACCGTCGAGGAGCGCGCTTGAGCAGCCCTGCCGAAGACCCGTCTCTGCCTTCCCCCGCGACTGCGGCGGGCGCCGACAGCGAGGTCGGTCCCGGGGACGATGTGGGCCAGGTGTGGGAGGCGCTGGCCCGCTGGCGCGCGGAGCGCAGGCGCTTCGCCGCGCTCACGGTGGTGGAGACGCGGGGCTCGGCGCCGCGTAAGGCCGGTGCCCACCTGCTGCTCGCGGAGGACGGCGAGTGCGTCGGCACGCTGGGCGGGGGCGCGATCGAGCACGAGGCGCTGGAGCAGGCGCGCGGCGTGCTGGCGAAGGGCGGCACCGCGCTGTTCCGCCGCCACCTGACGCAGGATCTTGGCATGTGCTGCGGAGGCGAGATGAGCATCTTCATCGAGGTGGTGGAGCCGAAGCCGAGGCTCTTTGTCTTCGGGGCGGGCTACATCGGCAAGCCGCTCGTGGCGATGGCCACGGCCTGCGGCTTCGAGGTCACGGTGGTGGACGGCCGGAGCGAGTGGGCGGAGCCCGCGCGCTTCCCAGGGGCCGCCGTGCGCTGCCAGGATCCCGAGGACGCGGCGCGCGCGCTGGACCTGGGGCCGGGTGATTACGCCTGCGTGGTGACCCATGACCACGCGCTCGACCAGCGCGTGGTGCGGATCCTGATCCGCCGCCCGCTACGCTTCCTGGGGATGATCGGAAGCCGGGAGAAGCAGCGCAGGTTCGTGCAGCGTTTGCGCGGTCAGGGCCACGGTGACGAGGAGATCGCGCGGCTGCACACGCCGCTGGGGCTGGCGATCGGCGCGGCCACGCCCGAGGAGATCGCGGTGAGCGTGCTCGCACAGCTCATCGCGGTGCGGCGCGGAATCGCGATCGAGCCCGGCTGGGAGTCGCCCTCGGGCGTGCGTCCGGCGGGGGAGGAAGTGGACCAGGCCGCGGCCGAATCCGGCGCTGCCAAGAAGGAGGGCGAGGGCTCATGATGGTCGGCGTGTTGTTGGCGGCGGGCGCCTCGACGCGGATGGGGTGGCCGAAGGCGCTCGCGAAGGCGGGCCGGGAGAGCTACGTCGCCCACGGCGTGCGCAACCTGTGGTGCGCGTGCGACACCGTGGTGGTCGTCCTGGGGGCCGACGCGAAGCGGATCCGCAAGCGCATCGAGGACGAGTTCGTGCGGCTGGTGGAGACCGGCTGCTTCGACCAGGAGCTGCACGCGGCGCACCGCCACAAGGCGCAGAAGCTCGAAGTGCGCTTCGTCGTGAACCGTGCCTGGAAGAAGGGCATGTACTCCTCGGCCCGGGTGGGGCTCGAGGCGGCCCTGAAATACGAGCCGGCGGGGCTCTTCGTGCTGCCCGTGGACCATCCCTCGGTCCGCCCAGCCACGGTGCTGGACCTGGGGACCGTGATGGCCCAGGCCATCCACGCCGCGCACGGCCCGGCCCGCAAACCAGCAGCCCGGCGCGCTGCTTTCTCCTACGCGCTGGTGCCGCGTTTGCACGGCCGCCGCGGCCACCCCATCGTGCTGACCGGCGCGCTGGCGCGGGCCATCGTGAAGGACAAGGGGGCCGAGCACCTGAGTGACGCGGTGCGCCGCAACGCGCGGCTGGTGGGCTACCTGGACGTGCGCGACGCCGGGATCACGCGCAACATGAACCGCCCCGGTGACTGAGCGTGCGAATGGTGGAGAGTCAGTGACCAGCCGGCCCCTGGTTGCCGTCTTCGGCAGCAGCACCATCCGCGAGTTGGGCCCGGAGTACCGCGAGGCCGAGGAACTCGGGCGCCGGCTCGCCGGTGCCGGGGCGGATGTCATCACCGGCGGCTATGGCGGGGCCATGGAGGCCTGCTCGCGCGGCGCCAACCGGGCCGGCGCCCACGTGGTGGGCGTGACCGTCGATCTCTTCGAGAGCCGGACCCCGGTGAACCGCTGGGTGAAGGAGCGCGTCCACACGAGCGACCTGTTCGAGCGATTGCGCCACATCATCAGCCGGGCGGACGCGTTCATCGCCCTACCGGGGAGCGTGGGCACGATCGCGGAGATCCTGCTGACCTGGAACCTTCTCATTGCAAAGGGGCATCCGCCCGCGCCGCTCGTGCTGCTCGGAAGACCGTGGAAGGGCTGGCTCGAGGCCCATCGCGAGCCGGGCCTCGTCCTGCCCGCGTTGTTCGCCTATGTGCAACTCGCGGACACGCCCGAGCAGGCCGTGCGGCGGGCGCTCGACGGCACTGCTCCGCGCGACGCCTGAACCCAGCGGCCGCCGCCTGCGGCCCGACCCGGAGCCCGAGTTGGACCCCAGCTGCGCCGGTCACGACCTCCGTCCTGGCGTACGCCGCGGCGCGGCCAGGCTACGAGATCGCGGCCCGCATCGGCGTGCGGGCGATCCGCGAGAAGCCGCTGCGGCAGACCGGACGCATGATCGCGCTTGCCGGCGAGTACGGTTTCGGCGTGGCCTCGCCACGCGCTCCGGAGCATCGCGGCGCACCGTATGCCTCGACCTGCCGCGCGCCCCCGAGGTCTGCCAGGCGCTGCTGGCGGAAGCCGTGCTGCTCGACCGTTGCCCGGGTTTGGGCCTCCGGCTGGCGCCGCGCTTCTACACGAGCGACGAGGACGTGGACCGGGTGATGCGGCGCGTGCGCGAGAAGGTACGCCGGCTGGAGCGCTGACCTCGCGCTCTGCTACATTGCCGCCCAGCCGCGACCCACGCAGGAGGAGGTTCGTCCATGGAAGCGACCGGTACTGCCCGGCCCCTCAGGATCATTCGCGAACCGAAGGTGTTCCTGGTGGGCCGCCAGGTGGCGGACCCGGGAGCCATCGAGCGCTTCCTCGTGGAGCATGAGCTGACCTGGACCAGCGACACGGAGGTGGGTGCCGAGGCGTTGGCCGAGATGGCCGGCCGCCTCTGCTACCTGTCCTACGGCAAGGGCCGCAAGACCAACCGCGAGTTCCTCAGCCACCTCATCGAGGTGGGGCACGGCTCGGTGCTGGAGCATGCCGTGTGGAGCTTCGTCATCACCGGCGTGTCGCGCTCGTTCACGCACGAGCTGGTGCGGCACCGGGCGGGCTGGGCCTACTCGCAGCTCTCGCAGCGCTACGTGAACGAGTCGGAGTCGCCCTTCGTGGAGCCCGACGTCATTGCGGACGACCCGGCGCTACACGCGGTGTGGACCGGGGCCGTGGAGGCCGCGCGCGAAGCCTACGACCGCCTGGTGAGTGGGCTGGAGCGGCACTACGCCAGCGAGCCCGATGGCACGGTGCGCCGCAAGCTGGCGCGCCAGGCGGCACGCTCGGTGCTCCCGAACGCCACCGAGACCCGGATCTTCTTCACCGCCAACGCCCGGGCGCTGCGGCATTTCATCGAGATGCGCGGTTCGGCGGCGGCCGACGTCGAGATCCGCAAGGTGGCGCTCCAGGTGCTGGACCTCATGCGGCGGGAGTCGCCCGCGCTCTTCTCGGACTACGAGCGGGTGCCGCTGCCGGACGGGGGAGAAGCCGTGCGGACTACTCACCCGAAGGTCTGATCGGCGGGCGGTCCAGGTCCATCGGGACCAGTCCGCTCCACGCGCCGTTCTCCGCGCTTCCCGCGTGACGGCGGTAGCCGGCGGTGGTAGATTGCGCTGCCATGAACCGCCCCGGGCTCAGAACGCCCCGGGATGGCCTGCACGCCGCCTGCAACCCCATGGCGTCCCGGCCGATAGTACATGGGAGAAGCCTCACGGAGGGTGTGACCATGTGGAAGACCTCGCCCGGCAGCACCGGGCGCCTGCTGCAGCTGTGTTTCGGCTACTTCGGCCTGTACGTTCTCACCGGGATGTTCGCCAAGGTCTTCACCGGCGGCCACCCGTATCGCATGCCGGAGATGGCCTACCTCTTCAACAACACGCTCGGCGGCAGCGCCATCGCCCTGCTGGTGGTCTTCGCGCTGGGCTGGATCAAGCTCAGGTCCAACCGCATGGTGAAGTGGGGTCCGTTCACGGTCCCCTCCGAGGCTGCCTATATCATCCCCTCGGGCATCTGCACGGCCGTCGTCATCCCGACCACGACCCTGATGTACACGCTGCCCATCTCGGTCATGGTGGCCATGGTGATCATGCGCGGCAGTATCATCGTGATCAGCCGGCTGATCGACGCGGTGCAGATCAGGCAGGGCATCCTCAAGAAGCGCGTCTACGCCGAGGAGAACTGGGCGGTCGTGTTCGCCCTGCTCGCGGTCGCCACGAACGTGGTCCTGATCCCGATCGTGTCGTACCTCAAGGGTTGCGGGATCGACGCCGCCCACTGGCTGGGACTCAAGCCCGGGGCGCTCCAGGGCAGCTTCGACTTCATCCGTTCTCCCCAGGCGATGACGATCATGGGCCTTTACATCGGGGCCTACACGATCCGCATCTACATCATGAACTACTTCAAGAACACGCGTGCGAAGGGAGTGCCGCTCGACAACCAGGGCTTCTTCGCGGTCGAGCAGATCGCGGCGAGCCTGACGATGGCCGTGATCGTGGCCCTATTCTTCTTCGGCGCGCCGGCCTTCGGCTGGACGGCGAAGCCGATCGCGGATTTCCGCGAAGCGGTGACGCAACCGAGCCTGGGCGCGTTCCTCACCGGCCTGCCGTACGGCGCGCTCGCGTTCTTCTCGGTCTTCATCTTCATGTTCAAGGGCCGCACCGCGACCTTCGCCGGCCTCGTGAACCGGCTCACGTCGCTGCTGGCCGGGACGACGGCGACCCTGCTCATGTTCTTCGTTTTCAAGGCCAAGTTCCCGACCCTGCAGGACTGGGTCTCGGTGGGTTTCATCCTGGTCGCGGTCTACTTCCTGAGTCGCGCCGAGAAGCGGCGCGTCGACGAGATGGCCCGGGAAGCGGCGGCCTGACCGGTCCCGGCCGAGGCCGAACGTCCCATCTTCTCCGCGTCCGCCGCACGTACGGGAGAAGGAGGTCGCGATGAGGTCCATCAGGGAGGCGATCGGCCGCGAGCTGGCGTGGAAGCCGCGCAGCCTGCTGTCGAACACCTACGATCTGGTGGGTCCGGGGACCGGCGATGCCGAGCCGTGGGCGACGCTGGTCTGGCGCGCGGGGCTCCCGACGCAGGCCCCGGCGGAGGCGCAGTCTGGTGACGGTAGCTGGTGCTTCCTGCACCAGGGCTTCTTCCGCCAGAACGTGCGCGTGCTGGCCGCGGACGGTACGACTCCGGTGGCCACTCTAGAGCGCTCCTGGCGGCGCGGTGTCCTGCGCTTCGAGGACGGCGGGGAATTCGTCTGGCGGCGGGAGGCTTTCTGGAGCCCTGCCTGGCGGTTCGAGGACGCCAACGGCGCTGCCGTGGTGCGCTTCCACTGGCGGTTCTCGCTGTCACGCCGCGCGACACGCGTGGAGTTCGAGTCCTCCACCGTTCCGGCCACCGACCGGGCGCTGCTGGCCTGCCTGGGCTGGTACCTGGTACTCACGTCCAGACGGCGGGCCGCGGCCCACGGGGCCGGCTGAGTTGGCTGTGGGGGCAGGACAGTCTGTCGGGATCGTCTGAACAGCACCTCTCACGGCCAGCAGCAATCCTGGAGGCAGGCAGACTCGGCGTCCAGAGTTGGAACGCTGCGTTGTGCCGCAATGAGTCGCAGTTCTGGAACCGAGCTTGCGGGGTCCTTCGGCTTGTTGAGAGGTTGACTTCTGCCGAGTACGGTCACTAGATTCCGCGTCGGAAGCGGCGGCCACGGAGGAGCCGTTGAAGACAGCAGGCGGCCCGAGCCGCCGAAGCTGCGCATCGAGACCAAGGAGGCCGTGCATGCCTCGCGTCCGGGTACTCCCCGCGGTTTGATTGCATGGCCGCAGGACCATGCTCGGCAGCTTTGGAGCCCCAGGTCTGCGTATGGACCAAGCAGAGGTCCCGCCGGACCGGGTGGGGTTGCGGGGTTGCCCGTGTCTCACGCCGGTTGGCCAGGGAGGACCGCGCATCGCAGAAGAGAGGTTGGGAACGGCATCCGTTGTCACGTTGGTGAGGCCTGAGTCTTCCGGGGCCTGTGACCGCTCATTCAACTCATCTCACGTGGAGGATCGGATGAAGAAGACCGCATTGATCACCCTGTTGCTCAGTACGGTCGTGTTCTCGAGCGCGTTTGCGGCCGACGGGGCGTTCGGCATCAACGGCGGGCTCGCCAAGATTACCGGGGACATGGGCCACGGATTGAGCATGGGTTTCCAGGCCGGAGTATTCGGCGAGTTCGCGCTTAACGAGCAGTCCGCGATGGGCATTGGCGTCGACTACGTGAGAGTGGGGATGGGGGACCTTCCGGCTGGCGCGGACTTCAGTTTCTCGATCATCCCCATCACCGTCTACTCGAAGTGGATACGCACGACGGATGGCTCCGCGTCCCCATACCTCATGGTCGGCGGTGGCTTGTACATTGTCTCGGCGGATTTCAGCGACGTTATTGACTTCGCTGTTGGCGCCAGCGAGAACAAGCCGGGCGTCTTCATCGGCGGTGGCGTCGACTTCATGGTGAACCCGACGGTCAAGGCGGGAGCGTTCGCCAAGTTCCACGACGTCTTGACCGAGGATAAGGCGACCATGTACTTCCACGGTGGCGTCAGCGCGAGCTTCGGGATGGCGTCCAAGTAGAGATCGATTCCGTACTGGTTGGAGCGCTCGGCCCGGGTCACTCGACCCGGGCCGAGTCGCCTGGTACGCCCAGCAAGGGCGCATCGCCGACCTGTGGATCCTGAGTCTCCTGCGGGGTGCACCCGATGACACGAGCCGCCGCCCTTCCGGTACGCCACGATCACCGCAATCTGCTCTCCCATCGCCATCGAACACCTGCGATCTGGCGGATCCCGGGACCGGCGATGCCGAGCCCTGGGCGACGCCGGTCCAGCGCGCGGGGCTCCTGATGCAGGCCCCGGCGGAGGCGCAGTCGGGTGATGGCGTCTGGCTTTCCGCAACCAGGGTCTCTTCCGCGAGAACGTGCTCGTCCTCGCGCCGGACGTCATCAGTATCAATCTTGTGGCCGCGTTGAAGCGTTCTTGGCCCGCCCGGGTTGGTACCTGGTGCTCCTGTCCCGACGGCGGGCCGCAGCCCATGGGGCCGGCTGAGCTGGCTGGGCACGCCATGGGGTGGCTGGAACAGTGCCTCTCCCGGCCAGCGGCGAGGCTCGAAAGCGCAACCTGCGGCGTTCATAAGTGGAACGATTCGTTGTACCGCAACAGATTGGCGTTCTGGAGCCAAGTTTGCGATGGGGCCACTCGTACATCCTGAGGTTGACTCTGGCCGAGTCCGGTCGGTAGGTTCCGCATCGGAAGCGGCGGCCACGGAGGGGCCGTTGAAGACAGCAGGCGGCCCGAGCCGCCGCAGTTGCGCATCGAGACCAGGGATGACGAACATTTCTCGTGTCCGATCCCGCCCGGTCGAATGCTCCCAGTACCGCACCGAGGCTCCGGCCATGCCCGGGGCGGCAGCGCGGGAAGTCCGCCTCTGAGGCCATGAAGGTCCGGACTGTCGGCATGGGCCACCCGACGGTCTGCAACGGCAGGCCCGAATGACGTCGGAAGTAGGTTGGTAGTCTCTCGAAGTGGCGGCGGATCCCCGGCCCCAAAGTCGGCCCGACCACCTAGTCAGACCCCAGAAGTGGAGGAAACGAAGATGCGGAAGCTCGGAATTGTTGTGACTGCAGTCGCTTGCCTGACGGTCCTCGTCGTTCCGGCGACGGCCATGAACTGGAGCATCGGTGGGAATCTGGGCTACGAGATGCTCATGCCGACCGACGAAGGCGCTGAAGACGTGAGCATATTCGGCTGGCCGACGGGGGGTCTCCGTCTTGGTCTCGTAGGTGAGAAGCCCATGCACGAGGTGTACCTGCTGTCGTCCGTGTCGGTCATGTCGTCAGGCGGAGAATCGGTGAGTGCATACGATCTCACGGCGAACTACCAGTACAACTTCGACTCGAAGGGGCAGATTGCGCCTTTCGTGACCGCGGGGGCAGGGATCCAGGGCGTCAGCCTTGGTGACGACTTGAGCGCGACATCCGTGCTGTACGGGGCTGGCGTTGGTGTCCGTAAGAAGCTGGGGCAGCAGGGTGCGCTGCGGGCCGAGGTCCGCTTCGACCGCAACATGGAAGGCAAGAAGGGCGAGGACGTTCTCATCGGGGAGGCCAATCACATCTCCCTGAGACTCGGTTTCGATCTCTGGGGCAAGTAATCCGCCAGCAGTCAGATCAACAAGCGCATCGCCCGGGCTCAAGAGAGCCCGGGCGATGTTCGTTCCGTGCATTCGGCGACAGCACCGGCCCCCTACCGGCACGCGGCGAGCCCCGTGATCTGCTCGCCGAGGACCAGCGTGTGGATGTTGTGCGTACCCTCGCAGGTCCTCACCGAACCGTTCGGGGCCTCAGCACGCGGTAGCGGCGTGCCGGCGGCTCGCCCGGCGACCAGGCGGCGCCGTGCACCGGGTCCCGCACCTCGAGGAAGGCGAAGCGCCGCATTCCGCGGTCGCCCGACAGCAGTTGGCGCACGCCGTGCTCGTGCAGGAGCACGGCGGTCTCGAAGCCGGGTGGCACTCCGAGACCCGGCGGAAGGGAGGCGAGCGTCTCGGCCAGCGAGGCCGCGTGGGCCTCGGTGGGCCCGAGCAGGCGCAGCGAGTGGCTGGCGAGCAGCGCCTCCATGAAAGCCCAGGCATCGGCGGGTGCGAGTGCGCGCGCCACGGCGTGCGGGTGCGTGACCAGGCGCAGGAACTCGTGCACCACGGGCCACGGCAGCGCCCAGGGTGACCTGCCATTCGCCAGGGTCTCGACCACGCGCGCGGCCCGCGCGTGCCCGGGCGCATGACGGTTTGCCGCCCAGGCCAGCAGGCTCGTGTCGATGGCATGCATCAGCGCTCCTCCGGCTCACCGGGGCGGGCGACCAGCGCCCCGAATGTCTCGCGCCGCGCGGGATCCACCAGGAACGGCCCCAGCTCGTAGGAGGGCAGCGCCACGCGTCCGCGCCGGCGCGAGGCCAGTGTCTCGAGCCCCAGTCGCAGGGCGCGCTCGACCACGTCGGAGAGGGTGCGCCCCTCCTCGGCGGCGCGCTTCTTGAGCCGGGCGTACAGCCCGCCGTCGAGCACCAGGGTGGTTCGTTTCATGTGCAAAAGCATATCTCGATCTGCCACCTGTCGTCCATGCGGCCCCGTCCCGCTTGAGTGCGGCGCGCGTCTCGGGCAGTATCCGCCGGGCAGGCGTCCGACGTCCGTTACCCGACCCTTCTGCGAGGAGAACCCATGCCACTGACCACCAGGCGCGCGGCGGCCGTGAACGAACCCGTAGTGCCAGGCGACGTGCGCGACCTACGGCTGGCCCGCGAGGGCCGCGTGCGCATCGAGTGGGCCGAGCGCAACATGCCGGTCCTGCGCGCGATCCGCGCACGTTTCAACCGCGAGAAGCCGCTCAAGGGCCTGCGCGTGGGGGCGTGCCTGCACGTCACCACCGAGACCGCGAACCTGATGCGCACGCTCAAGGCCGGCGGCGCCGAGGTGTTCCTCTGCGGCTCGAACCCGCTCAGCACCCAGGACGACGTGGCGGCGTCGCTGATCGTCCACTACGGGATCTCGACCTTCGCCGTCAAGGGCGAGGACCACAAGACCTACTACTCGCACATCGTCTCGTGCATCGGGGCGCGCCCGCACATCACCATGGACGACGGCTGCGACCTGGTGACGGTGCTCCACACCAAGAAGCGCGGCTACCTGAAGGACGTGCTGGCGGGCACCGAGGAGACCTCCACTGGTGTCACGCGCCTGCGCGCGATGGCGGCCGACAAGACGCTGCGCTACCCGGTAATCGCCATCAACGACGCCGAGACCAAGCACTTCTTCGACAACCGCTACGGCACCGGCCAGAGCACAATGGACGGCGTCATCCGCAGCACCAACATGCTGATCGCGGGCTCGACCGTGGTGGTCGCGGGCTATGGCTGGTGCGGGCGCGGCGTGGCGATGCGCGCCAAGGGGCACGGCGCCACGGTGCTCGTGACGGAGGTCAACCCGGTCCGGGCGATCGAGGCCCAGATGGACGGCTACCAGGTGGTCTCGATGGCCGAGGCCGCGCCGCGGGGCGACCTGTTCATCACCGTGACGGGCAACAAGTCTGTCCTGCGCCGCGAGCACTTCGCGGCCATGAAGGACGGCGCGATCGTGGCGAACAGCGGGCACTTCAACGTCGAGATCGACATCCCGGTGCTCGAGCGCATGTCCTCGAAGCGGCGCACCCTGCGGCCGTTCGTCGAGGAGTTCACGCTCAAGGGCGGCAAGAAGGTCTGCCTGCTGGCCGAAGGGCGGCTCATCAACCTGGCCGCGGCCGAGGGCCACCCGGCGATGGTGATGGACATGTCGTTCGCGAACCAGTCGCTCTCGCTCGAGTACTTGAAGAAGAGGGCGAAGACGCTGAGGCGGGAGGTGTACGTGGTGCCGCGGCACATCGACATGGAGGTGGCGCGGCTCAAGCTCAAGACCATGAGCATCACGATCGACGTGCTGACTCCCGAGCAGGAGCGCTACCTGCGCTCGTGGAGCGAGGGGACGTAGGCGGACCGCGGCACGACCGCACGAGCACGGGAGCCCCGGTCCGCGGACGGGAGCCCATCGTGCTTCCGGGCCCACCGTCAGGCCTTATGCCGGCCGGCATCTTCCCGGCCTTCGCGCGGATGAAGGCGTAGTTGAGCGCAGGCAGCGGATAGAAGTGCGCGGCCGCGGCGCAGTACTCGCGGGCCTTCGCGCGGTCTTTGCCCGCCTGGCGGGCCAGGGCGAGACGGCCGGCCCAGCGAATCCACGACATCCGTGCCCCGGCGTGGTCGGCCGAGGCCGTTGGATGGCGCCGGCCGGTCCGGTGCCGGCGGCTTGCCCGGGGGCGCGGCGCACTCTACCGTCCGGTGCATGCTCTCCCGCCGACTGCCGCAGGATCTCGAGCGCAACGCCTGGGCCCGGCTGTTCGAGCAGCGCCGAGCCGCGGGTGTTCCACTGCTCGACCTCTCCGAGACGAACCCCACGCTCGTGGGTCTGGGGGGTGCCGGGCCCGAGGAGCTGGCGGCCCTGGCCCGGGCCGAAGGCGCGCGCTACGAGCCCGACCCGCGTGGCCTGTTCGCGGCGCGCGGGGTGGTGGCGGGCTACTACGCGGAGCGGGGCGCTGCGATTCCGCCCGAGCACATCGTACTCACGGCGAGCACCAGCGAGTCCTATGCGCATCTCTTCCGGCTGCTCGCCGACCCGGGCGGAGTGTTCCTGGTGCCCGCGCCGTCCTACCCGCTCTTCGAGCCGCTCGCCGCGCTTGAGGGCGTGAGCCTGCGGACCTACCGGCTTGCCTACGATGGCGCCTGGCACCTCGACCGGCACTCGTTTGAGGAGGCCTTCGGGGGCGACGTCCGCGGCGTGATCGTAGTGCAGCCCAACCATCCGACCGGCTCGTGCCTCGATGCGGACGAGCGTGGCCTGCTCGAGGCGCTCTGCGAGCGCCATGGCGCGGCGATCGTCTCGGACGAGGTCTTCGGCGATTTCCCGCGTCCGGGCGGGACGACGCCGCTGCCGAGCCTGGCGGGCGACGCGCGTGTGCCCACGTTCGTGCTGAGCGGGCTCTCCAAGGTCTGCGGGATGCCGCAGATGAAGCTGGGCTGGATCGTGGCGGGCGGTCCCGGACCCGCCCGTGACGAGGCGCTGCGCGGGCTCGAGTGGATCGCGGATCTGTTCCTCTCGGTCTCGACTCCCGTGCAGGTGGCGCTGCCGGCGCTGCTCGCGGCGCGCGGGGCGTTCCAGCGGCGCGTGCGCGAGCGGCTCGCGCAGAACCTCGCGCGGCTCGATGGCCTCGTGGCACGCCGGCCGGAACTGGGCGTGCTCGCCGCACAGGGTGGCTGGGGCGCCGTGCTGCGGGTGCCGCGCCAGCGCAGCGAGGAGGAGTGGGCGCTTGGCCTGCTCGCACGCGGCGTGGTTGTCCATCCGGGGCACTTCTACGACTTCGCAGGCGAGGGCTACCTGGTGTTGAGCCTGATCCCCGAGCCCGCCGTGTTCGCGAAAGGGGCCGGGCGGATCGAGGAGTTCGCGGCGGAGATCTGAGCCCGGGCCGTGGAGCGGGAAGCGTCCGTGAGCGGCTGATGGCGTGAGCTCACGGCGACGGGCGGGTGGCTGCGGGCCCGGAGCCGCGCGCGGCAGGGGAAAGCCCGCGGGGCTCTTGGCCCTGCGGGCGCGTGTGGGTTGCGTCCGAGGCGGCTACTTCGCCGCGGCCGCCGCGGCGTGCGTGCCGATGCGCATCCCGTAGAACGAGCGGTAGACGAAGAACAGCGCGACCAGGAAGAGGACCCCGCCGACCGGGAGCGCGACCGCCGGGTTGGCCACGGCCGTTTCCACGGCCAGCAGGCCGAACAGGGTCGTGAACTTGATGATCGGGTTCAGGGCCACGGAGGAGGTGTCCGCCCGGGCCGGTCGAGCGCGACGCTGGCATGTCTTGTCTTGCAGACTACAGGTGTCCGAGCGTAGTTTCCATCTATCTATAGTGGCTATTGGGCACGTTGGAGTCACCGTCGGCAGGTCGGACACCGACCCCGCCGAATCGATTCGAACAGCTTCACGAGGGAGGCCGCAGATGAAGCGCGTTCTCTATCACCTGATCCCGATTGTGATGCTCGTGCTCGCCGCGGTCGTTCCCGCGATGGCGGCTCCCAAGGTCGTTCCCGGCGAGCTTCTGGTCAAGTACCGGTCGGGGATCAAGTCCGGTCGGGGGGCGAGGGCCGAGCGCGCCTCGGTGCGCAGCCTCGTGGCGGGGAAGTCGATCAAGGAGTTCGGCTTCATCGGCGTCGAGCACATGAAGCTGGGCGCGGGGGTGAGCGTCGAGCAGGCGATCGAACGGCTCCAGCGGGACCCGCGCGTCGAGTACGCGGAGCCGAACTACATCGTTTCGATCGACAGCATCCCGAACGACTCGCTCATCGACCAGCAATGGGCGCTGCGCAACATCGGGCAGACCGGCGGAACCCCCGATGCGGACATCGACGCCGACCAGGCGTGGGACGTGTACACCGGCGATTCCCTTCTTCTCGTCGGCGTGATCGACACCGGTGTGGACTACAACCATCCCGATCTGGTGGGCAACATCTGGACGAACTCCTTGGAGGCGACCGGCCAGACGGGTGTGGACGACGATAACAACGGGTACGTCGACGACATCCACGGCTACGATTTCCGCAACAACGATGGCAATCCAATGGACGACAACGAACACGGCACGCACTGCGCGGGGATCATCGCCGGACGCGGCAACAACGGGAAAGGCGTCGCGGGCGTGAACTGGCGGTGCAAGATCGTCGCGCTCAAGTTCCTCAATTCGGCAGGCTCCGGCTCGGACGCTGACGCGATCTCCTGCATCGAGTACGCGATCACGGTGGGCGCGAAGCTGACCAGCAACTCGTGGGGCGGGCGTGGTGGTTACTCGCAGGCGCTGCTTGACGCCATCAACAATGCAGGCGCGGCGGGACAACTGTTCGTCGCGGCGGCGGGCAACGCCGGCATGAGCAGCGACGTATCCCCATTCTACCCAGCCTCCTTCGACTCGCCGTACATCATCTCGGTGGCGGCCACCGACCACAACGACAACCTCGCGGGTTTCTCAAACTACGGTCTCACGACGGTGGACCTCGGCGCCCCGGGCGTCGACATCCTCTCGTGCCAGCCGGTGGCCCGCTACCAGTACATGTCGGGCACCTCGATGGCCGGCCCGCACGTCGCCGGCGTCTGCGCGCTGGCGTGGGGCTACTTCCCGGGGCTGACCGCGCTGCAGATCAAGGCGTTGGTGCTGAGCAAGGTCGACCCGAAGTCCTCGCTCGCGGGCCGGTGCGTCACCGGCGGGCGACTCAACGCGGGGGCCGTGTTCGCGGTCGTCGACTCGACGCCCCCCGCCGCGCCGGTGGCCACGGCCGGGACGAGAGTGACCACCACGCGCTTCCGGGCGAACTGGCGGCCCTCGAGCGGGGCGCTGAACTACGAACTCGACGTCGCAACCGACAACGGGTTCAATTCGTACGTGGCGGGCTACCAGGACCGGACCGTCTACGACACCAGCCAGGAGGTCAGCGGGCTGTCGTTGTCGACCACGTACTACTACCGCGTGCGCGCTGTCAACGCGGTCGGGACGAGCGGCAACTCGAGCACCATCACGGTGACCACGACTTCCAGCGAGCCAATCCTGCAAACCTCGAAGGGGACGTATTCGGAGAACAACGAACAAGGCGTCTTGTGGACCGAGACGCAGGGGATCACGATCGCCGGGGGTGGGTGGCTCATCGTGTCGGTCGCCCTCGACATCTCAGGCAGCGACGTGTATTGGCAGGATGAGAAGTTCGGCGGCACCGGGCTCACGCTCCTGGCAAGCAGCGATAACGGAGGCTCGCTGCGGATCTACGGCCTCTATTGCGAGAACGAGAAGACGGGCACGATCAACATGAGATGGGGCCTTGGAGGAAGGGTTCCGAGTGTCGTGTGCATAACCTTGACCGAGGTGACGGGCCTCACCTCTGACGCCAAGGACAAGTCCGCAGTCGGCGGCGGCCAGTCGGGCACGGCTTCGGCCGGGCCTACCGCGATGCCGGCGCAGGACCACGAGTTTGTGTACGCAGCGGTCTGTCACCAGATCAGCTTCAACCCTGTTGTATCGTGGGGGAACGACCTCGCCTACGGGCAGGGCATCGCGGCCAACAACGACGAGGCCCAGGCGGAACGTGCCGTGGCTGACGGATGGAAGGTCATCACGACTGCGGCCGCTCAGACTGCGTCCTGCACGTTCGGCAGTCCGCGGGTGTGGTCCATAGCGGTCGTCACCTTCAAGGGGATCTCGAGCGCGCCGCCGTCCCCCGCTGCGCCGGTGGCCACGGCCGGGACGAGCGTGACGGACGTGGGGTTCCAGGCGAACTGGAACGCCTCGAGCGGGGCCACGAGCTACCGGCTGGACGTCTCCACCAGCTCGGGATTCGACACCTACGTCACGGACTACGAGGACCGGAGCGTCGCCGACACCAGCCAGGTGGTGAGTGGTCTTGCGGCCTCGACCGCCTACTACTACCGCGTACGTGCGGTCAACACGGGCGGGACCAGCGGCAACTCGAACACCATCACGGTGACCACGGCTCCCAGTGAGACCATCGTGCGAACCGCGAAGGGGACGCATTCGGATACCAACGAGCAAGGCGTCTTGGTGACCGAGACGCAGGAGATCACGATCGCCGCGCGTGGGTGGCTGATCGTGTCGGTCGCCCTCGACATCTCAGGCAACGACGTGTATTGGAGGGATGAGCAGTTTGGCGGCACCGGGCTCACGCTTCTGGCCAGCAGCGATAACGGAGGCTCGCTGCGGATCTACGGCCTCTATTGCGCGAGCGAGAAGACGGGCAAGATCAAGATGGGATGGGGCGGTGAACAAGAAACCGGAAGGATTCCGAGTGTCGTGTGCATGACCATGACCCAGGTGACGGGCCTCAGCTCTGACGCCAAGGACAAGACCGCAGCCGGCGGCGGCCAGTCGGGCACGGCTTCGGCCGGGTCTACCGCGATGCCGGCGCAGGACCACGAGTTCGTGTTCGCAGCGGTCTGCCACCAGATCAGCTTCAACCCGGTGGTGACGTGGGGGAACGACCTTGCCTACGGGCAGGGCATCGCGGCCAACAACGACGAGGCCCAGGCGGAACGTGCCGTGGCTGACGGATGGAAGGTCATCACGACTGCGGCCGCACAGACTGCGTCCTGCACGTTCGGCAGTCCGCGGGTGTGGTCCATAGCGGTCGTCACCTTCA
>Ga0315273_10000355_pt1 | contig 46650 bp, 89 predicted proteins | sample YL17G02_0_MG_FD_205753 | JGI IMG/M metagenome (GOLD analysis project Ga0315273, IMG submission 205753) | Sediment microbial communities from Yellowstone Lake, YNP, Wyoming, USA - YL17G02_0 | ecosystem: Environmental > Aquatic > Freshwater > Lake > Sediment | place: USA: Wyoming | collected...
GAAAAAAGAGTAAAACAAAAGATAATTGAGGAGATTGAGAAAAGTTATATAAAAATAGTAGAAAAAGAAATAAAAGAACTTGAGGAATTATTAAAAGAATTATCAGGAGAAAAACAACAATGACAACTGAAAAAGATAAAATAATTGAAGAAATATTGGAAAGAGATAGACATCCAAAAAAAGGAGATATGTTATTATCCAAAAGAGAGTTATTAGACAAAGCCCTTCAATCCCAAAAACAAAAGATAATTGAGGAGATTGAGAAAATACCAAAAGTTAATGAATTTCAAGATATAAATGGGGGTTGTGCAAAGATGAAAAATAAGTATATTAGATATAAAGATATTTTAAAAACTTTAGGAGAAAAAGATGAATAGAAATGAAGATATAAAGTTTGAATATATATATCAACCACCGAAAAGATTTACATTTGAACAACCCAAATTAAGATTATGGGTTGAGAAATGGTGTAAAGGAAAGGTTTTAAATTTATTTGCAGGAAAAACTAAACTTAATGTTAATGAATTTAGAGTTGATAGTAATAAAGAGATGATAGCAGATTACTATGGAGACGCTTTAGAGTTTTTAAAAATAACAAATTTGAAATTTGATACTATTATTTTAGACCCCCCATATTCATTTAGAAAATCTTATGAAAAATATAAAGGACATTATATTGGTTCAAAATATACAATTATAAAGAAAGCTATAATAAGAGTTTTAAATGATGGAGCAAGAGTTATTACGTTTGGTTATAATTCTCAAGGAATGTCCAGACAGTTAGGATTTAAGAAAATAGCAATATGTTTAGTATGTCATAATGGAGACCATAATGATACAGTTTGCACAGTTGAAAATAAAATGAATAAAGAGCTTCTGAACTCTTTAGGAGAAAAAGATGGAAATTAATAAAATTTATCAAGGCGATTGCTTAGAATTGATGAAACAAATTGAAGATAAAAGTATAAACTTAATTTTATGTGATTTACCTTATGGAACTACTGCTTGCTCTTGGGATATTATTATTCCTTTTGATAAATTGTGGAAAGAATATTATAGAATACTTAGACCTTTAGGATTCATAGTATTAACTGCTTCTCAACCATTTACAACTAAGATGATAAATAGCAATATAGATAATTTTTCTCATCAATGGATATGGGAAAAGGAACAAGGAGCTAATCCTTTACTTGCGAATGTAATGCCTATGAAAAATTTTGAAGATATAATAGTTTTTAGTAATGAATATAAGAATTATGATTATGAAGGAAATAATCCGTTAAGAATATATTTTAAAAGAATTCTTGACTATATTGGATTAAATTTAAAGAAGATAAATAATAAGTTAGGTAATCGCAAAGCGGAACATTTTTTTTATGTTACTCCAAAAAAAGCCATAATGGAAGAAATAGGACAAAAAGCAGACCATACTTTCAGAAACGGAAGCACACAATTTAGTTTATGCACAAAAGAAACCTATGAAGAATTAATTAAAGTATTTGAAATAGATAAAATGGAAGGATTTGAAGATTATGAATCTCTTTTACAAATAGATATTAATTTTAAAAAGACCTTACCACAATATCCAAGAGTTTATAATCCACAGAAAATTAACGGAAAAGAATATACAAGTGGTGGAGGATTTATTAAACATTTAGGAAATAATGTCTTAGGTGGCAAAGTAAGTTGTGAAAGATACCCAACATCAATTTTAAGATTTAATACCGATAAGAGTAAAAGCCAACATCCAACACAAAAGCCAGTAGCATTATTTGAATATCTTATTAAGACTTATACAAACGAGGGCGATTTAGTTTTAGATAATTGTATCGGTTCTGGAACAACAGCAGTAGCTTGTATAAATACTAAAAGAAACTTTATAGGAATAGAATTAAGTCCAGAATATTGTAAGATAGCAAACGAAAGAATACAAAAAGAACTTTCTCAATCTAAACTAAACTCGGAGGGCAAGTTTTTCTTATCCCAAACATAAATGGCTTGGGTATCCGAAAAACACGATTTTTATGACAACTGAAGATAAATTAATTGATGTTGAAACAATAGATTATGTTTTTAATAATATGGAATATGATTGGTCTGAAATTGAAGAAGAATTAAAAGAAGCAATTGGATTAACTTTAAAGTTTAAAAATCAAAAGATAATTGAGGAGATAAAAAAATTAACTATGAATAGTGTTGGAACTAAAAATTATTATAAAAATATAAATATAAAAGAGCTTTTAAAATTAATTAATAGTCAGCAGGTAAGTGGTCGTTTAGCATCTGTGGAGGCAACTAAGCAGAGCGGATTGGCGTGTAACTCTGCTGATAAAGTTTAGGAGAAAAACAATGACAGGACTAAAAATAATTGATGGAACACCAACTGCAATAAGTAAATACTTAAGAGAAAAAGAATGTAAAGAAGAAATAATTGAAGAACTTATCAAGCCAGAAAATCAAGAAGTTATAAAAAGAAATGAAATTAAATATATTTCAGGAGAAAAAGAAATGTTTAGCCCTTGTTGTATTAATTCATTAGCAAAATTAATAGGAATTAACAGATTTCAATGTGTAAAATGCAGAAAGATTTGGAGGATTGAAGAAAAATGAAAACACCAACTAAGTTAAATAAAATAGTATTTATTAAAAATAATACTTTAGATTTAATTCCTATTGCTAAAAAGATTAAAGCAGAAGAAACTGAAAAAGATAAAATAATTGAATTAAAATGGCAGGAGAAAATTTCTTTATCAATTATAAAAGCATTAGCAATTGGAGGAATGATTGCAAGTTTAATAGATACAAATTTGTTTGGATTTATTATTAGTTTTTTAGGTTATAGTTTTTTTGATTGTCTTGGAGGTTTAAAATGAAACAAAAAGAACTTAAAAACAAGTGGAATATAAAATATCATTTAATAAATGCTAAAACTTTTTTTTATTTATCTATTTTATTTTTAATGTTTACAATAATAACAACAGAGTTTTTAAGGAGTTTTTTAAAATGAAAATTAAACAAGATAAAATAATTGAAGAAACCTTAAAAGAAATTGAAAAAGAAAATGATTATGAATATACTGAAGAATCTAAAATAGAAGAAAGAAAATTATTAACAAAATTCTTACAAAAGATAATTGAGGAGATTTATAAATTTAAAAAGAAGATAGATGAAAATATTGGACATGGTGGAAAAATCAGATATTATGTATTTGGAGAATTATATGAAGAACTTTTAAAAAGTTTAGGAGAAAAATGAGTAAATATTTATGTTTATCAGCATACACAAGAAATGTATCAAGAGGGTTTCAATTAGGAAATCAATATATATTTTACAGCATTCAAGCAATTAAAGAAGATGAAAGAGATATTAGGTTAAGAGCAATGAAATTAAGTTTAGTAGATAAATTATTTAAAAAGAAACAATGAAAACAAGTCAATGCGAAAATTGTAAAAAAAGATATAAAGTTTTAGAAAATTCACTTTGTTATTTTTGTTATCATTTAATTTATAAAAATGTTCCAACAACAGGGTGTTATAGGATTGAAAAAAAGGAGAAATAAAATGGAATTTAATAAAGACAATTGGGTTCAAATTAAGCAAAATCAGTACAGACATTTAAAAATAAATGACCCTAAGAATTTTCATAGTTATACAGCAAGAGTTAAACACAAATATTTCAAATTAAAAGAAGATTATTCTAATAAAAATTTATCAAAAGTAATTGAAGTTTTAAAAGAAAAATTAAAAATTGTTGAATGGGAAATAAATTTATTAAAACAACAAGCAGAAGAAATTGAAGATTCTCTTAATTCAAGCTCTGACATTAATATTTATCTTGATTTAACAAAAAGTAAATTTAAGTTTAAAGAAAAACCAAAAGTAATTATTTTAGATGATAATCCTTTAAGTATTGCGTGTTATCTTGAAGAACATCCAGATATTGCAGAAGAATTAAATAAAAGAAGTTAGTATAATCTAAATTATACTAGAATATAAACAATGAATTATAAACTAAATCAAATTTGTATTGCAAAAGAAGATTTTAAACCTTTATATTACAAAGGAGATAAATTTAAAATTATAAAAATAAATAATCATTTAGACCTTCTGCCTTTAGAATGTTTGCATTTTAAGACAAGAAATGTTTATGGATTTGAATTTGAGGAATTACAATAATGGTATTCATGGAACAACAAAAGTTAAAAGAAAGAAATAAAGAAAAGAAACTTAAAAGAAAATTAATAAAATCAATAAATAAATTACATAAAAAATGTCAAATAAAATATTTATAAGTCAAGGAACTTTAGAATTAAGCCGTAACAGAGCAGAACGCAGACTTAATGCAATATTAGATAATCAGCAAAAAATGTTATCTCACACTAACACTTTTCAATTTGTTGATACAGGTGAGGCTGGTAATTTTGGTTTTGACACTATTTTTACCTCCTTTCCCTCCCCTGTTTATTGTAAGCATTCTGATTATTGTACTTCTCCTCATAAATTTTCAATGAAATGTAATTTTAGTCAAGATTGTCAAATTAAAAAATTTTATGATAAATATTCAAAAAATAGAGATGAAAGTTAAAATATGTCAAATTTGCAAAAGTTCATTTGTTCCAATAATTAATGAAGATATTTGTAATGATTGCAGAAAAGGAAACGAAGTCTTTGAAAAGAAAATTGAAACTATAGAAAAAATAGGAAAAAAGAGGAAAAATGCAAACAAAAACAATTAAAGTAGATTATATGACTCATAAATCTATTAAACAATTACAAAAAAGCTTAAATTTTAAAAGGATTGGTTCAGTAATTCAATATTTATTAAATACAAGAGAGGAAAAATGCCAGTCCAAGAAACAAGTGTAATTTCGTATTATAATATTTTAAATGAATTATCTGAAAGACAAAAAGAAGTATTAATTTGTTTAAAGAAAATAAAAATAGCAAACAATACCCTGATTTTAAAAGAGATGAATAAAAAATATCCAAGAATGCAAATTAGCTCAATTACTGGGAGAATGAAAGAAATTAGAGAAAAACAAACAGAAAAACCATATAAAAATAGTCCAATAATTAGACTACATCATGTAGGGGCTTGTCCAGAAACAGGAAATACAACTAAATTTTATTGTTTGGTTAGTTACTTTGACAAATTTATACAATGTTAAAACGACTTTGTAAGCATCCAAATTGTATAAATAATGCTATGATAAATAAGGAATACTGCAAGAGACATGAAATTGAGTTAGAATTAAAAAGTGAAGTTTACTTTAAAGAATTATGTCAACTAAAAAAGGTTTAAACAACCAATTAAATAGACCTTTAACAAAGGCGGAAAAAGAACTCTTATTCTTAATTACAGAACAACATTTAACCCTAAAACAAATCCAATTACGAAAGGATTGCTCAAGACAAGCAGTTTATAAATTACTTAAAAGTTTGAAGCAAAAAGGGGCTTTAAATCTTAGTTTACAAAGTCAAGGCACTTGTCAACCAATATTAGAAACTCGTTTACACGGACAAGAATTTAACATAAAAATACTCTGGCAAGATAAAAGATATGTTGATATGCTCATAAAATCAAATCTAATGTATTTAGAAGGGCATACAATCAAATTATTTAAAAAAAGTATAGAAATATACTCTGGTGAAGGTATCTCATTCTATGGGGCTAATGAACAAGAGGCAGATAGCAAGTCTGTAAGCTATTGGGCTAAGCTATTTAACAGATTAGAACATGAATTAAAGATTATAATTGTCAAAGATAGATGCAGAAATATAAAAGAAGTAAACCATCATTATGCACATACTAATTCAGAAATATGTAAAAATTCTATTGAAAATAAAGAACAAATAAGGGTTTTTGCTTTAGAAGATGGAAAATTAGCTTTTGTAACTGATGACTCTTTTGGCTTTCGTGAAGATGAAACAGTCCATCCAATTACAGCTAAAGAAGATAGAAAAAATGTAGATAAACAAGTAAATGACTGGAGAATTAACAATCCACCAACAAATTCAGAATTAGCAAACTATGTTGGTGTAATACTTAAATCACAAGAAAGTTTACCTATAGTATTAAATCAATTAAAAGAACAAATTAAATCACACTTATCCTTAATTCAAGAATATCGTAAAGAAAATATATCTTGGCGTAAAAGTGAAGTTAAAAAAATAAAAAGTAATATAATAAATGGAGAACAAACTAAATTAACACAATGGTAATAGAAGTTGAAATAAATAAAGAATGGAAATTTTGGTTATATATATTTTTTCAAATAATTTTATCTTTAGGAGTTTTAATTGTAATTTGTATAGTAGGATATTTTGTATTTTTTAGTCAAGTTAATATGGCTAAACAATTATCAAATCAATGTGATAAAATATTTGGAGTAGGAAATTGGACTATTCAAGATACAAAAATTAGAACAAATTGGTATTCAATAGGACAAGAGTTTACTTGTGTTCAAAATGGAACTGGAAAATATTTAAATGAGGTTTTAAAAAATGGTAACCTGTCAAAGTAAAATAAGTAAAGGAGAATTTTAATGTCAAGTTACTGGGAAAAAAGACGTGAACAAGAAGAAAAAGAAAAAAGAGAGAAAGAATTAAAAGAATTAGTTAAATTAACTTTTGACGAAGAAGCAGAGGATTATTTAAAAATGTCAAAACAAAAACCATGAAAACTTTAGACAAGTGTGAGCGTCAATATCTTTGCAAGAAATATTGTCAATCTGGTTTAGACTTTAATGATGCAATAGCAAAAGTTAACAAATTTCATGATTACTTAAAAGATTTAAGAGATAAATTAAGAATAAAAAAAGTTCCAGATAATGAAATTCAAGATAAATTTAAAAAGGAGTTTGAAGAATTATGTCAATCTTTAGAAAATTAAAAAAGTATAGATTTAAATAGTTATTAAATTTATATTAAATATGAATAACCCAAGAATAATTTTAAAAATAGAAACTAATGAGGATAAAATTATTGGAATTTCTATAAAAGATTTAGTTAAAAAAGTTGGAGATAGTGGTTATGTAGCTCTACCAAAAGAATTAATAAATAAATATGTTCAAATAAATTTAAAAGTATTATAAGGAGGTAAAATGGTATTTAATAAAAAAAATAAAGAAATACAAAATCCATCAATAGTTTTAAATCCAGGCATAGAACAAGATGAATTTTCAAGTCAAATATATAATCAGCAACAACAATTTCAACAACCAACACAGCAAAATCAACCACAGCAATTTTCACAGCAACAAACACCAATTCAACAGCAATTTCAACAACCTGTTCAACAAACTCAAGCTCAAAAGCCAGAAACAAAATCAGTAATTACAAAAGTAGAATTAGTTGATGGGATAATTCACTTTGAAGGTGAAGCAAATTATTTGATAAATATAGGTAATTGTCAAATTAACTAACTATGCAGATTTTTGAATGGTCAATTATTATTTTATTATTAGTTGCATTAGGATGGATAATTTGGGAAGCACAACAATTAAGAGGAGATTAAATGATACAAATAAACGCAATTAAAAATTTTCCAAATGGAATAGCAAGAATTACAATGAGATTTATAGGTAAAAATATGTTTATAAGAAAAAAAGAAAATAGTCCAGAATCAATAAATATGATAAATACTTTTAAAAATAAAGGATTAAGACTCTGGGAATCAAGAGAATGGATTAAAATTGATTTACTTTCTGATAATGAAGCAATTAAATTAGGAGATGATTTTTTAGATAAAGATATGTCTGAAGAAGAAATGGAAAAAACTTTAAGTAATTTTTACATTCAAAAATATAAACAAGGAGGATTTATTGTAGAAATACAAGATATTTAAATGGCAGACGCATTAGGCTGGTTCTTCTCACTTGGAGAGAGGGTTACAAAAAATGATCCAAAAAAATTATTAGACTGGAATTTTTATTTAATGACAATTATGTTCTTAGCATTTTTTAGCATTTTATTAGACAATTTATATCAATTTTTCTTTATTTCTCAAAGAATTACTAATTTAGGTTGGGCTTTTGTAATGTTAGCAATATTATGGTTTCAATATCAAGGACTTAAACAAATTTATGATACAAGAAAGATGTATAAAAATCTTAAACCTGAAAAAATAGGGGATGAAAAAAGTATGCTAGATGAATTTAAAGAACCAGAAAATAAGGAAAATACTGAAACAAAAGATGAATTAAGTGAAGAAACATCTTATAAATTTAATCCAGAAGCAAAAAGCAAATTTGATTAACTTTTATTTTTCCATTTTTACTATTTTAAGGTAGAGGTTAAGTATGAAAATAAATATAAATAACAAAGTTTACAAAGTAGAAGAAAAGAAATTTATAAATGATGGAATATTTAACAATATCAAAAATTTTATTTTAGGAGAAACAATAACAGGACAAATAAATATTTCAGAGAATAAAGAATTAAGAAAAATCTTATTAAGAAATAATTTAAGTAAAAAAGATAAAATTGATGTATTATATCATGAAATAAGTCATGGAATTTTATTAGAATTAGAAAAATTAGATAAAATAGATAGTGCTAATGAAAAACAAACAAATTATTTAAAAAGAATATTATTAAAAATATTTAAAGTAAAATGCCAATAGTTAAATGTCAAATTTGTGGAAAGCAAGTAAATGTACCAATAAATTGGAATAGAAATGAACGCTGCACTAATTGTAATGGTTACTTTGTTGAAATCTCCCAAAATCAAGGTTACCCATCTATTTCAAATCAATTAAATCAAATAGGAAATGATATGGGAAATAATATAAGTTCAATACCTCACATAATTATAGGAAAAGACAAGAAAACATCAAATTTGAACACTCAAAATACTAATTTAGGCTATCAAACGCCTCCAGATGAAGGTTATGAAAAGTTTGAAAAATATAGACAATATGGAATGTGGATAATAATATTATTGGTTGTAGGATATGCAGCATTTGAAATATTTAAAATAATCTTCTTTGGAGGATAACAAAAGGAGGATAAAATGACAGACATAGATACACTTTTACCATTCATTTACGGAGCAGTTAGTATACTTTTAATAATCTTACTTTGGATAGGTTATATGGTTTTTAGATTAAAAAGGAGGATATTTAAAGAATATGAAAAAGCAATCCAGCCAAGTTATCAACAATATACAAGACAATTTCCACAGCAACCAACACAGCAATATCAAAATTATCAAAATTGATTATGCTCTCGCTTTTAGAATAGGTAATAAAATTTATTTAAACAAGAACTTAGATAAATATAAATTACTAAAAGAAGCAATAATTAAACATGAATTAAGTCATACAAGTGGATTTGGTTTAAGTGATATATTGACAGATTTAACAGGAAAACATTTAAAAAAAGTAAAAAGAGATTATTATAAATTTTTATTTACAGAAAAAAAAGCATGGTATCAGTTTATTCCAATAATGAAGATAGATGGAAAATGGAGTATAGATTTAATTATGTTAATTGTTTGGATAATGATAATATCTACAACTTCAATATTTTATAGGATAATAACATGAATAAAAAAAGATTTAGTTTTAAAAAATTAATTTCAATAATTCTAATTGGAATACTTATTTGGTCTGTTGGAGCAGGTTTTATAACTTATCATGAAACAATACATAAAAGTATATTTACTCATTATAATATAGATTCAAATATCTCAATAAATTATTTTAAATTATCTGGAACAACTACACCAAGTTCTTATAAAGATTGTACAGACATTTGCCTTTCTATGCACACCTGGAACGATATAATAGGTTATTATCTTGCAGTATTTATATATTTTATAATAATCTTAGTATTTATAATCTTTTTACTTAAAAAAAATGAATGATAAAAGATGTCAAATTTGTGGAAGAGAAATAAATAGTGAATCAAGAGAAAAAACTTGCTCACGCCCTTGTGAAAGAAAATACCAGCAGATTTATAATTTAATTTATGGAAATTTATACAGGAGATTTACAAATGGTAAAAATTAAATTTACAGAAAAGATAAGAGATATTTTTTTTGATATATTAGAAGGTTTAATGATTATCTGGCTTATTTTTGGAATAGTTTTATTTATTTTTGTAGGATTATTTTTATCTAGTTATCCTTTATCTTTTACTTGGGGAATGACATTTTTAGAAAGAGTAAAATTAACTTTTATACATTTTTTAATATTAATAATTGGTTTAATTATAATAATGACTTTAAAACGATAGATTTAAAATAAAATTTATAAGATAATAACTACTTTTATAAAAATAAAATAAACAGAAAGATATATAAAGTATACTTTGTATACTAAATTATAGGCCTGGCATGGCGAGGCGAGGCGTGGCGGGGCTTGGCAAGGCAAGGTAGTTATCCTTTAATCTTTAAAAGGGATTATTAAAATGGAAATAACAACAATTAAAATAAGTAAATATACTAAAGAAAAATTAGATAATTTTGGAAAAAAAGGAGAAAGTTATGAAGATATTATTTTAAGACTTCTTATAGAAATTAATGAAAGGAGGGAAAAAGTAAATGGATACAGAAATACAATATAAAGAAACTGGAAAGATAAACTCCAATGTAATACATGAAATTCTTGAAGTAGAAAAAGAAAATGGATTAACTGCTGAAAATCTTTTAGAAAAAGCAAAAATAAAAGATAGTCCATTACATGATTTATTTGATTGGAATAATACAGAAGCTGGAGAAAAATGGAGATTACATCAAGCAAGAGTTTTAATAAATGAAGTTAAAATAATTGTAGGTAATAGAGAGATGTATGCTTTTGAAAATATTAAAATATCAGTATCAAATAGAGAAGAAAATTCAAAAGAAGATAAAGAAGAATATTCAAGATGTTATAAACCAATCGTAGAAATATTAAGTAATGAAGATTATAGAAGGCAGGTTATTGAATCTGCATTAGAAAATATTACTTATTGGAAAGAAAAACATTCAGACTTTGCAGAACTAAAACCTATATTTGTTTCCATAGAAAGAGTAAAAAAGAACTTAAATAAAAAATGGCAAAAGAAGAAACAATAAATTTTAAACCATTAGAATTAGGAATTTTAAAAATAAAGGTTATTGGAACTTCCCCTTATCTCCCAGAACCAATGGATATGGCAGTATTAGAAAAATATAATAAAATAAGGTCAAAACAAAATTATACAAAAGATGATATTAGTGAAGAAGAAAAAGTTAAGGCAAAATTTTATTATACAGAAGATGAAAAATTAGGGATACCTACAAGGGCTTTTTACAATTCTATGATTAGAGCTTCATCTTATTTATTTGATATAAAACAAGGTGGAATGAGAAATATAAAAGAAGGAATTACTATAAAAGGAGATATTATTCCAATTAATTTTAAGAAACAAGCAGTTTTAACACATTGGGGTAGAACATCTGGAATGAAAAAATCACCAAGAAAAATAATGAGAAATGCTTTTTATGATTGGTCTGTTGAATTAACAATAGAATATAATAAAAACAATTTAAGTGCAGAACAAATTATTAATGTATTAAATTGGGCAGGATTTCATATAGGCGTTGGAGGTTTTAGAAAAGAAAAGACTGGAAACTTTGGAGCTTTTAGAGTAGAAATTTAAATTTATTATTGCCCTCTTTTGAGGGTTTCATATTCGGCGAGGCATGGCTGGGCTTGGCGTGGCCTGGCTCGGCGGGGCATGGCTCGGCGAGGCAAGGCCAGGCAAGGAGTTTGGCAGAACTATAAACTGCCATTTTAAAAAAGTATAGATATAAAAATAGTAAAAAATTAATAAGATAATTAAAAATAATGAATAAAATTATTAATGAAAATGAATGTAAGGAGGTTAAAATGGAAGAAATAATTAAACAGAAAAAGAAATTTTTAGGAATGCCTATATTTGTTTGTGTAATACTTGGAGTAGTATTAGTTAGTGCAAGTATAATTTATTTAGCATATAATCATGAATTTACAAAGAATATTAATGTATTTAGAGTAGGAACTGGAGATAAATATGTTCAAGTAATAGGATCAGGAGATATTAGCGAAAGTACATTAAATTGTGGAGATTCAGGAACTGGTTGTTCAATTGAAACTGGATTAATTAAGCTAAAAAATACTGATAAAGATTCAGCACATAATTGTGCAATAGTTACCACAGGCAGTGAACTTGTAGATGTTTACTATGATACAATAACAAGCCCAGTAGAAATACCAGCAGAAGGAGAAATATCTTTTAAAATAAGATACGAATCAAATGATTTAGGCAATTATCCAATGAAAACAACAATTAATTGTTAATAAATTTAATTTTTTAATCCCTTATTTTTTGTTTGAAGGCAAATTAAAATGGAAATTTCACAAAGAACAGAGACAATAATAAAGTTAATATGTATCTTAATCTTAATTTCTCTTTGTCTGGCAATTTATTTAAATGGAAAAGATTTAAGCTGTTCAAAATGTCAAGTTAAAATACAAAAAGATAATAATATTTTTAATGTAAATATAACTACTTTGTATGAAGATTATAATAATTGCAACTTAAACTATGGAACTAAATAGAATATTAAAATATATAATCTTAGTCTTATTAATCTTATTAGCAATATTATCAGTTACTTATAAATTTGATGATTGCTCACTTTGTTCTTTTGAAATAAATAATACAAAGTACTCTGCAAATGATTTATCAATACTTTATTATAATAAATGTATCTTTAAAGAGCAGGTAGATTATTCTCAATTAATACCTTTCGAGCTTTCTCCAATGAACTTGTCCTTGCAAAAGTAGTATGTCCAAGTCCTATGAGGTTTGATGCTTTCTTAATTAATTCTAATTCTTCAAGACTTAATTTAAATGTTATTTGTGTATCCATTAACAAAGTAATTATTCTATACTTATAAAGTTATACTTTTATTAAATCTTCTGGAGTTGATTTTATATAATCTGTAGAAGGCCTTGCATCTGTCCAACCAGCATAATTCATTAAATCATGGTCATTATAATTTTCATATCTGTATAAATGTGTTAATCTTACTTTCCTTAATGAATGTGGATTCCAACCAATTTTATTAAGTATTCTTTCACCATTTCTATTTTCAAAAGGGAATAACTCTCTCCAATCTTCTAAGGTTTGAATATAAACATAAATATAATGCCATAACTTTTTATTAATTTCATTATCTAATCTAATTGGAATAACTTTAATCTTTTTTTTTCTATGTTTTAAATTTCTAAGAATAAATTGAACACATGGAATATTTTTTATCTTTACTTCTTTTATGTCTTTTCTTTTTAGTCCATCTTGAAGTATGCCTATCTTAGTTAATTTAGTATAGTCTTGTTTCATAACTCTTTTAGGTTTATATCCTTCTTTAATTATAACTACTTTCTTAATACCCCAGTGTCTCTTTTGGTATCTAGTTATCTCACTAATCCTACAAGCAGTTAAATACAGGGTAGAAAATAATGCTCTATCTCTAATGTCCTCTATTTTACTAGCAATATTTAGTATATCTTCTGGTTCTATTTGATAAATCTTTTTAGAATCTTCTAATTTTCTAGCTTTATTCCAAGACATTCCTTTATCTTTATCTTCACTAAGGTCTATAACCTCTAATTTAGTCTTTTGATTATTCATTTTTCTATTGTGTAACATAATGCTTTATGTTTGTTTTACTCTGTGGTTGATGGTAAATTTGATTCATTAATACCATATTTATAATTATGTATGTTGTCCTTATCGTCCTGTCCTACTTTTTTCTTATCAAACCTCTGAACTCGCTTGACTAGAGCTTCTGGATTCATATCTCTCATACTAGCATACAAAGACAAAGCTCCTTTCTTTAATAAACCTTGTTCTCTTAATAGACTAAGCACCATAGTTTCTCCCATAACAAAACCTTTCTCTCTATCTAACTTCTCCTTTTGTTCTTCCTCTTTTTCTTTCTTTAATATCTCTTCTTTCTTAATGGCCTTAACTTGTAAATACTTTTCTTTATCACTATCACATAAATCACCAAACTTTAGATAACCAATAAATCCTTTAGTTTTTTTAGCATTTGGATAGGCATCCCAATTATAACAAATTTGTTCATTATATTTTCTATTCCATTTATCTGGAGTAAAAGGATTACTTGTTGGTTTCCACATAAAAGAAAATCCTGTTCTTGCTACATGAATCCTTAATTTAATTCTACCTTCTAATATATGTTTATCTATACTCCAAAAATTTGGAACACACATAATTAAACAAAGATTTCTATCACGACACATATCAAGTAATTTTAATACAAATTTCTGTTTCTTTTCCATAAAATCTCTTTTAAATAATAAGTTAATTGCTTCATCTACTACAATAAACGAACCAAGTTTAGCTGTGCTAATTCTTTCAATTAATTCATCTCTTGAAAATATTACATCATTATTTATCTCAAACCAAGGACAACCTTTTTTAGATAATTGAATTGCGATAGTTGATTTTCCTGAACCAGTTAATCCATCAATAATAATTGGAAAGTCCTTATCAGTAGATAAAGTTTTTCTTATATTTTCAATCAATTCAATTATACTCCATTGTGCTTCACTCATTGTACAGCTCCTTTTTAACTCCCCTATCTATCCAATCAGCTTTAGCTAATTCTTTCATATCTTGTTTTTCTGGAGGCATAATTAAATGTTTTTTCTCTATTTCTCTATAAAATTCTCTTTGACAATCACCAATTTCTAAAAGTATTTTATGTTCTTTATTAAATTTATTTATTTTACTAGATTCATCATTCATTCTCCAAGTTACTTCAATTAATAATTTAATTTTTTCAAACCATCTAATAAATTTTTCTTTTTTAGGAATTTTTATTATTCTTTTTTCATATCTATTTAAAATAGGATTAAAAATCAATGTTTCAAATTCAATTTCTTCTTTATAATTTGGAATATCTGTTTTAAATTCTACATTGTCATATAATGTTCTTAATTTATTTAACCAATTAAAAATTTCATTATCCATTAAACGGTAAGCATCATCTTCTGCTTTTCTTACATCATCCATATGTTTAGCAATCATACCAAGCCAAAGTGTACCAATAAATAAAGCAGATTCCTTTCCAAAAACTTTATCATAGAAATTATCTATCGTTTCCATTCTCTTTCTAAAATAGCAAAGTTTATTAAGTTATACTTTCTTATTATCTTGAGACGCCATTATTAAATATGACACTCAAGTTTTCTAAATGGTAGGAGAGATAATACCTCAAATGAATTTAAGTCCTTCAGAACAGATTGAATTAAATAAAAATATAAAATTAACACAAGAGAGAATAGCACAAATAGAAATAGATTATCAAAAATCATTAGCAGAAGCTCAAACTATGCGAGAAAGGGGTGTAAAAAATCCAGAAATTAAATCATTTTTAAATGATATAAAAAGAGAATATAATAATAATTTATCTTATTCTACAGGAAAATTAGCAGGTTATCAACAAGCACTAGTGGAATTAGAAAAAAATGCTAATATAACTTATGGAGAAATAGAACAGTCTGCAAGTAGATATGCAGCTTATCAGCAAGAATTAGCAACAGGAGAAGCAGAAAGATTAAGAAAAGAAAAAAGTTATAGATTAGAACAGGAAAGATTAACTAAGGACACAAAAATAACAGAAGATACTCAAAGAGCAAAAGCAGTTCAAGATATGTTAAATGCACAAGCAAGAGAAGGAGATATGCAAAGACAAAATGTAGTTTTAGATATGCAAGGAGCAATAGAAAGAGAATCAAAAAAAGAACAATTATCTAACTTACAAACAAAAGCAGTTGATATAAAGTCTTTAAATCTTGCACCATTTCAATCATCACCAGAATATTATCTAAAAGGATGGAATCCAACAGATTATGGAAATATTAATAAAATATCTCAATTACAAAGCGATAATACTTATGTTTCAAGAACAACAAAAGAAATACCAAGAATAGTAAAAGATTATCATGGAAATGTTTTTGCAGAATATAAAAGTGGTAGAATTTTAATAGAACAAGGACAAAGTTTTCTTCCACAAGATATTGTAAAAGAAGATGTAAAAAAAACTAAAGGATTATTACCATCACAAAAAGAATTTTTAGGTTATGATACTTATGGTAAGCCAGTTTATAAAACTACAATAGAACAACCTTCTAGTGTAATGGATGTTTGGAAACCAGAATATGAAAAAGAAAAAAAGTACCTTTTTCCAGTTTCACAATTTTTATCAAATATCTTTGGAACTAAAGAATCAACAGTCTCTCCAATAATGAAAGTAGGAACTATATCACCAACAGAATCACCATTTAAAACATTTGGAGAATTACAAACAACTCAAGATATAGATAAATTAGTAAAAGAGCAATCAATAATTGGAAAATATAATAAACAATATACAGAAACTTATGAAATGATAAACAAAAAAGTTTCAGAAGGAAAAATTAATGTAGAAGAAGCAAATAAATTATTAGAAAGTAAAAGTCAAGATATAAACATTAATTTAAATAAAGAACTAGAAAAAATTAAAACTCCCCAAAGATATATAACAGAACCAACAAACATAAATATAAAAGAATTAGCAACAACAGGAGTAGAAATGGCTAGTTTACTTAATCCTGCAACAGCAAGTTTAATGGGAGCATATAAATTTTCTAAATTACCAACTACTGATGAATATACTTACTACAATCCAAAGACAGGAAAAACAGAAACAGTTTATCCAACAGAAAAAGCATCATTTATGGAAAAAGCAGAAGCAACAAGTTTTTTAGTATTGGGAGGACTAAGTGCAGGAGCAAAAACAAGAAAATTAGCAAAAGAAATAGTAGAAGAAGAATTAAGTTTAGCAAGTAAACAACCAATAGGATTTAAAGAAATTCAAGCAATAGGAAGAGAAGGAGAAGCAACTAAAGTTGTTATGAAAGGTGGAAGTACTTTTAGAGGATTAAAAACTAATATAGAAGTAACTGGAAAAGTTTACCCCTTGCCTGGAGATAAAACAGGAAAAGCATTTATTATGCCCTCTGGAACAGGAGAAGCAAGAATTTCTGGAGAAACAAGTTTTACTTTATTTGGAAAAGGACAACCAACTTATATTGCAGGAATACAAGAATTTGAAGTTGGAGCAAAAGGAGTAACATTTAATATTGGAAAAGGAGAATTGAGTGGAATTACAGATTTAGGATTAGGAATTTCTAAAGTTTCAAGTATTAAAGGTAGAGCATTTGGAACAATAGGAACAGGAACAAGTATTCCAACAGAAGGGACTAGTATTATTTATACAACAGAAGAAGTAAGTCCTTATTTAAATTTTCCATCACCAAATATTAAATATTTAAGTGAAAGACAAATTAAAAAACAAAGTAAAGAATTAGCAGAAGGATTTGTTAAAGGTTATCAAACTGGCGGAGAAATAACAAAAGAATTAACAACAGCAAAATCTATGCAATTAAAAAAAGACTTATTTTTTACTGTGACAGAAAAAGGAGATATAGGACTTACTAAAGTAATTTATCCAAAAGCAGAAACAGAAATAAATATCTTTAGGGGGGGTGGAACTAAAACACCATTAAGTAAAACATTCCAAGTTACAGAAGAAAAAGGGATTTTAGGAATTAGTAAAATAATAGAAAAGCCAGTAAGTAAAATAACTAAATCATTATCTGAGGGAATAATTAAACAAATTCCAAAAGAAACAATAAGTCCTTTCTTTGCAGGTTCAGTATTAATTGAAAAAGAAGGAAAATTAGGTGAAGGAAATAGATTTGGAAATTTAATAGGAACAGGAAGAATTGGTAGTTTGGGAGTAACTGGTAAATTTGGAGATTTAGGAGTAACAGAAACAGGGTTTGAAGGATTAGAGGTAAGTGAATTAGCAAAGACTAAAACAAGAACAGAACAAGAAACAAAAACTAGAGAAAAAGAATCATTAGTTTCTGCAACTTCATTATTAACTGGATTAACAATTAAAACATCAGAAGAATTTAAACAACCAAGTGCTTTAGCACAACCAAGTAGACAAAAAGAAGCAACTAAGCAAAAACAAGAAAGTTTATTAGTAATTTCTCCACAACCAATTAAATTAACTCCAAGAATAACTTACCCAGAAGAATTTGGATGGGGATTTGGAGTAGGTTTACCAAGAAGAGAAAAAGGAAAAAAGAGAGAACAAAATGCTTATCTACCTCAAGTATATCGTGATGCAACTAAACGAATGAAAGCACACTGGGAAACAATAAGTAAAACTCCAATGACTAAACAATCTGCATTAAGTGAAAGTGCAAGAGAAGTAGACAACGCAATTTCTTCAAGAGGCAGAGTAATTAAGACAAAAGGAAAACCAATAGATACAGGAGAAGATTACTTTGGAGTTAATAGACAAAAATTTAGGACTTATTCTCAAAAAGGTGGAGTTAAAAGACAATTACCAAATAGCTTTATAGAAAAAAGAGCTTATAGATTAGATTCTCCAAATGAAACAAAAACTATACAAAGAGAAAAAAGAAAAAGTATAGATATAAAAAGAATGTTTGGAATATAAATATTAACTAACTCACTAATGCAAATAAATAAGGAGCTGATATGAAACAATTATTATTCTTAATTTTAATTCTTTTAATTATTCCAACAATATTTGCAGAAACAGAAATATATCCAATTAACAAAAATGTTGAATTAAAATTTACTTGTACAAGTAATAATGCAATACCAAGTGCTTTAGCAACATATAATATCACAATCAATTATCTAAATGGAACTACTTTTATAAATAATAAACAAGCTACTGCATTAGGTAATGGTGCATTTAGTTATTCTACTTCTTTTAATACACTAGGTATTTATCCAGTTCAGATGTTTTGCTGGGATGGGATTTATTCTTATTCAAATACAGGAAATTATGAAATAACAACAACAGGCCAGAAAGTAAGTTTATCTAATATAGTAATTGTAATAGCATTTTTAGTAGTAGGTATTATTCTATTTATTTTAGGGTATACTTTTGATAGAGAAAAATGGATATTAAAAACAGGTTTTTATATATTCTCTCTTTTAATGTGTTTACTTGCAATCAATTCAGGCAGTATAATAGCTTCAGAAAGTTTAGGAATTTCTAATATGTCATTAACAGGTTTAATTTTAATCATAGCAGTTATTTCACTTATGATGCTTTATTTATTTATTACTTGGATGATTCAAACATTTAAACAATTAAAAAATAAGGAGAGTATAAGATGGCAGTATTAAGAAAAATTGTTAAAAGAAAATCAGGATTTGAAGATGCTTTTTTTGTAATGGTAGTAATCTTTGCAATAGCAATATTTGTACTTATTTTAGTAAAAGTATGGAGTGAAGTAAAAGATCCATTAGAAGAAGGAATAAACGGAGCATTACCAAGTTCAGATGTAAATGTAAGTAAAACCTTTGATACAGTAACAAGTACAACAAGTTTATTAGGAACACTTTTACCTTTCTTATTAATTGGACTCTTTGCATTTGTATTTATTGGAACATCTATTTATATGAAAAGTCCTGTTATGATAATAGTCGGCTTTATTGTATTAGCAGTAGCAATATTATTAGCAAGTATTTATTCAAATATTTATCATCAAATTAGTGCATCAGATGAATTTACAAGTACAAATGATGTATTACCATTACCAGAATTATTTATGCAATATTTACCATTTATAATTTTAATACTCTTTGTTGGAATTACTGTAGCAATAATATTTTTAAGAAGTCAAACTGGAGGAACGAGCTTATGAATAAATTTGATATAATAAATTTAGCAAGGGCATATATTGGAGTTATATTAATAACTTTATGGAGTATGAATATAATATGAAAAACGATGAAAAATTAGTAATTTATGGAATATTAAGTGTAGGAGTAATAATAAGCAGTTATTATATTTTAGATATATTTGGAATCTGGAGGATAATGGGATTTTAAAATGAATAAGAATATATATTTAATCTTTGGAATAATTATTTTACTTAGTTTAACTTTTGTAAATGCATGGAGTACAAATGTATTTTACAATGGAACTACAAGTTATACAAGTGAAAATGTAACTTTAAATAATAATTTTGAAAGATATTTAAAAGTACCAACAGGAACTTACTTAATTAATGCTTATTTAAATTTAACTGGATATAATAGTAATATTTATGGAAGTTATGTATCTAGTTTTTATGTTGGAACAGGAGGAGGTGCTAGAATAGGAATAGCAAAAAATAATACTAATTATTTTTTTACAACTACAACAGGTAATGTTCATGTTTATAATTCAAATTTAGAATTTATTGATGATACATTTTCATTTGCAGGAGAATTAACAGATGGTAATGGTATAATAACTAATGATACTTTTTTTTGGATAGTAGGTGCTACACAAGATAAAGTATGTAAATATTATAAAAATTATACATTAACAAGTACAGGGTGCTGGAATTTGCATGAGGTAGGAACACCACTAGGATTAGCAAGTAATAATTCTAATATATTCGTATCAGATATAAGTACAGGAAGATTTACAAAATATGATATGTCTGGAAATTATATAAGTAATTTTACAATGCAATCAAGTGATGGTGATGGAATAGCAGTAAATGGAAGTAATTATTTTATTCAATCATACTTAAAACAAACAATAAGTAAGTATAATTTTTCAGGAGGTTATGTAAGTAATTTTAGTTTGAATATAAATTCAAATTATGCTAATGGATTAACAATGAATGAAACTTATTTTTATTCATTAGATTATACAGACAGTACAGTATATATTTATAATAATAAGGGAGTAAGAGCATACCCATCTGATACACTTTTTGGTTATGCAGAAACAAATTTTTATTATTTACCAGCAGGTGAATTTAACACAACAAATAGAACAACAAACTTAGCAACTGGAATAAATACAGCATTAAATAATGGATGTACTTGTTCTGAATGTATTTTATCAGGTGGATATTGTTCAATTCCTTTTATATTTAATTTTACAGGAGATGCAGGAGGAATACTTAGTTATTCAGATTTAATATTTAGTGATATAGGATTGACTGAAAATAGTCAGACATATAATCCAACAACAACTTCAGGAAAAACAGAAACATTTATAATAAATTTTACTTACAGCAGTTATACTTATACTTCTGTTTCTGGAAAATTAAACTATAATGGAACAATTTATACAGGAACTTTATCTGGTTCAGGAAATACAAGATTATTAACAACTACCTTAACAACACCAAATTCAACTGGGACTTATCCTTTTTATTGGAATATTAGTCTTACTAATTCAAGCGGAGTAAATTATTTTAAATCAAATAATTATACTCAATCAATTAATCCTTTAATTATGAATAGATGTAATTCAGTTTATAATGTAACATTTATTAATTTTACAGTAAAAGACGCAGAAACTCCAACAACTTTAATTCCATCAAAGTTTAAAGTAACTTTCAATTATGGTTCAGGAAACACAGGAACTACTTATTCATATCAAGAAACAGCAGAAACTAATTCAAGTTTTCCTTTTTGCTTTTTACCAAGTGATTTAACTTACTTAGTAGACGCAAGTATAGAATATGAAGCAACAGGTTACTCAAAGAATTATTATTATTTAAATGATGTAAGTTTAACAAATGCAACAAGTAATATAACATTATACTTATTAAATTCAAGTAAAGCAACTTTAACAGTTTTAAAAGCACAAACAGACACTCAAACAGCTTTAGAAAATGTCTATATTCAAATTCAAAGATATGATACAGGAACAGATACTTATTATACAGTAGGAATGGCTAAGACAGATTATAATGGAGAAGATTTAGCATATTTAAATTGGTATAATACATTTTATAAATATATTTTAGTTCAAGATGGAAGTGTAATTTATATTGCACCAAGCTCTAAAATTATAAGTTCTCCAGTAACTTTTACAATACCTTCTACTATTAGTTTTGACTATGATAAATTTTTAAATATAGTATACACATTAACATTTAATAATGCAACAGGAAACTTTGTATTAACTTACTCAATACCATCTGGTGGTATTACTTCTGCTTGTTTAAGAGTAGATAAAAGAACAATAAAGAACGACACTTTAATTTGTAATACTTGTGAAACATCAAGTTCAGCAACTATTTATTGTAATATAAATGCTTATGGAAATGGAACATACATTGCTACATTTTATGCAAAAGGTTCATTAGGATTTATTGAAAGTATAACAGAGTTCATTGGTGCAGTAAATAAACTTTATGATTTAATAGGAAATGTTGATGGAACAATGTATGCAATATTATTTAGTGCATTATGTATGGTTATGTTTTTTATATCTCCAGTTTTAGGAATAGTTGGTATGCTATTAGGAATGATTGGAGGAATGGCTTTAGGATTTCAGCCAGTAAATTATATGGAGTTTTTAGGTATAGGAATAGTGGGGATAATCGTTATGATGATTTTAAAAAGATGATAAGAAAAAATGCAACATTAACAAGTATAATATTTAGTATAATCTTAGCATTTGCTATATTTACTGGATGTTACCTTTGGATTAGTTGGAATGCAAGTGATTCAGGAGTAGTCTTAGATTCAAAATATAATGAATCTTATGCTGAATTAAATAATCAACAAAATGATTTAAACAGTACAATAACAGATATAAGAGATTCTTTTGATGCAGTAACAGAACCAACAAGTATTTATTCAGTAGCATTTAACGGATTAAAAGGATTATTAAGTGTAGTCAAACTTCCTGTTCAAATGGTTGGAATTGCAGTATCAACTTATTTAAACATTGGAACATTAGTAGAATTACCAAATTGGGCTAGAATATTAATTATTTTATCAATAACAACAATAGTTATTTTAGTAGTATTTGCATTATTAAAAGGAGAACAAAAAGTATAATGGTAAACGGAAATTTAACAAATTGGTTTAACTACCCAGACAATGTAACAGGAGTTGGAACTTTATTTCAGCATATTAGTACAATAACAAACGACTGGTTAGCAATGGGATTCTTAATGATAATTTGGATATTTACATTTGGAGCAAGTATGATGTCTGGTTCAAGAAAAGCATTATTAACATCTAGTTTTATTACATTAATATTTAGTATCTACTTTATTAGATTAGATATGATTAATCCAGTAATAGTATTTAGTTTATTAGTTTTAACAATAATTGGAGCAATAGCTTCATATAATGAACCAAGTTTATAATGGTAAAATCAATACAAATTCGTGCAGATGAATCTTTAGTTAATATACTAGAGAAAATAAGAAGAGAAGTAGCAGAAAATTATAAAAAAGAATTTGGATTAAGTGAAGTAACAATAAATGGAACTATTGCTTCTCAAATTGCTGCTGCAAGATTAAATAACATAGACATTTTACATTTTAAAATTAGAAAGATTGGATTAAATAGGGGAGTATTGGAACTGTTTTAAAAATCTCCTATGTTAGATTGTGAAAATGGTGCGAGATGCTGGAATTGAACCAACCCCTTAGTAATGGAATTACTATGTATCACCCTTGATACTTCTCTCGCATTTAGATTAAGATTAAACAAAGGTTTGTTACATAAACTCCATTTTCCATTTACTTTTTCTTTCCATGCTAATTCTTTTTCTTTTGGATAAATTTTATTAATCTCAAGTTTGGATTCTTTTAATAATAACTTTTTCTCTTTATTTGAACATAAAAAATAAATATATCTAAATTGTTTTCCCTTTATTTTTTTCAATCCTTTCAATTTCATATAATCATCAGTAAGCCAAAAAACCTTTTTTTTATTAAGATATTTAGCATTTTCAATACATAATTCTTTAGAAGAACGAGGATGTATTAATATACCTTCTTTTGTAAAATATCTTTCTGTCCATATATATCCTACATAATAAAAATTAGAAGCTTGATAAACATAACCAACCTTACCTAATAAAGCATCAGACCAAGTAAATATTACTTTAATCTTAGGATATATCTTTTTTATATACTTAAAACATAAAGATATAAAATTACTTTCTGAATTTCTAGGCATAATATCATCTAAACATAATTTACCAATTTCTAAATAATTAAGAGTATCTAAAGAATTAAATATTTTTTTTATAGTATGTTTAGGTTGAACACCATATCCAAAAGTTATAACTCCCATTAATATCTTATTAACAAAACCGCCAATAAAAATTTTATTTATTCTTGGCATAGTTTTAGAATAATGATGTTTTTTTATAAATTCAATAGCAATATTTTTATCTATCTCTTTAATTTCCATTTTGTTTATATAAAAGATTTAAAATAAATTTAGAAGGAATGTAACCTTTACTTTTAAGCCATTCTAAAACAATTTTATCTTTCTTAGAAGAATTACAAGAATTACAACAAAGAACAGCATTATCTTTATTTAATGAGAAATTTGGATTAAGATGGTCATAAGTAGGATATTTCGGATTATGTTTATTAGAATATTCAAACTCACAGTTACAATAAACACATTTTTTATCTCTTTCTCTAACAAATTTTATTACTTCAACCGTAGGATAATCCCATTTTTTAGATGCTCTAATTAAATTTTTCTTTCTTCTATTTTCTAATCCTTTAATCATATTAGTTTTACCAACATCTGTTTTTCTATAAATTTTTAAGTATTCTTTTCTTTTATTACTTTTACTAAATTTTTTATCTGTTTGAATAACTTTCTCTTTATTATTCTTTGTCCATCCTTTTTGATAATCCTTAAATTCTTTTGTCTTATTTCTTTTAAGACATCTTTCTTTTTGTTTAGGATTATTGTGATAATAATTTTTATTATATTCTCTTAAATATTCTTTTCTATCTTGATAAATTCTTTTATCTTTCATATTATTTTTTTAACTTCAACATAATCTCCACATTTAATATTAGAATCTTTAGGTATAGTAATTGTCTTTTGTTTATTCTTTTTATTTTCTCTTACTTTAACAATTATCTTTTCTTCCATACTATAATTAATATATTTATAGTTTATAAATCTTTGCTTATGTGTAACAAGGTAGTTACGAGAGTATAATATAGTAATTTTCTTAATAATTTTAATATTCAGAGAACTTCGGCGTCTCAGTTCTCTGTTTTAATCAATTAAATTGTGGGAGGTAAAAAAATGGAACAAATAATGAGAAAACCAGCAGTTGACCTTACCGATTTAGCGATCGGAATAGTTGTTTTAGGTGAATAACAATGCCCATAGAAAAAGTAATTTTTCTATGCATAAACCCGAATTTCGGTTAATATCCTTACGAGGACAAGACCGAAGCGTAAAACATTTGAACTACGCTCGAGAGAATGACAAGGGCTTCCAAATTGGAAGGATATACATTCCGAACTCATACTATAAATAAAATATGAGATTAACAAATTGATTGTTGTAAGTGTAGGAGCTACAGTTTTAATTAATGTTAGAGATACTAACACTAATACAACAAGTGCTTCTTATACAGTAGCAGACAAAGCAGCAACAGGTTTAGCTGAATATGGAAATTGGTTCAAGATCATTGTAATTGTAGGAGTTGCAGCAGTAATCTTAAGCTTAATCTTCATGGCATTCGGCAGAAGAGCTGGTGGTCAAGGTGGAGCAACTTACTAAAAATTTTTTTTTATTTTTTTAGTTTAATTAATTAGATTTAGTTTCCAATTTATTTATTAGGAAACATAGAGTAACAAATAAAATTCAGGAGGTTTTAAATAAATGAATATCCAAAAAAAAGCAGTAGACTTAACAGATTTAGCCGTAGGAATATTAATTCTTGGAATACTTGTAAGTATTGGTTCAACTATTTTGATTGGTATGCGTGATAGTAGATTAACAAGTTTAGCAACAGAAAATATTAATGAAGCTATAACACCAAAAACAGCTGGAACAGCATTTAGTAAGGCATATTTCAAAGAGATTGTTAATTGTTATAATGGTACAGCAGGTAACCAATTAATAGTTCAATCAGGAAATTATACAGTTACTTCATCTGGAGGTAGAGGATTAATTGTAAATGATTCAGGTTCTTATTCAGCTACAACTAGTTCGTGGAATTGTAATTATACAATTTACAACATTACTAGAGCAGACTATACATTGCCAAATGATTCAGCAATTGGATTAAGTGAATATGGTAACTGGTTTAAAATTTTAGTGATCGTTGGAGTAGCATCTGTAATATTGAGCTTAATCTTTATATCTTTCGGCAAAGGAAGTCAAGGTCAAGGTACTGGAGGAAGCTACTAAAGATTTAAGTATCTAAGTAGCTTTTGAATTACTATGGAAACTAGTGAATACAAACTAGAATTAGCTAGAATAAAAGCTAATAAACAAGTAGAGTTAAAAAGATTAGGAAGTACAAAAAGTAGATATTCTAAAATTTTACAGCCAATTCAACCTGCACCATTAATTTCTAAAGAACAGGATATGTTACAGGATTTATTTGGAGGAAGAGGAGAAAATAGAGTTATGTTCGGAGGAAATGGAGAATGTGCAACAAAGGTTGATGGTGCATTAATGCCTAACAATTTTGGTAATGAGATAGAGGACGGTGAACAAACTTCTGACCATTTTGGTTTTGGTTCAAGACATGAAACAGGAGGTTTTTTTGGAATTTAAAAATGGTAAATTATTGTGTAAAATGTAGATGTAAAAGAGAAATAACTAATGAACATAAAGTTAAAATAAATGGGAGGATTGCTTTACAAGGTAACTGCAAAGTTTGTGGTACTAAGACAAGCAAATTTATTTAAATGCCTTATTCAAGAGAATTTCTTAGTTTATTAATTAATTTAGAAAAAGAATATTTAGGAAAACCAGTACCAAGAGAATATCAAAAAAAATATGGTAAATATTATGAAGAAAACGAAATTAAATCTATGGGATTTGCAATAGCAAAAAGTAGAGGAATTAAAATTGATTAGGAGGAACAATGACAAATAAAAAAAACAAAAAACCAATAAAGAAAAAATCTTGTAAAAGTATAAATTTAAATAAACAAAATAACTAATTAAACAATGAAATTTAAAAATGATTTTCCAAAAGGAACAAAAGAAGTAATTGGAATTACTGGAATGAGTTTAGGATTAGGGATGATTGGAGATGCAGTTGGTGGAGATATTGGAAATGAATTATCAAGTGCAGGAGTTACTTCAGCAAAATTTATTAGTCCAGCAGTTAATATTTCTATGGGAGGAAATTTAATTAATATGATTAAAAAAATAGGCAAAGAAAAATGATATATGGAAACTCAAATAATAGCTGGCTTAAAAACTTGTCCTTCTTGGCTTAAAGTTAAATATCGTTCTGCTTGTAATTTTACTTGTATGAATTGTCATAAGAAAGAATCTATTGTTGGAACTTTGCAAATACATCGTATAAAAAGAGGAAATCTTGGTGGATTGTATACTTTAGTGCCATTAAACCATAAAGATTCAAATGTTCGTATAATTTGTAAAGATTGTCATAAAAAAATACATAGAAACGAATGGAGGAATATTAAAGGAAAATGAAGCATAAAAGTAAATCTAACAAATTATCACTTCTCTTAGCCTTAGGCATATTTTTTTATTTTAGTTTTGTAAATTTAACAATATATGGAGTGAACTATGGTATTTGAAAAAGGAAATATTTCGTGGAATAAAGGATTAACTAAAAATATTGATAGTAGACTTAATTATATTAGACCAACAATTTTTAAAAAAGGTGACAAGGTTAATTTAGGAAGGAAGCAAAGTGATACTCATAAAAGAAATTTAAGTGAATCTCATAAGGGGATTATTCCAACAAAACTATTTACTAAAGGAGAAAAACCAGATTACTGGAATGGATTTAAGAAAGGGCATAAATTTTATGGAGATTCATTTGCTTTTAAAAAAGGGCATGTGCCTTATAATAAAGGGTTACCAAAAGAGTTACAACCAAATTATGGAAAACATAGAACAATATCTGAAGAAACAAGAGAAAAATTAATAAAATCTCATTTAGGACAAAAATCATGGAATAAAGGAACAAGAGGATTATTACAATTAAAGCATACTGAAGAATGGAAAATACAAAATGGTATAAAACAAAAAGGGAAGAAATTAAGTGAAGATACAATACAAAAAATAATAAATTCTAATTTAGGCAAAAAACGTTCAAAAGAGACAAGACTAAAACGTAAGGTAGGACAAATAGAAAAGTGGAAAGATAAAGAATATAGAAATAATCAATTAAAGAGAATTTTTGAAGGATTAAATTTAAGACCAACTTCTTATGAAAAAAAGATAAGCGAATTATGTATAGAAAATAATTTGCCTTTTATCTATACTGGAGATGGGACTTTTTTAATAGGGCATAAGAATCCTGATTTTGTTAATGAATTAAACAGAATAGTAATAGAAGTTTATCATACTTATTTTAAAGAAAGAGATTTTGGTTCTTGTGAAGAATATGAAAAGCAAAGAGGAGAATATTTTGCTAAGTATGGATGGAATACTATCTTTATAAGAACTAATGAAATAGAAAATAAAGATTGGAAAAATATTTGCTTAAATAAAATAAGTTCTATGGGAGTTTTAATATGAAAAAACAAAAGTCTAATCCATATAAATATCTCTTATTATTAATTAGTATTCTATTTTGTGGATTAGTATATGCTATAACAATAACAGATTTGTATAATTACGATTCTCCTTTGGTGACATCAAATTCCAGTATCTTATTGGGCTGGAACTTTACAATGGAAAATGGAGAACAACCTTATATTAATTTTAGCTGGGATAATGTAAACTACTCTCTAATGAATGGACTTGTTCTTTTCTATAACTTTGATAATAGGTCTTCACTTTCAGAAAACGATACGTTTGTGCGTGATTTAAGTGGTCTGGAAAATAATGGGACTGTTGTTGGAGGTTCAAATATATCTTGGACACCTAATTGTAGAAGTACAGGTAATGGATGTTTTAATTTTGCAATTAATTCAATTTCAAATATTAGTTATATAACTGTTTTAGACTCGGATTCTTTAGCAAATAATTATACTTCAATGACTTGGAGTTTCTGGGCTTATAGAAACTATTCAGATGTTTCAATGGGTATGTTAGATAAACAGGAATCAAGTGGAAATTTAAGAAGTTGGAGAATATCTGGGAGTACAAGTGGATTAGATGAAATTGATATTTTGTTATCTACAAATGGTTCAAGTGGAACATCTGCTGGGACATATACAAGTACAAATGATTGTGGTATTTCATCTAATAATATTTGGTATCAATTTACAATAGTTTATAATGGAACAGCTTTGTTTTGGTATAAAGATGGAAATTTATGTGAAACAAATAATACTGTAACACAAAATCAAATTTTTAATAATAATCAGAATTTACAAATTGGTAGAACAAGAAATTATAATAAAAATTGGAAGGGTATGCTTGATGAAATAATGATTTTTAATAAAAGTTTATCAGCAAGTGAAGTTTCTCAATTATATAAATCACAATTAACAAAGTATGATTCGCAAAATTGGAGTTTTCAAACCAATCAAACATTAACTAATGTAACTTTATTAAATTCAACTAATCCTTCAGATAGTTTTAATTATTATTTATGTTCCAGTAATTCAAGTTCTTCAGAAAATTGCACATCTCAAAAAACAATAACTCAAACAATTCCAAATAAAAATGTTGTTGCTAATTTTACAAATTCAATCGGGAATATCAGAAATGATTTTTATGGAGTTGCACATTATTATGCAACAGGAGTATGGTTTAGTGATTCAACTGCTAATAATATAGATAAAACTGGAAATTCTGTTTTTGATGCACCAACAGACACAAATTGGAATAAACAGACATTTAATAATGCAAACTTAAAAGTTATTAGATGGAGTTTACCCATTGGCGGGGGATATTATTCAAATAGTTCAGATGGAACTGTTAATTTTACGGGAGATTATACAAATCATTTAGCTACTATGAAATATTGTTATGAAAATGGAATTAAGGTTTTGTTTAATATTTATCAGATTCCATCTTGGTTAGGTAATTCTTCAAGTTGGTGTAGTAGCAATAATGCTTCATGTCCACCATCAAATTATACAATACTTGAAAATATTATAAATGATTCTCTTTATAGAATAACTAATAATAAACAATACTTGTCTGTTATTGAAGGCATTGAAATAGGAAATGAACCATCAAATCATGGAGGAGCTTGGTTAACAGATTTATCTAATGATAATATAACAAGAGCAGAGCAATATGTAATTTATTATAATCAAACTTATGATATAATTAAAAGATATGATTCTTCAATTCAAGTAGGTGGATTTGCTCAAACTGCTACATGGAGTATAATGGCAAATACTTTTTTTAGTAATATGACAAATAAAATGGATTTTATTGGTATTCATTCATATTCTAATCCAGATTTTTTACAAAATACAAATACTACTGGTTTAGTTTTTATTCATGAATTAAACCTTCTAAAAGGTTTTTGTAGTACATATAGCAGTCCATGTAATAAAATCATATTTAGTGAATGGGGGCATTATGGAACTCTTGGAACAATTTCTAATTTACAAAATAATTCTGTACATATAAATAAATATTCAACGAGTTTATCTTCAGCTTATGCATCTATTTTTAATTATAATAGTGAGGGATTAAATATAGAAAATATAACTTTAGTTTATTATCAATTTTCAGAGCCATATCCTTATTGGGGTTCTTATTATCCGCAATATCCCTATTTGCATTCAATGGTTTCAGAAGCAGGACTAGATAATCCAACAGCAACATATTACCCACCTTATAATGTCACCAAAAACTTCGCCCATCTCTGCCCAGCAGGAAGTACAGTATATTCAAGTAGTAGTGATGATGATAATTTAAAAACAGTAACCTGTAAAAACGGTAATCAAAGAAGTGTAATAGTAATAAACACTGGAACAGAATCTAAAAATGTAACAATAAACTTAACAAATAGTGGAATAACAACATTAAAGAACTATGAGAATACAGATACATGGACAGCAAGTGGAAGTACAAATTTAGGAATATTAGACTCATATGGAATTTTATACTTAGGTGAAGATTTACAAAGTCCAACATTAACCATTGATAGTCCAACAAGTTCAACATATTCAACAACAACAATATACTTCAATATAACATTAGATGAAGAAGGAGATACGTGCGTTTATTCTCTAAACAATTTTTTAACTAATTATTCTATGGCTAAACAAGGATGGGTTAATAGCTTTAAAGCTAGTGCAATTTTAACTACTGATGATTATAATTATACAGCAATATTCTGGTGCAACGATACTTCAGGTAATTCAGCAACTAATTCAGTTGAATTTAGATTAGATGCTTGTCCAAATAATTATTTTTTATCTGATGATGGATTATCTTGCACAGCAACAGCTCCTCAATCAATTTGTAATAACTTTTTTGATGCAGGAATTGGATTCACAGGATTTATTGTAGTAATAATTATTATATCTATTGGAAGCATTGTAATTTTATTTTTAACTGGTGGAGATGCAGATATGGATATGACTACTTTAATTGCAGGTGCAATAATAATTGGTTCAATAGTTTTAGCAATAGGTATGAAAATTGTTTATGCAATTAATGGATGTTAAAAAAGTATAGGTTTAAATATATTCTTATTTTAATTAATTTATGGAAGAAACTACTCCTAATGTTCAATTACAACCAGTTAAAAATTATTCTTATCCAGACCAATTAAGAAATCAAGCAGAACAAATAGTATCAACTATTAAAATGCTTTCAGAGATACCTAAGTCTATTTCTACACTTAGACGAGTCTTTCGTGGTGAAGCATTATATCAATCAGAGGATGGTACAAATAACTGGATTCAAGTAGTAAAACCAATGTTTATTTTATTAGACAAACAAACTAGACAACCAATTAAAAAAATTATTAAAACACCAAATGAAGAAGATAGAGAAGTTTTTTTACCAAATGATGAAGCAATAGAAGAAGTATTGTCTATGCTTTACTTTATGGGAATGAATCAAATGACAGTATTAACAAATCTTGATGAAAACACAGTATTAGATGATTTAAAAGAATTTGAATGTAAATTAGCAGGAATTTTATGTTTAAAACAAGTAGATTGGGGATTAGATAAAAGTCTTATGCCTATGATTCAAACAAAGATTAAAACTTTAATTCAGGATGCAAGATATTTATGTGTAAATGGTGGAACAATGAAAGCATTAACACAGCAAGTTAGTAGAATAGAACAAGTATTAGAAGGAGGAAAGGACATGAAGAAAGTTAATATGAGTCCTTATTCTTAATTTGGCAGTTGTGGATGTAATTTTTTCTTACCTTGAAACCATACAACTCATTCTTTTATATGGATGGCCATTCATTCTTTTAATTATAATAGTAATTCTTAAACTTAAATGGAAAAGTTGGCCAGTAGATGTAATAATAATTGAAAAAAGAGGTAACAATTTAATTAAAACAAATGATAGAGCAGGAAAATATACAGATAAATATACTGGACTTACTGGTTATAGACTTCAAAAAGCAAAAGAAAATATACCAATTGTTAATTATGAATGGGTAATGCACAATGTAAATAAACCAACAACATTATTTGATAGATTAGTTCATTTACTAAGAGGTGACATTGGAAGTTTATTTTTATTTAAATATGGAGCAAAACAATATAAACCAATTTGGATAACTCATAATTCACAAAGAAAAGAAGTATTAAGAGAAATTAAAGATTTAAATGGACAAAGTATTTTAATTAATATTTATGAACAATTTGATCCTAGAAAACATCTAGGTGCTTTAGAATTTCAAGTAATAGACTGGGATAATATGAATTTTTTAGTACAAGAACAAAGAGCAAGTTTTGAAAGAAGGCAAAAGAAAAAAGACTTTTTAAAACAAGTATTAATTCCTTTAGCAAGTTTAGTTGTAGTAGCATTAGTTTGTATAATAATGATAAAGTTTTCTTATGATTATGCAATAGCAATGAAAGGAATGAGTTCACCTACAGTTAATGCTCCAGCAAAAGCACCAAATATTCCAATAGTATCAGATTTAATACCTCCAGCAGGATAGGAAAAGTATTTAAAGTTTGATTTGTTTGTTCCATTGTCAAAAAGTAGACTGCTGGGGTTCGTAGCCCCAGTATTTTTTTATTTAAAACTCTTATCCCTAATCTGAATAAAAGAAATCTTATTGCGTCATAACTTAAATTAAAAACCTGTTCATCAGATTTAATACCTCCAGCAGGATAGAAAATTATATAAAGGAGACATGTTTCATTAATTTAGACGCTTATTACTATGAATAAACAAATATTTTTAATGCTAATATTAAGTTTATTAGTACCATTTATTTCAGCACTTTCAGTAAATATTCCTAGTCCAGTTGGAACATCAAATTTTTCAGTTACTTATTTAACTAATACAAATCATTCAAACTCTACAGACTTTTGGATAACGAGTGAAGGAGATTTAGACGATGTTTCTGATATTTTAGGTTCAGATATTACAAATGATTTAGGCTGGGCAGTTGGAGGAGGAGATTCATGGTCTGGCAATTATACTTTTTATAATAATATAACAACATCAAATTTAAAATATTGCTATGCAAATGGTACAAATAGTTCAGGAGTAAATTGTATAACAAGTTCTTCAAGTACTGATTCTTGGTCAACTAATTACTCAAATTATTACAATAAATCTCAAGTCTTTAATAACACTGCTTTTAATTCAACTCAAATGTCAAATTCAGGAGGATATTTAAATATTTTAATTTCTTGGCTTACTTCTTTATTTTATACAAAATCTGATATTGATAATTCAATAATAAATAATGCTTCTTATTTTTCAACTTATAATTCTTCTTATGCAAGTAATTTAGATACAAATGATACAAAATCTATTCAAGATATGAACGCAAGTTGGTTATCAACATACAATTCAACTTATGCTTCTAATATGGCTAATAATTCTTTTAATCAAACATTTACAGATAAACTTTATGCAAATATTACATTTAATTACAATCAATCAAATTCTTTTTATAATTGGTTAGCTTCTTTTGTTTATAATTATAATCAAACCAGTCCTGCAATATCTTGGGCTAATGATACTATTCAAGCTAATAATAATTCTTGGATGAGTACATATAATTCAACATACGCAAATAATATTGATACAGATACATGGAAAACAAATTATACATTTTACTATAATAAAACTGAATTAAATAATGGAACATGGACTTATTATTCAGATGAAATTTGGATTAATAAAAATAGTTCAAATTCTTTTAATTTTAATAGTTCTAAATTGTCTACAACTTATTATAATGCAACTCAAAGTGAAGCAGTTGCTGGAACAATAGACGGAGGGACATTAGTTGATACTCAACATCAAGACGGAAAATATGATGGAATTACTTTTAATTTTTCAGAAGTTTCTGCAACACCAGGATTAGATTTAAGAATTAATTTTACAGGGATAGATAGTTTTAATCAAGGAGTAATGAGATATAAAACAGCAAGTGGATTATCTGGTGCTTATCCAATTATTCAAATGTGGAATTATAATACAGGTGCCTGGGAAGATTATCCACCAGTAGCTGAAATTTTAACTTTTGCTACAATTACTCAGCCAGTTTTTGATAGTGCAGAACATTTAAGTAATGGAGTAGCACAAATGAGAATATATAAATCAACAAAAGGAAATACAGGAAATAAATATTATGTTGATTGGATTGCAATAAGTAAAGGTTTTGGAACTCCAAGCGGAGAAGAAGTAGACCCTTATTCATTTCATAAAAATCAAAATATAAATAATTCTGGATATAATATTACTGCTAATTATTTTATTGGAGATGGAAGTTTATTAACTGGTATTTCTACAGGTAATATTTCAAACACTTCTTACTATTGGGTAACTTCAAATAATGGTACAATAAATGGAATAAATACAACTTGGTTAGATAATGTAGTTGGATTTTTATCTTTTAAATTAACTCAATTAGAAACATGGTTTACAGGAAAATTAATTGATATAAATAATAATATAAATCTTAATTATACTGCAAGTTTAACTTATGCTAATGGAATATTATCAGGTAATTTAACTAATTATTATAACAAAAGTCAGGTTGATTATAATTTTAGCTTAATTTCTTCTTCTGATTCTTGGAAAGGGAATTTTACATTTTATTACAACAAGACTCAAATTGACAATAATCTTTCACTTTATTATCTTAATTCTAATCCTTATAATTTTGTTAATTCAACAACAATAGGAAACTCAACAATAGTTCATTCAGGAAATTATAATTGTTCAGGAAGCAATGTAGTTCAAAATATTACTATTAATTCATCGGGTATATTTAGTCAGTGTATTGCTCAATCAGGAACTGATTCTTGGTCTACAAATTACTCATTTTATTATAATAATACACAAATTAATTCTATAGTTTCAAGCAATGATACTTGGAGAACAAATATTAGTTTATACTGGTTAGCAACAACTATTAATAATATATTAATTGGAAATAGCACAGCTTGGTTATCTACTTATAATTCAACATATCATAATAATATTAATACAGATTCTTGGAGTGGTAATTATACAAATTATTATAATCAGTCAGAGGTTAATAATTTAATTAATTTAAACAACACAGATTCTAAAACTTATTCAAATGGTGCTATAGCTGGAAATTTAACATTAACATTACTTAAGAATGGAACAACAATAGCTACAGGAAACTTTAACTTTGGGGGTTTTAACATCTCTGGAATAGATAATATCACAGTAAATAGCTTTTGCAATTCAACAAAGTGTTATACCTTAAATGATTTATTAACTACTTCAAGCTCTACAGACTCTTGGAGTTTAAACTATTCTTTTTATTATAATTCTACTCAAATAAATAACATTGTAAGTTCAAACGATACATGGAGAACTAATTATACAGCATATTATACTGGAGCAAATGTTAATTCAGCTTTATTGAGTAATTTATCTTTGACTTTGTTAGTTAATGGTTCAAGAATTGTTACAGGGAATATGAACTTTGGTGGATTTAATATTTCGAACATAGACAATTTAACTTCAAATAAGATTTGTAATTCATCTACTTGTTATGTTCTATCTGACTTCTTAGCAACAACAGGGGATGGTTCATATAATCTTACTTATCACAATTATGTAACTGCAAATATATCAAATCAAACTTATAATTGGATTACTTCAAATAATTTAACTATGAATGGAATTAACATAACTCAAATGAGAAATGTAAATGGAATTTTAACAGTATTAAGAGATTGGTGGGATGGATTATACTGCAAATTAACAGGTTGTACAATGACAGGAGATTTAAACATGAATGGAAATAATATTACAAATGTTAATAATATATCTTCTGATTATTATTGTAATGCTACCAACTGTTATACATTAATTAACTTCTTAACTGATACTACAGGAGGTTCAGATAGTTGGGCTGGTAATTATACATTCTATTACAATAAAACTTTGATTGATACTAATTTCTCTTTATATATGCTAATTTCTTCTTGGAATACAAATTTAACAGATATTAATAATAACATAAATAATAATCTAACTGCAAGTAAAACTTATGCAAATTCAATTGTAGCAGGAAATTTAACAACAGTTCTTTTATTAAATGGTTCAAATACTATGACAGGTAATCTTAATTTATCTGCAAATGTTAATATAACTTGGGGAACAAGTGGAAGTATTCAAAACAATCAAACTTGCATTAAAATAAAAGGAATTTCGTCAACTTTGGAAATATGTTAACTAAAAAAAAACAAAGAAAATGGAAAATATGGATAATTTTAAGTGTAATTACAATTTTAATCATAGCAGGTATTTTTTTATATAATCCATTAAACATACAAACTTATCCAACTTTAATTAAAACTATTAAGAATTTATTTGAGTATTTTACAATCAATCCTTACATAACAAATACAGAATACCAAAATTATGCTTATTCATTTAAAAATAATTCAAATACCGCAGAAGCAGTAAGATTTGAAAAAGATGGATATTATTTTACTTATGATTTATCAGGTGGACAAATGGAATGGGCGGTTAGACCAGGACAACCTGCTGTAACAAATACTCCTGGAGGATATTGTCAAGGATTATCTAATTCTCAAGATACCAAAATTATTTCAGAAGGAAATTTAAGAACTTATCCAAATGCTTTTTGTAATACAAATGTAACTTATGAAATTAAAGATAATGGATTAAAAGAAACTTTTATTTTATCTGGTCTTCCTTCAATAAAAGATTATGATTATTTACAATATTCAGGAAATATAAAATTTAATAGAACTTTACAAATTTGTACAGAAGAACAATGCTTTATTCCTTCAGGAACCCAAGATGATTTTGAAACTAGCGGTAAAATATATTTTAAAGATATGGATGGCAATACAATCTTTTATCTAAAAGAACCAGTAATATATGATTCAAATGGAGATACAACTTTAGGAATATACAAAGTTCATGGTTCAGATGCTCAAATGAATTTCTGGTTGAGAATACCAACAAATTTTATAATAAATGCTACATTTCCAATATTTGCAGACCCAACCATTCAAATTTCAGAATCCTCAATTTATACAACTTCAAATCTAGTCAATGTCACAGCAGAAACAGGAAAAAGTAATTTTACACATTTAACAATAGATAATCTATCTACAAATGTTCCTTATAATAACTTAACTGCTTATTATCCTTTTGATGGTGATTTAGAAAATGGAGCAGATTTAACAACAAATACTTCAACTTTTACTGTTTATGATTTTTCAGGCAATAATAGAGATGGAACATCAAAGGCAAGAGTTTATGTTAATTCAACTGGTTGTGTATATGGAGATTGTGCTAAATTTGATGGAAATGGCACTGCTGGATGGAGAAGTTATATTGAGTTAACAAATAAATGGACATTTAGAAATGATAGCATGACAATTTCTTTGTGGGCAAATCTAAAAACAGGGCAAGCAGATACAACTGATGCAAGAATGATAACCTCTGTAAATGAATGTATATTAAGATATAAAACTGGTGACAGAGCAGAATTTATTTTAAATAGCTTTACTACAAATGACAGAGTTAATTCACCTGCAAATACTTTTCCTGCAAATACATGGACTCATGTAGTCGGTATGTATGATAAAGTTACTAATAATATGACTATGTGGATTAATGGAGTATATGTAAACAGCACAATTCCTACAGGATATTATGGATTATGTTCTGCCTGGCAGTTAGGAGCTTTTAATGGAGCATCTGGAGGATATTATAATGGTTCTTTAGATGAAGTTATGATTTTTAATACATCTTTAACATCAGCACAAATTTTAGCAATTTATCAAAATTCATCTTCAAGATTTGTAACTCAAGGAACACAAAAAGTTAAATCAAGTGAAATAACAAATGATACAACAAAAAATAATAATGGATTTAACAGGCTTAATCTAACAAATTATTTTGAAAATCTATTTGGAAGTAATATTTCAGCAAGGATAGGGCAGGTTAATGCTTCTTTTAATACTACTGGGTTGGTTTTATGGATGCCTTTTGAAGATGATGATAATTCAAATGCTTTTGATGTATCAAATACTGGAGCTATGGGAACAGTTGTTAATGCAATTTATAATTCAACAGGTGGAAGAAACAATACAGGAGGGTTTAGTTTTGATGGGGATGGGGATTATGTGAATTTGAATGGTTTAAGTGTGTTTAGCGGTTTATCAAGTCTTACATTAAGTTTGTGGGTTCGAAGTAGTAAGGTGGCAGATGGTTCAACGCACTTTCCTTTCGCTGATTGGGGGGATTCGGATGGTGCTCGTGTAAGTTTTAATTGGAATGATAATGATAATTCTTTTATTTTTCTTGTTCGAAATAATAGTAATAATGCAGTTACTATAAGCACACCTAATAATATGCAGATAAATACATGGTATCACATAGTTGGAATATATAATGGTACTAATGTATTGCTTTATCGTAATAATGTTCTTCAGTCAAGTATAGGCAATCTTACAGGAATTGTTCATACGGGAAGTTATTTGACTAATATAGGGACTTGGTATTCTGGTAATTCACATTGGAACGGCACAATTGACGACGTCATGATTTTCAACAGAAGCTTGTCAGCAGCAGAAATATCAAATATTTATAACAACCAATCAGCAAATTATAATGGTTATAATGGTATTCCTTATTATACAGATTATCAAAATCTAACAACAACAGGAGTGCTTAAGGTTTTTACTATTTCAACAGAAGCTGATTTTGTTTTTCCTGATTATTTATTTTTAGTTGGGACTAATAATTTTTACTCGCCTATTATAAAAAGTAATATAAGTATTGATGCTTGGTATGAAGCACCAGTAAGTGGAGGAGATACTTGTACTTATGGAGGTTCAGGGAATTGGGCAGTAACTTGTTCAGACTATTGTAATATAACAACTAATGTAAATGGCGGAAACATAGGAAATAATTTTACTGCAATAGGAGTTGGATGGTTTAAAATGTCAGCAAATATTTCAGGATTTAAAAATTATAAATTTGGTGGAGGTTGTAATGCAACTTGTTTAAGTGGGGGTTGTATAAGGATATGAGAAAAACAAATAAACAAGATATTAAAACAATAATCGCTTTAATTTTATTCTCCATATATATAATAGATATATGTAGTATTTAAACCTTTCGGTTTTAATCAATTTCAATCAACCATAAGCTTTATAAATATGATTTTATTAGATTTATTATGAATAAATCAGAATTAAAACAAGATGAATGTGATGATATATTTATAGTAGAAGTAAATAAAAGTAGTAGTGGTTCAACAAAAATAATAAGTATCCCTCAAGAAGTATGTAAATTTTGCGATATTAATGAAGGAGATTTAATCAAATTAAAATTACTTGATAAAAAAGCTAAGAAAAAATGAGAGAAATAATTGTTTCACAAGACGATATTTTAGATATGAATATAAGATTAGCAAGAGATTTAGTAGTAGAAGCAAACACAACTCCTTATAAACAAGAAAAAATAAAAGCATTATTTATGGCTAATCAGATTATAGAAAAGAGTTTAATAAATGAAGGGGTAGACCCTCAAAAAACAAAAATTAAAAAAAGTTAAACAAGCATTTAAAGAATTAAATAAAGAAGTAAAAGGTATCGGTATAGGTAAAGATATAATTTGTAAATATTGTCATAAAAAAACAAAGAAAATAATTAATGGTTCAGGGATAAGAAGATGTTCAATTTGTGGAAATAAATTATAAATAAAGATTTTTCTTACTTTAAGTTTAAATATTGATAATTCTTATTAAATAGATAATGGAGGCATTTAAATAAATAGGTTAGGTACTTCTCCTTAAAGTACTCTTTTTCTTATTCCTTTGTAAATAGTTCGTACAATACACAAAGTTTAAATAGTCAATTCACTACTATATAATTAAGAGCTAGAGCTCATGGAGTATGCAGAAAGTACTGCAAAGGGCGTGGGCTTCTGGTATCTGTTTTTTTCTTAAAATTTTTTAACTTTGATTTCCACTCCACTCGTCTATAATTCTCCATAGGAAACATACCATAAGTTTTAAGATAGAAACATTTATATACTACCCTACCCTATGAATATTATGATATACAAAAAACGATGCCCAGAATGTAACAAAGAAATAAAATCTCTTTATGAAAATCAATTAGAATATAATTATAATCAACATTTAGAATCTCATAAAAGAAAACTTCCTAAATCAAAAGATATGATTAAAGAAATCAAAGAGGAGTTAAAATAATATGACACAAAAATATTTAATTGAGTTTAAAGGCAAAGGAATAAATAAACTTGGAAATATGAGTAAAGATATATCTAAAGAATTAGAATTTGAATTTGTAGGATTACCGGCTGGAACAGTAATAAATGTTCAAAGAATGGAGGAAGTAAAATGAGAGCAAGTTTATATTTAGATGAAGATTCAAGGGAGAATATATTAAGGCAAGTCAAAGATAATAAGCAATTTAATATTTATCCAGACTATACTTTTGCTGAAGATTTAATAAACGAATTAGAAGGAGGTATAAAATGAAACAAAGATTAATAGAAATAATTAAAGTATTAAAACAAGTAGTCAATGAAACAGGATTAAATATCTCAGATGATACTATTTTAATTCAATCAGCTACATATCACAGGGGAGAGTTATCACAAGAAAACAGGGTATCTACATATCAAAAAGACAAAATAGTAAGCCAGAAGCCGTTTGTGAAAGAATTAGACAATAATAAGCCTAGTTATAAACAAGTATATGCCCTTAAAAATTTAGATTATTCACAGGAAGATATTGATAAATTAACAAAGAAAGAAGCAATAGATATTATTAAAAAATCAAGAGAATAAGCTCTTTTAAAAAAGGAGAATTGAGATAAGGTTTTAGCTTGTCCCTTTAACCTATCTCTTTTTAAGATGTCAAAATATTCAACAACAATAAATTTAGAAGTAGAATCAGATAATGAAGAATCAGCAATTGAAAAAATGTATGAAAAATTACAAGAAATAAGTATAGATAATATTTTAATAATTAATTAAAAGAAAATGTCAAAAACAATAACACCCAATCAAATTGAATTAATAAAGAAATTATTAAGAGATAGAAATAAGTGTAAAGAGATTAAAACTATTTTAGATAATTTAGAAGAAAATAAAGCACTAGAAGATTTAAAAAGATTATTGAGAAATAAAGGAAAAAGTTCAGTGCTTGAAAAAGATATTGAAGAAATAATTGAAAGAGGAGAAGAAAAAGAACAATGACAAAGAAAAAACAAAAGATAATTAAAGAGATAAAAAGTATATTTGCATTATTAATTTATGATTTTGATAAAGAAGAAGATATAAGAAAGATAGAAAAAAGAGAAAAAGAACTTTTAAAAACTTTAGGAGAAAAAATGAAATACTCCCATACCCTAAAGGGTAGGGTATCTTAAAGAAAATGGAAACAAACAAAATATATCAAGGAGATTGCTTAGAATTGATGAAGCAATTAGAAGATAATTCAATAGATTTAGTTATTACTGACCCACCCTATAATTGGGGGAAGGACTTTGAAAACGATAATTTGGAGGAAGAAAAATACTGGAATTTTATCATAAAAGTGTTTGAAGAATTATATCGTGTATCTAAATCTTGGATAAGTATTGATATTCCAAGAACAAGACTTTTGGATTTTCAAAATATAATTTGTAGTAAATTTATATTTTATGATTATTTCTGTTTAGCAGTTAATAATTCTATGGCTAATTGTGGACTTGGAATAGATAGGTTTTCTCTAAAAATAATTGCTAAAAAACATCAAGAAGATAAAATAAAGCACAGAAAGAGTAATCTATTTATTTCACATCGTTCTTCAACAGGCAAATATACTGGACATCCAACTCAAAAAGATTTAAATGGTTATAAATATATTATCCAAATGTTATCCAACGAAGGGGATTTAGTTCTTGATTGCTTTATGGGTTCAGGAACAACTGCTGTTGCTTGTAAAGAACTTAATAGAAAGTTTATAGGATTTGAGATTTCAGAAGAATATGTAAATATGGGCAACAAAAGATTAGAACAACAAATACTAAACTCGGAGGGCAAGTTTTTCTCCTCCCAACCTTAAAAGGATTGGGTATCCGAAAAACAAGATTTATATGAAATCTGAAAAATTAAATAAGTTAAAAGAGAAGAAATGATAAGAGTGTATATAATTTCAAATAATGGGGAAGGATTTGTTAATAGCATGGATTTTGAAGATTTGGAGGATGTTAAATTATACACTGCTAATTTAGGAAATAATTGTGAAATAACTTTAGAAGAAATTGAAGAGGAGAAGAAATGAAATCACAAGATAAAATAATTGAAGAAACTTTAAAAGATAATGGATTAAAAAATAAATCAAAGATAGTTATAGAAATAGACACTAATTTTAATAAATTTACTGAAAAGGATTTTGATGAGGAAGGTGATGAAGAAACGGATTTAACTGAAGATGTAGAATTGGATTTTCATAGGGCTGTTTATGACTGGATTGAAAGGCAGATAACTGAAAATGATGAATTAGAACAAGATATTTTAGAAGATATGGGAACATATGATAATTGGTTACCTAAAAAAGCAAAGGATTTTAGCGATTTAGGTGCAGTATCAATTAGAATTTATAAGGAGTAAAAATGACTAAAAAACAAGAATTAATAAAAGAAAAAGATGAAAAGATAAAAAAAGTAAAACAAGCATTTAAAGAATTAAGATTTATTGAATTACTTCAAGATATAGTAAAATATAAATTTAATCTTACTTGTAATTGTCCAACTTGTAGAAATATTAAAATAAGGATTTTGAAAGTTATAGGAGAAGAAAATGTGCAATAAATGTAATCATAAACATAAAATAGGTTATCAATGTCAATGTGAATGTCATAAAGTTTATTATGGTAAATTAAAAAAAGAGGAGAAAAAGAACAATGAAATTTGAAGATTATTTAATGTATGGAGGAGCAGTATTAATATTAATTTATGCTGTAATTAAAATATGTTAACTAAAGATAAAATTAAAGATTGGATAACTAAAATGCAGATTAAATGGGAAACTAATGATAAATTTAGACTGCCTGATGTTGTTTATGAAACTTATCAAAAAGCAATTTTAGATGTAAAAGAAGAGATTGAAATATTAAGAATAAAAAACAATGTTAATTATTTTGATAAATTAAGTCAAGAACAAGTTTCTTGGAATAATGCTTTAGATATGGTTTTAAAATCAATTAATAGTCAGCAACCTTTAAAGAACTCGATAGAGTTTAAATTCCTATAAGGGGGAGAATGCTTTGAAACAAAGTGCTATAACAAATGGAGAGATGGAAAGCTCACCAGCTTTAATAAAAGGTTCTCCTGCTGACAAAATCTTAAAAGATAAAAATTAGGATATAACATGGTAACTAAAGAACAAGAATTAATAAAAGAAATTGAAGAAACGAGAGTAATGCTTCAAACTTACTTAGCAAGTGATATGGATATTGATAAAATGGATTTTAATGAAGTTATTAATTATGCTATCTCTGATATAAATGACCAGAATATATTTTTAGGACATTGGAAAGATTATGCTTTTTTAAGAGGCGAACTTAAAGGTATTCAATCCCAAAAACAAAAGATAATTGAGGAGATTGAGAAAATACCAGCTAATGAAACTTATTGTTTAGATTGTGAAGCTGGGTTTGATGAAGATTCAAATGAATGTTTTAGATGTGATGGAAAGAATATAGTTCATAGAAAATTAGAAATATCAAGAGAAGAACTTTTAAAAACTTTAGGAAAAAAACAATGACAACTGAAAAAGATAAAATAATTATTGAACTAAATAAAAAACAAGCAAATTACTTATTGGAAATATTAAATGGAACTTGGGAAGGATTACAAGAAGAATATTATAAAGACAGAGTTGGAGAACAAAGAACGATTACTATTATTTTAAATAAAATAGAAAAGGAGTTAGAAAATGGTAAAAACTGAAAAAGATATAATTGAAGAAATTTTGGAAGAAGCTTGGGAAGAGCATAGAAATACTTCTAATTTTGGAACTTATGATACTGAGGGAATAAATAATTTAGTTAGAATAGCAATAAAGAAGAGTATTCAATCCCAAAAACAAAAGATAATTGAGGAGATTGAAAAAGTTAATATGTTTTATGAAGGAGAATTAAGTTTTGCAAAAAGAGAATTTAAACAAGAACTTTTAAAAGTTTTAGGAGAAAAACAATGACAACTAAAGATAAAATAATTGAAAAGAGAATCGAAAGATTTTTATTTGAAACTAAATTTGGAAAGGCTTTGACTATTTCAGTATTACTTTTTATTTTTGCTTGGGCTATGGCTTTTGCAGTATCTAATATACCTTAAAAATGGCAACAACTGAACAAGATAAAATAATTGAAGGATGTGGAGTTCTTACTTGGTTTGATGCAAATAAAGAATATATTAAATGTGGAACAGAAATAGGATTTCCAAATGATTATTTATTATGTTCTAAATGTGAGATTAGAAAAGAAGTAAATAAAGCCCTTCAATCCCAAAAACAAAAGATAATTGAGGAGATTAAGAAAAGTTATCCTTTTATTGAATCTGAATTAATTAATGCTTTTGTTCAAGGTTGGTATGATGGAATAGAACATAAAAATGATATAAGAAAATTACAAGTAGCAAAAGATTATTTGGTTAGAATTAAAAAAGAATTTTTAAAAGTTATAGGAGAAAAAGATGAAAGTTAAGAAATATATTTTAGATAAGATAAAAAGAAATAAAGGTTATATAAAAATAGTAGAAAAAGAAATAAAAGAACTTGAGGAATTATTAAAAGAATTATCAGGAGAAAAACAACAATGACAACCAAAAATAAAATAAAGAGAATATTATTTGGGGTAATTATTAGTATAATTTTAATATTAATAGGATATTTAATGTTATATGGAGTTTATGTTTCTGCTCCAAAAGAAAGCTTAAATTGGCTGAAGCTTAATCCTATTTGGAATTATTTAATTATTGGATGCTTTAGTTTTTCAAATATTAGTACAGGTATTCATGGTGGAATAAGACTATCTAAGTTTATAGGAGAAAAAGAATGACAACTGAAAAAGATAAAATAAATGAAGATGATAGTTTAGAAGCATTACAAAAGGTATTAGGAATTGGAGATATTTGTGGAATTGAATGTCCTTATTGTAAAAGAGATATTGATTTGGAAGAAGAAATAAAGAAAGTTAAGAAATCCCAAAAACAAAAGATAATTGAGGAGATTGAGAAAATGGATTTTGAATTTTTATATAAATCACAAGTAGAGGATGTTAAAAAAGAACTTTTAAAAACTTTAGGAGAAAAAGAACAATGACAACTAAAGATAAAATAATTTGGATGTGGGATACAGAATATGATAAGAAACAGGCAGAACAATTAGAAAAAAGAGTAAAACAAAAGATAATTGAGGAGATTGAGAAAAGTTATATAAAAATAGTAGAAAAAGAAATAAAAGAACTTGAGGAATTATTAAAAGAATTATCAGGAGAAAAACAACAATGACAACCAAAAATAAAATAAAGAGAATATTATTTGGGGTAATTATTAGTATAATTTTAATATTAATAGGATATTTAATGTTATATGGAGTTTATGTTTCTGCTCCAAAAGAAAGCTTAAATTGGCTGAAGCTTAATCCTATTTGGAATTATTTAATTATTGGATGCTTTAGTTTTTCAAATATTAGTACAGGTATTCATGGTGGAATAAGACTATCTAAGTTTATAGGAGAAAAAGAACAATGACAACTAAAGATAAAATAATTTGGATGTGGGATACAGAATATGATAAGAAACAGGCAGAACAATTAGAAAAAAGAGTAAAACAAAAGATAATTGAGGAGATTGAGAAAAGTTATATAAAAATAGTAGAAAAAGAAATAAAAGAACTTGAGGAATTATTAAAAGAATTATCAGGAGAAAAACAACAATGACAAC
>Ga0315273_10000356_pt1 | contig 46454 bp, 37 predicted proteins | sample YL17G02_0_MG_FD_205753 | JGI IMG/M metagenome (GOLD analysis project Ga0315273, IMG submission 205753) | Sediment microbial communities from Yellowstone Lake, YNP, Wyoming, USA - YL17G02_0 | ecosystem: Environmental > Aquatic > Freshwater > Lake > Sediment | place: USA: Wyoming | collected...
TTTAACGATAGGGCTATGTCGACAGCCCGCATTTTCCCGATTGACTTCCAGCTTATGGTTTTGTTGCCGCTGTCTACATACCAGATGTCTCCTGATGCAGGAGACGTGACCTCTTCAAAAGAACCTTTGATATTAAACCCGCCGACTCCGATGACCCCTGAGGTTTTGTAGAGCCCCGGATAATCTTCGCTGGTTATTTTTACCATGCACTGTTTTGAAATCCTATCAGGCACTGTCCAGGTGTAAGTCGTATTTACGCCGTCGTCTCCCGCAGGCAAACTAGCCGGGAATCCCGATTGAGTTGCATTAAGCCAAGTCAGGCCTCTGTCGGTTGACAACTGCAGGATAACATCTCCTATGTCTCCATATTTTTTCCACGTAACGTTATATCCCTGCTGTACTGAAAGATCAGCTGAGTCAGTCGGAGCAAGAAGGTCAAGGGACCCTTTTATCTTGAATTGGCAGGATTCTTTTGTGACAGTGTCCCAATCCAGGTGGTCAGCGTCTTTAATCATTATCGTTACATTGTCTGAGATCTGATCGGGTATGGGATTCCATGCCCATTCTCCTGCGCTGGCATTAGGCGTCGCAATCGGAGTAGCAAAATTGTATCCTTCTCCGTAGTTTGCATAGATATTAAGTGTTCCCATATTTCCTTTGTGGTTCCATGATATTTCACGGTTAGTATCACCCACTATCCACGTAGGAGTCTGAGGCACGCATATAGGCGAAGTAATGGTTATGTTTCCTTTTATGTTTAAAATCCCGGTGTCATCGTGAACATAGCTCTGCGCTGCAGTGGCATTATCAACCACCCGCATCACAGCAGACTCCGAGATATTAGCAGGCAAAGCATTTGTTGTCTGGACAGACAAACTCCCCTTAGGCACATTGGAAGCAAGAATGGCATCGTCAAAACCGCCAGTTCCTCCGTTTAAATCCAGCAATATATCAATATAATTAGTTTTTGTTCCGTTAATAGTATCCCATGACACCCAGGGTCTTGTCTCTGCTGTCAGATCTCCGGTTGGGGCTGTTACATTGATCCTCGGCTTAATAATAAAAGTCCCTGAAGAAATAATCTCTGAGTTCGGCTGTCCCGGGTTATCTACATCGGATATCTTTATTTTGCATTGATTGCTCTTGAGGTCATTGACAGAAGTTATATTGTAAGTGTTAAGGCCGTCTTTTAAGCCGGTAGTGTAATTGCCGTCAAGTGTCACAGGTGAGAAGTCGCTGCTTGTAAGCTCTAATTTCACTGCTCGCATCTTGCCGTTTGCGCTCCACTCTATTTGCGCGGGTTCTCCTACATACCATGGGTCTGAAGGAGTAGTTACGGATTCAAAAGTGCCTCTGATTGTGAACGGATTTTGCGAGGGTATTATAAACGGATTCGATTCGGGCTTGCTGGTTGTAATCCTTATTTTGCAGGTTGTTGACGCCATGTCAGGCACTGTCCATTCAGCGGTTTGATTTGTATCTCCTGAAATTCCGTCGTCATAAGCATAGCCTTCTGAAAAACCTGTTCCGGCTGTAAGCCAGTTCTGGTTAGTCGGATCTATTGAAAGCTCTATCTTTAAAGAGCCTAAGTCTCCCTGTTTTTTCCATTTTACGAAAGTGGATTCTCCTACCACAAGCTTTTCATTGCCGTTTGGAAATACAAGCTGAAAAGAACCCTGGACTTTGTTTGTCTGGTTAGACAGAGTTTCACATGCAACTTCAGAATCACCCCCAGCCTCTACCCTGAAAAGCATATCGTCTGAAATGTCATCGTCTTGCGGCGTCCAGATCGTTGAATCTCCGGTAATATTTCCTCCTATCTGCTCGGGTGAGGTGTGGTTATTTATAAGAAAGAATTTAACAGTCGAAACGCCTATGTTAGTCCAGCTGATGGTATATGGGGTGCCGACAGTCATTGTCCTGTTTTCGGTAGTGCCCTTGTTAAATAATATGTTTCCTTTTATATTGCATTCGGAGTCGAATACTTTGTAAACCGCCTGTTTCAGCTTTTCAACAAGCCTGTATTTGACTTTGCTTGTATCATTGGGGACAGTGAAATTAAATATGCCCAGCCCCGAAGTTATATTTGTTGCTCCTGAGACGTCTGTGTAATTAGCTATCGGATAACCACCTGCAATATCCTTATTGTATTGAAGCACCAGGGGGCCTACTAAACCTAATGTTGACCATGTGACATTAGCAGGAGTATTAACCGGCTGCGTTATGGGAGCTACGACAACATCAGAAATGACTCCGTTGATCGTAAATGAAGTGGACGGGATTACTATCGTAGCGTCCTCAACCAGGGTTCCGTTGTTAGCGAGGTCATAGAACCTCACAAGCCTTATCCTGCCTGTTGTTTCAGCGACTTTTTCATAACCTGCAGGGTTGATATACCAATCAACATATCCGTCATTGGCATCTACGCTCTTTTCAAGGCTGGAAGTCGAGTCAAAGTTATCGTGCGAATAATACATCCTGATCATGCCGACATTACCTTTTTTAGTCCAGGAAATTCTTGGAGTATCTCCTACTTTCCAGGGCAAGCCCGTTAAAGCGCTGATCTGGAGGACGGGTTTTATCTTGAAATTATAATCTGAGGCATCAAAGATGGCGGACATGCCGTGGTCTTTGACGCGGATGCGGCATAGGTCTGAAGTCGTGCTGTTATATTGAGCCTCCGGAATACTCCAGGGATAGGTATTAGGATTTGTCCCGGTTGAAAGATTGCTTACGACAGGGAAAATTTCAGCAGGCACAGACCAATCATATGGATCTCTTCCTTTTACGTTTATGTCAATGTCAACCTTTGAAACTCCGGTCACATTATAAACAATGGCAATGTTTGTTTGGTCAACAGTCCATTGTTCAGTGGCGTTTGCGTTCATGCCAGGGCTTATAAGAGTGACTCCGCCAAACACCTCAGCTTCGTTTCCGGGTGTGGTTTCAGAACTGGTTGTATTGTAATCCCTGCTGACGATCTTTAATCTGTAATAACCTGTATTTTGAGGGGTCCATGGATAATAACAGACATGGGTCGTTTGATTTTCATCAAGATTATATTGAATACCCGGTAGCGCTTCGCTGTTTATCTGAGTCCAATTGCCTTCTGAAATCTCATAATAATAGAAATCAAGTCCGGAAGGAAAACTGCCTGCGTATTTCCAGGTTATGTCGGTTTCTTCTCCTGCATGAAGCGGTGTGCTTTGAAAAGGCCCCAACAAAAGGAGCTTGCCTTTTATCTCGAATTCCTCCGACTCAACAGGATCAGCTGGTATCGTGGCATTCGTATCAACTATCTTTACCCTGTTTTTAGTGTTGATAAAATCAGGCACGTCCCACGGGAATGAGTTAATGCCGTCATCACACTCTGCCTGCGTAGTCAGGGTAATATTATAATTAATGCCGTTGGGCGCATACATCACTTTGATCTTTCCGTCTGTGCCTTTGAGGGTCCCGTAATTTCTCCATTGAATCGAATGTTGACTTGGCAATCCCGCAGCAGCATTATCCACAAACCAGGCGCCTGCACCCCGGACAGTGGCATCTGGTAAAAGCATCGCTATCTTTCCTTTTACCTTAAAAGCCTCGTTCGAATCATCCTTGACGTTGTAAGGAGCGACAATGGTGATAACCCTTACCTTTATATTTGTCCCGACTATATCCGGGACCTGCCAAACATCCCAGCCGTATTCGTCTCCGTCCCCATATGCGGCATTATCGAAGTTGTTTCTTATAGTCCCCGAAAAGGTATTATCTCCAGTATCATATTTTAAATTCACGTTAGTCACATTACCGTAAGTAAACCATCTTACTTTTGCATATGTCGAATTAGTTCCATCATAGACACTGAGCTCTGTTGACTGACCTTGAGGTTCTTTTAAAATAAGCCTTGAGCGGACAGTTATATTGCTGTCTGCCTCGGAAAATATTTGCCCGCCGTCGTGTGTCTGAATCTTAAGCTTTATTTTCTTTTCTTCAAAATTTACCTTCCCCTCCCCTGTCCCCTTTTGTATGGCCCAAGCCTCGCTTCCGTCGCAGGAAGTATCATTTTTTATATAGTTTGTGAAAGACCCTCCGTCTATTGAATACAGAATATCGATATTCGGGACATCCCCGAGTTTCGTCCAGTTTATCACAGGCGTGGTTCCGACTTCCCATACAGGATTACCATCGCCGTTGGCTTCTCCAGTAAGGTCGATAGCGCCCATAACCGTAAAAGGATTAATGCTGTCATCTTCAACGAGGGCCTCTTGTCCGTACTGATAGACCTTTACCTTAATATCATCTCCTACCATGCCTGGGACATCCAGGATTGTCCAGTTGTATCCGATTACAGTACCGTTATCCTTGTAATCTGACGCAATAGCAGTAGAAGTAATAGTGCCGTTGTAGTATTGGCCGCCATCCGTGGAATATTTTAACATCACCTGGCCGAAGGTTTCAGGCACTGGCGTCCATCTTATATATACCTTATCGCCTATGTTCTTTGTTATCTGGGAAGCTGTGGGGTAATCTAGCGTCAGCTTTGCAACGGTCTGGAATTGTGTTGAATTGCCGGCTGTTCCGGAACCTAAGGCTTCGTCGTTTTGCAGCCCTACCTTGATAGTGCAGTTTGAGGCAATGTCATCTGCCTGAGGGGTCCATGGTATCGAATAACTCTTCTGCCCCGAAGCTTGAGAAAAGGTCTTATTTCCGATCTCAGTACTGCCGTAAGATTGTCCGGCGTTTGTCGACAATCTGGCGATTGCAGTTGTATTTCCGACTCCGCCGTTCACGCTGTAATCAATGCTTACCGGTTCTCCGACATGAACATGCTCATAGCCAGAGCCTCCTGGTTGCGTTACGCTGATAGAACCCTTTATGTCGAATTCTTCGCTGTCGTCAAAAATAGTTGCCTGTTTTGCAGGGTCATGGTGCCTGACCTTTACCTTTGTATAGATGCCTATTGCATCCGGAATATTAGACCATGGATAACTCTTTGAACCGCTGCCGCAGGCAATGCCGTCTACCCCGGTTATGGAAATCCAGTCTCCTGGTTGAGGATTCTGGACTTTTGTATAAAGGATATCCACATAATCAATCGTGCCCAAAACAGTATATTCAATGGGTTCGGTTGTCCCCACGCGAAACGTTGAAGTATCACTGGGCCGCGTAACTGTTATGACCTGGCGTATCTCAAATGTGCTGTTAGTCACGTCTTTAATATCATTCGGGTAATCTTTGCTAGCCACCCTTATGAGGTTATCCGGACCTCCGGGAGCTGTTACAGGGGTCCAGTTCCACATCTTTAAAGAAGCGTTAACAGTCTGATTCAGGTCGGTCCACGTACCTCCGCTGTTCCTGGACAGACTGATAGTTACATTTTGCAAGGTACCGGTATAATTCCATTGTATCTGGCCAATGCCGTTAATATCCCACGGCCCTGCAATATCTGTAACTGAAATTGAACCGCCGATTGTAAAGTTATTCGTAGATTCATCGGTCATACTGCCGTCCTGGACGCTGACTATTTTAATCTTGCAGGCAGGGCTTAGCGGAGGTATTGCCGGCCACTTATAGTTATAATAAGTATCACTTGCATTGTCTTTCCTGGAGGCATTGACGGTGTCGATAGTTACCGGATACGTCTCACCGCCATTTCTTGAAAGTTTTATGTCAATGCCCTTATCCCTGAACGTAGGATCCCCGTCATAATTCCATCTTACGTAATTATCGTCTCCTACATTCCAGGTTATACTTCCTGCATCCGGCGCGATAAGAGCCAGCGTGCCCTTGACTGCAAAGTTTGCATTGGAATCATCATATACCCTGCTTGGATCTTGTACTTGCTCGACCCTTACTTTCAACTCGCCGCAATTAGGCAGAGGACTTGCAGTCCAATTAACTGTATAAGAGCCGGCTCCTGCGGCAATTCCTGTAGCCAATGTCTGGTTATAATTGTTGGCTCCGCCTTTTGTATCATATTTTATAGCAACGGTTCTGCCCGTGGTTGGACCGTAGAAACTCCAGGTAATATTAGTATTGGCGGCACCGTAGCCGATTGTCTCTCCGCCATTAGGATATGTAACTAAAATTTTCCCGATTATCTCAAACGCAGCGTCAGACTTATCAGAATAATAAGTACAGTTTGCATCGCCAGGTAAGCCGCCTGCGTCAATAAAAGCCTTGTCAACTACCAGTATCGTCGTGTTATTACCTATGATTGCTCCGTCAGCAGCTGACGGCGTCCAGGACTGTGTAGTCGAACCAGTGGCATTATTCGTGATATTTGAAGCGATCGGACCTGCAATATACGTAGAACCTCCGTCATTTGAAACATAAATATTTATTTTTGAGACTTGAGAAGGCGCATACCAGCTGATATCGTGGGATTCAGCGCATTTCCAGGGGTCTCCTCCGCCGTTTGGTGTCAGGACACGCATAGGCTCAACTGCGACTGCAAAGTAATTGACTACTGAGCCAAAAGGCGAAGTGTTATCAGCCCTGGTTATTCTCAGTTTTTGTTTTCCGGCAGAGGGATCATTGTCAAGGAATTTCATTGAAGAGGTGACACGGTCGCTCAACCTCTCAGTTCCGAAACAGTCCTGAGAAGATATTGCAAGGCGAAAATAGTTATAAGGAAAAGCTTTGGCTAACGGAACATCAAAATTCGCAAGCGCATCGCCTGCGGCAGTACCTAGAAGAATTTCGCCGGATTCGGCCTTACCCAGCGAACCAAACTCAATAAGATAATAAGAGATACTGCTCGAACCTCCGGTGAGTCTTTTATTAAAGTTCACCTGCAGATCCGAAGTGATGGAACCCCGCCACATCTGGTCAATACTGTTGTCGCTGTTATCAAAGGAGAATACGACCCAAGACTTTGATCGGTCGACAGGAGTGCCAAGAGTCGCGCCAACATTAAAATCAGACGCCCCTGCCGACAACAAGCCATATTGAACCTTAGAATCGTCTTTTAGATTTACCACATACCAGCCAATCGTCGTAGCAAGTTCAGTCCTATTGCTGATATTCCTTCGCGTGAAAACTATCTTATCATTTGTGGGCTCGCCGTTTTCAGTATACTTGAGCTCTCCGCTATGAAGCAGACTACCCCTTTCAAGAATCGTGCCAGAAAGTTGATCAGTCTTAACTTTGAAGTAGAGAAAAGATTTTCCGGGCTTAACATCAATTGCATTTGCGCCGGTGAGGTCTACACTAGCAGTGTATACGTTTGTACCAAGCTGTGTCTCTCCGTATTTAACTTCAAACGCATCCGATTCAATAACAAAGTATCTTATTAGCTGATCGCGGGTGGTTAAAGAGTTTGTAGTAGAGGCGTATCTTACGAATTCTACGATACTACTTGAACCTGCTTTAAACCTGCCTATCCAACCGGAAACATCAGGGAATTCCTCAATGTTAGAGGTGGAAAAGACGATTATGGATTTATTCGTATCCACGCTAACAGGCAATACGCAGCTGCCGTCCGGGGAATCGGTTGTATCGTTAACCGTTGTCTGTCCGCTAGGGTTGACCTCGTTGTAAAACACGCGCGTCCTGGCAAATGCAGTCTCAGGATTAAAAAATAAAAGAAGCCCTAAAAAGACAAAAACAGAAACGCAAAGTCCGAGTATCCGTTTATTTAAAAGCCATCTTTTAAAACAGATGCCTCTGCTTCTTTTCTGCCTAGTCTTTTTATTTTTCATCCTTGCTCTTCCTTGTTATCGCTTCTGCATAAAGGACAGCCTCGACTGCCCTGTATTCAGAAAGCAGATCATCTATTTGAATTTCGGGTTTTAATTCAAATTGGATGGAAAAGATATCCTTTGTTTCAGTCACTATCTCGCCCTTTTCGACAAATTCTTTTTTTGCGTCTTTGGTCAGAATTTTAGATAAATCCACAGTCTCTTTTTTGGTCTGCTGATTCTGCGTTGACAAAGCGTCTCTGACGCCTTTTATCTTTAATGGCTCTACTGGAAGGCCTTTTGGCTGTAACTCATATAATTTTTCTATTGATACCGCATTATATTTTTCGTTAAGATCCCTGAGGTCAGTCGAGCGTATCCTGGCTGCACCAATGGGTATTCTTGCTGCTTCGCCTTCAGGCAATGCGATGTAATTCGTTTTTACCTTGATAAGTATCTCTCTCTGGATGAGTTGCTCTTTTTTCTCAGGCGCCTGGTTTCCCTGGGCGCATGACAACTGCGGAAATGATAATAATACGGCTGAGACCGCCGTAAACTTTAAAATTTTATTTTTTAATGTATTTGACAACATCTTTGCCTCCGATTTTACTCTCTACTTACAAATGAAAAATCCTGAGGTTCCTTCCCTGCCTTCCTCAGGATCAATATCCCTCTCATCCTTCCGTCTTTTATTTCACCGCGCCAAGTCGCAACTCCATCAGGGCCTGTCTGCATCGTATGCCATATGACCTTCCCGTTTTCATCGATATTCTGCGAATACGAGGAATTGGAAAACCCCAAAGTGTTTAACTTTGCGGAAACAAACTCGCCTTTTTTAAAACTCAAGACATCTGCTGACTCTACCCCGCCTTTTGCAGGAACCAGCCTTATCTTCCAGTCAGCGACTTGAATACTATCGAATTCTTTTTTTTCTACTGTGAGTGCTTTGTTTTCCTGTGCGAGAGTTTTATTTTCCTGAAAAGCCGGCTTTATATCCGGTTTGTTGAACATGAAAAGATATATGCCTCCTGCGCCTGCCATCAAAACCAAAAATATGCCTCCCCATAATAAAAACAGTTTGTAGCCTTTCTTTTCCACGACTTCGTACTTCTGCACATCGCCCTGATCCTGATAAGTTTTTACTTCATCCCTAACTTGTTTTATGAACTCCTCTGAACCAAGGATGCCGCCGCGCTGCAGTTTCCTGTGTATGTAATCTCTTTCTTCTTCTGAGACGTTCTCAACAAACTGAACGTAATTATTGTTTACTATGTTCAAAGCCTCCTGAACAGCGCCTTTTAAAAACTGCATATCTTCATTTTTAGTCTGCTCATCATGCAGGTACATCTGATAACTTGAATAAGGATATTTTCTGGCATCATCAATAAGGCCGAGTTTTTGTGGATTTAAATGTATGTAGGCAGTCATCTTTAAAAGATAGGGCTCTTTTTCAACAAGAGCTGCTTTGAAGCGTTCGCGGAAGAGATGTCCTTTTCTTTCGTAGCGGCCATTAAAATGTTTGGTGTAGTTATTGTTAAGATCGCGCATGAAACTGGAGATGTCTTGCGATGTCTTTGCGCCTTCAGCACTCTTCTGGGGTTCGTTTTCAAGCTCAACAAGCAGGTGAAAATGGTCAAGAAGAAGACAGTAGGCGAATATTTTAATGCCGTATTGCTCTTGATATTTTTTTAAAAGCTCCAGGAACATGATATAGTCCCTTTCGTCCTTAAATATTGTTTCTGCGTGCTCGCCTCTGCACGTTACAAAATAAAGAGCTTCTTTAATATATATTCTCGGCAACCTGGGCATTTTTGCTGTTTCCTGGCACCTTTCTTATTAAGTGCCTGGCACTTTCGCTTCAGTTAAAAAAAATCTCAGGCAGAACTATTGCCTGAGATTCACTGAAACTTCGGCAGTCTGCCCATCCCGAGATCCGGGACGCATGACTTTGCGCCCCCAGGTTACCCTGAGTTTGCCTTTTCGCGTTTCAAAAGATGCATTTCTACTTGTCAATGACAAGTATACCATAGATTAGCCCCAGCGTCAAGGGCTCCCAATTATATAGGAAAAACCTCCTACTTTTTCTTCAAAAGAACAGCTATTTCTTTGCCTTATTTGATTCAAAAAGTAAAAATGCTATAGAAAATAAAAAGCAAGTATTAGCGAAGTTTAACCATACTTCTGCCTCAAGGCCGCCAGGTGCAACAGGAAGAGGTATCATGGTAACGCGGGAAATAACACCTAAAACAAGACTTATTAATCCAGCAATAATCCCTATCATTCCTATTTTCATAGCCCCTCCTTTTTAGACCTATAAAAAAAACAACCCTTTTTCTTTTGTATTATTATCTTATATAAATTCACAAAAGTCAAGGGCTTTTAGACGTTTTTTAACCGTGTTTTCTTCTGTGGCGTTTACCCATTACTATTAAAATCGCTATCATGCCGAAAATAATTGAAGCCTGGGAGAAGCTCAATAATGCTTCAAACGCCCTGTCATTACTGACCATCACAGCGCTGATCCCGAGGGAAATAGTAACGAAATAAATGAATATGACCGAGCCCATATGCCCCAGGCCAAGGTCAACAAGATAGTGATGAAAATGGTCTTTTGCGCCGTAACGAAGCCATTCCAGAAAAGTCTTTACCTTCTCCTCTTTTATTCTCATTATCGTCGTGAAAATCATATCAAATATCGGAACACCGAGTATCAAAACAGGAATCGAAATTTTAACTATATTGTCCTGTGCCCAGTTCCCGACAAGTGCGATATTAGCCAGAATAAAACCCAGAAAAGTGCTGCCTGCATCTCCAAGGAATACTTTCCTCCTGCTTAGATTATACGGTATAAATCCTATGCAGGATGCGATTAAAACAGCAGAAAACATCACCAAATGCGGCTGATTAAATATGAAAAGAATGATCGCAAAGAAAAAAAGATTTATCGCCGCTGATCCCGACGCCAAAGCATCAAGCCCATCCAGATAATTGTAAGCATTCGTTAGACCTACGATCCAGATCACAGTAATTATTATCTCAAGAGCATTACCTAAAATAGTAGGAGGCAAAAAGCTTATTCGCTCTCCCAGAGAAACAATAAAAATACTTACAACTATCTGAACAATCAAACGGAAAAGAGCGCTCAATCCTATGATATCATCTATTAAACCTATCAGGATAATTACGCTGGAGCCTATTAAAATAGGCCAAAAATCCCCAAATGCAGCCCAATTCAAAAATACTCCGGTCAAAAAACCAAGAAATACTCCTAAGCCCCCTAAAAGAGGAGTTGCGCTTTTATGTATCTTCCTGCCGCCTGGCAGATCTAAAATATGCAGGCCAAATGCAAGTTTTCTTAAGAAAAAGGTAGAGACATATGTTACAAAAAAAGCAATTATAAGAGTTAAAACTTTATTCATTTTGTTATATCCCTAAGTAAACGAACGGCTTTGAACCCTTCTGCAAACTTGACCCTGCCCTGGTATCCCCTGAAATATGCGCAGGATTTAGCGCTTTCTAAGATAGTCAGATTCTCAACGCGTGTCCTGTTGACCTGGGAAGCGTGCAGGCTTAACAACTCAAGTTTCTTATCCAGTACGTCCTGGATATCTACAAAGATATCAGGCTCAAAATGCTGGGTAGACGGCACCTCAAAAAACAAAACTTCTTTGATATACCGGCTTGCAGAGATAGCAGCCTGAGCAGCAGCCCTGTGATCCTGATGCACATCAGCCCAGAAATTAAGAAAAACCACATCGGGCTTTGTCCTGTCAATAAACTCATCGATCTTAAGTATAAGCTCCCTGGAACAGGCAAGCTCAGTATCTTTAAAACCGCCCCAGAAAAGCCCTTTTACGCCCATAAAGGAGGCTACTTTTTCCTGCTCAGACCTTCTTGTTCCGGGATCTCCGCCGTAATCTCCGTCTGTAAGAACAAGCATATTGACATTATGTCCTGCCTGGCTGTATTTTAAAAGCGTCCCTCCGCAGCCAAATTCAATATCATCCGGATGAGCTCCTATCGCTAACACGTTCATATTAACCCCCTGCTATAAAAAGATTTACAATCCTGCTAAAATCTAAACACTCTCCAATATTTGTCTCGATTCTGCCCCTTCATTAAATAAAAAATCAAGTGTTGACATGAGCGGTAAAAAATCATTTTCATCTTTCATGAACTGCTGGTGGTAAACCGGATGTTTAAAATCCTGATACTTTAATTTTATGCCGTCTTTACTGAATTTATCCTCCTCCAGGTAATCCCTGCCTCCTATCCCTGAAAGGTAGGTGTCCGCTTTTAGTTTTTTGCAGATATCTATAATCCTGTCGGTCTTTGCGCTTTTAATATCCAGATCTGATTCAAAATAAACAGGTGTCTTAATATCAAGATACTTTAAAATGTAAGAGATTATCTCAACATTAAGCTCGGATAAACCGAGCCAATTCTTTGAATAAAGTCCTTTCAAAAAATCAAGGTGCTCATTGAAAAATCTGCTTTTGCCAAGCCAGACCTCCAGGCTTTTCAGGTGATCTTTTTGCCACGAAGAACTGTTATCTATCCTGACATCGGCGATTATCTGTCTTGTGCCTGCCTGAGAAAGAACCGGGACGCTCAGCCACATCCACCCGTCTTGCGTGCGTATTTTATTGCGGTTCTGGAACTCCGCAGGCTTATACTGCACGCGGTCCAGGAACACGAATGCGTCGCTTTTTAAAATCTTATGAAAATATCCCAGCCACGGTATGTACTGAGGCTGATGTACAGAGATGATCATAGGTATTATACTATAGATTATTCTTTTTCTTAATAAATATCGGATTCGAAAAAAGGACCAATCCCTCGGATTGGATCTCAAGCCGATAGTAATCTTTTGATGTTAACAAGACCTGCTCATCTGAAAAAATAAAGTTAGCCGGAGATCCGGTCTCGAAAGTTTTAATGACCTTACCTCCCCTTACTAATTTTATCGTAATCGTCTTATTCTGTCCATTTAAAAACCGGCATTGGATTTCTACTTGCGGGTATTGTGTTATTTCGACTTCTTCTCCCATAACTGCTGACTTAGCTGTCTCTAAGTTTTTAACAATAAAACTGTCTAAAATAAAATTTGATGACTGAGCTCCGTTAGCTACATACATTCTGCCATTTTTTAAAGCATCAAGCACAGATTGCCTATTTAAGCTTTTTACCAGACAAACCGTTCTTAGATCTTTAAGATAATCTTCCAAATTACCGTCGCTGTCAAAGCTCAAAGCTCCTATTGCCCATACCGGTGTTTTTCTTATGCCTTTACAGTACTGCATCAGGACTTCATCCCATATACCGTTGCGACAACCTATTCTTTTACAGCCTTCGTAAAAAAGGGCAAAGCCGCTATATCCGTCTGTCAGTAAAAGATCATCGCTGTGATCGAGTGTTTCAAGAGACACTCCTGCCTGTTTCTGGGTGTTACTTGCTTCCGGATGAGCCCAAAACGTTAATCCTCCTCGTTGTTTAACATAATCGATGTGATTTTGGTAAGGTCTTATACCTTGTTCTCCGTGATATTGATCGAACAACATAGTACGAAACGGATAGTTATTGATCAAAAACAATAAACCGACTGCAATAAAAACAATGCCGATTGATTTCTTTTTACGACGCAAACATAGACCATAAATAAGCAAAATTATAGGCCATAGAAGCAGTATATTGCCTGGCTGAAAAGGCTGCTTGAGGCCTCTTTTATTTCCAATAACAGGCAAAAACCTGTAATCATCCGTATTCTGTAATCCGATGGCCAAAAAATGCTTATGCCAATCGACCATCTTAAGGTTATTGTTAAACATGCTTCCCTGCCAGTAATAAAACGGCGCTGACTCCACAGCTGGGACGATGACCATATCGACATTATCTTCCTGTACTTTTTTCAGATCGTCTAAATATCTTTGTATCCCATAATTAGAAATGGATTTCTCTTCAACAGTTTTCTTGATGACATTGCGCAAAGGCCACAATCCGTATTCCCAGCGCATAGTATCGCTGTCCGTAATGATCACGGCTTTGAAACCCTGACGCTTAGCAATAGAGACGATTTGCGGGATGGTATATTTTCCGTCGCTGACAATAGAACTGATCTCAATGGCTGCAGGCGCTTCGATATAATCCTGTGCAAAGCCCGTTTGATATATAAAGAGGAGAATAAAAAGTGTGAAAAAAAGTATACGGTGCATTATTTTTTAGCGGATAAAAGCTGTTCGTATAATCCGGAAATATCCTTTACCATTGTTTCGATGCTAAATCGGTAATCCACCCACTCTTTGGCATTTTCAGAGAATTTTCTGCGCAGAGTTTCATCCTGCAATAACTTTATCGCTGCCTCAGCAATTGCATGCGCATCTCTGGCAGGAACAAGGATGCCTGTTTCTCCGTCTTTTACTACCTCAGGGATTCCACCGACCTTAGTTGCAATGACAGGTATGCCCATAGCCTGAGCCTCCAGTAAACTTTTACCCATTCCTTCCATCAAAGAAGGGAGAATAAAAATGTCGAAGGTGCTTACTATCGCGGCGATATCGTCACGCACTCCCAGAAATATCACTTTCTCAGAAAGATTGTTCTGAAGCACATAGCCCTCAAGAGCCTGTTTTTGACTTCCATCCCCCACCACTACAAGTTTTATACGAGTAAAAGAGTTAACTATTGCAGGTAAAGCCTTAAGAAGATATTGATTTCCTTTCACCGGATCAAGCCGGGTTATGGTCCCCAGTACCATACAATCTGCTGGGATGCCTAATCTTTGCTTTTCTGCCGCCTTATCATACTTATATGTTCTGAATCTCTCCACGTCAATGCCGCTATATATAGCCACAAATTTTTCTGGCGGAGCGATTTTAAATTGAAGGTATTCGCCTATCCCTCTCTTCGTAAGGATAACCATCTTATCGGTGATAATCGCAGTCAGCCTTTCCAGGAATACAAATAATATGCTTAAAACTTTGTTAAAATAGCCGTAAAACACATGACCGTGAGGCGTATGCACGATTATCTTGACGCCGGCTGCTTTTGCCGCCCAGCGTCCGAGTATTCCGGCTTTTGAAGTATGTGTATGCACAATATCGTATTTGCCGCGACTAATAGCCCACCAGAGTTTAAAGAATGCAATGACATCCTTTATCGGATCTATTGCCCTGACTAATTCCGGAATACGGACATGGTCTATTTTCTCTTTGTGCATAAAAGCTATAATGGCGCCTTGCGGATCATGGCTTTGCCCGCTGATGAGAGTCAAATGGAATCTCTCCTTATCCATTCTCGTTATAGTCAAAAGCGTGTTTTCAGCTGATCCGCCTTTGTCTAGCCTGGTTATGATATGCAATATTCTAATTTTACTCATGTGTTATGCTTTTTTACGGGCAAAGACAAGTAACGAAGGGCCGGTGACTATTTTCCCTGCAGTCAAAATAAAAATAATTTTAGAAATCACCGACACCATGTGCTTGATGACTGTAACCCCAAATGCCCCTATCCTACCTCCGGAGGAATACGGATCTCCCGAAGTCAGTTCCGATGGCAAAACCTGCACATCCTGAAAACCAGCTTTCTCAAGCATCGCCTTTATGGTCTTAGGCGAAAAATTATAGAGATGAAATATTGTCGGCCTGAGTCCTAACCTGACATCGAGATTGCCCATCATTTTAAAGAACTTCCGCAAGAATACATTAAAACCGACATTATACAGCCTGAGCGCAATAATACCTTTGCTTTTTAAGATCCTGTTAACCTCCCTCAGCTGCCCTATCGGGTCATGCAAAATCGGCAAGACTTCCCATAACGTTACCGCGTCAAAAGAATCATTCGGAAAATGAGCCCTTTGTAGGGGGCCAGGAAATATATCCAACCCCAAAACATCCCGCGCATATTTACTGGCAGATTGCGAGATCTCCACACCAGTTACTTTCCAACCTTTATCTTGAGCGGCTTTTAAGAATATGCCGTAGCCGCAGCCTATATCAAGCAGGCTTCCTCGGCGCAGATTTAATTTCTCTAATCTTTGAAGATTTTTTCTAAATAAGCCCTTCTTGGAATCCCGCCAAACAGGTTCAAAATGTTCCTTAACCACACCGTCAGAAGCCACGAGCGAAACAATTTCCTCTTCTGAAGGCCGGGGGTCCTTAAAGATAAGCCCGCAATCTTTGCAGCTGACGATTGAAATCCCTCCTCCGGAAATTATAACCTCTTTGTTTTCGCTACCGCAGAGATTGCACTTTACATACTCTAACATGCCGACAAGATCCTTCCTGCGACTCTAAAAACATCTTCCACCGTAATCAGTTTCATACAACGATTGTCTTTGCAAACAGATTTATAACAAGGCCAGACACAGCTGGCCTCATTTCTAATAACTATATTTTGTGCATTTGGAGGATACGGGCAAAAACGCCTATGATCACCCGGCCCAAAAAGTCCGATGACCGGGGTATGCATGGCAGAAGCGATATGCATGGGACCGCTGTCATTAGTAATAAAAAGCCTCATTTTTTCAATAAGCGCACTTACTTGTTTAAGATTAAAGTTATAAACGGCAATTATGTGCTCTGAGCCAACAGCTTTTATTATTTCCTCGGATTCTTTTTGTTCGCTTGAATGACTGGTGATAATAATTTTGCAGCCGCATTCTTTGATTATACTTTTAGCCAAGTCAACCCAATATTGCCGGGGCCATTTTCTTGAAGGACGGAATGCCCCCGGGTTAAAACCGATCAGCCTATCGTTTTCTTGTATACCGGCTCTTCTTAAAAAATCCAGGACAAACGCCCTGTCCTCCTCAAAAACAGGTAGTTCTAAACTGGCCGTTCCAATAGGAGCACCTGCTGCTTCCATTATTTTTGCAATACAGTCGACTTCATGCAAAGGATGAGCGCTATTTTCTTCGATTTTTATATCCCAGAAAAAGCCTTTTCCATGGGTATTTCTTCCTAAGGTGGCCTTTACCGAGATCAAATTGGTGAGCATTGCCATTTTAAACGCGCCTTTCCAGGTGCTTACTGTTTCAAGATTGATCAAAACATCGAATCTCTCCCCACGCAATCTCTTGATTGTCCGAAAAACATTTGACCATCTTCTCTGAGCAAAAAGACTTATAATCTTTGTATCCCTGGTATCGAAAACAAAGATTTCGTTTATATAAGGGCTGCCGCTCATGAGCTCTTTTGCACGCGTGATTACAGCTAATGCTATGTAGGCGTCTTTATACTCAGCACGCAAAGCTTTCAAAGCTGTACTTGAGATAACCAGATCGCCTATGCCTCCTAATTGAAAGACAAGGATCTTTTTTATCTGTCTATCGCCAAAGAAATCTTTCAGTGTTTTAGAACCCATATTTTTTGTCTATATATACCTGATGCCAGAGCTCAAGCATAATGAGAGACCATATCCGGTCATCAAAATTACGCCTGCCGCAATAGTGCTCATTGAGCATGGACTTTATATATTCATAATTAAAATAGCCTCTTTTTCTGATATTTGTTTCTGACAATAAATCCAAGGTCCAGTTTTTTAAATCCTCTTTAAGCCACTGGCCAATCGGCATCATAAAACCGTGTTTTCTGCCCTGTATAATGTGTGCGGGCAACATATCCTTTAGCGCCTTTTTAAGCAAATATTTCAATGTAAAACCTTTAAGCTTTAAACCCGGAGGTATTGACAAAGAAAACTCCAATAATTTATAGTCGCAGAACGGCTCACGTAATTCTAAGGAATTTGCCATGCTCATCCTGTCGCCCATGAATAAGAGATCATCGGGAAGATACGTCTTTATATCAAGGGAATATGCCGCATTGAGCGGATCGATCCCTTCGGTTCTCTTGGCATACTGGAGATGTATCCACTGCGGGTCATGGTGCGTTAACGTATTAAGAAAAGCAGGGCTATGCAACTTTGATCTTTCTTCTCGTTGCAATACTGAGACCCAGCCGATATATCGTTCTTCGGCAGATAAAACTCCTCCCGCGGCAAATCGTTTTGCCCATCCACCGATATTTCTGCTCTGAGTTGATTCCGGAAATAAAGCAGCAATTCCAATCGCTGCTTTACGAAGAAATAAAGGCAGATTCTGGTAATATCGCGATAGGTGAACTCCAAGATACCGCGGATATCCGGCAAATCCCTCATCTCCGCCAATGCCGCTTAACGCCACCTTAATATGCTGCCTGGCTATCTCGGAAACCAAAAAAGTTGGCACTGCTGATGAATCGGCAAAAGGTTCATCAAGATGCCATGCCAGTTTTGGCAAGATTTGAAGTAAATCCGGTTTTACTATAAACTCATGATGCTCAGTGTTAAATCGTTGTGCGATCAGCCGCGCATTTCTTAATTCATTATACGAAGCATGCTGTTTATCGTATCCTATAGTAAATGTTTTTACCGGATTACTCTTTAGCTGCGACACTAAAGCTACTATAGCGCTGGAGTCGATGCCGCCGCTTAAGAATACGCCCAGAGGCACATCGCTGATAAGACGCGATGCTACTGACTCCTTTAAGAGAGCACGAATACGCTCAACATAAAAATCTTCTGATTGTTCTTTTAACGGTTCAAATGATATGTCCCAATATTGCCTGGTGGTCAAGTTATGGTTTTGATATACCAAGATATGTCCTGCGGGTAATTTCTTTATCTCTTTAAAAATTGTCAATGGTGCTGGAATATAGAGAAAAGTCATGAAATAATCGATTGCCTTCGAGTCGATTTCTCGCGTTATCTCTTCAAATTCTAAAATCGCTTTCAGCTCTGATGCAAAAATCAGATTCCCATTTTTAAAAGTGTAATAAAGCGGTTTAACCCCTAAGCGATCTCTGGCAATAAACAACTTTTCTTTTGCCTTATCCCAGATGGCAAAGGCGAACATCCCATTTAAGTCCTGAACGCAATCTTCGCCTTTTTCTTCATAAAGATGAATGATTACCTCGGTATCGCTTTTCGTATAAAAGCGGTGTCCTTTTTGTTCTAATCTTTTAGCGATTTCCCGGTAGTTATAGATTTCACCGTTAAACACCACACACAAATTTTGATTTTCGCTGTGTATCGGCTGGTGACCGGTATCGAGATCGATAATACTTAACCTGCGTATCCCTAGACCAACATTGTTATCAAGAAAGTATCCTTCATCATCAGGACCTCGATGAGTCATACTACGGGTCATCCGTTCTAAGAGTCCTTGATTAGAAAATCCCGCTGTCCCACAAATTCCGCACATATTTTTTTCTCCCTACACAGGCTAGGCTACTTCTGTGCTATCGTTACAAGATGATCTCCCATCATCAGTTTAGTGAATATATAATCCGTTGGATAATTAATCAAATCCAATAATATATTTTTTTGCGGCTGTGTATTTCTTGCATTCCATTTTTCAAGGTCAATTTCTGTGTGCTTGGGGGTTACATTTGCAACTGCTGCTTTTATACTGTCTTTGAGACCTAAAGCGCTCAACAGCTGAGCAAGGGGTGTCTTAAGCCCTCTTTGCCATATGCCTTGCCAAGAAAACAAACCAACCACTGTTGTTTCAGAATTGACTCGACTGAAACCTGCCTTAGAAAGCAAACCCTTTAAGGTATAAGGAGAAAAATAGTAGAGATGGAACGGATTAAACCCTAACCAGTGTCTTCTGAATAATGCAAAAAATATGCTGTTAATATTCGGTGTTTCTATCACCACCATCCCATCATCCTTTAAGAGGCTCTTGATCTTTGTCAAAGCCTTAAAGGGATCCCTGAAATGCTCTATGGTATCCCAGAGCGCAATCAGGTCAAACGATCGCTCAGGCAAATCCGCATCTTCTAAGGCTTGCGGAATCACGTTGAGATTAAGCTGTTTTTGGGCAAACATGCAGGCGTGAGCCGATATATCGACGCCGTATGACTCCCAGCCATGACTACTGGCGATCTTTAAGAAAAAACCCTTGGCGCAACCTATTTCCAGCAGCTTTCCTCCCGAGGAGTAACGCTTGATCCGTCTAAATTGCTCCTCGGCTTTATGCAGGTTCAGTAAATCATCCTTCGTATCAAAGTAATAATAGTCCTCGTTGTAAAGTTCCCTGTTTTCTTCTTTAGCGAAATGCGGATTCATATATACCAGACCGCAGCCTTTGCATTTGACAATTTGATACGTCAAACCCTCAAGCTGTTTTCTATAGAGGATGTTAAAGGCATACCTATCACATAAATTACAAGGTATTAATTCCCCTTCAGGCATATGTTTTAACATTTTCTAAAACGGCTGTTTTAGTTTTTGATAGCCAAGATAAAAATTCCGTTCCCTCTTTTACAGCCAAAAATAGCTTCCAAACCCCATAAAATCACAGACAGCGGCAATAACGCTATGCCGATTCCGGGCAGTCTTTTCTTCTCTGCCCAATTGAATAATTCTTTGGTAAAAGAAAGCGGCAAGCCAAAAGTATATCTGGATTTCTTCACGCGCAGCCCCATCTGGCTTAATTCCCGCTCCAAATCAGATTTATTAAAACCCTCTCTTACATGATCGTCCCCTTCTTTAGGTTGAGCATATGCGGCAGATACGTATCTCTCCGATTTTAAAAAATATCTCTTTTGCTCTTTATGAGGCACATGAATAATAATCTTACCTCCTTGCCTTAAACTCTCTCTGAGATTGCCAAGACATAGACTATAATCCCGGATGTGTTCTAGAACATCTATCGTATATACAATATCGAAATAATCCTTCCATTTTATATCCAAAAGATCACCCTGCAATAGCGAAAGGTTCGGGGTCAACTCATTTGGTTGTCTGGCAAATTTTTCATCGACATTTAAATCAACGGCTACAAAATCTATGCCCGGGTAACGGCGTGCAAACAACACCGCATACGTGCCAAAGCTGCCGCATCCGGCATCAAAAACCTTGTGCGCGCCACTGCCTAAACACGCATGCATTGCCGATTGCAGATAAAGCCCCTTAACCACTGTACCCACATAAAGCCCGCCAAAGATTTTTTCAATCGACGGGACAATCAAATTATCGTAGGCTTGCTTAAGGATGATTGCGTAACGAATCACAGTGTTTCTTAAGGCGCCGGACAAACGATCGCTCAAAAATCTATCCTCCAAAACTCTTCTCCATCAAGCTGTCATAGAGTTTTTCAACGCTCTTGATCATCATATCCGCATTAAATTTCTCTTCGACGGTCTTTCGTGCAGCAAACCTGATATTCTCTCTTTTGTTCTTGTCATTGAGCAGATCGGTTATTGCTTCGGACAGAGCTTCATGGCTCTGCGCAGGGACTAAAATCCCATCAATACCGTCTTGTATTAACTCCGGTACTCCACCTACCGCGGACGCTACGACAGGACAGCCTGCAGACATTGCCTCGAGTAAAACCATCGGGAAGCCCTCGCTGATTGAGGATAAAACAAACACATCAAAAAAAGACAATAGTTCGGGGATGTCTGTTCGGTCCCCCGTAAAAATACAATGAGGCGAGACCGCCAACCGTTGGGCTGTCCTCATAAGCTCATCTTTCAAGTCGCCGTCGCCTACTATAAAGCATTTGATATCCGGAAACGCTTTGGTCAATTCTGCTGCCGCCTTCAAGAAATAGACATGCCCTTTTTGGTGGGTAAGCCTGCCGACTATGCCGATTTTCCTATCATGAGGCTTGACATTAAACTCTCTTTCTAAATATGAGGCGTCAATGTTTTTATTGAAACTTTCTATATCTATGCCGTTATGAATTGTCAATACCTTCTCCTGAGGCAGCTTACTCTTCTTGATCAAATCATCTTTAATAGCATCGCTGACACAAATTATTTTGTCGCACAAACGGGCGGTCAGCCGGTCGATAAATACATATATGCCTCTTTTCGGGCGCGAAATCGGGTAATCGTAGAGTGAATTATGGACCGTTGTAACAAGTATAGGAACAGCGGCCCATTTCGCTGCGACTCTGCCATAAAAACTTGCCCCGGCACCGTGCGTATGAACAATAGTTATTTTTTTCTTACGGATGAAATCCCTGATCTGCCAAAATGCGATAAAATTGAATTTGCTGTCCATATTAACGATTAATACCTCAAGACTCCTGCGTCTGGCCTCTTCCAGGAACTTTTCTTTGGCCGTGGAAACAAATAACACTTCATATTTGTTTTTATCGAGCTTATCAGCTAGCAATAGGAGGTAACGTTCTCCTCCGCCCACGCCTGCTCCGGCGAAAATATACAGTATTCTTATTTTTTCCACTGTGGCTATTCCTTCTGTCTGGTTTTCTTTTTAACTCTTATCCTGTCCAGAAATGAAGCGATTTCCTGCGCCCGGCTTAACCAGGTATGTTCCCGCTCAATGACTGACTTGCCTCTCTCGCCCATTTCCTCAGATAACTTTCTGTCTTTTAACAATCTGATTATCGAATCAGCCACTGCTTTGGGGTTTGCGGCATCAACTGATATCCCTGCTCTAATGTTCTCCACGAAATCGCCGTAACCGGGAACATTGCTGGCGATCACGGCTTTGGCGCAGGCTAAATACTCATATAACTTAATCGGGTCTCCGGGGTCGGTCCTGACCGCTTTAAAAAAAACGACGCAGACATCAAAAGCATTAACGTAGAGCGGGACTTCCTTAAAAGGCCTTAGACCTGTAAAAATTATTTTCTCTTCTAAGCCTAATCTTTTTGTCATATCTGTCAATTGCTGCATCATCCTGCCCTGACCTACGATTACAAATCGGGTTTGGGGCAACTCCCGGACAACTAACGGCACACTCTCAATTAGATAATCTGCTCCGTGCCATGGCTGCAGGCTTCCCACAAAACCGACAATATGCACGTTGCGGCTCAATCCTAACTTGTCTCTGGCCAGATCACGCTCCAACGGTTTAAAGTCATCGGTATCAACCGCATCCCTGATGATATTGATCTTTTCTAATCCAATACCGTGCCTCCTGGCTAAATCATTTTTAAGCCCGATCGTGACCACGAATATTATATCGGATAATCTGGCATAAATCTTCTGAACAAATTCGATTAACCTTATCACGGCCCCTGGGATTTTTGCTAATCGGAATTCTTCCGCAGCAATGCCATTAACATAAAAGGCAAACGGGCAATCAACCGATTTGGCCGCCAAAAGAGGTCCAAGATCAAGGTAGATCTCAAATATAAAGGCAGCATCGGGTTTAAACCTCCAAAAGAAAATCAGAAAATAGAAAGGTGACAGAATAAGGAAACTAAGGTAACGCACAATGGCAAGATTGATAACCGGGATATAATTAATCTTAATAGATTCGATGTCCTTATTTGAACTGATGAAAGGTGCGCAGATTTCTACCTGGTGGCCGAGCTTGGACAAATTTTTTACCAGTTCGATAACCTGTTTGTTGCTTCCGGAGTAACCGCCTAAATCTTCATAACAGACACACAATATCTTCATTTTTTTTCCACATCAATCTTTGGGTTTTTTAACCAGCAATATAATCGTGTCGCTGAAGAGGGCAGTAGAAATCCGGTCCAAGAAATTAAACCTGGTCCGGCAACCTACAACCTTAAGAACTTTTAATCCTGCCTGCTGGGATTTTTCTTTTAATAGAGCAAGATTGAAGCTATGGAGATGCCTCGGATCGCGCACTATTGACGGCAGATGCCCCCGCAAAGAACATAATCTAAATCTCCAGAAAGCAAGATTAGGAACGGTAATGATCCCTAAACCGTTTTTCTTCAAGAGCCTGCGCATCTGTCCTAACGCGTGATCAACATCATAGATATGTTCCAGAACCTCGCTACAGACAATCACATCATAATTCTCATCCGGCAGCGGCACATCCTGCTTATCTAGATCAAGCAGAAATTTTGAATCCAAATGCTCTGCCTTGGCCAAGGCGCTGCCAGAGACATCAAAGCCGTGAACAATAATCTCCGGATTTAACTTTTTGATAAGAGAGGCCAGGAATCCTGAGCCGCAGCCCATGTCCAGGATCATCTTCGGTTGCGAAGAAATCGCTATCCGGCAAATGATCATAAACCGGCTTGTCTGGGCAATAAAGACATTATCTTTTTTCCAGCCCTGCCAATCCTGGTCGTGCAACTCTTTCGGCCCTGTAATCACATTACCACCACCATATAGGTTCTCCCTGTTGCTTCCAGAAATTGCATATCTTGCAGATAGGGATCTGGCCAAACTTACCGGCGAGGTGTAACTGCCGATACCGGTTTATGGTTATCCCCTCCCAGATTTCTTTAATGCTGGCTTGATTCGCATTGCCCAGGATATAATCACCGTTGAAATCCTGACAGCACAGCGGAACATCGCCATTGCGGAAAACGAGCAGATGACTCCACAATCGTGTACAGGGCTTTCTTTTGAAATTAAGTTGCCTGGTACCGATTACTTCCTCACCCTCAACTGCTCCTCCCCAATTACAAAAAAAACCAATGTGAACTTTATCAATAATCCCCTGCCATTTTTTTATAAAAGCTTCTGTTTCAGCCTTGTTTTCCTCGATCTCAACATAGGCTAACTCTATCCGAGGCTTATTTTTCTTTAGGGTTTTCTTTAAATCCAGGAGACGCATAATATTTTTATTTACGTCATCAAAATTAAGCTGTCGCCTTATACGTTCGTATGTCTGTTTTGAGAAACCATCAAAACTTACAGTGATGACATCCAGACCGCTCTCCAGGATTTTGCGCGCATTCTCTTCATTTAGCAAAGAGCCATTCGTAAAGATGCAGATTTCACTTTTAGGCACCTTCTGTTTTGCATATCGGATATACTCGGGTAGTAAAGGATTGAGGAACGGCTCGCCAAAATGGTTCGGCAGAACGGACTTGACATACCGGCGATTCCTGGCACATTCATCGATGAGTTTCGTAAATAATCTTTGGTCGATATGTCCGATTTCCCGAGAAAGCTTATCGTGGGGACACATAATACAGCGGGCATTGCAATAATTGGTAATCTCGATCTGTACCATAGAAGGAAATTCCATGCCCTTGCGTAAGTATACCCTCCTTAAAAGACCTCGTAAGAAACTTCGCCGGAAGAACGACTTAATGACCGCTTTACTTTTTGCCATCATTGTGCTTATCATCGCACGCAAGTCCTTTCTTAACCTTTTAAAGCTAATGCAAGAAGCTGACTATTGGCAGATACTGCATCTTTATAACCTTTGCATTTTCCTGGAGCAAAAAGAGATGCAACTAAAAGAGAAACAATGCGAACAATACTGCCGGTCGCCATCAGAAACTTGATGAATACGACAACCAGACGGGAATGGTGTTTCTTGAAATAGCGCAATCTGCTCTTAAGCCATTCAATTTCAAATCTTCCTGAGTCATGTCGAGTGCTGGATTGACCCCCATGGATTATTTTTGCCTGAGGCAGATAACAAACTTTAAATCCCACCTGATTGGCACGGAAACATAAATCAACGTCTTCGAAATAGAAGAAAAATTCTTCATCGAAACTTCCGATTTGCTGGATGACTTCTTTCTTTATCATCAGCGCTGCCCCGCTTACCCAATCGACCTCTATTGTCTTTCCTGAATTCCAGTCCGGGTAGATGAGACTTATGGGACAGCTATCCATTATCTTCGAATTAAAAATTTTCCGCGCAAACAGCTGTTCAAGCAAATTGGGGAATCTAAAACATGACCGGTATGCCTTACCTTCCAGCGAAAGCATCTGGGCTCCGATAATACCAACGCCGTTATGCTGATCCAAAAACTCAGTCATTGCTTTCAAGCTGTCACCGAGTATCTCGGTGTCATTATTAAGAAATAATATATTTCTGCCGCCGGATAACAGAATCCCCTGGTTACAGGCTTTTGAAAAACCTTTGTTTGTGCGATTTCGTATAAGCCTGGCCTGTGGATATTCCTTTTGAACCATCTCGGCGCTTTTATCATTAGAGTCATTATCTACGACAATGACTTCATAGTCATGGCCTTCAACAGCATTGTAAATAGAACTGAGGCATCCTGATAATAAGTCTTTATTATTAAAGCTAGCTATGATGATCGAAAGTTCCATATCGTGGTTACGGATGTATAAAAGGCCTCATAAAAGCAAATCTTTGTCTGATAAAATCTAAGTCCTGCTTATCGAAAAATGAAACTCTTACGATGAGCTTAAAGTAAATCAAACACAATAGAATCCCTTTAATCGACAAAATAATTATACTGGAAACTCGAAGAGGCAATCCTCCCATATACGTTGCCAGATAGTTAATCGGGAAAAGCAGAAGGTTTGCAAAAAGCGAAACAATGAACGCCTTGAACACCGCAGAAGCAATTTCGTTTAACGGCTTATCCAAAACCATGTGAAATATCTTAAAGTAATACACTGCTCCTATACCCAATGAAATAGCTGTGGCACAGGCTGCGCCAATCACCCCGAATTTAAGGATAAACAGGATGCTCAAAAACACATTAAGCGGCGCGACCAATAAGCTGTATTTCATTTCAATGCGAGGCTTGCCAATGCCGATGGTGCTGATACTGGCAACTCCGGTAAGCACATTGACAAGATAGCCAAACCCGAGGATACGGATTACCCAAATTGATTCATCATATGTCCTGCCTAACCACGCTGTTAATATCCACCCTGCATTCCATATACCGAAAAGAAAAAATGGGATGCTTATCAGGATCAGATATCTGGAACTGCGCAGATAAAAATCATTGAAAGCCGAACGGTCTCTACTGACGCTTATTTCTGAAGCAACGGGCACCATGGCAGAAACCAACAAGAGCGATAATCTTCTCATGGTAAATGTAATTTTCGAACCTAATTCGTAAAATGCTACAGCATTGATACTCAAGAAACGCCCCAGGAGTATCTTATCCATTTGAAAACTGATCAGAAAAGCCAGTTTGCCCAAATGCAGCTGTAACCCGAATCCAAACAGCTTCTTGAACGTCTGTTTGTTAAATGCAAAGGGATTAAATGTAAGCGCGGTGAATATTTTAAAGACCGTAAAACTGGTAAAAATCCCGGCTACTATTGTTACTAGCAAATTCACCAGAATCAGGCCCTTTAAACCATAGCCGGCCCTGAGGACTATAATAGTAGCGATAAAATTGACTGCGGAATTTCCCATGAGTATTGCATTAGAGATATCCATGCGCTGTAATCCTACTAGTACCGAGGTAAATATATTAAAGAGTATAAAGCAGGCAAATGATAGCATGGCGATCTTAATAACAAAGAGCGCCTCTGGAAACAAGGCGGCGGGCAGGGCGAAAAAGCCGGTTATAACATTCGCAGATAGCAAACCGATAATAAGTATACCGGCCGCCAAAACCGAGTAAAAGACAAACCCGGTATTAACCAGTTGGTTTAATTGAATTTCATCCTTGAGCGCATTATATTCGGATGCATACTTGACAACTGGATTGCTCATACTGAAATCTAGTAATCCCAAATAAGCGACCAAGACGTTGGCTATTGCCCATACGCCAAATCGTTCTACTCCGACATACCGAATGATTATCGGAGTCAATAATAAGCTAAAGATGCTTATGCAGATAACGCCTAGTGAATTATAAAGCGTATTTTGTATTATTTTCTTCGTGACTGGCTGCTGTTGAATATTATTCTGGCCCACCGTATCCATTTTAAACCTCTAGATTGCCGCATTGCGAGTGGCTTTGCGACCAGAAATGACTTCCTCGCAGACACGGACCGTTTCCTGAGTTATTTTTTCCCAGCTATATTTTTCGACCATTAACGTACGGCCGTTACGGCCAAACTCGTACCGTTCTTTTTCGTTCGCTAACAATCGCACTATAGCCGCTGATAACTTGGCCGGGTTTTCAGGAGTAACCAATATACCACCTTTGGTTTCAGTTACAATATCAGACACAGTTTGGATATTGCTTGCCACAACCGGCTTTCCACAGGCCCAATAATCAAAGATCTTCACTGGCGATGCTTCTCCTCTGTCTCCCCGGAGCGGGGCAACGCAGACATCCATGGCATTTATATAATAAGGGGCTTCTTCGTAAGGGACCTGACCCGTAAAAATAAAATACTCGGAAAGCTTTTCATCAGCTGCTTTTTGTATCAAAGATTCCTTCATTGGCCCATCTCCCACGATTAAAAACTTCGTTTTAGGAAACGAGTTTAGGACTTCACGTGCTGCGTCTATGAGAGTAGCTATGCCCTGATATTTGTAAAGCGTGCCTATGAAGCCCACATAGAATAAATCCATTACTACCTTTATTCTTTGCCTGCATAAGGTGCTGTCCATAGGCCTGAATAAAGAGATGTTTGAACCGCTGCTGAGCACAACAGTTTTAGCCAGAGGAACACGGTATCTCTTTTCAAGCATAGCCTGCAAGCTCTTTGTAATAGGAATAGCTTTATCACAAAATTTGAAATTTATCCGGTCAATAAACGTAAGGCAAGCAATCTTAAATTTATTTTTGTATCCGCCGATAGAATCTCCGTTTACTTCGATGACCAAGGGAATCCTGAGCAATCTCGACAGGATAACTGGGAAAAACGTTCCCATGATACGGACGTAAATAATATCCGGACGAAGCCTGAGCGCTTGCCAAAACGAAATTAAAAATAATAGTGTATAGAAAGTTATGGGTCTTAAGAGCCAAAACGGCAAAAACGGTATCTCCACGATCTTTAGACTCTCTTGGGCGAGTCTATACGGATTGTTGGTTTTGGGTATAAACAAAACAACCTTCTGTTTAAACCTGATAAGATTTTTCGAAAGTTCCTGAACCCGGACTGAACCGACTTTATCCTTAGTCACTTCCTTTTCAAAATAATATAAAAAAATAAAGAATTTCACGTTTGCCCTTCTTAAACATTTGCTTCCAGGCTGCCTTGAGGGCATATTTCCGGAAGCATGGTAATAATGGCAGCAAGGAACCAGAACGGCTCCATAACGCGTATAATTATAAACGTCTCAGCACCCAGCCCATGAATAACTAAACCGACAAATCCCGCAAGAAAACCGGTAATAAGACAAACTGAAAAATTGTCAAGGATAAGTTTTTTAAGATTTCGAAAAGAATTTATAAAAATCGTGAACAGCATCCACACAAATACTAAAGAACCCAACAAACCCACATCAATCAATAAACGAGCATACTGACTGTCGATAATAGGCATAGAAGTGCCTACCCCATGGCCTAAGATGGGCTCTTCTTTTAATTTTTCAAAAGATAATTTTAAAATTTCAACTCGCGTAGCAGCCGATTCTTCAAGGGGGATGCGTTTCCCGAGGAAATTATATTCTTTTCCTCCCCTGAAAGTCGAATCGATCCTTTCATAAAAATACCTGGGAAAAATCAGAGACGAGAAAACAATTGTGGATAAACCTACGATAATGAGTAGGGTTTTCCCTCTTGGGGTAAAAATAACCAGCATAATAAATGCCGGGACAAAAGCAAACCACGAACCTCTCGAAAGAGTGAATATAAAAGCCGGCAAAGCGAATAAAAGGATCAGTAAAGAAAAAATCCTCGCACGTGATGAGTTTGTGTTTAAAACAAAGGAGGTGGCGATTAAAATTATAAGTATTAAATATGCACCCAAAGTATTTGCCTCTCCTGCTTTGCCTTCAAACGGAGCCGTTACTCTTTCCATGCCCTGGAAGTGACGAACACACGCATAAATACTGACGATAAGAGCAACGAATAATAGAGAAAAAACAAACACTTTTACCTGGGTAATATTTCTCAAATTATTCACGACCATAAAATAAAGCAAAAAGTATTCTAGGTATTTTAACAGATAAAATATGCTTATTTGAAGCTTGCCGTAGCCTCTTAGATTTCCCCAAAGGGTCGAAATCAGGCAAATTACAAAGTAGATAAGTATCGGCCTATTCAATGCAGTGAACTTCAATAACCCGATTTCTTTATATAAAGCCATACGTGCCAGCCAACCAAGCAGGACCAGCATTAAAACCAGGTCATCAATCCTGACAACTATTGCCCTCCCCTTTACTAGTCCTACTTGAAACTCCGGAGACAATAACATCGAAAAAATTAAAATTACAAGGGCAAAATCTATTTTTAATAAGGCGATGAGAAATACAGCTATACCCAGGGTGAGGATGAAGAAGGAATTGAAGGAAAGTCGGAAGATATTGACAAACGCTATGAAAAAAACAAGTACTCCAAAAAACACAAGAGCGGTTATACTATTTTTGCTTTCTCGAAAAATCATAAATAATTTTGTTATTAAAAATGCGCCATTTCTATTAAAATTAAAGGGGCATAAAGCCCCTTAGTAAAAAATCATCCCGATAAATTTTAGTTTCTGGCGTACACAAAAGCCTTTTGATATCGTCTTAGACTTTTTGGCCTTTTTCCTTTTCTTCCCGTCCGTAATATTTATACTTATAGTGGTAATAAGGATAGTTCGAGATTGCTTCGGTTTGCGCTTTTGTGTGGTTTAACACCACCCCTGCTATCTTTGCGCCGGCAGACTCTAATTGTATCTTTGTCCTCATCAATGCTTCCCTTCCTGTCCTTCCGATCTCATACACTATGACAGTACAATCCATCTTAGGCGCCAGTATACTTGCGTCTGTAACAGGTAAAACAGGCGGCATATCAAAAATAATGACGTCAAACTGCTGCTTTAAAGTCTGTATCAGGGTTTCCATGGCCTTTGATTCCAAAAGCTCAACGGGATTACCAGGCAGATTCCCTGACGGCAGTATCCAGATATTTTCGATGCCAGGGGTCTTACGCACATCTTCAAAAGACATCTCCCCCAACATGATATCTGTTATGTTATTTAATACTTCTTCGAGCTTTACTAAACCCATAAGTAATTCATGCAGACCAGGTTCTTTTTTTATGCCGAATGTTTTTGACAGAATAGGCCGTCTTAAATCAGTAGAAACCAAAAGTGTCCGTAAGCCTACCTGCGCCATGACAATGCCCAGATTGCAGACGACACTGCTCTTGCCCTCTTGAGGGTTAGAGCTGGTAACCATTATTGTTTTTTTGGAAGCTTCCAGTTTCAGGTTAGTATGGATATTTCTATATGACTCTGTAATAGGCGAGCGGGGCTGGTAATGAGCTATTAATCTGACATATTTTTCTTCTTCGTCTGTCTTTTCCTTGGGCCAGAAAGCATCTTTTATCCTGGCAAATAACTCTTTGCCGTTTTTACCATCGCTCTCAAAAGAAGGGATAACACCTAAAACTGGCAGCTTTATCACACTTTCCACATCCTCGATAGTCCCGATAGAGGTATCCAATGTCTCCGAAATAAAAGCCAGCGATACTCCTAATATCAACCCTAAAAATCCTCCGATAAAAAGTTTTGCCAGCCTATTCCCAGCAAGAGGCGCAGAGGGCATGACCGCAGGATTGACGAGCGAAACATCGCTTACTTTCTGTGCCTCGGTTATCCTTGCCTCCTCAAGCTTTTCTTTAAGCATCGCATAGAGTTTTTTATTGACATCCGCCTCTCTGTTCAGTCTTGCGTATTCGAGTTCCTGTCCGGAGAAACCCTTGATATCGCTTTCCATATCCCTGATCTGATTTTTGAGCTGGATCACCTTCGGGTGTTTTTCAGTATATTTCTGCAGCATTTCAGCAAGCTGAAATTCCAATTCCACAAGTTTCTGCTGAATGGGTTCGGCCAGCCTTATATTCTGCACCCCTTCCCCGAACTTCCTTAGCTGTTCTTCGGTAATTTTCAACCTGTTTTCCAGGGAAGAAAGCTGTTCCTCTATAAATTCCCTTGCATGCCTTGCCTGCTCGGCTTTTCCCTTTAAGTTTTCTTCCTTATAAATCTCCACGATGGTATTAGCTAACTCCATTGCATCCCTTGCGCTTTCGGATTTTACGGAGATCCGTATCATATTGGTAGTGCTTATCCTCTCGGTCTCAACTTTACCCTGTAATCCGCTTATGACATTATTTATCTCTTCCAAAGACGACTGTTCGGAAATCTTGCCTAATTTTAAAGCCACTCCTTTCATGACAGGATAGCCTTTGATTACTTTGGTCTCCGACTCCATTACATCTCCGGGATTATAAACTATCCATTCTGTAAGAAGACCGGCTATTGTCTTACGCTCTTCGATCTTTATCGTGGCGCTTGCCTGATACTCTATGGGTTGGTTGAAAAGGAAAAAAATGCTCGCTATAGCGACAGTAAAAAAGGTAAGCAGTATGATGAGCCTTCTTTTGCGGAAAATCCGAAGGTAATCTCTTAAGTTCAATTCGTATTGAGGCAATCCCCCTCCTTTTTTTATAAAATACCATATATTACATCTGTTATCAAGACTTTTTTATTGCTGTTGATTTCTTATAAGTCTCTTATAATAAATAGGTTGTAAAATTTTTTTGTTCAGCCTATACAATAAAAGATCAAACATGAATATCCTGATTTCTTTTGACGACTTTAAGCGATTTATTTGAATTTATTGACTGGGTATTTCTTTTCTGTTAAACTTAAAACCGAAAGAAGATAATTATGGTAAAATTGGAAAACATTACTAAAGATTTTTTCCCTCCTCTCTCTTATTATGACTTATTAAGCTTGAGGTGGAAACGGAATGAACCCACACGGGCGCTTGATAATGTATCGTTTTCATTACCCAAAGGCAAAGTCCTTGCTGTTCTCGGGCCAAACGGCGCCGGTAAAACAACCCTTCTTAAGATAATCTCGACTTTAATACTACCAGATAGGGGCAGGGTCTCTGTCAATGGTTATACTTCAGCATCAGACGACGAAAAGATCAAATCTTCGCTTGGGATGGTGATCGATGAGGAAAGAAGTTTCTACTGGCGGCTTACAGGAAGGCAGAATCTTGAGTTTTTTGCTTCGCTTTACGGGATGAATAATATTACAATTAAAACAAGGATCAATGTTCTTTTGGACTTGTTTAAAGTAGATTACGATGATAAAAGGTTTGATTCTTATTCAACCGGGATGAAGAAACATTTCGCATTAATGCGAGGCCTGCTACATGATCCTGAATTGCTCCTGTTTGACGAGCCGACTAAAAGTCTTGATTTTGCTGCGGCTTCAAGTTTAAGAGATTTCATCAAGGCAACCTTGGTAAAAAAACAGGGCAAGACAATAATATTTACCACCCATCAGATGGATGAAGCTTTGGATTTTGCGGATCTTTATATGATATTGAATAAAGGTAAAATGAAAGCGTTTGGGACACTGGATGAATTAAGAAAAAAATTAAATCATCCCGATGGGACTATCGGCCAGATATTCTTGAAACTTACACAGGAAAACAATAATGTTTAACAGGATCTTTGCTTTCTTAAAAAAGGATTTTTTAATCGAGTCCAGTTATAAATTAGCCTTTATCTTCAATTTTTTCGGGGTCCTCTTTAGCGTATTGGCATATTTTTTCATAGACAGGCTGTTTGGTAATAAAATCATCAGCCACCTTCAGGAATTCGGAGTGAATTATTTCGCTTATGTCCTGTTGAGTATGGCTTTTTTCAGTTATATCGGGGTTGGATTGGGTTCTTTTGCAAACAGGATACGCTCAGAACAGGTCCAGGGGACTTTGGAGGCGATCATGCTTACGCCTACAAAGATAACCGCGATCCTTTTATCCCTGGCTTTCTGGAACCTTATTCTGGCTACGCTGGACCTGATTATCTATATAAGCCTTGGGATTTTTATGTTCGGGATAGACTTTACAAAAATAAATATTTTATCGACGCTGGTTATTCTGCTCCTGACAATCACGTCTTTCAGCGGATTAGGAATACTTTCGGCAGGTTTTATCCTTGTCTTTAAAAGAGGCAATCCTGTCAGCTGGATAATCAATGGCCTCGAAGGACTGATCGGAGGGGTATACTTTCCGGTAAGTGTCCTGCCGGCCTGGTTGCAGTTTTTAGCCACATTTTTCCCTGTAACTTATGCTATCAGGGCAATTCAACTCGCTGTCTACAGGGGATATTCCGTTATGCAGCTTGCCAAAGAGATAACTTTCCTTGTGTTTTTTTCTCTCTTCCTCCTTCCTTTAAGCCTGGCCTTTTTTAAATACGCTTTGAAAAAGGCTAAGATAAACGGAAGTCTGACGCAGTATTAAAGATTCCCTAAGAGAAGAAATGAGCGAGATTATTGACTATCCTTTGATAGTAATGAAAGGCTTTTATTTCTGAAATAGGCAGGCTAAAACTGTGCGCCATCACATAGGTTGAAGGAAAAAACGTCCTTTTTATAAACCTCAGTTTGCTCACCCAGCCATCCTGCATCAAAAGATACGCCAGGTAAGCCGATATATTAAGACTCTTTCCGTTATTCATCATGAAAGACAATAATTTTTCTGAAACCCTGATTTTATCTGGTTTGATTTTTTTTAATTCTGGGATATCGTACCCTAAACGCCTGGAAGCGATAGTTAATGAATAATACAAAATACGGGATACATCAAACCTCCTTGCTTCTTCAATAACCACCCTCCAATCGATTTTGTCCCTGTAGCATCTTAAAAATTTTAAAATATCCGAGACTAGAATCAATCTATCAAAGCAGTGATTGAATCCATGGCAGGCAAGATAGATCAGATGATGCTCCGGAGATAATACAAAGGCATGACAGCCGTTCATCCTGATAGGCTCTGCATAAGACCAGACTCTATCCATGTCAATGTCAGCAACAAGAGTATCTACTGGCCAGGTTGTATTGATAAGATGCCAGTGAAGATGGAGGAAAAAACCCGAAGCTTGATTTTTAAAATAGACAAGCGTATTGATCGAAGAAGTACAATCAGCCTTAAAAGAATCTTCGTACGTGGACGGCTGAATATAGCCCAAGGAAATCAGAATTTTATTGACTGCGGACAGATCCTCTTTCTTTACAAGGATATCAATATCTGACATAGGCCTTAAGGCGATATTATCATATATGTGCTTGGCAAAAAATATGCCTTTAAGGATTATTGCCTTTATCTTTTTCCGCTCAAAGCCATTCAAAACCTCTCTAACCTCAACAGAGATCAGGCTATTGCGGGCAGCATTAGCATAATATTCTCTTTGCCATTTTCCAAGGATGGGTTCGGGAACTCTGTCAGTCAGCTTCAAAGTTTCCAGATGACGATATGTCAATACAGATATCCCTTCTTTTTGCGATTTCTTTAACACAAAATCCCAGTTTAAACTTTCGCCCGATATCTGTTTAATAGCTCCGGAAAAATTCTCATTAATATCCCGACGGGCGCAAAGACAAAGTAGCCGGTCTTCAGCACTCATGTCTTTTAATTTCATATCTATAAATCCTTCTTCATTATGATTCTAAGCCGACCGGTTTCCCTGGCTTCCTCATGTAACTCTGCGTCTATCTGAGGGATAGAAATTTGGTAGAAGCCTAAAGTTTTATAGAGCGTTAAAGCTGCCCTGTTGTCTTGGAAAACGAACAATTTGACATCGCCTGCTCCCTTCTGGACTACTATCCTGGAGGCGATATCCGTTAATTGCCTGCCTATGCCCATTCTGCGGTAACGCCAGTGTACCCACATTCCAAAAATCCACCAGCCTCTATAACCATCATCATCCGTAAATTTATTGACCATCGTTTCTCCTATGACAGCCTCTTTTACCTTAGCTACGATATGCTCTTCGCAATCCTCCAGAAGTATTCTGTCATAAATTATATTTACATGAATAAGCTTCTTGGCTAAACTGCGGTAAAACCCTAAACCTTGAATACAATGCAATAATCTGCCTGCTGCATCCCTTGTCTTTTTTATCAAAGGCGACATCAAAAAACAGAACCGGTCATTAAACTTTCCCGAGCCGTGACAGATGTCAATCGAACGACCGTTTCTTTGGATATCCCTGACCGTTCCCAAAACATTTTCAAAAGGAATAACCTCTGTTTTGCCCCAACAAAAATCTCCTTTTGTCTCAAAGACGATGCCTTGTCCTGATAATATCTTTTTTCTTACGCGGTGAACGATTAGCCTTGAATCTTCGGTGCGATAGAAGATTATATCGTGCGGTTTTATCTCATCCGGGGTGGCCGGCCGAATACAAAGGATATCCCCATCCCTGACAGCCGGAAACATACTCCACCCCGTGGCCTGAAAACGCAGGATTAATCCTTGGCCTAATATTTCTTTGCTTAATTCAAGGAATTCTGGGTTTGCGCACTTCACGTTTTAGTTCTGATATAATCCAAAGCGCTTTTGTCCGGGATAAAGCCGAATTCGAAACAAGGCACCTTTGCGCTTAGATCGCTGCAGAAATCCATTGTAAACTCCATTCCTTTTTTATCCCAAAAAGGCACAAAAGAACGGGAAATCAAACGGGCGACTGCATCGGTTTTATTCAGAGCTTTTAGATAGTTTTTTTGGGCATGCTTGATAAAGAAAATATTCTTGAAGCGAATGCGATCTTTTGAACAAATTCTTATATCTCCGTGCCAGGGAGTACCGTACATGTAAAAAACATCGCCAACTTTACGAATAATAATTCGGTCGTCGTTTAGGATAGCTGTCTTCTTATCTTTACCCAAAAGCCTGGCCATTGTACTTTTGCCTGCCCCTGATTTTCCGACAAAAAGCAACCCCTTCCCGGTTTTTTTGATTCCACAACCATGGACCATTAATCCTCTTTTTTTAGCAAGAAGGTTTACCATAAGAATCTCATCCAAAGGGTATTTGAAATGCAATCGCGTGTCAAATCTTTCTTTCTCAGAGGGATCGCTTAGTTTAAAAAATATTTCCCCCCTACGGAAATCAGAATTAAAAACAGCCATAGCATAAGGTTTGCCTGACGAATCTGAAGAATAAAGGCAAAAAGCGTGCCTTCCGCCAGATTTTAAAAGAGTCCAGTTGCCGCCCGAATCAAAAATCATTTCTTTATTTTTTAAATTAGGAAGAGATCCTGAGGATGCGCGAATAATTACTTCGGGATCCTGTCTTGAGAGGAAACCATGCAGAATATCGTCATAAGCTATGCGGAAATTACTTTTCTTGGAGGTGACAGAAATAACAATATCAGCTATCTTTATTTTAATTTTTTGAGAGAAAAAACAAGACATATCTTCTCTCTGTCAACTTCCTATAGTCGAACAGCTTGTGTTCTTACACTTCACAGCTGATCCTTTGCTAGCGCCGGAACTTGTCGACTTACAATTTCCAAGAACTGCCTCTTCGGAAACAAGACTGACAGCTTTAAGAGAAGGCTTTTGATAAGTTTTTTTCAAATTTCCTTTCATAAACATACCTCCTTTTTGTAGTTTTCTTGAATCATATTCTTATTTAGATCAAAGGCCTTTAGCCTTTGACGCGTAATTTGACATAGAAATTCAATTGGTCTGACTGATTCAGCCTCTCCCCATTCCAGTTGCGCCCAACCAGGGCAATAATCACACACATTGGCATAACTGCATCTAACACATTCACCTTCAATCGGGTGTTTCAAACCAAGAATCTCTCGGGGGATGAATTCATTCCAGCCTTTGCTAAACGAACCTTTGTTGAGATCATAACTTGGTTTACGGGCTATCATACAAACACTTAAGTTGCCATAAGGGTCAATAACAAAAGAACTTCTTCCAGCCCCACAGGGGTAAAGACTTTCAGAATTTAGAGCTTCCAACGAATATTCATAAAGTTGTTTCCATTCATGCTTTCGTTTCTCATCTGCCATGTCGCTGGCAACCACCTCTTCAGGAGTGAGTCTAAAACTCAAAGGTTCCTTTGAACCGTCGAGTCTGGGATTAATAAGCGGATCATACCTGAATTTTACCCCAATTTTTCTAGCATAATCCTGCATTTGTCCTAACTCTAGCTTATTAACATTCATAAGCATGGTTTTAAGACTGAGGGGCAGCCTCTTTTTAAGTAAAATATCAATCCCTCTAATGCAGCGGCTGAAGGAACTGGCAACTTTTGAAATTTTTTCGTAAGTCCTGAGAGTTGCACCGTAAAGGCTGACTTCTATATTAAACGGCGGATAATCTCTTAAAATTTCTGCGAGGTAATCATCTATTAATGTGCCATTCGTAAAAAGGCTGATTATCATTCCCTTTTTTTTGGCATAAACATAGATATCCAAGAAATCCTGTCTCAGAAAAGGCTCCCCTCCCGTAAAAAGCAACCAAAGACATCCTGCTGCAGAAATCTCATCGATTGTATTCTTAATCTCTTCGGTACTTCTTTCCTTTCTTGTGGTATCACAAACGCAATAACAATGAACGCATCTTAGGTTACACCGAAAAGTTATCTCAATTGCCCCTTCTATAGGTATCCTATTTTTAATGGCTTCTTTACTAATCTTTGCACCAAACGCACTGTAAGAAAGTTTAGGAATACAGGAACAATCCATCTTAGACCTCTAGGATACCGCCGACCCCCTGCAATTGAGACAGAAAAAGCCTTAAATCTTGATCTACTTCTTCAGCCGAGACTCCGAATTCATCATTTATAATTTTTTTTATCTGAGAATAATTTTTTTTACCATCGATTAATTCCCAGATGCGCGCGCCTGTCTCATTTAAGGTATAAATGCTCTGAAGATCTCCCACGTTTTGCCTTATGGGCACAAGGATTAATTCGTCGGCGATCTTACGGAAAACCATATCCGGGTTCTTGCGATAAATTTTTTCTGACATTTTTAATTAGATATTTTGAATTGAGGACTCTTAAAGGAATCGAATTTTCACCAGTTATGCAGTTGGTCGGCGGTATACAATCCTTTTGAAAGAGGGTCGAGTATCTGACCAAGAAAATAGTTCAAGTTGGCGATGAATTTTTTGGGAACGAATACGACGTCTTCTGACTGCAAAGAAACATTCTGCCGCCAGCTGCCGTTTAAGGCCTTGGTAAGATTTATCCTTTGGGCTTGAGGATTCCCAAAGCCGCCGCGGATAAGCACTACGCTTGAACTGACTGCATGATCGCTAAACCCTCCTGCAAGGCTGATCGCTTCTAAAATCGTCTTTGCCCCGGTTACCGAGTATACCCCAGGGCTTCGGACTTGCCCCAATACCATTACTTTTTTTCCGCCGATCTTCTTAATGGATATGGAGACTTCCGGGTATTTGACATATTCGCTCAATTTCTTAGTCAACTGCTGGTCAAACTGGGAGACTGTAAGCCCTGCTGCCTGCAGGTCGCCAACCAGCGGAAAAGAAACCATGCCGTCAGGGCGAACAACAGCTTCCTGGTCCAGATCTGGGTTCTGCCAGACAGAAATAGTCAATACGTCTTCATCTCCTATCCTATATTCAACTTGATTAGAGGTTTCAGGAGGCTGAACAGAGATAGTTTTTACAGGTTCTGTTTCTTCTCTTGGTTCTTCTATTATAACTTTTCGACTAAGGCCGGGAACATCCTGTTCCTGTCTTCTTATTAGATCCAGGGCCTTCTGATACTGCTCTTCTGCTTCTTTATACCTGCCCTGCTGATAGTAGACGTTACCAAGGCGATAATAATCTTTGACTTCCTCAGAAACATCGGCGCAAAACCCCATACCATTGAATAAAAACAGGGTCAGAAAAAACGGGGTCAGAATTATTTTAATTATTCTGGACATTTTTAATTAATATTATCTCTGTGGCTCTAAAATAACTTCTATCTTTCTTCTAAGTTCGTCTGCTTTTCTCTGGTCTTCAGTGGCAATTGCCTTGACAGCAGGAGAAACTGAAACACCTGTTATTTTTTCCTGCATTATACTGTTGAGTTTGACTGCTGCTACCAAGTCATCCAGTGTCTTTCTCTGCCTTTGCCTTGCTTCTGCCAACTCCTCATTTAAAATCTCATACCTGGATTTTAGAGAAGCCATCTCTTCTTTCAGGGAAGCTATTTCCCTGCGCTTCTGCTCTATATCAGATTCACGCTGATTTAAGGCGTCGCTGAACTGCGAAACCTGAGTCCTTAGACTATTATACAATAAATTTATCTCTTCATAACGTGATTTTTGCTTTTCCAATTCCTCTTTTGTGCCCGTATCTGATTTTGCCAGTCGGGTCTCTATGGACCTGACCTCTTCGTCTTTTCTGGCTAACTGCTGTGTCAGATACTCGAGGTTTTTTTGCAGGGAATCTACCAGTTCGTTTTTCTTGGAAACCGTACCCTGCAATTCGCTTAAACGCGATTCCAGGGTGATTTTTTCTCTCTGAAGCAGGTTGACCCTTTCGCCGTCTGTCCTGTTACTCGATAAGTCGCTTTCCAATCTTGTTATCTTTGTCTGCAAATTCGCTGTTTTTTCTTTTGCATCCAATGACTCTCTCTTAGCAGTCTCTAATTCAAGTTCCTTTTTGACCATGAGCTCGGAAAGGCGGGCGATCTGTTCCCTTGTATTATCGTAGCTTGCGCCTGTCTGAGAAGATTCTTTGCGGTTTTTTAGCCTTTCTACTTCGTTCTTTGCCATTTCAAGTTGGTTTTCCAGGTCCGATATTTTATTCAAAAATTCCCTATTATTTCTCGCTGATACTTTAGCCGAAGAGACTCCTGCAAGCTCAGCTTCCAGCTGCCTGATCTGGTCTTCTTTATCAGATAAGGAGATCTTTAGCTGATTTACGCTTCTCTGCAGCTCTCGCACAGGTATATTTTGCCCTGAAATATCTACGTTTAAGTCTGTTGCCCTGGCCTGTAAAGCGCTCCCCTTTTGTTCGATCTCTTTTAGGTTCATTTCCAGGTCTTTGTTGTCCTGTATCAGTCCCTGATTTGTTTTTTGCAGATTAGCAAGGTCTTCTTTTAACCTTCCAAGCTCAGAATCCCTGGTTTCCTGAAGCCTGGTCAGATCCTCTACCTTTTTTCTTAATACCCCTGCCTGGCCGCCGGACTCAAGCCTTGATGCCTCCTGCTTTGAAAGTTTTAACTGGTCCAGAGTCCTGATCAACTCTTTATTCATATTTTCAAGCCTTGCATTAAGGCTGGCATTTGCAGCAGCCAGTTCGGATCTTTCTTTGGTCAACTGCGCAAGTTCACTGTTAAATTCTCCTATCATCTGCTGGGCGCTATCTAACGACTCCTTCATCCTCTGCGCGTCTTTTAACCGGTCAAGCTTATTCTGGCTTTCCTGTAATTTTTGTTCTATTTCAAAGCCGTACTTTTGCAGCTGTTCCTTTTCCTGAAGGGTCTCATTCAGGACTTCGTTGAGCTGGAAATTAAGCTCTTTTTCGCTGTTGTATTTTGTGGTCATGTAAAAGACAGGCGATACAAACGCGGCTATGCCTGATACGACCAGAAATAATTTGAAATTACCCATATGATTTATATATTTTTATTAAGGCAATCGATACATTCTTCTATATAAATAACCGGATTCCCGGATAGATCTATCTGCCTGGGCTGCTTTAATTCCTTGCCCAGAGGGTCCATCGTTATATTGATGACAGGCCGAAGCGGAGATTTAGGATTGTCCCTTAAGACCAATGCGATCTCTTTTGTATTCAGGCGCACATAGGAACCCACCGGAAAAATCCCTATCCTTTCAATTAAGATCTTGATTATTTTGTAACCGAAGGCGCTTTTGTTTTCAATGATCTTTGATATCGCCTGAGAAAGCGTGAACTTGCTCCTGTACGGCCTTCTGTGTATCATAGCCTCATAGACATCGACAAGGCCCACTATCTGCGAGAATTCAGAGATCTCGCCGTTTTTAGAGCCTTTGGGATAGCCTGCTCCGTCGACCCTCTCGTGTTCCTGCGAGACCACTTCAAAAACAGCCGAGGGGAATTCTTTGCTTATCTTATTTAAGATCAGAAGCCCGGCCTTGGGATGCTCCTTTATCTGATTTAAATCCGCCTCATTGAACTTTTCGGGTTTATTGATCAAATCCAGATAGCCGACCATTCCTATGTCATGGAGAAAAGCAGCAGCTGCAAGTTCTATGAGCTTCTGGCTCTCATAGCCCAGGCCCATGGCTATCTCGATGCTCATGAAACAGACATTCACCGCGTGGCAATAGAGATAATCTTCCGCTTTTGAGTAATCCGACAGACACAACCGCAATGATTCTTTGTTGCCCGAGCTTAACTGGCTGACTAGCTTTTCCATCAGACCATTAAGCTGACTCTTAAGATCGGAGTTTTCCTGCAAGTCAGGCTTATATATTTTTCTGGCAAGCTCTAAGGCTTCTTCGTATAGTACTCTAAGCTGCCTTAATCTTTCCTCCTCAATACCTTTGTTTACAGCCGAAGAAAAACTAAAATTTGAATCTTTCAGCCAGCCTTCAGCCTCAGAAGGCACTTGAGTCTGGCCGGTTCCTGCCCCATCGGACATTCCGGGTCCTTGAGCCTCTCCGGAAGCGATGAGCCTTTTCTTTTCCTCTCTGTGCTTTCTTAAAATATCCAGTATGCTAAACATTTTATTATTCTTCTTTGCGAGGCTCTTTTTCAAACGCAAGAGGATCCAGATTTTTGTCAAGCTGTTGGGGCGAGGAGGGATCAGACTGATTCATGTACCTGACGTCAAAATCAGGAGATTCAAGGTCTTCGTTTATCTTGGTGATCGCCTTTTTATCGATTATGCTCAAGCCATTGCCAAAACCTACCAGTAATGCCAGATCGCAGATCGTATTTATCCTTCTGGGGATACCTGCCGAAGAGAAATATATTTCTTTGATCGCCTCTTCGTCAAATATCTGCTTTTTCGCGCCTCCGACGCTCAGGCGATGGATTATATATTCTTTTGTCTCTGCCTCGGAAAAGGCCTTTAAATGGAACCTTACTGCCATGCGCTGCATGAATTGCGGCAGGCTCATGACCGTGTACTTTAATTCGGGCTGGCCCAGGAGGATTATCGTCAGAAGGAATGCGTTATCCAGCTGAAAGTTCAAAAGAAGCCTGACCTCTTCAAAAATATCCCTGTCCTGAATAGCCTGGGCTTCATCGATTATAATTACGCTGTGTTTGCCTGCGTTATGGTTCGCATAGAGTATCTTATGAAGAGTGTGGAACAGGTCGATCTTGATTGGTGGCGCTTCTGTCTGGCCGAGCTGGTGGACGATTTCCTGTATGAATTCAACCCCGGAAAGCCTGGGATTCAGGATAAAAACCGATTGATACCTGTTTTCAGCCTGAAGTTCATGCCAGAGCACTCGCGTCAGAAGGGTCTTGCCGCTTCCGTATTCGCCGGTAAGAAGCGCAGCGCCTTTATGCTCGCGCACAACATAAAGCATCCTGGCAATAGCCTCTTTGTGCTGCTGGGAATAATAGATAAATCTCGGATCAGGCGTGTTCTCAAAAGGTTTCTCTTTTAAACCCCAGTAATTTTCGTACATATTTTACTTTCCAGCTTCAGCTTGTGCAGCTGCAACAGGTTTTTTAGACACGCTCAATAAAGAATAGTCGTCTTTTTTCTTATCGTCTATCCTGTGGCTGATAATCCCCCGCATCGTATCCATGTTTTCGTTCATTTCTCCGCGCCAGAATGCAACTCCATTTTTCTCGGAATTCTGCATAGTCTCCCAGACAACGGTATTATCCGCCTGCACGTTTACAGAATAATTGGTCGGCTTAAAACCTTTTTTAGAGAAATTGGCTGAAGAGACCTGCCCTTCCTTGAATGTAATGGTGTCGGTCTCTTTCTTTCCCTTGCCTGAGACTAAAACCATATCCACTTCCCATTGCATATTATCTATTTCTTTGCGTTTTTTATCTATCAATGCGCGCTTTGCTTTTCTAGCTTCCTCAATTGCCTTTTCATCGGGTTTTTTCTCAGCAGGCTTAGCGGTTGTTTCAGAAGGCTTAACAGCTTTTCCAGCTTCCCCCGTTGCCTTGGCTGCGGGTTCCTTTGGCGCAGAAACTGCAGGCGCTTCTTTTTTCTCGGTTTTTTTATCCCAGAACCATGCCTTTGCCTCGGTTAAAAAAGTCAATGAAAAAACAAAGATTATCGCGCATGTAAAAAATCTTTTCATACTTCCTCCTCTTGATATCGGTTTTTACTTAAGGGGCTTTTTGCCCTCCCATGTCTGCCATGTCAGGATATATTTCTTGACCCAATCCACATCCTTGTCGTCGGTCTTCACAAGGCCCAAAAACTTCCTGAAGTTCTCGATTGCTTTAGGGCGGTCCACCAGATACTCTGCATATATATAACCTACATTGTAATGAGCGTACGGATCGTCGGGATTCAGCTCTATGGCTTTCTCAAATTCAGCGACTGCCCTGGCGTATTCCTTATTTTTTGTATAAAAAACCCCCAGGTTGTAATGCATGAGCGCGGTCTCTTTTATCAGGACTTTGTTCTCCCTGGCAAGCTCAGCAAAACGCGGCGGCAATTCCTGGGCCTTCTTTTCTAATTCTCGGTTTTTGGCAAGCGCGTCATCAAGATTCTTCTTAAAATCCCTGTTTTGCCTGCGGTAGATCTCGATCTGGGCGTCTTTGTCTATCTGCTCTTCGTGCATGCGCTTAAGTTCCTGCTGCGCATTGGTATAGTTCCTCGACGCCTCCCTTTTTTCGGTCTCAAGACGCGCTATCTGTTTCCTTGTCTCTGGCAATATTTTATACTCAATCTCGAACTTTTCAAGAGAATTCTTAAGATCGTCCCTTTCCTGATAGACTTCCATCATTTTAGCGTCAAACTCAGCTACCTGCTGAGTCAGGTTTGCGTTCTGCTCTTTGAGCTGGATAATTATCAAGTCCTTCTCCCCGCCGATGGAATCCAATTGAGTTTTAAGCTTAAGGTTATCCTCTTTAAGCTTAAGGTAATTTGTTTCCATGTCCTTGATCTTGGCCCTGTATTCGATAAGGTTTCTTACCTGGATCAAAAGATTTTCTTTCTCAGCCAAGACATTTTTATATTCCTCTCTGAGTTTATCGTAATCCTGCGGGATATTTTCCTGTGCCAATAGGTCTGCCGAAAAAATGGGCAAAAAACTGATCAAGACAAGACATACGGCCATCAGACTGAAATTTTTATTTTTCATCTTTTTCTCTTAAAAGTTTCTTGCCGGCTTAATGCCGGGGACAACTTCAATATCCCCTTCTATTTGGGGGTAGGTTTGGTATGGTTTATAATCCAGTTTTTCTGTCTGCTCGCTCAGGCCCCTATATTGCTGGTAATCTTTATCCAGCACATGGCCGAAATCCCTGCTGTAACCTGTGACTAACTCGTCTCCCTCGATGATATGGGGGGTCAGTAGAATAACCAGCTCAGACCTTACTGATTTGTTGGACTTAGCTCTAAAAGCCTCACCCAGTAATGGTATTTTACTTAAAATGGGAGTCCCCTCCTGAGTAAGAAATTTTTCTTCCTTGCTTAGACCTCCTATCAGGATGCTTGTGCCGTCTTTTACCATAACAATGGTCTCGGCTGTCGAGGTATCAATGAGCGGGATCTTATTATTGCTGGATGTCTCAAGGTAGCCTATGACGCTTGATATTTCCGGCTTTATCTTTACCGTGACAAACCCGTCCTCGTTTATGGTAGGGGTGACGAATAACTGGATGCCTACATCTACATAAGTCACAGCCTCTGAGATCGTGGTGGATGTCTGGGTCTGAGTCGTTGTCGTTGTAATATAAGCCTGTTTTTCTCCGACATGGATCTTTGCTTCCCTGTTATTGATTACGGCAAGCTTCGGATTCGACAGTATCCTTGTCTCTCCCAGCGTCTGCAAATATTTTATAACGGTATCAAAATCGTGTTTGCCTATGACTCCCAAATGCATCTCTTCGGTAAGAAGGCTTTTTTTACCGGCGGAATAATCGGAGGTCGTACCTAAAGAAGGATACGAACCAACATATCCCACATCTTCAAGCACCTGCTTTCTGGAACGCCAGTCGTCACTGGCAGCCTGAACAGAGCTGAAAGGATACGCGCCCACATAAGTCATGCTGTTGCCTTTGCTCACGTCAAACAGGCCCTCCCATTCTACTCCGGAACTGACATCATTGGTTAATTTGACCTGGATTATTTTGGCATCAATAAGTATCTGCTTTGTCTTTTTGTCCAGGCCGGCAATCAACCTCTCTATATCTTCCAGACGGTCAGGCAGGGTCTGGACAATAACCTGGTTTGTGCGCTCATCAGCCTTGATGGAACCGACTTTTTTAAGGTCAAGCTGGGATTTAAGCTGGTCTTCTATATCTTTTGCTCGTGCATATTTCAGATCATATACCTTTATTATGCTTTTCTTTTCCATGGCAGAGAGGGTCTTTTCCATATCCGCCACCCTGTCAGCCATATCCATTGCCAAAATGACCCCGGACTCCGGGTCAAGCAGGACTTTTCCGATATCGCTTTTTAAGGTATTCAGCAGGTTTAAAGCCTGCTCCGGAATCGCGTACTTAAGACGAAATACCTTTGTGATCCTGAGGTCAGAGAATGTCTTGCCGTATCTGTTTTTGTATTCAGACTCGCTCATCACGACAAAAATACTCCCCTTCTTCTCATAAGCCAGATTATTGCTTCTTAAAATAATATCAAAGACATCTTTAACAGGGACCTCCGAAACCATCAGCGATACCCTGCCTGTAACTTCTTTGGTAGGTATTATGTTCAAATTCGCCTTGTTCGCGATAAACTTTAAGGCTTCTACGATTTCCATGTCTCTCAATTCCAGGGAAATATTAATATCCGGGAAATCTGGATTTTTTTGATGGTCTTTTTCAAATTCGGGCAAAATCAACCTTGCTATGCGTTCTGTCTGCTCCTGAGCAAACAAGGAAAGGCCACTCAGGCCCAAAACCGCAATAATAAAAATTATCCTGAAAAATCTTAAAGTCATATCAGATCCCTAACAATTTTTTTCTCACCAGCATCAGCGAATACCCTTCTTTCGTAAGCGCGGATATCCTCTTTAGCCTGCTCTGGGCCTGGCGCTTGTCATAATATCTGATGTTCCCTTTCTTAAAGGCGACGCTCAAAAGCCCG
>Ga0315273_10000357_pt1 | contig 46371 bp, 27 predicted proteins | sample YL17G02_0_MG_FD_205753 | JGI IMG/M metagenome (GOLD analysis project Ga0315273, IMG submission 205753) | Sediment microbial communities from Yellowstone Lake, YNP, Wyoming, USA - YL17G02_0 | ecosystem: Environmental > Aquatic > Freshwater > Lake > Sediment | place: USA: Wyoming | collected...
TAGGAAGTAGGAAGTAGGAAGTAGGAAGTAGGAAGTAGGAAGTAGGAAGTAGGAAGTAGGAAGTAGGAAGTAGGAAGTAGGAAGTAGGAAGTAGGAAGTAGGAAGTAGGAAGTAGGAAGTAGGAAGGAGGAAGGAGGAAGGAGGAAGGAGGAAGGAGGAAGGAGTTGAAGATATGGGATTGTACAACTCTTCGGACTACGGACTTCGGTCTTCCGACTGTTTAGTTAGTCAAATTGTTAATAATTTCACGCAGTTATTAACAAATTATGAAATATGAAGTTTTACTTTATTTTAATAGTATTATATTTGGCGATATATTTAAAGCAACTATTTATTAATTAACATTGTCATCTGTTAGGATTCATATAATACAATAGCCTTTTTTAAAGAATTTTTATTCTTAATAAATCTATTTACTAATTAAATCAGACAAAAATGAAACAAATCACAAAATTTTTCGCACTTGCAATCCTAATGCTGGCTTTTGCTGCAAGCACGTATGCACAAACAGCATCGGCAATAGCTACTGCTACTATCGTTACACCAATTGCTATTTCAAAAACTGTTGACATGAATTTTGGAAACATTGTTGCTGGTGTTGGTGGAACTGTTGTACTTTCTCCGGCAGGTATCCGAACCCCAACAGGTGTTACATTTCTTCCCACCCAACCGGGAACTGTAACAGCAGCTTCTTTCAATGTTACAGGTGAAGGGACTCTTACTTATGCTATCACTCTTCCTGTAGCAAACTATACTATAACCAGAATCTCGGGAGCTGAAACTATGATTGTAAATACTTTCACAAGTACTCCCTCTGGTGCAGGTGCATTGGCTTCAGGTTCTCAGACACTGACAGTTGGAGCAACACTTACTGTGAGTGCAGCACAGGTGCCAGGAGTTTATACCAATGCAGTCGGTTTTAATGTAACCGTAAACTACAACTAAAAGGAGCACATAAGGATACTATTCTCAACATAAGCATAATGAAAAGGCTTAGTGTGTTAATCTTCAGCCTGGTTTTTATATTATCTGCAACTGTACTTAAGGTAATTGCCCAGGTCACCCCTCCGGTTAGTGCAACCGGTCATATCTTTGCCGAGATAATTTCCATGTACTCGGCAAGTGAGACTTCACAGATGAATTTCGGACGGTTTTCTCCGGGTCCGCAGGGTGGTCAGATTATTCTCTCACCTGAAAGCACAATCTCAGTTCTGGGAAGTGTCTTTACAGGTGGCGGCACTCACAATGCTGCCAGTTTTTACGTATCAGGCGAGGTTGATGCTGCTTATTCAATCAGCCTGCCAACCAGCCCTGTTGTACTTACACATATATCTGATGCAAAAACAATACTGATTGAAGGCTGGGCATCTATACCCTCGCCGGGCATTGGAGCCGGAATGCTCCAGGAAGGATTCCAGGTAGTGTATGTGGGTGCCACCCTTAAAGTGGGCACCTTAAACGACAATCCGGTTGGCATATATACAGGATCTTATACAATAACTTTTGACTTTAATTAACAAGGTTGTATCAAAAAACTTAATCCGATGTCATTCCCCGGTTCACCTAATTTTAGCAGGTTGCTTCATTCATACAGATCAGGATATTCAATGATCTTTCTTGCAGGATTATTAGGATTTTTATTCTTTTCAACCTTTGATGCAATTGCCCAGGGAAATCTTCTCATAACGCCAAGAAGGGCAGTATTCGAAGGTTCAAAGAGATCGCTGGATATTAACCTTGCTAATACCGGACAGGATACTGCAACATATTCTATATCATTGGTTCAGATCAGGATGAAAGATGATGGTGGGTTTGAGAGCATAACAGTGCCAGACCCTGATCAACGCTTTGCAGACAGGAATGTCCGCTTTTTTCCGCGGTCGGTCACTCTTGCACCTAACGAAGCACAAGTGGTTAAGATTCAAGTTGTCAGGTTAAATGAGCTTGTCGCCGGAGAATATCGTTCTCATTTTTATTTCAGGGCAGTACCTAAAATAAATCCATTGGGGGAAGAAGCTACCGCAAAAGATACAACTACAATTTCAGTCAGGCTGACACCGATCTTCGGTATCACCATACCAATAATAATAAGAGTTGGAGAATCTACAGCTAAAGTAATTCTTTCTGATCTGGCACTTAACATTGTGAATGATACTATTCCAACGTTAAGGCTGGTCTTTAACCGTAGTGGGAATATGTCGGTCTATGGCGATCTAGCAGTTGACCATGTTTCACTTCAGGGTAAGGTAACCCGTGTTGGCATTGCAAACGGTGTTGCTGTCTATACACCTAATACAAAACGGCGATTTCAGTTTACCCTGAATAAAGTTCCGGGAGTGGATTTTAAGACAGGGAAATTAAGGGTAACTTTCTCAGCACCTTCTGATGTTAAGCCGGCCAGGTATGCCGAAGGAGAATTAGTGCTGCAAAGATAATTTATGGTTAAACGATGCCTTTCCATTCACATAATTGAGAGAATGAAAGACCAACATTTGATCTTTAAGACATTCGTTATGCCAATGGCTTTGGCATTTTATTTTTTTTGAGCTATTTCCCATTGACTCTTATTTTATATTCTTCTTCACTAACCTGATAGCATGAAATAATTTAAAACCTTTTATTTAGAGACATAACAGTTGAGAACCGTTTACAATATATTCCGGGAAGTTCTATTACTCCGTTGCATGACAGGAAGTTTATTTAACCCGCGTACCATGCTAATGCGATGGGGAATGGTGGTAGGTTTTTTGTTACTAATTGGAGCTGCTTCATTGGGACAGACCACTTTTACTTCCCCAGTAAATCCTACCGGAAACTGGACTGCCATTGCCTGGGTGAAAACCGGTACCGTCACTACTGCAACATATCCTGGTCAGGTGGGAGGGGAAAATCATATTGTGGTAATTGGAGTTACCGGCCTTGCTCCCCCCCTCGGAAGGATATTAACTCTTAATGTTAATATAACCCAGAGTGTTTCAAATGTTTCCATTAATTATACGGGAACCAGAACTGCGACCCTGGCTATGGGAAATAATACCCTTACAATGACTGGAAGCCTTTCAGGTAATGGTATTTTAACTATGGGAACAGGAACACTCAATATAGGAGGTAGCAATACCATAGGAACTTTCAGCTCAGGTACCGGAACTGTAAATTACAATGCAGCAGGCGCTCAGAATGCAAACGGATACACCTATTATAATCTAACCCTTTCAGGTTCCGGTGTAAAAACAACTGCAGGTTTAACTGTTAACAATACCCTTTCATTGGAAGGAACTGCAACGGCCTCGGCAGCTCCTGCTTATGGCGCCGCCGCTTCACTGCAATACAATACAGCTACAGCAAGAACAGCCGGTCCGGAATGGGTAAATACTTTTTCCGGAACAGGCGGAGTAATTATAACAAATACAGGAGTTATAACCCTGAATGCCGCTAAGGTTTTTAATACAAATGTTCCCCTTACATTAAATAATGGAGCTTCACTTAATACCAGTGCAGCTAATAATTGGGGACTGACATTTGGAGGCAACTTCTTAAACAATGGTGGAACGCTGACAGCAAATGCGTCTGCAATTATCATTACCTCTACAATGGCAAATCAAAGCATTGCCGGATTTACTACTACCGGAACCGTTTCGATGACTAAAACCGCAGGTATTGCAACTTTCGCTAACAATGTGAATGGGAATGGATTGACAATTAATGGAAATGGGGGCACACTTAATCTCGGAACAGGACTAACACATACATTTACAGGTACGTGGACAAATTCAAACGGCACACTAAATGGAGCATCAAGCTTACTGAACATTGGTAATAATGGCACATTTACCTCAGGATCCTTCGTTTCCGGAACAGGAACAGTTACCTACAATGCAGCCGGAGCACAAACTGTAGCAGGAGTTAACTATAATAATCTTACTATCTCCGGTTCCGGTACTAAATCTCTTGGAGGGACTACCACTGCAGGAAATATTCTAACCCTCGGTGGCGGTACTTTTGCAGTTGGAGGTAATTCCCTCACCCTCAATGGACCTGCAATTGCAGGTACTCCTAATAACCTCTCCACAACCACATCATCAACTATAGTGTTTGGCGGATCTTCAGCCGGTATCACTGTCCCTTCGAGTGTTACCAATCTGAATAATTTGACCATAAGCAATCCAAACGGTATTTCACTTACCGCGCCACTCTCTTCCGGTACTCTTACATTTGCCTCTGGTATTCTCAATACTTCTTCAACAAATTTATTGACTATTACCAATACAGCAACAGGAAGTATTGGAGGTGTATCAGCCACCAGTTATATCAATGGCCCATTAGCCAGAACCCTGCTTGCAGGTCAGACCAATTACGGAACTCCCTATTCTTTTCCTGTTGGCGATGGAGCAAACTACCGTCCTTTAGAGCTGTTAAATATTACAACAGGCGGAACTACTCCGGTAGTTCTGGTATCCGAAAGCGGAACCGGCGCTCTCAATAGCGATGAAACAACCATTACTGAAGTCCTGCCACGAAATTGGCATGTACAAATTGTAAGTGGAAATTTTACCAGCGCTTTTGTGAGGTTAACAGAAACCGGGTTGGATTTCACTCAGACGATAGGCCAATCTGCGGCTCAATCCGGTAATTATGTCTCTGTCGGCGGCACAAATATCGGGACTACCATTACCACAGCCTCGGCTATTGCAAATGTATCATTGCCGGCTTATTTTGGTATCGGAACGAGTGTGGTGAAAACATTTTACTCTTACCAGTCAGGCGACTGGAACTCGTCAACCACATGGACAATAGACCCATCAGGTTCATTGTGGATTAGTGCAGCAGTGCCAGGAGCAGCAGACAACGTGGTTATTTTGAACGGAAGAACTGTAACTATAAATGAGAATGGCAAGAATTGTCTTTCTCTTGAGATAAAGCTTGGCGGATCCCTGGATTTACAGGCTACAAATACACATAATTTCGGAACAGTCAACGGGCAAGGTTCTCTGAAACTCTCTTCCGGTACATTTCCCGGAGGTGTCTATACCAGTTTTGTATCCACAGACGGAGGAACTGTTGAATATTATAATTATTCAGGTAGCTTATCAACAGTACAGACAACTTACAATAATGTTCTCCTGAGCAAAACAGACAATAACGCCACAAATTACACGATGACTCTGGCAAGCAATCTTTCCATTATTGGGGATCTTACCCTGAACAGAACACAGGGAACGGGTATATTGACTTTTACACTTGGGAATAATGCCACAGTACGAACTGTAACCATAAACGGAAACTTAACAAACAATACAGGATGCTTGATTGGAGTCGGAGTGTTTAATGCCATCCATAAAATCAATTTATATGGTGATCTCACTAATTACGGGACCATCAGGTTTACTAACCGCACCCTGCCCTGGAACAATACCTGGTATAACTGTGCAAACATCACAACCACAGGAGCTTCAGATATCTTCTTCCTTGGTGCAACAAATAATACTGTAACATGTAATGGTATTACCGACTTCCACAGATTCGTCGTAGATAAAGGTACTGATCAGACATATATTCTTGACGTAAATTCAAGTAACGTAAGCAATTTCATGTTATGGGCGCCAAATAATTATGGGCCAGGTGCGACAGCTGCTGCCGCCTGCGGAGTAAGCAACTTTTCTCCCATTTCAATATGGAAAAATCTGTATGTTGCCAACGGGACCTTAAGACTAAATTCCAATATTACAATCCCTTCACTGACGGAAGGGGGCCAGGATTTTAATATTGTTCCTACCGCGCAGATCTGGATTAATGGGGCTAATGTTACGACAACTATAAATCTTAATGGTACAGGTTACACAGCTACCACCCTGGCAGGTACTCTGAGGATATCATCAGGTTCATTCTCTACCGGGGGTTCTGCCGGCTTTGTGTTGGGAACCGGACTTACACCAACAATTCTGGTTGAAGGAGGAACCGTGGATGTAAGCCAGATATGGACGACAGGAGCCGGTGGGACAAATATCAGCTATATACAATCAGGTGGTATTGTCAATGTGAGAGCAGGTGCAGAAAACCATGGAGGTACTTTTTTCGAATTATCCAGGCCGGAATGTGCATTTAAAATGTCCGGGGGAACCATCAACTTTCTGAATGGACAACATGCTGACAATAACTGGTTAACAAGAATATTCGACATACGTTCAGATCCCGGAAATATTCAGGTGACAGGAGGTACTGTTAATATTAATCTCAAAGCAAATACATACGATATAATTTCCACAGCTCCATTATATAATTTGAATATAACCAGGGCGAGCGGTGCTGCCAACTTGCTGATTAACTTGAACAATACTGTTTCTCCATCACTGAGTATACTTAACGATTTAGCCATTAACCCAAATTGTGAGTTGAATTCAGGTGCAGCAAATGTTAACCTGAATGTTGCCGGAAATTTTAATCTGGCTGCCGGAGGTATTTATACACCAAATGCGAATATAACTACCTTTAATGGGAGCGGTGGTCAGTTCCTTTCAAATGCCGGTATAATAACTACAGGTCTGAATAACTTTGTCATTGATAATGCCAGCAACACCACTATTACCAATAACCTTTCAATTAGGGGGGATCTGACAATCAATAATACCTGCTTCCTGAATGATCAGGGAAGTGCAATAAGTATTGCCGGCAATGTTACAAATTCGGGGACACATACAAGTCAGGCTAACGGTGGCATTATCCTGAATGGAACCGGGATTCAGACCATTGGAGGTTCAGGCAACGGCAAATTCGGTAATTTTGCGGTAAATAAATCTGCCGGTACACCAACTTTTTCTTCCAACCAGTCAATTACGGGAAACCTTCGATTGGCAAGTGGAATTCTCGATATTAACAAATATAATCTGGCTCTTTCAGCGAATTGTAATATTTATGATGTATTGACCGGTACTCCCCCTCCAACAACTTTCGGAGATACAAAGATGTTAACTACCACTGGTCAGCAAAGCGACGGAGGATTGACAAAAACATTCAATGCTACAGGGTCTTTCCTTTATCCGGTCGGTGCCGGTACAGGTTATCATCCTGGTACAATTTCTTTCTCCCAGGCACCGACAACATGGGGAGATATTACTGTGAAACCTGTTGCATCTTCCCACCCTTTGATAATATTAGGCAACGAGGTAATGACCTATTACTGGAAGGTAACCAGTAACTTAATTACGGGCATTCAGCCCGGATCTGTATCTCACACATATAAATATGTTGCAGCGGATGCAGGAGCAGCAATCAACTTATATGCTCCGGGTGTTTTTAATCCGTATGCCTGGGTACAGGGAGCAAGAGAACAGGTTGATAAAATAAACAAAAATATTCTTTTCCCGGGAATAAGTATCATAGATGGAGATTATACTGCCGGTACTCCGGCAGGACTTGGCGGCATAAATTTGTTTTATAGCCACCGTTCAGGTGACTGGGACACACAAAGTACATGGTCTCTCGTCAGCAATGACCCTGCTAGCCCTGATGCAACGTTCTTCCCGGGTCCCAACGATCCGGTAGTGATTGGAGATGGAATAGGTAATAATCATGTTGTCACAATTTCTGCCAATGGAAAAGCTGCCGGCACATTACAGCTAAATCATGGCTCTATATTGGACCTGAAAAATACAACCGGCCATAACTTCGTTGTATTGCCCGATTTAAAGATCCTGGGCACAGGTACTTTGCGCCTGGCCTCTGGTACATTTCCATCAGGTGATTATGGTTTTTTCCTGGGGTCCGATGGAGGAATATTAGAGTATTATACTGAAACAACTCCCTCTGACATTGGAACCTCTTTTACCATTCCCACTACCTATCTTTCAGGTTCAACAATCACTGACATTACAAACTACTGTAACCTGATACTTTCACCTGCTACAGGAAAAAATATTACTCTCCCAAATACCGATCTTACAATTTTTAAAGATCTTAAGGTTGATGTTTCCGGAACAAGTGCAACCGGTATTGCCCAGCTTAACAATCAGAACACTACACGCACTGTGACTATCAACGGGAACCTCTATGTTAACAATGGAAACCTGAAGTACATGAACGGTGGAAGCACAGCTCAGAATATAATAGTCGATGGTGATGTGAATGTTGCAAGTGGAGCAATTTTTGATGTTGCTGCTGCTTTATCCGCGACAAATACTCTTTCAATTCAGGGAGACCTTACGAATAATGGAATATTCGATATGATTGCAGGAGGTACTCAAATTTGCAATGTTACATTTAAGGGTGCAGACAACAAACAAATAAAAGGTACTACAGCAGTTCGTACTGACTTTAATATATTAACAATAAATAAAGGGGCAGACAGAAATTCAATTCTGGAGACAACAGTAAATGCATTCTCTGTTAATACTTCACTGGCTACAGCGCTGACAATTAACAATGGAACTTTCCGTTTATCTGCTCCTCTTACAATTACGCTTACAACATCCAGCCCTTTTACAATACCTGTCTCGGGTTGTTTGTCAGCTAATACCGGCACAATCAATATCGGGGCAGCCAACAACAATGCTGCTGATTTAATGCTACAGGGCCGTCTGGAAGTGATGAATACAGGGGTTGTAAATATTGGAAACGGATCAGGTTCAAATAATGATATCGAATATGCGGCTGCCGGAAATCCTGAAATAAATATTTCCGGAGGCTCTCTGAATGTTGACGGTCAGATACGCAGAAATACTTCAAATACTCTTGGGTCGCTATGGTTTAACCAGTCGGGTGGAACAATTACCATAAAGGGAAATAACTTAAATACTTCCAGGGGTTTATTCGAAGTAACAAACTCCGGAAGCAGGTTTAACGCATCGGGAGGTAACCTGATCATAGAAAAAGCAGGAAGTATAACATATGCCGATGTATTAATCACACCACAAAACTCAACGGTCAACAATACTAACGGTGGGCATACACTGACAATTGGTGATGGGACAACCCCTGCTGCACAAACCTTCAAACTTAATGCTTCAGCGCCGTTGTGGAACTTAACTGCAGATGGCACTACACAGAATAAGACAGTAAGCCTTTCCGTAAATACTCTTTCGGTTCTGAATAACCTTACAATCAATGGAAATGGAGCTGCCGGAACAGGTTCTGTCTTCAAAGCAAATGAGCTGACGGTTACTATCGGAGGAAGTCTTACAAACAATAACCTGTCTGCCGCGCTGGGCGCCGGAAAGGGTGGTTACCAGGCCGGAGCTGACGGTAGCACACAAACAACAACTCTTACCGGAACGGGCGCTTTAAATGGAACAGGAAGTAACCTTACCAATTTTGCTAATTTAGTTATCGGTTCCTCTTCTACAACTCCCGCGGTTACCATGGGTTTGAATAGCAATATCCTGGTAAATAATAATCTTACACTTGTATCGGGGACAATGTCAGATGCGGGTAATACCATAACTGTTCTGGGAAATATCATCAACTCGGCCATACATTCCAGTCCTTTGGCTCCGGGTGGAGGAATTGTATTAGCCAGTGGCAATATACAGAAAATATCAGGCAATGGCACCGGTCGTTTTGGGAACATTACCATTAATAATGCTTCAGGGGTCAGTATGGTTGATGACAGTCGTATAACCGGCCAGTTAAACCTTTCATTGGGATTATTGTATATTGATGATTATAAACTTATAATGGATGTTGATGCGTCGTTTAACGGACCCTTTGATTCCAACCATATGATTGAATCAAATGGAGTTTTAAGCGATAAGGGTGTTCAGAAGTATTTTTCAGGATCAGCTACCGGTTTTGTGTTCCCGGTTGGTTCAAAGCATAAATACCGTCCGGCTACTTTTACCTTTACCTCTTCCAATGAAGGCTCCATCAGTGTTGTTCCGGTTGCTCTGGCACATCCGGCTAACAATACTCCGACGAACGACCAGTTAAATTATTATTGGAAAATATCGACCACAGGTTTTAGCGGGTTGACCTCTTCATCACAGATCTACCAGTATGAAACGTCCGATGTTGATGGTATTGAAAGTAATTATCATGGGGCGCTTTATAGCGATTTTGGCTGGACTGACTATGGCGCTTCCGTTATTGATGTTTCGGAACACAATATTACCATTATCCGCTCAGATTTGCTGGCAGGGGAATACACAGCCGGTGAAATTGCAAATTTTACCCCCGTTCATAAATTATATAGTTTAAAATCCGGCAACTGGAATGATGGCACTGCATGGGCTGAAGATTTGCCCACCAATCCTCCCTGCGGTTATTATCCCAATGGCAATCCGGCTTTTATACAGAGTGGGCATACGATTACCATGAATATTAATAATGCTTATGCTTATGCTGTAAATATTGAAGGGACATTTGATCTTGGAGTAACAACCTTTCATAACCTGGGATATATTATGGATACCCTTCATACAGGTACGGGTAAAATGATGCTACAGGCCACAACAGGTGGCATGTTTCTTTTCCCCGGAGCCAATTATGATGCTTTTATGGCATCTCCTGGCACAGCGGTAGAGCTTTATGGTACTACAAATGCTTCACTGCCATTAAAACCAGGTAATATATATAAGCCTTATCAGAATCTGATACTTACCGGAAGCGGCATAAAATATATGAGTGCAGAGAACCTTAAAATTCTGGGTAATCTGACTATTAACAACGGGGCGAAATTGAATAATACATCTTATAATAAGAATCTTTATCTTTCAGGTAACTGGATTGATTCAAATGCAGCCTCGTCCGGATTTGTCCCTGGCAATGGTTTGGCAAGTTTTGAGGGAAATTCTTCACAGACTCTCACAGTAACCAATGCGATAAGCGAAAGTTTTTACGATTTAAATATGAACAACGCTGCCGGACTTACTATTTCAGGGGGAGGCAAAATTCAGGTGTCAGACATACTGACCCTTAACAGCGGGGTCATTACTACAAGTGCCACTAATTCCCTCACCATTACCAATGCGAGCACATCGGCAGTTTCAGGCGGGTCCCTTAACTCATTTATTAATGGTCCTCTGCATAAACAGATTAGCAATGGTTCCTATTTCATGTTCCCGGTCGGGAAGACAGGAACTCCTTCAAGATATGGCAATTTGTTTCTTTCAAATATAATAACTGCCGGTGTCTGGGAAGCTGAATATTATAATGCCCTTCCGCCCTACGATATAACAATAGAAAAACCACCAATAAGCTATGTAAGCAATAATGAATACTGGAGAGTTAATGGAGTGACAGCCGGCTCAGGTAATGTTCAGTTGCGTTGGGATGACAGAAGCGGTTTTGCCGGTACATCATCTTCCACCAGGAGCAATATTAGGATAGTTGAATGGAACCCTTCAGGAACTCCTACAGCACAATGGGAATACAGAGGAAAAATTCTGAACGATGGAGGCGATGTTTCGGGAACGGTAGCTACTGACAACAATATAAGTCTTGCTCCCGGGACTGATTTACATTACCTGACCATTGGTAATGAGGAAATACCTACTGCCACTATTTCCAGTCCGCTGACAGCTGCAATATGTAATGACGGTATTTCTTCTACTACTGTCACAATAGCACTTACAGGTACACCACCCTGGTCGCTCACCTACAAGCTGGGTGCGGTTTACACCACATTCAACAACATAGCTTCTTCTCCGGTGAATGTTGTCCTTACGTCCGATTCGCCTGGCATTACCCAACCTATAAGTACACCTACCCTGTTTTATTTTAATATCACGAACGTTAACGATCAGCTCGGAATACCAGGTGGATTGGATTATGTTACCAAAGTCGGAATTACTGTAAATCCTGTTCCAACCAATACATTAACCGGTAAAACTCTGGTAGGTACGGGTGAGGTAGTGCCATATTCAACTCCTGCGGATGCAAATATCTATTCATGGACCTTAAGTTCAAACGGGGCGCCATTGACCGGTAATGCTGCGAACTATACAGTTACCTGGGGGAGCGGTACACCTGGCCCCTACACAATCACTCTTATTAAAACTGCTTCAAATGGTTGTCAGGTAACCAACAGTGTTCAGGTAACAACTAGTACCACACCAACCCCTGTTATAACAGGGAATCAATATGTTTGTGCAAACTCCGCCGGCCAGGTATATTCAACACCAAATGTTGCCGGGCATGATTATACATGGACCATTTCACCTGCAGGAGCTGGAACTATTACTTCCGGTGCAGGTACGAACAGTATTACAATAACCTGGAACGGAGCTTCATCAGGAAATAGTGTCAATGTGAGAGAGCATGTGACATCAAGCGGATTACCAGGGGTATATACAGACGCCACTTTACCTGTTGATATTGGTATTCAGCCGTCAGCCGCCACTCCTTCCTATTCAGCACCGGCTTCTGTTTGTAATGGAACTACGGCTGCTATTACTATAAATAACTCTCAAATCGGTGTCCGCTACCAGATAAGACTGAATTCCAACAATTCCAATACAGGAGCGCCGGTAGACGGGAACGGAGGCACTATAACAATCACAACTACAGCCATCAGTTCCAATACAACATACAATATTTATGCTTATACCCTGCCTCCATTCAATTGCATTGCGCAGCTGAGCAACCCGGCATTGACATTTACAGTGAATGCATTACCTGTACTTAATTATGGTACATTAGCAAATGGTGACCAATCTATTTGTAGCGGAGACATACCAAATAGTATATCCTTTTCTACAGCTCCCTCAGGAGGGACAGGAGCTTTCGGTTATCAGTGGTATTCCTATACCGGTTTGACTGGTGTATGCCCAACGGGTACTATTGTTCCGGGAGGATGGACTTTAATCGCCCTGGCCACGGCAAATAACTATACACCGCCTGCATTAACTACCTCTATGTCATATGCGGTGATGGTAACACCCGAAGGTTCACCAATATGTGGGTCAGCTACGTGGGCCGGTGGATGCAGACAGGTGACGGTAACTCCCTTACCGGTTGCTACCTTTAATTACTCAGGAACTCCATACTGCCAGAATGCAGTAAATCCATCCCCGACATTTAGCGGTGGTGGTGTTGCCGGGACATTTTCATCTACAGCAGGTTTGGTCTTTGTGAGCACGGCAACCGGTCAGGTTGATCTGGCTACAAGCACACCTGGCAGCTATATTGTTACAAATACAATAGCTGCATCCGGTGGCTGTGGTGTTGTAACAGCTACAAGTCCAATAGTTATTTCTGGTGAGACCTGGACCGGAGCAGTTGATAATGACTGGAATAACCCCGGAAACTGGTCCTGCGGGTATCTGCCAAATCTGACAACTCCTGTTCAAATAGCGGATGTGCCCAATAAGCCTGTACTCAATGTTGGTTCAATCGCAACTGTAAACAATATTATAATCGATTTGGGATCATCATTGACAGTTGTTGGAAATACAATTCAGATATCAGGAACGATCATAAATAATGGAACTTTTAATGCTGCTGACGGAACTGTAGAAATGAATGGATCTTTAGCGCAGAATATAGGAGCCAATGTTTTTACCACCAATTCGATTAAAGACCTGATCATCAATAATACTGCAGATGTAACCCTTCAGGGTCCTCTAAATATCACAGGGATAGTTACTCTTCAAAACGGGAACCTTATTTCAGGAGGAAATTTAACCCTGATATCAAATGTTGCGCAAACAGCACTTATTGACGGGGCAGGCGCCGGCACTGTAACAGGAAATGTTACAATGCAGCGTTATCTCCCCTCAGGCTTTGGTTATAAATATTTCAGCTCTCCATTCCAGGCTGCCACCGTTAATGAGTTTGGTGATGATATGACCCTTGGCTCTTTTACATTTTACAGATATGATGAAAGCCGTACAAACTCAGGATGGGTCAGCTATCATACACCGTCAACCAATGTTCTCAACCCGATGGCAGGTTATGCTGCTAATTTTGGCTCCTCCGCAGCTGCCAATACAGCAGATGTTACGGGTGCTGTAAACAACGGAAGCCTCTTTGTAACTCTTTATAATCACAATAATACTTATACAAAAGGATTTAATCTTGTCGGAAATCCATACCCTTCACCCATAGACTGGGATGCAGCTACAGGATGGACGAAAACAAACATTGATAATGCCCTCTATTACTTTAAAGCCAGCACAACAGATCAATACGGTGGTACTTACAGCACTTACATAAAGGGCGTTTCGAGCGACGGATTGGCAACTAATGTAATTCCTTCAATGCAGGGTTTATTTGTTCATGTAACAGATGGCCCACCCTGGTATGTGACAGGAACTTTAGGAGTGGACAACGATGTAAGGATAACTGATCAGACTCATTCATTCTTAAAATCCGGCGAAAAAAGCTCAATACCGCTTCTGAGGCTTATTGCAACATTTTCAGATGACACTGCATCGTACGATCCTGTCGTGATATATTTAGATGAAAAAGCATCTTATGATTTCGACAGTCAACTCGACGCACTTAAGCTCTTTAATACAGACCTGAAGGTCCCGAACCTTTACACGGTCGGTTCGGACGGTGCAAAACTTTCAATCAGTGCACTGCCTTATTCCGCCGACACCACTTTTAGTGTGCCTCTTGGACTTAAAATTAATAAAGAGGGATATATCATTTTCAAGATCCGTGATATTGATGAGACACTTTCAGGAAAGAGGATTTATCTTTCTGATATTGTGGCAGGTGCAGAGCAGTACCTGCTTCCTGATAAAGAATACAAAGTAAACCTAACCAATGGAGAATACAATAACAGGTTTTTTCTCAATCTGTCAAACATCATCACAGTTATCCAGAACTTTACTCCCAAAACTGATCTTTTCAGCATTTACTGGTCTGACGGTCTGCTTAAAGCAGAAATCAACATCCTTAATGGAAATGAGGGTACCTTGATGATACACAATCTTACCGGTCAGATGCTGTTTCTGGAGAAAATTTATAAGACGGGCTATCATGAATTCAACCCCCTGGTACAGGATGGTATTTATATAGTAACCTATTTCAGTGGCACACAGAGAAGTTCAATAAAGATCTTTATACATAAAAGATGAGATTTTTCAAAAACATATTTGCCTCACGGATGCGGTTTATTTTAATAGTATTACCGGTTATATTGATGTTTTTGATTTCTCCGGAGATAAAAGCACAGGAGCCTCCTCCCCGTCCTGTTACAGTGACTGTGACGGGGCAGAACCTAAGCTTTGGTGCTTTTTATCATGGACCTGTAGGTGGGACTGTGACTATCAATTCCGGTGGATCACGCTCTGCTACTGGTGATGTCATTCTCCTTAATCTAGGCTATTCTTATTCAACTGCGCTTTATCAATTGGTTGCTAACCCTGGAACAGTGATCTCTCTTTTAAACGGCCCTGACGTATCTTTGCCGGGTAGCCCCGGCGGTTCAATGTCTCTTCATATTGGCGATTCTGACCTGGGCCCGACTTTCGTTATTACGTCTGTACCTCCGGCATTTACACTATTAAACATTGGTGGTACAATTACAGTAAGTAATCCGGGTTCCAATCCACCAGGCAGCTACAGCGGAACATTTGATATTACTTTCGTACAGGAATAATAAACCTGAGAAAAATATTGAGGAAAAATCTAAATGAAAGTCAGAAAAGCATACTCCAACTTATTACTATCAAGGCGTATGCATGTAAATCTGACCAGTCATTTTACTTTATTTGCTTTTCTTTTAGTTTTTATACCGTCTGTTCAGGTTTTTGCACAAGAACTCCCTGAATATGATGAAATACTTGTTTTTCTTGAAGTCCCACGCGTAGGAGGCGGTGAGATTTCTGCAGTGATCAGGGGTCAAGAGTTGTATCTTCCTGTCACTGATCTGTTTGATTTTTTGAAAATCAGAAATTCTCCCTCTTCAGGATTGGAATCTATTTCAGGCTTTTTTATAAATCCCGGGGCAACTTACCTGATTAACCGGTCAGATAACAGTATCCAATACCAGGATAAAACATTTAATCTGGAACCAGGGGATCTGATCCGAACAGAATCTAATCTGTACCTGCGATCGTCATTCTTCGGAAAAGTTTTTGGACTTGAATGTACATTCAATTTCCGAAGCCTCTCGGTAACCGTGAACAGCAAGCTTGAACTCCCATTAATCCGTGAGATGCGCCAGGAGGCAATGAGGGCTAACCTGAGCCGTCTTAAAGGAGAGGTGAAAGCTGATACTACCATTGGCCGCAACTATCCTTTATTTAAATTTGGTATGGCCGACTGGTCTGCCATAGCTACAGAAGAGGTCAATGGGAAGGCCGAAACAAGGCTTAACCTGTCGCTTGGATCAATGATTGCAGGAGGGGAAGCGACTGCTTCAATAAACTATAACAGCATGGATCCATTCACTGAGAAGCAGCAATATTATCTTTGGCGCTATGTCAATAATGATTTTAATCCATTGAGGCAGGTAATGGCAGGGAAAATTGCCACACATGCTATTGCTTCTATCTATAATCCTGTTGTCGGAGTACAGTTAACCAATACCCCGACAACATACAGACGGTCGTTCGGTTCTTATACACTTAGCGACAGGACTGAACCCGGGTGGATTGTGGAACTTTATGTAAATAATGTTCTGGTAGATTATATAAAGGCCGATGCTTCAGGGTTTTTTACCTTCGAAGTACCTCTGGTTTATGGAAATTCCATGGTTCATCTTAGGTTTTTCGGACCATGGGGTGAAGAGCGGACACTGGAACAGAATATTAATATCCCATTCAATTTTCTTCCTGTGAAAACATTAGAGTATAATGTCAGTGCTGGTATTGTTGAGGATTCTCTTAAAAGCAGGTTTTCGCGGGCCAGTATTAACTATGGAGTAACCCGCAGCCTGACTGTCGGAGGCGGTGTCGAATATCTTTCGTCGGTGATTTCCAATCCGGCAATGCCATATCTGAATGCCTCACTAAGAATAGCTAACAACCTTCTCCTGTCAGGCGAATACACATATGGTGTCAGAGCCAAAGGTACTATCACTTACCGGTTACCGTCAAATCTGCAGTTTGACATTAATTATGCCTGGTATGAGAAAGATCAGAAGGCTATCAGCTATAACTACAGGGAAGAGCGTAAAGCAGTAGTGTCAATGCCTCTGCGTATAGGAAAATTCTCATCCTATCAACGGCTTTCACTTTACCAGATAGTTCTCCCTGCTTCGAAATACACTACAGGTGAATGGCTGTTTTCAGGTTCTCTTTTCGGAGTAAGTACGAATCTTACAACATACGCCTTGTTTATTGGTCAGCAAAAGCCTTATCTGTATAGTAATCTGTCTATGGCCTTAAGACTTCCGGCCGGGTTTATCCTAATGCCGCAAGCTCAGTACGGTTATACTCAGAATAAACTTTTGTCAGTTAAAGTGGGACTTGAAAAACATCTTCTGGAACATGCTTATTTGAATTTGTCGTATGAGCAGAATTTCAATAGTAACCTGAAGATGGCTGAGTTAGGATTTCGATATGACTTTTCCTTTGCACAGACAGGCTTTTCAGTCAGACAATCCGATAAAAAGACAACCCTTGTACAATATGCCAGAGGCAGCTTTATAAACGACAGAAAGACAAATTATCTGGGAACCGATAACCGGACAAATGTAGGCAAGGGAGGGATCTCAGTAATGCCATACCTTGATATTAACTCGAACAGTAAGAAAGATCCTGGCGAGCCTAAAGTTTTCGGTTTGAACCTGCGTGCCAACGGTGGCCGTATTGAAAAAAACGAACATGATACTACTATCCGGATCCTTGGTCTGGAACCTTATACCACCTGTTTTATTGAACTCGATCCAAACAGTTTTGATAATATAACCTGGAGATTGGCTAAGCAGACTTTGAGTGTCGAAGTTGATCCCAACGTGTTGAAGCTTATTGAGATCCCGATTACAGTTGCAGGAGAAGCTACCGGCAATGTTACCCTGGATAAAGATGGTGAAAAGAGAGGTCTGGGACGTATTATTATCGGTTTTTACACAAGCAGCTTTAAGCCTGCAGGAAAAACACTTACTGAAGAGGATGGATATTTCAGCTATATGGGTCTGGCTCCGGGTAAATACTTTGTTCGGATTGACACGGTTCAGCTAAGAAAACTAGGTATGACATCCGAGCCGGAATCACAGAAGTTTAATATTGCCTCAGGTATTGATGGTGATATTGTGGACGGACTTAACTTTACGCTCCGGATGAAACCATCTGACTCAACATCCATTGGCCAGGTTATAACTGAGAAGCCTTCTGTAAGAAAGGATACTACTTATATGATTGTTCACGAGGTTACACAGGAACTTGTAACAATAACAGAAGACAGCTATGCAATACAACTTGGTGCATTTAATAGGAGGGCGTATGCTGAGTCTATGCGCAGAAAACTTGAGAAACTTCTCGGGAAAAAGGTTGATATCGTTATAGAAGACGATTTCTACAAGGTTCGGATCTCTGATATTAAAGACCGTCCAGAGGTCGATGAGAATCTGGCTGTTCTGCGCGTCAATGGAATTACGGAGGTATGGGTAATAAACCTGAAAGCTAAAAAGCAGCTATTGATACTTACTGAAAGGCAAGATACTATCAGACAGATCACGGAAACCATAATCAGCAATCCTGAATTAGTTGGCAGCCAGGGAATTACTGTTCAGCTGGGCGCTTTCCGCGATAAATCAAATGCTATTGAACTCCTGAAACACCTTAAAGCCCGGTACGGCGACAGGCTTAAAATGGTATTTGAAGATGGTTTCTATAAACTTCGCTTATCAGGAATGACAGCTGTAAAACGGGAAGTACTTGACGAACTGAATAAACTCGGACCTCATCTTGGCCACCTTAAATTCAAGGATATATGGATGTCGCCTCCTGTTGAACCTGCGGAGGAAGAACCTGTTCCTGCCGAAAGAACAGAAATCACGATAGGAAGAGTTGAAAGTGGTATAGAGATCCCTGATTTAATGGTACCTGAGACAAAATTAAAGCTGTTACCAGGCAAAACAGTAAAACCTGCATATCAGCCTGCTTTAACGATATCTATCCGGGTAGGTGTATTCGACAGGAAATCGGAAGCGCTGAAGGCACAACGAAAGATAACCTCAAAACTCAAATTAAAGGTTGAAATCGTTGAACAATGGGACAGGTATATTGTGTTTATAAGAGGATTCCATACCAGGGAAGAGACATACAGGTACTATCCGGAACTTGCAGGTCTGGGTTATCCCGGGGTATCGCTGGTTGAAGAATAAAGAAAGAGTCGGTATTTATCACACGAACTCACACCCCCTGTCCCCCCTCTCTTTTAAATTGAACCTCACCCCAACCCCTCTCCCAAGGGAGAGGGGCTAAACCTCTGATTAAATGACTCTTACTCCCCTTCTCCCCTGGGAGAAGGGGCTGGGGGATGAGGCAAGCAGAGAGGGGGAATACAAGGGGTGAGTTCATGTACTTTAGAGAGAAAACAACGGGTATGACATCATCATATCAACCACCTTTACACCTACCCTTCTGATAACAGCCTCATTTTCAATATTTGAAATAACTTCATCAATAAGGTCAACAATTATCCCCATATGTTCTTCTTTAAGCCCCCTGGTCGTAATCGCCGGAGTACCAACCCGTAATCCGGAAGTAAGGAATGGAGAGCGGCTATCAAACGGAACCATATTTTTGTTTACCGTGATATGCGAAAGCACCAGTGTATTTTCAACCTTTTTGCCGGATATATCAGGAAATTTAGTCCTTAGATCAATTAGCATCAAATGGTTATCAGTGCCATCAGAAATAACTTTATATCCTTTATCCATAAAAGCTATTGCCATTACAGCGGCATTCTTTTTAACTCTTGCCTGATAATCATTGAATTTTGGATCAAGAGCTTCTCCGAAAGAGACTGCTTTGGAGGCTATTACATGCTCCAGAGGACCTCCCTGTATACCAGGAAAAACAGCTGAGTTCAACAGCGAGGACATCATTCTTACCTCACCTTTTGGGGTAGTAATACCCCAAGGATTGACAAAATCCTTGCCCATAAGAATGATCCCGCCTCTTGGTCCTCGAAGTGTCTTATGTGTAGTCGAAGTTACAATATGGGCATATTTAAGCGGATTCTTAAGAAGCCCTGCCGCTATTAACCCTGCCGGGTGTGCCATATCAACCATAAATATTGCTCCGATCCTGTCTGCAATATTTCTCATTCTTTCATGATCCCATTCGCGCGAATAGGCCGATGCTCCTCCTATAATCATTTTTGGCTTCTCTCTCAGGGCAGTCTCTTCCATCATATCATAATCTACAAAACCTGTTTCCTCTTTGACACTGTAAGCAACTGGCTTATAAAACAGACCCGAGGAATTAACAGGAGAACCGTGAGAAAGATGACCTCCATGAGCCAGATTCAACCCCATGAAAGTATCTCCTGGCTTAAGCACTGTCATAAACACTGCCATATTTGCCTGTGCTCCGGAATGAGGTTGAACGTTAGCATATTCTGCATCAAATAGTTGCTTCAGCCGATCGATAGCAATCTGTTCGGATTGGTCAACAATCTCGCACCCTCCATAATAACGATTGCCCGGATAACCTTCTGCATATTTATTGGTCATTACCGACCCCATTGCTTCGAGCACCTGCGGACTAACAAAATTCTCGGAAGCGATTAACTCAATTCCATTTATCTGGCGCTGACGCTCCTTTTCAATAAGGTCAAAAATCAATGTATCTCTCTTCATATTATATAGTTTTTAAGATTACTATTCTTCCGAAAACTCAATAAGCAACTCACGGTATGTACTGTAAATCCTTGATTTGGAAATAAATCCCACATAATATCCATTGTCCAGAACAGGCAGGTTCCATGCACCGGTTTTTCTGAAAGTCTCCATCACAGTTTCGATGCTTTCCTTTTTGTCGATATAAGATGGAGGAATGGTCATAACATCTTTCATTGTGGTTGTATCATATAATTCCTGCTGGAACATGATCTCTCTTACATCATCAAGTGATACAACTCCTTCAAGAATATTATATTCATCGACAACCGGAAAGATGTTTCGTTTAGATTTTGAAATGATTTTAATTAAATCTCCCAGAGTGTCGGTTGGTTTAACTTTTTGCAGATCAGTTTCAATTTCCTTCTTCAAGTCCATACGCATCAACACAGCTTTATCTTTATCATGTGTGATCAGCTCTCCTCTTTCCGCCAGCTGAACATGATAAATTGAATGCTTTTCAAAGCTTCTAGTTGTTATATATGCTACGGTTGATGTGATTATAAGAGGAATAAGAAGATTATAACCGCCTGTTATCTCGGCAATCAGAAATATGGCAGTAAGCGGGGCATGCATAACACCAGCCATCATACCCGCCATTCCGACAAGTACAAACCTGTTATCGGGGAGATCTACATTTACAAACCTTTTTAAAAGGTTTGCAACTAAGAATCCATTAATTCCTCCGATAAATAATGTGGGTGCAAATATCCCCCCTACTCCTCCTGCTCCATTGGTTGAACTGCTTGCAACTACTTTAAGCAAGATCAGACCCAGCATGAACAGGCTGATTACTAAAAAGTTGTCAGAAAACTGATTAAAAATACTATTGCGGAAAACTAAATCTGAATTACCCTGGAGAAGTGACATTATTGTATCATAACCCTCACCGTAGAAGGAAGGAAACAGATAAATCAACCCGCCTAGAACTATCCCACCGAGAATAAGCCGTAAATAGATGTTCCTGATTTTTTCATAACTCCCCTCAAGAAAAAGGGTCATTTTCGAAAAGTAGAGAGAGATCAAACCTGAAATAATTCCAAGCAACACGTACCATGGAATGTTGGAAATATTAAAAGCTTCAACGACATTAAAAGTAAATAAAACCTTATCTCCCATAAGAAAATAGGCAACTGTTGCGGCAGTCACTGAAGAGATCAAAAGCGGGACGATCGATGATATGGTCAGATCGAGCAGTAGAATCTCCAGAGTGAAGACAATCCCTGCGATAGGGGCTTTAAAAATCCCTGAAACAGCTCCTGCAGCACCACATCCGATCAGAAGAGTGATGTTCTTGTAATTCAACTTAAAAGATCTTCCGATAGCAGAACCAATTGAAGAGCCCGTCAATACAATAGGAGCTTCGGCTCCGACAGAACCGCCGAAACCAATCGTAAGGGTGCTTGCTATAATGGAGGTCCAGGTGTTGTGAGCCTTCAGGTAACTTTTCTTCTTCGAAATTGAATAAAGTATCCTGCTGATACCGTGCCCGATCTTATCCTTAACTATATATTTGACAAACAATAAAGTCAGGAGCATTCCAATAACCGGATAAGCAAGATAAAGGTAGCTGCCCGATTCACTTGTTATCCCTTTGGCAAGGATCTGATGTGTATAATGAATTGCATTCTTGAGTAATGCCGCTGCCAGGGCACTGAGCAATCCAACAACCAGACTAAGGAAGTATACTAACTTAACCTGATCAATATCAACAAGCTTGTAATGAAAAATCTTTCTGAAATACCGATTCCTGAACATAATTATGCAAATATAAAAACAATACTAAACCTTCATTGTTTTTTATTTAAGTTTGTCTTCAGATAAATCTTTCTGACATGTACTTACCCATTGATAAAAATTTGATACTTCAGGTATGATAAATTACAGTAGGTTCTCGCTTGATAACGGGTTAAGGGTTCTTTTACACGAAGATAAATCTACTCCCCTCGTAGCACTGAATATTTTGTATGATGTTGGTTCAAGGGATGAAGATCCCGGCATGACGGGCCTGGCTCACCTCTTTGAACATCTTATGTACGGAGGATCTGTGAATATCCCTGAATATGATATGCCTCTGCAAATGGTGGGTGGTGAGAATAATGCATTTACAAATAATGATATTACCAATTATTATCTTACTGTTCCTTTAGAAAACATTGAAACCGGGTTCTGGCTTGAATCTGACAGAATGCTGGGGCTCGATTTTTCACAGAAGAATCTTGATACGCAGAAAAATGTAGTAATAGAAGAATTCAACCAACGATATCTTAATCAGCCATATGGAGATGCAATACTAAAACTGAGACCACTGGCTTATAAAGTTCATCCATACCGCTGGCCCACAATCGGAATGGATATCGCTCATATTGAGAATACTGATCTTGAACAGGTCAAAAAGTTCTTCTTTTCACATTATGCTCCTAATAATGCAATTCTTTCCATTACAGGCAATATAACATATGATCTTGCTTTCAACCTTACCAGAAAGTGGTTTGGCCCCATTGAAAAGAGAAAAGTACAATTTAGAAGCCTGCCTGTTGAACCAGCACAGAAAGAAGAAAAAACACTTACAATTGAAAAAGATGTTCCCTCAACCGCACTTTATAAAGTATGGCATACCGGCCTCAGGAACAGTATGGATTTTTATACTCTCGATCTGATCACAGACCTCCTGGCCGGTGGAGAATCAGGCAGATTGTATACAAAACTGGTCAGGGAAAAGAAATTATTCAGCGAAATAAATGCTTATATAACTTCAGATATTGACCCCGGTCTTATTATTGTGCAAGGTAAATTAATGAAAAACATTGATATCCGTCATGCTGAAGAAGCTGTAAATGAAGTAATTAAAGGATTACAAAACAGGAATGGAATAAAAGATGAAATGGAAAAGGTGAAGAATAAGTTTGAATCTTCAACCGTCTTTTCCAATACCAGCATATTGAACAAAGCAGTTAATCTTTCATTTTATGAACTGCTTGGAAACCCTGATTTAATTAACCAGGAGGTTGACGCATACAGGAATGTAACCCAGGAAATGGTGATCGAAGCAACCATGAGTTACTTTGTTCCTTCAAATTGCAGTACATTATATTACAAATCAACCCGAAAGGATAAATAATGAATAGTCTGCAAAGAGTACAACCACCGGTTTTCCCGATTGAAAACATAGTTATTCCTGATCCAATATCATTCAGACTGAGTAATGGAGTACCGGTATATTTTATAGAAGCTGGTACAGAGGAGATAATGCGTCTTGAATTTACTTTCAGGGCAGGTCAGGCAAAAGAATATTTGCCACTCCTCGCATCGACGACTAACATGATGCTTTCAGAAGGATCGCAGAATTACAGTTCTGAAGATCTTAACAGTTTACTCGATTATTACGGAGTATTCTATAATTTGTCTGCTGAAAAAGATCAAGCCGGAATTGTACTCTTTTTCCTAAGTAACCATATTGAAAAAATTCTGGATCTGAGCCGGGAGATACTTTTTCGCCCGGTTTTTCCTGAAACAGAACTCAACTCACTCATGAAAAAAAGGTTACAATGGTACATGGTAAACAGGGAAAAAGTTCAGAATCTTGCAATAGATCAATTTTTTGAAGCTGTCTTTGGAAAGCATCACCCATATGGATATCAGGTGGGTGAACAAGATTTTGAAAGAATGAATCCGGCCCTTCTTTTAGATTTTCACTCAAAATATTATACTCCTGATAATATGGCAGTTATAATATCTGGTAAAATACACGAAAAGACAACTGAACTTCTTAATTACTATTTTGGCGATATTCCTTTAAAGAAAATATATACTGAAGATTCTGTGAATATTCTGAAAGGAGAAAAGAGAAAAAAGGTTCATATTAATAAACCCGGAACAGTTCAATCTGCAATCAGGATAGGCTCTTCAACAATTAACAAGCGGCATCCGGACTATCCCGGTCTGAAGATTCTTGATTCAGTTCTGGGTGGATATTTTGGTTCGCGGTTAATGAAAAATATTCGGGAAGAAAAGGGATACACATATGGGATAAGCTCATCAGTTTCTTCTCTTGATCTTACCGGTTACAAAGTGATTTCAACAGAAGTGGGTAAGAAAAACTGTCAGAAAACGATTGATGAGATTTACAGTGAGATCAGACTCCTGCAGAGTGTTCTGGTTAAGAAGGAGGAGATGGCAGTTGTACGTAATTATATGTCGGGCGAAATGGTAAGGATGTTCGACGGACCTTTTGCACTTGCAGAAAGTTTTAAGTCAGCATGGGAGTTCGGACTTGATAATAGTTATTATTACAGACTTGCTGAAAAAATAAAAACAATTGATGCTGACGAAATAATTGAACTGGCACGGACGTATTACAATATTGATGAACTTTATGAAGTCACAGTTGGCTCTAAATGAAAAAATGGCGCATAAATATTATCCTGGTATTATTAAGCTTATGGACATATAGCGTTTATTCCCAAATAAATTGCACAGTCCCATTGCCTCCTGTTCTTACATCTGTTTCAGTACAACCTGAAACAGGTAACACAGAATTCAACTGGACATTGAGTCTTTCCTCAGATGTTGCTGCATATCTAATATATATTTATCATAATGAAAACGGAGTTCCACGTGGAGATATTATTGACACAATCTGGGATCCGGCAGCAACAAGTTATAGATATACCAGTACATCATCCAAATACTTTAGTTCGTCCTATGTAGTTGCTGCATATAGACTACCTGTAATTCCTGGCATGGATGGTTGTCCAAGTCCATTTTCAAATGTACTTAACACAATATTTGCAGTGGCAGATATTGATACGTGTAATAAAATGATCGTGGTATCATGGAATAGCTATCAATCTTTACCGAAAAAAGTTACAGACTATTCGATATTAGTGTCTGTTAATGGAGGCAACTTCACCGAAGCAGTAAAGGTAAGCTCTGAAAAAGTTAGCTTTACCGTAAATGATTTTACTATTAATGTTGAATATTGTTTTGTAGTCAGGGCAAATCTGGAAGGAGGAACCTTTTCTACTTCAAACAAAGCTTGTCTTTCGACAAAAATGCAGCGTCCTCCCCAATGGATAAATGCTGATCATGCAACTGTTAATAGTGCCAATAAAATATCTCTTTCCTTTTCCATCGATCCATTATCGGAGATCAACCATTTCAGGCTAGACAGGAAAATCGGAACATCTGGCACCTTTCAGGAGCTGGCACAACAGGTATCATTCGACGGATCAGTTTTATTTACTGATAATCAGGCAGATGTCAAAGTTATCAACTATTACAGACTCTCAGCTTTAAACAACTGCAATTTACCTGTTACCGTTTCAAACCTCTCCTCAAACATGGTACTTTTATTGGAAAGGACCGGTAATGATTTAATCCTTTCATGGAATTCCTATAAAGAGTGGTTGGGAAAGGTATCGTCATACCGGTTATTTATCAACACAGGCAAAGGATTTGAAGAAAAAGCAGTAATTCAGGCTACTGATACCGTAATAATTATAGGATATCAGGAGATAATGTACGAAGTTTCCGGGAATGAAGTTTGTTTTTATATTAGTGCCTCGGAAACATTTAATCCTTATGGTGTTACCGGACAAAGTCTTTCATCCAGAATTTGTACAGTTCCAACTGAGATAATAACAGTCCCTAATGTTTTCACACCCAATAACGATCTGTTGAATGATTTTTTCAGACCTGTTCTGTCTTTTACACCCATAGATTACCATCTGGTAATAAGTGACAGACAGGGCAATATACTGTTTGAAACAAGAGATTATCATGCCGAATGGGATGGTTCTCAAAACGGAGATCCTCAACCACAGGGAGTCTGTTTATGGTTTTTAAAAGTGACGACTCCGTCGGGGAAGAGTATTTCAAAGACAGGAACAATTACTATTATTACCGACCGGTAATAAAATATCACAAGTAATAAAGAATAATTATCTTATTCTATCTCAGATATTTACCTCATCCCCCAGCCCATTCTCCCAGGGGAGAAGTGGAGTAAGAAGATGATAATCATATAATTAAGTCCCTCCCACCTGGGGGAGGGATTTAGGGAGAGGCAAAACGATATAGTAACAATAACCCTAAACAATCTCACCTTGATCAGCAAACTTAGATTTCAATAACAACTTTATTCGGGAAAAGTTATCTTTGTATTCGGCGATGAAACTTGCTGCATAATTATTATATGGGGAACAAAGATATTTTTGACGATGAAGATAAAAACCATATTCAGTCTGAATATGATTCTCTTGTTAATAATCTGCTCAGGTGCAACAAACCCGGTGATAGAGAGCTGATAGACAAAGCATTTAAAATTGCGAATGAAGCTCACTGGAATATGCGGAGAAAATCGGGTGAGCCATATATCATCCACCCTATTTCTGTTGCAAAAATAGTTAACCAGGAGATCGGACTTGGCGCCAAATCAATTGCGGTAGCACTTCTTCACGATGTAGTGGAAGACACTGAATATTTGCTCGAGGATGTTGAAAGGGATTTCGGGCCTAAGATAGGTTCGCTTATTGATGGACTAACAAAAATATCAGGCACTTACAATAAGGAAAATTCTTCTTCGCATCAGGCTGAGAACTTCAGGAAGATGCTGCTTACACTTTCCGATGATCTGAGGGTCATCCTCATCAAAATTGCGGACCGTCTGCATAACATGAGAACGCTCGATTCGATGCCTGAGCATAAAAAGATGAAAGTGGCAGGAGAAACAATTTTTCTTTATGCTCCTCTTGCTCACAGGCTTGGATTGTATGCCATTAAGAGTGAATTAGAAGACCTCAGCTTCAAATTCCGGCAACCACAAATCTATGATGAAATTACGTCTAAGTTAAAGCATAGCGAGAGAAAGTATCTTTCTCTCATAAATAAGTTCTCCCTACCTGTAATTGAAAAACTTACAGAGGCCGGGTTACTGTTTGACATTAGCGGAAGACCGAAATCCATCTTTTCCATCTGGAAGAAAATGCAGGCAAAAAATGTCCCTTTTGAAGAGATTTATGATGTTCTCGCTATAAGGATTGTATTTGAACTGGTAGCCGGAATTCCTGAAAAAACCCTATGCTGGAATATTTATTCTATTATAACTGATTCGTATCATCCTAAGCCTGACAGACTTCGCGACTGGGTAAGCCGGCCAAAGCCTAATGGTTACGAAGCATTACATGTGACTGTAATGGGGCCTGAAGGTAAATGGGTTGAGGTACAGATAAGAAGTAAACGTATGGACGAGATAGCTGAAAGAGGTTATGCAGCACACTGGAAATACAAAGGAGATGAATCCCATGAGAGTGAACTCGACAAATGGATAAAAAAAATCCGCCTGATGCTTGAGAACCCTCATGAGGATCCGATTGAGTTTCTCGATGAGTTCAAAATGAACCTGTTCTCTTCAGAAATAATGGTTTTTACTCCAAAAGGATTTCTTGTCAGTCTGCCAAAAGGGGCTTCAGCTCTCGATTTTGCTTATGAAATACATACTGAAGTAGGAAATAAGGCTATTGGTGCAAAAATAAATTATAAGCTCAATCCCATAAATTCAATTCTTATGAGTGGGGACCAGGTGGAAATAATAACTTCCGATATAGCAAAACCCGATAAGGAATGGCTCTCTTTTGTAAGAACTTCAAAAGCCAAAGAGGCAATTAAAAATGCATTTAAGACTGAGTCGAAAGACAGCATTCAGAAAGGGATGGAAATTCTTGACTCTAACCTCAAAGAGCTTGGTCTCACAGCAAATACCGAAATTCTTAAAAAGCTTCTTCTCTCATATGATGTACTGAATAAAGACGAACTTTATTCGGCAATCGGGCTTGGCACAATCAATCTTGATAAGCTAAAGAAGATAGTAAAGAATAGCCTATCCAAAAATGTCATTAAATACTGGGAGTTAAAACTAATAGGATCAAAGAAAGAGAAGAAAGATGCGGAAGTTACCCAGGAAAAGATTGATATTAGTGCCCCATTCCTTCTCAGGGAAAATGTTGATAATGCCGAACAATCGTATGAAATAGCAAAATGCTGTAACCCTATTCCCGGTGATGAGGTTACAGGCTACCATTCCACGGAAGGTGCTATTGTCATTCATAAACCCAAATGTCCGGTTGCCATCAGGATCATGTCGAACGAAGGCAATCGTATTATCGCTGTTAAATGGGCAATCCATAAACTGGTTTCTTTCCTGGCGAGAATAAGCATGACAGGTATTGACAGGATAGGACTCGTAAACGACGTCACAAATATTATATCCTCGGAACTAAAGGTCAATATGACCAACATTAACATTTCTGTTAAAAACGGCATTTTTGAAGGGACAATCGATTTGTATGTTCACCATACTAAAGACCTGAACAACCTGATAATGAAAATTTCAAATATAAATGGTATTGAAAATGTTAAAAGGGTTGAAGATTTCTCAAAATAATTTTTCAGCTAACTCCATCCTCCGATATCCGGGAAAAAATGCATACTTTTGTTATTATTTTAAATTAGACCAGATATGATTAGTGACGATACTAAATTAACAGTAAAGAAGATCTTCACTGAATATCTCGAGAAAAAAGGGCACAGGAAGACACCTGAGAGGTATGCTATCCTTGATGAGATATACTCTCGCACAGGCCATTTTGATATTGAGACACTTTACATATTCATGAAGAATAAAAACTACAGGGTGAGCAGGGCAACATTATATAATACAATTGATTTATTACTTGACTGCAACCTGGTTATTAAACATCAGTTTGGCAAGAATATTGCACAGTTTGAAAGAGCATACCAATGCGGACAGCACGACCATCTTATTGACATTGAAACCGGGAAAGTTGTTGAGTTCTGCGACCCTCGAATCTCCGAGATTATTAATACTGCAAGCGAATTACATAACTTCAGTCCGGTGTACCATTCATTATATATCTATGGAACATTAAAAGACGACAAAAAATAGGTCTATGACGATTTAATTTCTCATTCTCCATTTTTTATTAATTACTTTAATCAAGAAAATATTTGAGTGCAAATTCTAAAATATTTCTTACCTTACTGCGTAATTTTTAAATTGCTGATAATTATCTGATATGAACATTGACATACTGTTAGGTCTGCAGTGGGGTGATGAGGGAAAGGGAAAAATCGTTGACGCATTAAGTCCGCTCTACGATGTTATTGCTCGTTTTCAGGGAGGACCAAATGCCGGACATTCTCTCGAGTTTAATAATGTTAAACACGTACTGCACCTCATACCTTCAGGTATATTTCATCCTGAAAAATTAAATATAATAGGTAACGGAGTTGTAATTGATCCCGCTGTTTTTAAAAAAGAGATCGAAGAGTTGGGACCTCCTGTCAGTGAGCTTACAAAACGACTTATTATCTCCACCAGGGCCAATCTTATTCTTCCAAGTCACAGGATCCTTGATGCTGCTTATGAGCTGCATAAAGGCAATACCAAAATCGGATCGACTCTTAAAGGTATCGGTCCGGCCTATACTGATAAAGCAGGCCGCAATGGTCTAAGAGTTGGTGATATTCTCCGGAAAGATTTCATGGAGCTGTATAATGAACATCTTAACAGCCATCTGGTCATCCTGAAAAACTATGATTTCAAATTCGATCTGAATGAGTATGAAAAAGGCTGGTTTGAAGGAATTGAAATGTTAAAAAAATTCCAGATGGTAAATACCGAGTACCTTGTTAATGAGCTCGCAGGAAAAGGAAAAAGAGTACTTGCTGAAGGTGCACAGGGGACAATGCTTGATGTGGATTTTGGTTCATATCCTTTTGTTACCTCTTCAAATACGATTAGTGCCGGTGCATGTACCGGTTTAGGTATTTCACCAAAACTTATCGGAGAGATTTTCGGGATCTTCAAAGCTTATTGTACAAGGGTGGGTAGCGGTCCTTTCCCGACTGAGCTGAACGACGAGACGGGTACCAATTTAAGAAATACAGGCCGTGAGTTCGGATCTACTACAGGCCGGCCACGACGTTGCGGATGGCTCGATCTGCCTGCATTGAAGTTTTCAATAATGATAAATGGCATTACTAAACTTTTTATGACTAAACCCGACGTAATGTCCGGATTTAAAATCATAAGAATATGCACCTCATATAAGGTAGGCGGAAAAGAATGTCTGGAAATACCATTCAGTAACGATTCTGTTATTGAACCTGTATATATCGATATGCCAGGATGGGAAGAAGATATTTCCGGAATAAGGGAATTTAATGAATTGCCTGAGGCTCTGAAAAGATATATAGAATTTATTGAGAAACAAACTGGTTTACCAGTCGCACTGGTTTCAGTGGGACCAGACCGGAAAGAGATAATATTCAGAAATTAAAATTCACTTTTTAATATACATCCATGCATCAAGTTCAACTGTATCCTGGAACTGATTCAGACGGGCAACAGCTTTTCTGAAACTCTCATGAGCTTCAGCCGATACCAGTTCAAACCTGCTTCCTTCCATCTTAAGTATCCTGGAATCATAACCTTGCTTACGATAATCTTCCGCAAGCCCTTTTGCATATTCTGGTGTAATGAAGCTGCCAACAATGATATTATACTTGCTTCCCAATGCCAGCTGGTCATCATTAGCTATCCTTAAAGAATCGAGTCTTGCATTTTCAATAGCCAGTAACTCGTCCTGAACTTTTCTGATCGAATCGGCAACCCGTATACTGTCCTGTCTGGCTAACATTACAGACAGAGTCTTGTCTTTATTACCAAATAATCCTTTAGCCTTGAAAAATTTGCATGAGGGAAGAACAGTCAGAATTACTATAAAAACAATTGCTGCTAAATGTCTCATAATAAAAAATTTAAAAATTAATAAGAATCTGTTGAATATTATTTTAAAATGATAATAATCAAAGATACAAAATATTGAAAACCAAACCAAATGATATTAATATGTCTTCCGTATGTCAAAATATTGCGGATTTTGTATATTAGGCATATTAAAATTACTAACCATCATAAAAACTGAGTAAATGAAATCCTTAATACAATTCTTTGAAGAGAGCGTTGAAAAGTTTAGCAATAATGTTTACCTGTGGGAGAAACCCACTGATAAATATGAAGGTACAACCTATGGCGAAACAAAAAAGCAGGTTTACGAATTTGCTGCCGGACTTTTCAAACTGGGAATAAAAAAAGGAGACAGACTAAGTCTTATTTCGGAAGGTCGTAACAGCTGGGTTATAGGAGAGATGGGAATTCTGTACACCGGTGCAATGAATGTCCCTTTGTCTGTAAAACTGAATCCTGATGAAATTAAATTCAGGATTAACCATTCCGGATCAAGAATGATCCTGGCTTCTTCTATGCAGGCTGAGAAATTAAAAGAAGTAATCGGAGAATGCCCTGCAATAGAAAAAATAATTCATTTCGATACTCAGGAAGAGTATGCCAGTAATGAGATTCATTTTAATGAAGTGAGAAAGATCGGAAGGGAATGGCTTGAACTGCCCGATAATATGATAAAGTTCGAAGAATTATTCAAAAGCATCACTCCTGCCGATTTCGCAAATATTTGCTATACCTCGGGAACAACAGCCGATCCCAAGGGAATTATCCTGACACATGGGAACTATGTCACTAACGTATACCAGGCATATAGTCTGATTGATATCCCTTCATTCTATAAAACACTTATAATCCTTCCCTGGGACCACTCTTTCGGTCATACCTGCGGAATATTTGCATTTATGGGAAAAGGAGCAAGTATTGCCTCTGTTAAAACCGGAAAAACACCGATGGAGACTCTCAGGAATCTTCCTGCATGCCTGAAAGAGATCAAGCCAAATCTTTTAATGAGCGTCCCCGCCATCGCAAAGAATTTCAGAAAGAATATTGAGAAAGGAATCAAAGAGAAAGGGAAGGCGATTGAAATGCTTTTTAACCATGCACTTAAAATCTCCTATTCATATAATAAAGAGGGATGGAATAAAGGAATAGGTTTACAAAGACTGAAAAAGCCACTTCTGAATCTTTATGACAAAATACTATTCAGTAAAATTCGTGAAGGCTACGGCGGAGAGCTAGACTATTTCATTGGTGGCGGGGCCCTTCTTGATATTGAACTGCAGAGGTTCTTTTATGCTCTTGGAATTCCAATGTATCAGGGATACGGATTAAGTGAAGCCTCTCCTGTTATCTCTTCCAATTCTACATACAGGCATAAACTCGGATCATCCGGCGTGCTTGTCAATAACATGGACCTTAAAATATGCGATGACGATGGCAATGAACTGCCAATAGAACAAAAAGGTGAAATAGTCATCAGAGGAGGAAATGTGATGTATGGCTACTGGAAAAATGAATCTTCTACAAAAGAAAGTATAATAGATGGATGGTTATATACCGGAGATATGGGATATTTGTCCGAAGATGGATTTCTTTATGTAATGGGTCGTTTTAAAAGCCTGCTTATTGCCGATGATGGAGAAAAATTCAGCCCGGAAGGTATTGAAGAAGCTATTTGCGAGCAATCTAAATATATTGATCAATGCATGCTTTACAATAACCAGAAACCTTATACTGTTGCACTTGTTGTACCTAACCAGCATGCCTTAAAATTATATCTTGAAGAAAAGGATCTGACTGCTGACTCGGACGAAGGCAAACGCGGTGTTATAACATTAATCGAAAGTGAGGTTAATGAATATCGTACAAATGGTAAATTTGGCAATATGTTCCCTCAGAGATGGCTTCCTGTTGCAATTGGTATCCTGGAGGAAAGTTTTACCGAAGATAACAGCCTTATGAACTCAACAATGAAAATTGTAAGAGGAAAAATAATGGACAATTATAAGGATCTTATCGACTACCTGTATACCACTGATGCCAAAGCTGTTACAAACGAAAGAAATATTGAAGAGGTCGAAAAAATGAAGCTCGGTTAATTTGTACAGAAAAAGTTATCTAAACTATTAATCTGCTTTTAAACGGATGGAATGTCATGTAGTCGGAATGATGAACAATAAATGCCTCTGTTGTTCTCTTCACGAGATCACCTTCGTGTGCATGGGCTGCAATAATATGACACACTTCAGGCGGTAATCCACACTCTTCTGCCAACGACACTCCTGAAAATGGGTGCCTGACGTATTGTCCGTATTTACCCTGAACAGCCTTGCCATCATTACCAAGCTCATATTCAAGTAATTTGCCAACATCTGCCAGGATAGCACCTGAAATCAGTACATCCATATTCACAGGCAGATCGTTTCCGAAGAATTCGTTCATCTTCTCACCACTGGCCCTGGCAACATGAACAACACATCTTTTATGAGCCATAAAACTGACCTTAAGATCAGAGCCGCAAAGCAGTGTAAATGGGATCTTAGCAAGGTCGTCTGCTGTAAGTACACTTTTTTCAAGAGCCAGTTCCCATGTCTTGGCAGTTTTTTCTCTGAGCGATTTATCTTTGATCCACTCAAGTTCCGGCCATAGTTTTTGAACCTGTTCAGTCATATTAAGAAGTTTTGTTTACTTTAATCTGGCAATAATCGCGTCGGTCATCCGGGATGTTGAAGCAGCGCCATTTTGAATAACCTCAGGTCTGCCTGGCATCTTCATCATATCATAAGTTCTCACTTTACCTTCTTCGATCACATCAGCAATAGCCTTACGGATTTTAGAAGATAATTTCTTCTCATCGATATAATCAAGCATCATACAGGCTGATTCTATCATTGCAATAGGGTTCACAATTGAAACTTCGTAACCGGCATATTTCGGAGCTGATCCATGGGTTGGTTCAAATACTGCGATACCATCGGAAGAGAATTGAGCACTGCATGCAAATCCTAATCCTCCAATCAGGCCGGCAAAAGCATCAGAAGCAATATCACCGAACATGTTACCTGCAACAATCACCCCATACTCCTCAGGATTTTTAGTCAGCCACATCATCTGTGCATCAATATTGGTGTTAAGTAGTTTAATTTCAGGAAAAGAGTTTTTCTGGATCTCTTTAGCCAGTTTCCACATCAGACCCGAAGTTTCTCTGATTACATTTGGTTTCTCACAGACAGTAACTGACTTATAACCAAAATTTCTGGCATGTTCAAATGCTGCCATCAGGATCCTCATAGTTGCTTTTCTGGTAAATATCCTGGTTGAAATTGAAAGTTCTTCAATCGGTACCTTCCCAAAGTTTTCTTTAAATTTAGGATGAGTCATCAGTGCCTGATGAACCTGTACCGGAGGGTTGGTCCATTCAACACCTGAATATAAGCATTCTGTATTCTGGCGGAATATTACCACATCAACAAGGGGTTCATCAATTGTATTCCCTTTCCCTCTTCTAACGAAGTTTAGCGGATTGCCTTTGTAAGACTTGCAGGGACGCACACATATATCAAGATTAAAGTGCTGCCTTAAACCAACGATAGGACTTGAGTAGGTAAATCCTTTCCCCTGTAAAGCCGGACTAAGTTCGGCTTTTGCCTCATCATTAGGTTTTGATGTAATAGCTCCAAAAAGGGCAATCTTATGTTTATCAATCAGATTGATAGTTCTTTGCGGTAAAGGATTGGCCTCATTGCACCAGAAATCCCAGCCAATATCACCATATACATAATTTGCTTCATATCCTGCAGCATCGAGAACCCTTATTGCCTGTTGAAGTACAACTGCACCTATCCCATCGCCTGGTAATGTAACTATAGTACGTTTTGCCATATCAATGTAAGTGTTTAGTCTTTAACAGAAGTTAATCGTAAAAATAGTCAAAATTTGATAGGTCATAAAATTTAATTTTAAGTTAACACTTGAACCTGAAAGATGGAAAAAATTACTAAATTTGCGCCCAATTAGGGATCATTTCGCCAAAGCATGAGCGTTTTAAGTCAATTAAATCCAGCGCCAATCTGGATCTACTTTGAAGAGATTTGTAATATACCCCGTCTGTCAAAGGATGAGGGGAAGATCAGACGATATCTTATTGATTTTGCGGAAAAAAACAATCTGGAATCAAAAGAGGATGAAATTGGAAATATTCTGATTATCAAACCGGCAACTCCGGGAATGGAGAACAGGAAAACGGTTGTTCTTCAGAGCCACATGGATATGGTAGGAGAAAAGAATGCTGATTATTCGCATAACTGGGAGACAGATCCAATAATACCTGTAGTAAAAGATGGTTGGGTTATTGCCAAGGGAACTACACTGGGTGCCGATGATGGTATCGGAATTGCATCCCAAATGGCAATTCTGACTGATAAGAATCTGAAGGCAGGGAAAATCGAATGCCTTTTCACTGTAGATGAAGAATCCGGGATGACAGGAGCTATAAACCTTAAACCTGATTTCTTCACTGGCAGAACACTACTAAACCTCGATTCAGAAGATGAAGGGATACTTTTCATTGGGTGTGCAGGAGGAATGGACACTATCGGAACAATGAATTATAAAGCTATTCCTGTAAAAACTGGCTCTTGTGCTTTTGAAATTTCTGTTACCGGACTTCATGGAGGTCATTCAGGTGATGAGATTCACAAAGGTTATGGAAATTCTGTAAAGATCATGAACAGGCTGATCCGGAATATTTCAAATCAGTTTGAAATTTCGTTAGCCGATTTTGATGCAGGTAACCTCAGAAATGCAATACCCAGGGAAGCTTTTTCAACAATTGTACTTGATAAAACAGTCACTGAATCAATAAAATACTGGATTGATAGTTTCTATGCTACGCTGATTGATGAATTCGGAGATCTTGAGAAAGACTTAAAAATATCCGTCAGGGAAGTTGATCCACCCTACTTCGTAATGGATAAAGAGAGTCAGAATAAACTACTTAATGCTTTGAATTGCTGTCCTCATGGTGTTATAGCATGGTCGAAAGAGATGGATGATCTGGTTGAAACATCTACAAACCTCGCCTCTGCAAAGTTCAGCGACAAGAATACAATTAAAATAGTTACCACACAAAGAAGTTCCGTTGAATCATCAAAGCATGATACCGCTGCCATGGTTGAATCGTGTCTGAGACTTGCCGGAGCAGAAGTAGTTCATTCTGACGGATATCCGGGATGGAAGCCTAATCTCACATCTGAGATATTAAAGATTACCCACAAATCATACCTTGAATTATTCGGAAAGGAACCACTGGTAAGGGCTATCCATGCCGGACTTGAGTGTGGTCTGGTCTATAAGAAGATTAAAGGAATTGACATGATATCTTTAGGACCCACAATCAGAGGCGCACATACTCCGGAAGAGATGATTGAAATCAAATCAGCGCAAATGTTCTGGGACCTGCTCACTGATATTGTCAGAAACATGCCGGTAAAACAGTAGGAGGTTAATCATAATTGAGGAATTCATCTTTACCTGCACCACACACAGGGCAGATATAATCAACAGAGAGGTCGCTGAAGGTGATACCAGGTTCAATTCCCCCGGACGGATCTCCCCGTTCCGGATCGTAGATATATCCACAAATGACACATTTATATCTTTCCATATTTTAAATTATATGGATTTTATTTTTCTTACAACATCAATAACGGTTCCATCAACCCACTTTATCGCAGCAACGATATCTTCTTCAAATTGGGGCTTTTGAGGTTTTCCACAAATCTTTTCAGCTTCATCCTTTAGCTCCTTAAGGCTTTTTAAAGGAAGTCCGCTTTCTTTCACTCTTTCAATAAGATCCTTCCGGAGAGGATTAATAGCTATGCCTCTTTCCGTTACGATTACATCAATAAGCTCCCCTGGTCCGCAAAGTGTTGTCACTTCATCGACAATCACCGGGATTCTGTCGCGGAACAGAGGTATGGGAAGAATAACATTCCGTGCATGCAGGCAGTTCTGCCACCCGCCGATACCATGAAGTAGATAACCATCTGAATGCGTAGCAACGTTCCCGTTGAAATTCAGGTCTACTTCGGTAGCTCCCAGTATCATAATATCCATCATGCTGGTCAGGTTTCCCTTAGAATGATAGTTATAGGCATTGAAGACCGGATAAGGTATATGGTTAGGATTATTCTCAACTGATCTGACAGCCTCCAGATCAAATGCCTGTGCATCAAGTATAAATCCCATCTGGCCCTCCTCCAGCATCTTTACCATGTATTTTGTACTCCCTCCAAATCCGAACTTCGATTTCCATCCTTTATTCTTAAGAATCTGGTGCACAAACACAGCAATAGCAAGAGATGTGCCTCCTGCTCCTGCCTGCATCGTTACTCCATCTTTTAGAATACCCGACTTTTCAAGAAATGAGGCTGTTAATTCTGCGATTAACAGCCTGTCGGGACTGCTGGTTATTTGTGTGGTGCCGGAAACTATCTTTTCCGGTATCCCTATCTTATCCACAACTACAACATAATCGACATAGTTTCCTTCAATTTCCATCGGGAAACATGGGATATCTATAAGATTATCTGTAACAACGATTACCTTTCCTGCATATATAGAATCGGCTTTTGCGTAGCCGATTACCCCACATGATGAAGTTCCACCTGTTCCTTTTGCATTTCCATAGGAATCAGCTGTTGGTGCGGCAAGAATAGCGATATCAATTTTAACCTCACCATCCTGTATTGCCTGAACACGTCCGCCATGTGATCTAAGGACTGCTGTTCCTTTCATCTTTCCTTCAGATACATAACGACCCAAAGGCCCGTTCATACTACCTTCGATCCTGTTTATTGTACCATTATCAAGGTATTTAATCACCAGATCATGGCATGGAAAAGAAGCAGATGGAAACCATACCAGATCCTTCACTCTCATTTCTGAAGCCAGTTCGAATACCTTATTGCTGATCAGGTCGCCATCCCTGAGATGATGATGTGTAGAAATTGTCATTCCGTTTCGGAGACCACATTTACGAAGTGCCTCTCCGAGCGATGAAACTACCTTATTTCCATCATCCGGATAGTCAGAACATGTTGGTATCGGAGGCGAATATTTTCCACCTGCCGGCCTGTGTTTTCCAACACCTTTAAAGGGGATCACAGGCTGACCATTGATCTCCAGCGGGACTAACCTGCCAGCTGCATTTATTACAGTTTTGATAGCCATATTGTTCCTGTTAATCCTTAATTCTCTTCCGTTGAAAAATTATCGATCCAGTTACCGGATAAAAGACCAAGACGCATAGCAATATCAATCGTCCTTTGAGCACGTGCAACAACAGGGGGATCGATCATTTTTGATCCCAAAGCCACAACCCCGAGTCCTTTGCGTGTCGCAGCTTCAAATGCAAGTACAATCTTTTTCGATTTTTCAATTTCAGTTTCATCAGGAGAAAATCCCTGTCGTATTACCGGAATCTGCCTCGGATGGATACAACCCATACCTTCAAAGCCCAGAGCTTTTGATGTCAGAACATTTCGCTTAAGTTCCTCCATATCAGCAATATCTGAAAACACAGAATCGATTGGCTGAATACCGGCTGCTTTAGCTGCAACAACAAGCCTTGACCTTGCATATAACGATTCCTTACCTTCTGCAGTTCGGGGAACACCCAGATCGGCAGTATAATCTTCGAGCCCTATTGCAATAGCAACAACATTCCCGGACGACCGCGCAATTTCATAAGAATTTTCGATACCCAATGCACTTTCAATAATTGGCATCAGGAACACAACTTTGTTGAGGTTCGTTTTGATTGTGGCAATCTCCTTTTCAACCCGTTTTATGTAATCAGCACTTTCACATTTTGGAATCAGAATAAGATTCACATTATGAGGAATTACAAAATGAAGATCTTCCAAGCCTCCTGCTCCCTGGTTTATTCTGACCATCCTTTCAGCACCGTAGAAGTTTATCTGACGTAATGCATTTCGAACAAGTATCCTCGCTTCATCCTTCTTTTCAGGTGCTACAGAGTCCTCAAGATCAAGAATAATTCCGTCAGCAGAATGAAGACCGGCATTGATCATCAGGCCTGGAGTATTGCCGGGTAAATATAGCCGCGAAAAACGGAACCGGTCACGGGTAGTGGAATAATCATTCTCCTTAATGAACTCAGGCAGGTAATTAAGATCAGTACTAATCAACTGTTTAACTGCAGATTCCAGGCGGGCAGCAATAACAAAGGAGAGAGCTCCGGAGTCATTTATTTTCACAAATGCGTTTTTAACTCCAAAGAATTGCAGTATTTCAGAAGTAAGGCTTCTTATTGATTCACCATATAGTGCCTTCACTTTCGAAACCAGATCAAGAATTATTCCTCCTTCAGCTTTTAGTTCCAAAGTGATTTCGCAATCGGATCCGATCTTTGGACCGTAATTACCGGTAATAGCTATGGATTTTTTCATTTTACCATTTGGTTGTTTACGCTATACAAACCTATAGATTATTTCATTTTTTTTTGTTTTCACAAAGCTCAATAAGAACACCAGCAGTTGACCTAGGATGTAGAAAAGCAATATCAAGCCCTTCTGCGCCTTTTCTCGGAGTACTATCAATAAGCTTCACTCCCATATTTACTGCATGTACTAATTTCTCTTCAATCTTTTCCACCGCAAAAGCAATGTGATGGATTCCTTCACCCTTTTTCTCAATGAATTTTCTAATTGGACCATCAGGATCGGTTGATTCGAGCAACTCGATCTTTGTTTGTCCTACCAAAAAAAAGGCAGTCCGTACTTTTTGTTCAGCCACCTCCTCAATCTTATAGCATTTCAGACCAAAAACTTTTTCATAGAAACTGATTGCAGTCTCAATGTTACTAACAGCTATCCCAATATGTTCAATATGTGATGGTTTCATCTTAATAAGTAAAATTAATAAAACAAAATTAGCTTATTGTCAGAATCATCAACAAACAAAGATCATATTTTCAGAATTTTTTTGTCCTGAAGGAGAAATACTGGTAAAATTTCTGTTTAGAATGGGAATTCGACGGGAGTTTTTATTTCAGACTCCACATTTTCAGGCTTTTTCGCTGCAACGTGAACAGCATTCCCATTAACGAAAATTGCTTTATACGGGGTTGTGGGACAGGCAAATTCGCAATGACCGCAGCCTATACAGATTTCATCAGTAGTCACGGGAATTAACAGATTTCCTTCATAAGGAATCATGTGGACAGCTTTTGTCGGACAACTTTCTGAGCACGCCCCACAGGCTGTTTTTTCCGTTTTTACGATGCAATTTTCCTTTATAAAAATTGATTTCCCAATCTGGGTAAGCTTTTTGGCCTCAAGTACCAGAGGGTGTAAAGCATTGGTTGGACAAATCTCGGTGCAGATTGTGCAGTTATATGTACAAAAACTTTTGTGATAATCCATTACCGGTTGCATAATACCTGCAATTCCATATTGAGTTAGAGCCGGCTGCAAAACACCATTTGGGCAAGCGCTGATACACAATGCACAAGCTGTACAGTCCTTATTGAAATCTTCAATCCCTAAGCCTCCAGGAGGGCATACCGGGTATGTTTTGTTTTCTTTGACTGTTGAGTCTTTTTTAGGTATTGGAGCAGTTTTTCCCTGTCCGTTTGAAACACGCGATAACCCTAACAGAAGCAGGATGGATCCGGCAATGATTTTACGCTTACTCTCATCAGTCTCATGAACCTTCCTTTTAAATTTCACAATGCCATATGAAATGGCTTTATCCTGACAGGTATTTATACAATTAAAACACTCAACACACCTGGTAATATCAATATCGTGCCTGAGAAAGTCAATACAGGAAGATTTACATCCTAAAGAGCATCTCCCGCACCTGGTACAAGCAGTTTCATCAAATTTTATTCTGAGAAGTGAAACTTTGGAAAGAAGGCCAAATAAAGTCCCGACCGGACAGATCATATTGCAATACAGTCGACCTTTTGTAAATGAAAGGACTCCGACAAGAATAAAAAAAGCTGCAGGAATGGAATAGACAATTATAGGAAATCCTTTAACAGGAACATTACTAAGAGTATAGATATCAAATTTACCAAGTATCCCGGCCATGAAGTTATTTATCACAAGAATAGTTGGCTTGGCAAAATAGGTCATGAACCTGCCAAAAATACTAAAAGGGTCAATCAGGGTAATCATATAAATACCCCAGATGAAAGTAATTATAAGGGTAAAAGCCAAAAGAGAGTACCTTAATAAAGTGAAGGGCATTTTAAATCCATACCTCCGGAATTTTTTCTTGAAACGTCCGCCTATCCTTCTGAAAAGATCCTGCCCGATACCAAGAGGACACAAGAAAGAACAGTATGTACGGCCAGTCAGAAAAGTGAGCACCAAAGCAACAAGAAAGCCTGCGGCAGCCAATGTTTCAATATCATAGAACTTTATAACAGATGGTATAAACTGTAAAAACAATATTATGTTGATATAATCAGACGGAATAATGTATCTGAAGTCAACAAAGACCAGAAAAAAACAGATAAAAACAAGTGTTGAAAATACGATTCGGATTCTTCTTAGTAAATGTGACCTCATCAGGCATTACATTTTAATTCTTTTAATATTCAGAGAATCCAGATTCATATTCCCCAGTCCCATCTTATGTGCAATTGGAATATATTCGATCTTTTCGATAGCAACACCCAGCATTTTGGCTCCTGCCGCATCTCCTGCGACCCAGTCGGTGGTAAGTATCTGCGACTTCATTGAAACAACATCTTCTTTAGAAACTCCCTGCGGACCGTGTTTAACCATAACATTGTAACAATCGATAACATTCAGAGCAGGTTTCTTTTCATACAATGCATAATCGGCAATGCACTGGTTCAGATTATTCGAATGCCAGTAACGTCTGTCCCACACCAGACCCATCGCGTTTTTCATACAACAGGTCATTCTTGCTGATTCATGATTTTTAAGAACAGGAACATTGATAAAAACATCCGTTTCAAGCAAAAGCTGATGGACCTTAGCACTTTGAAGCTTAATACCTCCGGGAATTTCAACCTGCTGGTAATAGCTTTCCGAGTTACCTGAAACTACTTTTGCACCTGCTGATTTTGCAGCCTTCTCAATTCCGGAGTTTCTATAACAATTTACCCAGTTATCAAGTGTGTGGTCAAATACATAAACCTCTTTGGCACCTGCTTTAAAACAATGTTCAATAATCCTTTTTACAAGTAGAGGATTTGTATTTGCTGCAAGATCAGGAATTACATCCCATCCGATATTAGGTTTAATCAGCACTTTCTGCCCTTTCTGAACAAAAGTACCCATACCTCCCAGCTCCTGTATTCCAAGGTCAAACATTGCATAAGGATTACCACCCATTATAGCAACCATATCGTATTTGGCTGCTGAAGGCGTTGATATCCAGAGTTTTTCATATCCACCCAGACTAATGGCTGCTCCCACCGCCACACCTGTACCAACTGATGATTTAAGAAAATCCCTTCTTTTCATTATCTTTATAAGCTCGTTAATTCAAATAATTAATGGATAAGTGCTGAAAAATACAATTTTTTTTTTATTATTCCGTAAAGATTGTAAATAGTATATTAGCACGAAAATTTTGGTAATTCAGGCTTTTATAAAATTATCTGAACATTATTATTTTAATACTGTTTTTATTTTACATAATCTCATCATTTTTAGAGTATGAAAATTATCTGTTACGATTGTTTTTCAGGCATAAGTGGAGATATGAATCTGGGTGCCATGATCGATCTTGGCGTCGACAAGTCATTTCTGATTAATGAACTCAATAAACTCAACCTCAAAGGGTGGGAACTTATTGTACAGAGAGACCAGAGACACGGTATTACCGGAACAAAAATTACGGTTAACCAGACAAGGCATGAGCATGCACACCGGCACCTTTCAGATATCGAAAAGATAATAAGTGATTCAACCCTTGACAATAAGACCAAGGAATTAAGCAGAAAAATATTCATGAAAATAGCAATGGCCGAAGCATCTGTACATGAAATATCTATTGACGAGGTACATTTTCATGAAGTCGGAGCAGTTGATTCCATAATCGATATTGTAGGGGCAGCAATATGCTTTAATGCTTTAAACGTTGATGGAGTACACGTATCTCCTGTAGAACTGGGAAGTGGTTTTGTGAAATGCGATCATGGAAAGCTTCCTGTTCCGGCACCTGCAACTGCAGAGATCATTAAAGGCATTCCTGTTAAAAAAGGAGGTGTCGACTTTGAAGCCACCACACCAACAGGAGCTGCAATATTAGCCGCTCTTGGTACCGACTTTAGCTCTGATTTACTCATTAAAATTGAAAAAACAGGTTATGGGGTCGGACAAAAAGAACATCACGATGTTCCCAACCTTCTGAGAGTATTCCTTGGGGAGACAATATCAGATTCAGGATCCGGACATGATGCACTTCACCTTGAATGTAACATTGATGATATGAATCCGGAGTTTTTTGAATATATCTCCGACAGGCTCTTTAATGCTGGCGCCTCTGATGTTTTCCTTTCAAACATAATAATGAAAAAAGGCAGACCCGGTATTGTGCTTAATGTTATATGCGAAACAGAATTGGCTGACGGTGTAAAAAACATCATTTTTACTGAATCAACTTCACTGGGTATCAGGACATTCCCGTTCAGAAAGGATACTCTGGTCAGAAAATTTGAAACTCTTCAGACCATTTATGGTGATGTGATTGTTAAACGATCATTTTATAAAGGGAAAGAGGTCTCAGGTAAACCGGAATATGACGAATGCAGAAGGATAGCGGCAGAAAGAGGAATTCCAGTTAAAGAGATCTACAATAACATAATGGCCATGTTGGTTAAAGGCTGAAGGCGACAGGCGACTGGCGACTGGGACAGATTTGGGTTTAAGAAGGGCAAAAACAAAAAAGGCTGAAAAAAATAAGATTCAGTTGCTTATCTTTAGGCCTTGAAGGTTACAGGACAGGAAGTTCAAACCCTGAAAAGACAGAATTATGAACATAAAAGAAGTTGAAAAGCTGCTGAAAGAGGTCAAGAATGGACAAACGAGCATAGAAGAGGCTCTGGAATTACTTAAGAACTTCCCATATACCGACCTTGGTTTTGCAAGAATCGATCATCACCGCGAAATGCGTACGGGTTACCCTGAAATTATTTACTGTGCAGGAAAATCAGTTGAGCAGGTTAAAGAAATTTTCAGGGTTATGTCAGAGAGAGAGAATAATGTTATTGGCACGAGAGCAAACCAGGAAATGTACGAAGCTGTCAGCAACATTTCACATGATGCTATATATTACAATGAAGCAAGGATAATTTCCGTACAAAAGAAAAAACCAAAAGCCCCCAAAAGCCGGATAGCAGTAATAACAGCAGGCACATCTGATATTCCCGTTGCAGAAGAGGCAGCTATCACAGCAGAACTCCTTGGAAATAATATCTTAAGGATTTATGATGCAGGTGTAGCAGGCATACACAGACTTGTCGATAAACTGCCTGAAATAAGAAACTGCAGAGTTGTTATAGTAATTGCAGGAATGGAAGGCGCCTTGGCCAGTGTTGTAGGAGGTCTTGTGGACAAACCGGTAATTGCCGTACCTACAAGCGTTGGATATGGTGCCAATTTCGGAGGTATTTCTGCTCTTCTGGCCATGCTAACCAGTTGTTCGACTGGTGTTACTGTAGTGAATATTGATAATGGATTCGGGGCCGGTTTCTCTGCAAGTATGATTAACAGAATGGAGTGATTACTTTTCAATGGCAGAGAAAATATTGATTTCCACATCCTACTTGCCCCCGGTGGAATACTTCTCCTTAATTTCACTGGCTGATGATGTATTCGTTGAAAGAGAGGAAAACTACCTGAAACAGACTTACCGGAACAGATGCTATATTCTTTCAGCACATGGGCCACAACTTCTGTCCGTCCCGGTTTATCTGGGCAGCTTGCACAAAATACCGGTAAAAGATATCAGGATTGATTACTCCAAACGTTGGCAGCAGGTTCATTTAAGGGCAATGATTGCATCGTATAACTCATCACCCTATTTCGAATTCTATTTTGAAAATATTGAAAAGATAATTTCAAAAAATCATGATTTTCTTCTTGACCTGAATACGGAGCTTACAGAGTCAGTTCTTGAAATATTTAAAATAAAAAAGACATTATATTATACCACGAATTTTGAACCTATTGGAGATATAGAATATGATTTCAGATATAAAATTACACCTAAGGAAGAATCTAATTTTGCTACAAGAGAATACTTCCAGGTCTTTAGTAAGGGTCAGGGTTTTGTTCCGGGACTGAGTATTATTGACCTGATTTTTAATACAGGGCCCGGTGCAGTTGAATATCTTTAGTAAAGGCAGGGCACAGGGCGCAGAACTCTGGACAAAAAATCTATTATGCTTTTCCTCTACTCTGCAGGTTACCCTTCTTTACGAAGTAGAGAAGGGCCGGGGGTGAGTTCATGATGAACAGGCCACAGGTGGAAGGCAACAGGCTACAGACGAAAGATAGACATTGGTTATAAAAAAGGAGGCTCTCTCAGGTGAGACAGCCTCCTTCAAAGGAAGTCATCAAAGTATTAAAAACCAAACTTATAACCTAAAGTAACCGTAAACATGTTCTGTATTGCACTTAAATTGACTCCTGTTTTCAGCGTTGCAACACCCTAAAATATTTATTACTAAAAAAAGTTAGTCATACTTGTTTTTAATCCATCATTTTTTTCTGCTGAAATCGTTTCTTTTCATCTCTCT
>Ga0315273_10000358_pt1 | contig 46364 bp, 38 predicted proteins | sample YL17G02_0_MG_FD_205753 | JGI IMG/M metagenome (GOLD analysis project Ga0315273, IMG submission 205753) | Sediment microbial communities from Yellowstone Lake, YNP, Wyoming, USA - YL17G02_0 | ecosystem: Environmental > Aquatic > Freshwater > Lake > Sediment | place: USA: Wyoming | collected...
CAGGCGCTCTACCAGCTGAGCTAACCGCCCGCGCCGAGTGTAGCCCGAGCGCCTATACTTCGGCCCATGCTCAGCACGATCGTCGCTGGTTTCGGGCTCGCCGCGCTCCTTGCGGCGGCCGGGCCGTTCGGTCAGGTGCGCGGCACGATCTCGTACGGCCGTCACGCCCCCGCGGTGGGCGCGATCGTGATCGTTCGCCCCGAAGGCGCCGCGTCCCCCGTGCGTCTCGCGACGACGGGGACCAGCGGGACGTTCGCTTTCGACGGCCTGGCGGATGGAGCGTACCGGGTCGAAGTGCGCCGTGACGGCTCCGTGCCGATCGTCAAGTCCGGGATCAAGGTGCGCGCGCCGTTTCGCGCGGTGGTCGAGGTTCTCCTCGTGCCCGGCGAAGCGCCGCGCGGCGAAGCCGCTTCGATTGACGGGAGCGCGTCGCTCGCCGGGATCGTCCGCGTCGCGGTGGGCGCGCCCCTCGCGGAGGCTCGCGTGCGACTGACGCGCGAAGACGGCGCGGACGATTCGAGAACGGTGTTCACGGACGCGGCGGGTGCTTTCTCCATCCCGCAACTCAAGGCGGGTCGCTGGCGCGTGGAGGTGCAGGGCGCCGGGTTGCTGCCCGTTCGAGCGGATCTGGATCTCTCGGGGGATGTCGCGTTCGACGTGCAGCTTGCGGCGCAACCCGCGAACTATCGGCCGCTTCCGCAAGACTTGATCGTGCCCGAGGACGTCATTCCGCCCGCGGGCGCGTAGCGGGGAGCTACTTCAGCGCCCCGCCGCCGCCGCGGACCGCGAAGTAGCCGCGGCGCGCGCGCACCGACCAATCGGGGTTCTTGGATCTGACCTCGAGCTTGATGAAGCGGCCGTCCCACTTCGCGTTGGTCGTGGAATAGGAGAGGTAGTACTGCCGCCGCAGTTCGTCGGCGATCTTGCGGTAGACGTCGGCGAGTTGGTTGGCCTTCGCGACGAAGAACGAACGGCCCCCGGTCATTTCCGAGAGCTCCTTGAGGACGCTCTTGCGCACCTCGCCAAGGCCGATCCCGTAGATCAACACACTTTGCGCCTTCGCTTCTTCGAGGATGCGGTTGTAGGCGAGCTGGCTGGAGGTGTCGTCGCCGTCGGACAGGAGGACGATCGCCTTCCGTCCCTCGATCCCGCGCAGCTTCCTAAAGGCGGCGTGCAGGGCGTCGTAGAGCGCCGTCGAGCCCAACGCCTCGGTGCTCGAGACCGCTTCCTTGAGAAGCGTTTGATCCGAGGTCAGCTCTTGGATCAGAAACACCCGGTCGTCGAAGTCGATCACGAGCGCCTTGTCCTGCGGGCGGAGGGTCTCGACGAACCCCGTCGCGGCTTGATGCACTTCCGGCATCGCGTCCCGCATCGAGCCAGAGCTGTCGAGCACGATCGCCATCGTGATCGGCCGGTCCTCGAGTTGGAAATCGCGGACGGTTTGCGGAATGCCGTCCTCGAGGACGGTGAAGTTCTCCTTCGCGAGGTCTGCGACGGGCCCGTCGTTCTTGTCCGTCACGGTCACCCAGAGAATGACGCGGTTCACCTCTTCGTAAGCCTCGATCGTGATCTTGCGCGTGACGACCACGTCGCTCACCGAGAACCCCTCGCGGTGGTAGAGGACGGCGCGGATCACCCACGCCTTGCTCTCCTCGCCGAACTCGTGCACGCACTCGTACGGCGGCTCGCGGTCGACGAAAATCACCTTGTCCCGGACGAGGAACTCGACGCGGTCGACGTCGGCCGGAACCTCGGCCTTGACCTCTGCCTGGATCTTCGTCCGCCCGAGGACGAACTCGTCCGCCGTGGGAGTGATGATGTGGATCGAAAAGCCTCGCCGTTTTTCTGCATCCTGTGCGGTCGCTGGAGCCGTCAAGGCCAGCACGAGGAAGGCCAGAACCAGGTGTCTCATGGCTTGGCCTCCGGAGACAGCTCCGCGAGCACGCGCCGCACCTGCTCGGCGGACGCTCCGGTCGGGAAGGCCGTCAAGAAAGCCTGGTAGGTTGCCGCGGCGCCCGCCGCGTCGCCCAGCCTCAGCAGCGCGTTTCCGAGGTACATCTTCGCCAGCGGTTGGTCGGGGTCGATCGCGAGCGCTCGCGTGAACGCCGCCTTCGCCTTCTCGTTGTCTCCCAAGCGGGCGAGGGAGGCGCCGTCGTTCACCGCGAGATCGGCGCGCGGTTGTGCCGCGGCGAGCTCCGCGTAGAGCGTGTGCGCGTCGCGGAATCGCCCGGCGCGGAAATAGTAGAAGGCGAGTCGCTCGCGATCCGGCCCCTGGGGGTCGGTCGAGGCCAGGAGGTCGGCCGCGAGGTCGAAGCGTCCTCGCGATGCCTCGAGAGCCGAAAACGCCGCGCGGTCCGCGGCGCCGGCGGTGCCCGAGGCGATCGCTGCGGTCAGCGTCGCCGCGCGGTTCCGCTCGGCTTCGATCTCGGCCCGCTGCTTCGTCAGGGCTTCCCGGTTCCGGCGGTCGAGCCTCGTGTCGGCCAGGGCCGTGTCAATCTGTCCTAGTGCTGCGGGGTAGTCGCCTCGGCGCCTGCCGATTTCGGCGAGTCCCGCGCGCGCTTTCGGATCGCCGGCGTCAATGGCGATTGCTGCCTGAAACGACGCCTCGGCGCCCGCGAGGACGCCCATTCCTAGAAGCACTTGGCCCATCGTCACGCGGTGCGACGGATCGTTCGGTTCGAGCTCGATCGCCTTTCGGATCGTGGCGACGGCCTCGTTCGAGAACCCGAGCCGCCCGTAGGCCGCGGCGAGCCGGTCGAGCCCGGGGCCGAAATCGGGGCGCACGGACACCGCCTCGACGAGCAACTTCACCGCTTCGTCGAGCTTGCCGGTTCGCAGGTAGAGGTCTCCCAGGTGGGTGTAGGCAGGGGCGAACCCCTTGTCGCTCGCCAGGGCGCGATCGAACAGGGCGATCGCCTGGTCGTCCAGGGCCTGTGCTTCGGCGACGCGGGCGAGTCCGTCGAGCGCCGCGGCGTATTCCGGGCGGAGCTTTCCGGCCCGGACGTAGTAGGGAAGAGCCTCGTCGGTGTCCCCCTGCGCGAGCCAGGCGTCGCCCATCGAGACGTTGGCCTGCAGATGGTCCGGTTCGAGATCGAGCGCGATCGTGTAGGCCTCGACTGCCTCGGCGTAGCGACGGTCTCCCGCCAGCGCAAGACCGAGGTAGTGGTGCGCGGGAAACGAGTTGAGGCTCATCGCCGCAGCTTTCTGCAGCGGCGGGATCGCGGCCTTGTAGTCGGCGCGGTTGTAGGCGGAGACCCCTTCGTTCACGAGCTTGAACGCGTCCTTGCGCACCTCGCCGGCTTTGCCGGCATGGACGGCAGTCGCCGCGAACGCCGCGATCAGAAGGGTGAAGCCGAACGTCCTGCGCCGCATCGCAAGAGGATAGGGGACAGTTCCCTTTTTCGCCCAACGCGGTATCCGGGGAGCGTTGGGCGAAAAAGGGAACTGTCCCCGCTCTTACGTGGTGCGATCGCTGACGATCGTCCCGTCCTTGATCTCGACGATCCGCCCTGCCCTCCGCGCCAAAGCTGCATCGTGGGTGATGACGATCATGGTGCGCCCCTGCTTCCACAGTTCCTCGAACAACGACATCACATCGCCGCCGGAGGATGTGTCGAGGTTTCCCGTCGGCTCGTCGGCGAGCACGATGTCGGGGTTCATCGCGAGGGCGCGCGCCAAGGCCACGCGCTGCATCTGCCCGCCGGACAGCTCCGTCGGCCGGTGCTCCATGCGGTCAGCCAAGCCCACCTTCGCAAGCAGCTCGTGGGCGCGCTCTTTCCGCTCCTTCCGCGGGATGCCTCCGAACAGCAGCGGCATCTCGACGTTTTCAAAGGCTGTGATCTGCGGGAGCAGGTTGAAATTCTGGAACACGAACCCGACGCGTTCGTTGCGGATCTTGGCCAGCTCGTTCTTGTCGAGACCGGCGACCTCTTTGTCGCGAAGGAGGTAGGTCCCTCCGGTCGGCGTGTCGAGGCAGCCGATGAGGTTCATGAGCGTGGATTTTCCCGATCCGGACGGACCGACGATCGCGACGAACTCCCCGGAGCGGATGCGAAGATCGATGCCCTTCAACGCCTCGACGCGGATCTTTCCCGTGTCGTAAACCTTCGTGATCCGGGACATCGTGATGACGTCCGTGATCTGTTCCCGCGGCCGTTCCAGGGTCACGCTCATGCGAACCTCATTCGTAACGAAGCGTCTGCGCGGGGTCGATCGAGGCGGCGCGGCGCGCCGGGAAGTAGGCCGCGAGCAACCCGATCGCGCCCAGGATGGCGGCGGAAATCGCTCCGACCGCGGGGGAGAGGGTCGGTTTGCCCAGGAACTGCAGCGCCTCGTTGCCGTCTGTCGGGACGAAGCCGAGCGCGATGATGATCGCCATCGAGAAGAGCAGGCCCAGAAGGCCTCCGAAGACCGTGTACGCGAGCCCTTCGAGAACCAACGGGCCGGTGATCCACGCGGGGCGCGCGCCCAGCGCCATCTTCACGCCGATCTCGCGGGTTCGCTCCTTCACGGTGGCGTACATGATGTTGGCGACGCCCACGCCGCCGATCATCAGCGTCAAGCCGCCGATGATCCCCAAGAAGCCCTGAATGCCGAGGAGGATGTTCCGCATGATCCTCTGTCCCTCGACCGTGTCCCAGCTGCGCACGGCGCGGTCGTCGTCGGGATCGAATCCGTACTTCGCCGCGATTACCTTGCGCACCTCGTCGAGAGCGGTCTTCATCATCTTCGGGTCGGCGGCGCGGATGACGATGTTCCCTAGGTATTCTTGTCCGATCTGCGCCTGGAACGTCGTGATCGGTATCACGGCGTGGTTCTTGTCCGGCCCGCCGTAGGCTCCCATCTGCAGGCGCTTCTCGAGAACGCCGACGACGGTGTACGGCATGGAGTTGATCAACATCTGCTTGCCGACGGGATCAACGTCACCGAAGACGTCGTGGGCGAGCTCGTCACCGAGGAAGATGACGCGGCGGCGCAATGCGACGTCCTGGTCGTTCAGGAACCGTCCGCCGGGTAAGGGGACATGATTGCGAAGATCGCCGTAGGCGACCTCGGTGCCGATGAGCCGCGCGTTCACGGTCCTTTTCCCGTAGGTGAAGTTGGTTCCCCACGTGGCGAACTCGCCGATCGCTCCGTCCAAGAGAGGCACGCGTTCGCGGAGGAGCAGGGCGTCTTCCGGAAGGAAGTGGAGGCTTCGCCCGGCGGGAAGGCCCTGCCAGGTTTTCGTGGTCTCGGAGGCCCACAGCACGGCGATCCCGCTCCCCATGCCGCGGTTAGCGACCGAAAGCTGTTCGCGGAGTCCCTGTCCGAACGCCAGAAGCAGCAACAGCGATACCGACCCCCACGCTATCGAGGCGATGGTCAGGACCGCGCGCTTTTTCTGCAGTCGCGAGGAGGACAGGAAGAGGTTGAAGACGACGCCGAGTCCGCTCATCGACCGTTCCTAGAGCTTCATCGCCACGACGGGGTCGAGGTTCGCCGCGTCGCGGGCCGGGAAGTAGCCGGCGAGAAGGCCGACCGAGCCCAAAAGGGTCGCCGTGATCACCGCCACCAGAGGCGAGACCTTGGGGTTTCCGACGTATTCGGTGAATCCGAGCGCAGGGAAGGCGGCGCAGATCCCGAACGTCAACCCGAGGCCGATCGCCCCGCCGACGCCCGTGATCAGCAAGGTCTCGAGCATGAACTGGAGGAGGATCGAGCCGGGGCGTGCGCCCAGGGCCATCTTGATGCCGATCTCGCGCGTTCTCTCCTCGACGACGACGTTCATGATGTTCGAGACGCCAATCCCTCCGACGACCAGGGTCAACGACCCAACGATCCCCAGAAACGCCCGGAAGCTCAGCATGAAGGTGTTGAGGAACTGGAACTGCTCGGTCGTGTCCCAGATGCCGATCGCTTCTTTGTCCTTCGGATCGAAGCGGTGCTTGCCTGCCACGATTTCGAGCACCTGGCTTTTCAGCGTCTCGGTCTTTTTCGCGTCGGTCGCCTTGAAGATGAACACGTTGACGTACTTGTCCCCGGTGAGTGCTCGATGGGTCGTCCCCGGGATGAAGACGTTCTCCTTGTCGCGTCCGCTGTAACTCGAGTCCTGCTCTTTTTTCACCATCACGCCGATGACGAGGAAGGGCGATCCGTTCAGCTGGATCGTCTTCCCGACCGGGTCGGTGGTGCCGAACACGGTCTCGGCGATGCCGTCGCCTAAAAACGCGACGCGCCGGCGGCCGTCCCAGTCGAGGTCGTTGATCCACCTTCCGTCCCCAACGGGCACGATGGTCCGCATCGAAGCGAAGACCGGCGTCACGCCGTGAACGTCGACCGCCATCGCTTTCTTTTCGTAGGTCAGCTTGAACGAGCGCTCGTACTCGCTCGAGATCGCGAGGAGTCCGTCGGCCTTGACGCGGATCAGTTGCATGTCGTCTTCGTCCAGCTGGATCCGGCGGCCTTTTCCCAGACCCTGGAAGGGGAGCGATGTGCGCGAGGGCCACGCGATGCAGATGTTCTCGCCCAACCCAGCGGAGTTCTCGTAGATCTGCTGGTGGAATCCGGCTCCAAACGCCAGCAGCAAGCTCACGGCGGTGGTCCCCCAGACGATCCCGAAGGTCGTCATGAGCGTGCGCATCTTCTGGGACGAAAGGTCGCGCACGAGCTGCCGTAACTGGAGCCAGAACGCCACTAGAAGTCGCTCTTGGGCTTGGGCGGGCGCTGGACCACGAGGTCGCCCTTCTTGAGACCCGACACGACCTCGCAGTTCATTCCGTCGGACAGGCCCGTCGTGATCTCGACCTTCTTCACGGGAGATTTCGGTCCCGGGCCGGGGATCTCGACGAACGCCTTCTTGCCGCCGTCCTCGAAGACGATCACGCGCTCGGGGACGAGGAGGATTTCTTTCTTTTCGCGGATGACGAGGTCGGCGTTCGCCGAGTAGCCGGCGCGCAGGACGACGTCCTGGCCGGGGTCGAGCTCGATTTCGACTTCGAACAACTTGGCGTTGTCTTTTTCGGTCGCCTGCGGCGCGATGCGTGTGAGCTTCCCCGTGATCGTCGTGTCCGGGAGGGCGCCGATGCGGAGGCGCGCGGGCAGGCCGATCGCGAGCTTGCCCACGTCGATCTCGTCGACGGTCCCCTTGAAGATGAGGTCCTTCATCTCGGCGATCGAAGCCAGGTCGGTCCCGGCCTGATAGGTCGTCAGCGGGACGACCGGATCGCCGGGGTTCACGAGGCGCTCGAGCAGCGTTCCCGCCGCCGGGGCGCGGACGACCGATTCCATCCCCACGCCCCCTCCCTGGATGCGTCCCTTCTGGAGGAGCTCCAGGTTGTCGTTAGCCTGGGCGAGCCCGATGCGCGCTTGATCGAAGGTCTGCAGCTTCACGTCGTGATCGCCGCGCGAAAGAATGCCCGAAAGCGACAGTTCGTTCGCGCGATCCACCTCCCGCTGCGCCTGGTCGTATGTGCTTTGAGCCCGCTCGAGTTGGCGCTCGGCCTCGACGCGCTCCGATGGAGTGGGGTCCGGCACGATGTCGAAGAGCGGGTCGCCCGCGTTCACGCGGTCGCCGACCTCGGCGTGGCATCGCTTCACGATCCCCGAGATCTTCGACTTGACGTGGAACTTGAGGCGCGGCTCGATCTTGCCGACGGCCACCGCCTTGTCCGTGATCGACCCGCTGACGATCTCGACTTTCTTCAGGCCGTCGTCCGCGCCGTCCCGGCTCTGAAGCCACGCATAGGCCCCGACCACGGCACCCGAAAGGACGGCGAGGCCTATCAGGATCTTTACGACCTTGCCCATGAGAGCTCTCCTAGGACGTTCGAAGCCTATCTGTAATACGCCCGAGACCGTCGCCGGGTTCCTCGGGCGGCCGGAGAATTCGTCGACCGTTTGACGGGCACTCCCGTTGCTCGGATACTCGTCGGCTCCGCCCGACGTATCGAGGAGCACGACGGATGGCGCGTTTCGGTTCCGGAGAAGCCCAAGGCCACCCGTTGGCACCGGTGGGGTGCCTCCTGCTTTTCTTGGCCTCGGCCTGTTCCGCGGGCAACGCGAACCTCGCGGGGGCCGGGCCGCCTTCTCCCGCCTCCGCCGATCTCACCGTGCAACGCGGACGATTCGAGGACCGGTTTCTCCTGACCGGCCAGCTCATCGCCGTCAACGCCGACAACCTCGTGGTTCCCCGCATCCCGTCCTGGCAGACGACGATTCGCTGGCTCGAGGCCGAAGGCGCCGTCGTGAAGTCCGGGCAGAGGGTGGTCGAGTTCGACACGGCGTCGTTCGCGCAAGACTTCGGAGAAAAGCGCCTTGCGTGGGAACAGGCGCGAAGCGACCTCGACCAATCCGAGGCGGACCGGGTCGGCCAGAGGGCCGAGAGGGAATGGGAAGTCGCCCAGAAGTCGATCGTGGTCGAAAAGGCCAAAATCGTCGCGGCGACGCCGCCGGAGTTCGTGCGAGGCAAGGAGTATCAGGACAACCAACTCGCGCTGGCCCGTGCCACGACCGAGTTTGACAAGGCACGAGAGGACCTCTCCTCCTTCGAGGAGTCCTCCGCCGAGACCGTCCGCCAGACAACGATCGCGGTGGAGAAATCGCGGCGCGAGCTCGACGCGGCGGATCAAGCGATGGACGGGATGGTCTTGAAAGCCCCGCGAGAAGGCATCCTCGTCGTGGCCGATCACCCCTGGCAGGGCCGCAAGATCCAGGTCGGCGACTCTGTCTGGGTGGGGCTCCCCGTCGTCAGCCTCCCCGATCTGAGCGCGATGGAGGTCGAGGCCAAGCTCAGTGACGTCGACGACGGGCGGATCGCCCCAGGCCTTCCGGTCGTCTGTGTCCTCGACGCTTACCCCGAGCGAACGTATTCGGGCCTGATCGCGGAGATCACGCCGGTCGCGCAAGAGGCCGCGGGCCGCTCGCTCCGCCGCGCCTACAACGTTCGCGTGACGCTCTCTGCTCCGGACGCGGAGCGGATGCGCCCCGGCATGTCCGTCAAGGTCGAGGTGCGCCCGAAGCCGCGCGAGGACGTCCTCTTAGCACCGCGCGCGGGTCTCGATCTCTCGGGAAAGCAGCCCCGCGCTCGGCTCTCCTCGGGTGAGACCGTCGACGTGACTCTTGGCGCTTGCAATCGCGATTGGTGCGTCATCGAGGGCGGGGTTGCGGACGGCGCGCGCTTGAGGGCCGGAGGATGAGCCGCCGACCCCTCGCCGTGGGCGCCGTGCTCGCGGCGCTTGTCGCCTTGGGGTGGGCGTTTTCGCGGGAGACCGTCCCGAAAAGCGTGTGGGCGGAGGCCGAACGCGGGGACCTCGTGCTCACGGTCGAGGTGAACGGCGTGCTCGCCGCCGTCAACAGCACGCCCGTCGGGCCGCCGCAGGTTCCCGACGTGTTCGACTTCAAGATCGCGATGATGGCGCCGGAAGGAACGGATGTGAAGGCCGGCGTGCCGGTGCTCGCGTTCGATACCAGCGAGCTCGAGCGCACGCTCCTGGAAAAGAGGGCCGAGAGCGAATCCGCCGCCAAGCGCATCGAGAAGAAGGAAAAAGACGCAGAGATCGCGCGCAAGAACGACGAACTGCGCCTCGCGGAAGCCACCTCGCGCCGGCGGAAGGCGGCGCTCGAGCTCGATGTCCCCGAAGAGCTCGTCAAGGCGCAGCAGCTGCGCGAGTGGCGCCTGACCCTCGAGGATGCGACGCGCGAGATGGAGTTCCTGAAGACCAAGCTCGCGGCGTCGCGCCACGCGGACGACGTGATGCTCGCGGCCTTGCGCGGGAGGAAGACGGCGGCCGACCGTCGCGTGGCGGAAATCGAGGCGTCGATCGAGGCGATGTCCGTCAAGGCGGGGCGCGCCGGCACGGTCGTCTACGCGACGAGTTGGCGCGACGAGAAGAAGAAGGTCGGGGATTCCGCGTGGCGCGGCGAGCGCATCCTCGAGATCCCCGACTTGAGCGCGATGAAAGGGGAGGGGGAGGTCGACGAGTCGGACGCGGGGAAGATCAGCGTGGGCCAGAAGGTCCGCTTCCGGCTCGAGGCCCATCCGGATATCGAGTTCGTCGGCAGGATCAGTTCGATCTGGAGCACCGTGCAGCGGCAGTCCTTCCGCAGTCTCGTCAAGGTCGTGAAGTTGGTCGTGGATCTCGAGGCCACCGACCCGCGCAAGATGCGCCCCGGCATGCGGTTCCGCGGCGTGATCGAAACCGGACGGATCGCGAACGCACTCATCGTCCCGGCCGATGCCGTGTTCCCGACCGACGCAGGCCCGATCGCGTTCCGGAGATCCGCGGTCGGCTACGGAAGGCGCGTGCTCACGCTCGGCGCCCGTAACGAAGCGTCGGTCGAAGTGAAGTCGGGGCTCGACGCCGGCGATCGCGTCGCGCGCCGCGATCTCGACGCGGCAGGCAGGAGGGCGCGTTGAAGCGCACGCGCATCGCCGCGATCGGATTCGGGGGGGTCGCCCTGGTTGCTTGCGCCGCCTGGTGGATCGGTTGCGCTGGCGGCCGGCCCGACGTGCCGACGCTCGTGGTGTCGAAGGCGCCGTTTGAACGCCTCGTGGCGGCGGAGGGGAACCTCGAAGCGGCCGAAGCGACTCCGGTGACGGCGCCGATCGAAGCGCAAGGACAGCTCAAGGTGGCCTGGCTCGTCCCGGACGGCACACCGGTGAAGGCGGGGGACGTCGTCGTCCGTTTCGATCCTTCGGAGATGGAGCGCTCCTTACGCGACGGCCAATCGGACAAGACGGCGACCGAGAGCCGGATCACGGGGATGCGCGCCGACACCGGTGGCGCGATTCGCAACCTCGAGCGCGACGCGGCCTTAGCCCGCGAGGAGCTTCGCGGGGCCGACCTCTACAAGGTCGACGACCCGGGGATTTTCTCGCAGCAAGAGATCATCCGGTCGGAAATCGATCGCACGCTCGCGACCCAGCGCATCGACACCGCAGACCAGGTCCGTTCGATCCGCCAGGACGTCGCCAAGGTCGACCTCGATCTCCTCGACATCGAGCGGCGCAAGGCGGGGATCGCGATCGACCGGGCGTCCAAGGGGCTCGACGCGCTGGAAATCAAGGCGCCTCACGACGGCATCCTGGTCTACAAGCGCGACTGGCGCGGCGACATCACGAGGGTCGGCGACACCGTCTGGCCCGGTGAGCCGGTGGGCGAGATCCCGGAACTCGAGACGATGCAGGCCCGGGTCTACGTTCTCGAAGCCGACGCCGGAGGGCTGGCCAAGGGCATTTCCGCCACGGTGGTCGTCGAAGCGCACCCCGCGGTTGCGTACAAGGCCAAGATCAAGAAGGTCGACACGCTCGCGAAGCGGCGCACCGGTTGGATCCCCGTGCAGTATTTCGGCGCGACGCTCGAGCTCGACGGCACCGACCCTGCGGTCATGAAGCCGGGCCAGCGCGTGCGCGCGGTCCTGGCCTTGGACGCGCGCCCCGGGGCCTTCAGCGTTCCGCGCAATGCCATTTTCGAAAGAAACGGGAAGAAGATCGTCTACAAGCTCGAGGGTGCCGCGTTCACCCCCGTCGAGGTGACGCTCGGGCCGGCTGCTGTCGGTCGCGTGGTCGTGGAGAAAGGGCTCACCGAAGGGGACGAGATCGCCCTGCGCGACCCCCTGGCTGCCGCTGGAGAAGACCAGGCGCAAGCCGTGGCCGGTGGTTCCCCTACGGCGCTCCCGGGTGCGCGATGACCTTCGGCGAGTCGTTCGAAAGCGCCGTCAACAACCTCGCGGTTCACAAGCTCCGCTCGTCGTTGACGATGCTCGGGATGATCTTCGGCGTCGGGGCGGTCATCGCGATGCTGTCGATCGGCGCGGGGGCGGAGAAGCAGGCGCTCGAGATGATCGAGCGCCTCGGGCTGCGCAACGTCATCCTCCGCTCGAAAGAGATGAAAGACGAAGAGCTCGAGGAGGTCCGGAAGAAGTCCCAAGGCCTGTCGTGGCGCGACGCGCAAGCGATCGAGGACGCGGTTCCGGGTGTCGAGCTCGTAGCAGGCCGCCTCGAGATCGAGCCTTACAAAGTGCTGTCGGCAAACGCCAAGACGAAGGCCAAGGTCTACGGCGTGTCGTTCCGCCAGGCGGAGATTTCGCGGCTCAGGTTGTCGGAGGGACGATTCCTCGACGGGCTCGACGAGCGCGACCACGCCCAGGTCTGCGTGATCGGCCCCGGCGTGCGGCGGGAGCTGTTCGGCTACGGCCCCGCCTTGGGAAGCGATCTCAAGGTGAACGATGTCTGGCTCACCGTCGTGGGGGTGCTCCAGGACGAAGGCGGAGCGTCGGCATTCGAAGGCGTGTCGCTGGGGGCGACGGCGCGCGAGATCTACGTTCCGGTGACGACCGCGAGCCGGAAGTTCGACAGGCCGCCGCTCAAGGCGCCGCTCGACGAGCTCATCGTCCGCCTCACCCCCGCGGCCGACCCCCGGAAGACCGCGGCCGTCGTGCAAGAGCTGGTGGGCCGGATCCACGGAAGCGCGGGGGATTTCGAACTCGTCGTCCCGGAGGCGCTCCTCGAACAGAGCCGCCGCACGCAACGCCTGTTCAGCATCGTGATGGGATGCATCGCCAGCATCTCCCTCCTCGTCGGCGGGATCGGCATCATGAACATCATGCTCGCCACCGTGCTCGAGAGGACGCGCGAGATCGGCGTGCGCCGCGCCGTCGGGGCACGACGCCTGGACATTCGCAACCAGTTCATCATCGAGTCGTTTTCGATCTCGGCGATGGGCGGCGTTTTAGGGATCGCGGTTGGGCTCCTCATCGCGAAGGCCGTTGCCGCCTACGCCGGCTGGCCGACGGTCGTCACGCTGGCGTCGATCGTTCTGTCGACCGGCGTCTCGATCGCGGTCGGACTGGCCTCGGGGATCTACCCCGCCGTCCGCGCCGCCGAGCTCGACCCGATCGACGCGCTGCGGTACGAATAGGGGACAGTCCCCTTTTTCTTATAAAATCGGTATCCGGGGAGATTTATAAGAAAAAGGGGACTGTCCCCTATTCGTACCGCAGCGCGTCGAAGGTCGCGCGGAGCACGCGGAACGGGTAGGTCTTTCCGTCGCGCGGGGCGACGCGCGGCCTCCATGCGGCCGGTGGCTCGAAGCGAAACGAGAGCGTTTTGTGCCGAGAGCGGACCAGGCGGAGGCTCAACGTCGAATCGTCGTCGCCTGCGGAGTCGAGGCGCACGACGAGCTCGTGGAGACCGTCTGACGGGAGCTCGGGGCCGGAGAGATGGCGGCAGTGCTTCCACCACATCATCTCGTCCAGGTTGTCGAACTCGTACCGGGGCTGGGTTTCGAAGACGGCCTCGATCCGTTGCGTCTGCCCCGGCAAGTCGAGAAGAGCCAGCGGGCGCAAGGCGGCATGCGGCGCGAGCCGAGACGCCAGGCTCTCGCGCGGGAAGAGTGAAGCGTGCCCGGTCACCCGCGCGGGCTCGCGCAGCGCGACGCGGCGGACGAACGTGTCGGCGGGAAGCACGACGTAACCCGTCTCGCGGAGGCCGACGAAGGCGCAGCGCTCGGGTTCCTCGAGATACCGTCGCGCAGCGCCCGCTAACAGCGTCGCGTCGAGAAGCGATGCCGCCGCCGCCACAGCCTCCTCGGTGCGCGCGCGTTCGAGCTCGCCCACGGCGGGACGAAAATCGAACCCTTCGGAGCCGGACAGGGCGCGCAGCGCCGCGTCGAGGGAGGCGTAGTGCTCGGCCCAGGCCCCTCGTGCGGGCCGGAGGTTGCGGTACTCGGGAATCGGAAGCGCGCGCAGGATCGCCTCGCGGTCTTGAAGTTCGCGTGCCGCCGCCGCCGTCGAGGACTCCCACAGCAGCGCCTTGGCGACCAGTTCCGGATGGACCTCCGCAAGGCCGGACTGCCTGCGGTCCCGATCCGGAAACGGAAGACATGGGTGCCCCCCCATCGCCAAGGCGGTGATGAGCTCGGATCCGGTCAGGTAGGGAGCGCCGCCCGGCCTCGCGGTGGGAATCCGGACGCCCAGGCGCCGCCTCAGCCAGCCGTCGACACGGCGCGCCTTCCCCGCCGTCTGGCCTAAGGCGACGGGAATATCAACCGCGAGGAGGAACGGCTCGCCCGCCGCCAGCGTCGAAACCTCGCGCGCCAGGGCGGGAAGGTCGCCGACGCGCGCGACGGTCGCGACGAGGCCAGTCGGGTCCAACGCCACGATCGTCCCGAAGCCTACGGCAACATCAAGCTCGCGGAGGTCGGCTCCGAAGATGCGCATCGTTTCTGGATTATGGCGCAGTTCGGGTTTCGCGGAACGCGATCCCCATCGGCTCTAGGGCATCAAGGACGGGCTCGTAGATTTCGGGGTCCACCGGAATGCGCACGCCGGTCGACGCGATGCGGCCGTCCAAGATCAGCCGGGCGGCGACCGCGGCGGGGAGCGAAACCGTGCGGGCCATCGCCGAATCGCCCAGAGGCTCGCCAAAGGCGACCAGGGTCGAGACCAAAGTGGCGGGACGACCGCCGGCGTCGACGACCCCGAACTCGTGCCGCAGCACGATCATGTCGCGCTCGCCTGAAGCAAAGGCCATCGACTCGGCCAGGCGGGCGCACAGCACGTCGATGGGCGCCGTTTTGGTCTTCCCGATCGGGGCTTCAGAAAAGAGCCCCGCGAAGCGAAGGCGCTTCATCACGGCGCCATCGGCGGGAAGGCCCAGGCGCTTCGCGACGCGCTCGGCCACCGGGCCGCTTCCCGGCGTTGCCACCGATTCCATGAACTCCTCATGGGTCGTTCCCGCTCTCCACCCGCGCTGCGCGTCGTCGAGCAGCCCGAGCCGGGAGACGGCGTGCAGGGTCTCGCACCAGCCCGGGTAGCGCAGCGTTCCGCGGAACATCGTGAGGACGCCTTCGATTCCGTAGACGGGGATGTACGAGGTGGCGTCCCGGTTCGGGTAGACCTCGAGGCGGCCCACCCCGGCAACGTCGTACGGCGCAACGTGCGTGAAGAGTTGCTCCGCCGGCAACTCGACGAGGCGTCCGTCCTCGAGCCAGCGGGCGGCGTTCAACCCCGCGGCCAGCACGCCTCGCGGGCTCCACGAGAACTTGTAGCCCCAGGGGTTCGTGTTCGCCTCGGGGGCGGGGAGCCCGCCGCAGCAGCTCCGAAAAGACACGAGGCGCAAGCCCTCGTCACGCAGCTGTCCGATCGCGCGCATGGCCGACATGTGATCGAGGCCGGGGTCGAGGCCGATCTCGTTGAGGACGAGCACGCCGGCCGAAGTCGCAGCGCCGTCCAACGCTCGCATCTCGGCCGAGACGTAGGAGGTCGTGATCAGCGGCACGCGGTGCGCGATCGCGACCTTCGCGACCTTCACGTGGAGTGTGTACGGAAGTAGGCTCACGACGAGGTCGGCCTCGCCGACCAACGCGGCGAGCCCCGAATCGTCGTCGAGCGACAGCGCAAGCGCGCGTCCGCGCTCGTGCCCGCCTAGAACCTGCGCGGCTTTCGCCCCGTCGAGGTCGCAAAGCGTCAGCGCGATATCCGGGAATCCCGCGAGGTGCGAAACGAGCGGGCGGCTGACGAGGCCGGCTCCCAGGACCAAGACCCGCTTCATCCGAGGTGCCGCTCGAGGTAGGCGTACGACGGCGTGAGCCGGCCGCGGTGGACGACGACGGCCCGCCGGATCTCGTCCTGAAGGTCGAGAGCGTCGAAGGCCTGCTCCCAGTCACAGCGCGACAGCGCGGGGAGGAACCGCAAGAGCGCGTCTCCGAAGTGCTGCGACGCATCGACGGGAAGCTCGCAGGGGAGGTTGTCGACCGCGAGGATCACCGGGCCGCGCCCGGCGACGCCGCTTTGCGCCTCTCCGGATGCGACGTCGTAGACGTAGACGGGATCTCCCGGCGTCGTGATCCTGACGTTGGCCTCGATCGAGCCGTGAAGGTCGCACGTGATGTCGCCGATGACGCGCAGACGCGGGGCGGCACCGCCCAGAAACAACGCGCGGAGGTCGTCTTTGGTGACGACGCGCGGATGCCCCGGCTCCCAGTAGATGCCGTTGACCAGAGCGGTGAGGTGGCCAAGGTGCGGCGTCATCGCGCCTAAAGCGCGGTCGCCGCGAGTGAAAGCGACTTTGTAAAGGAGGTTTCGCGGCAGGTCCTCGTTCGCGAACAACGAGGGGAGGTCCTCCGGAATGATCTCTTCGTGGGGGAGCTGGTCGAAGATCTCCTGCGCCCCTTTCGAGACGTTTCCCGAGCCCGTGAATCCGATCACCAAAGGGTGCAACGCCTCGGGAACACCGTCGCGTCGGATCCGGTCGGCCACGCGCGCAAGCTCGGCGTGCGCTTCCTCGAGGTCGGCGTAGTCGTGCGCGAGCTTGAACGATGCAAACGGCGAGTCGATCCCTTCCCAGCTGAGGCGCCGTCCCAGAGTCGCCAACGTGTCGAGCATTCCGGCGAACCCGGCATGGCGCCCGAAAAACACCAGACGGCGCCCCCGTTCGTCCACGATTTTCTCGTACTCGACGAGCGAGCAGTCGAGCTCCATCACGCGCCGGAGCATCGGCATGTTCCCCGGCTGCCCCTTGGTCACGTGCGCAAAGAAGAAATAGGCCGTCTTGGGGTTGAGCCGCGCGAGCGGGATCTCCTTGACGCCGACGACGACCGGGCACGATGAAAGGTCGTCGAGGATGCGTGCCCCCACTGCGCGGTAGGCTTCGTCGGGAAAAACGCGGAGCGGGGAGGGCTCGACGGCGACCGTCACCCCGTGGCGCGTCAGCTCCGCGACGTGCTCGGGGGTCAACGGGGCCCTGCGTTCCCAGCGGTTCTTGTCCTCGCGCCGGATTCCGATCATGCGTGGCATGCTAGCAGTCGGTCTCAAGCCGTACGGAGGATCCTCGATGCTCGCCACCGCCCTGCTTCTCGCCGCCCTCGCCGCGCCCGTCGAAGACAGTCACGACGCGACGATCCATCACTCCTTCGACGACGTTGCGAAGTGGGTCGACGTCTTCGACGACCCCGGCCGGGACGCCTGGCAGAAGCCGGACGCCGTCCTCCAGGCTCTCGGCATCAAGCCGGGGATGACCGTCGCCGACCTCGGCGCCGGAACGGGTTACTTCAGCGTGCACCTCGCGAAGACCGTGGGCAGCAAGGGGCGCGTGCTCGCGATCGACGTCGAGCCCAAGCTCGTGGACTACATGAAAGAGCGCGCGGCGAAGGCGCAGTTAGCACAGCTCGTCCCGGTGCTGGCACCCACGGACGATCCCAAGCTCCCCGAACACGGCGTCGATTGCGTGCTCATCGTCGACACGTGGCACCACATCGACGATCGCCTGCACTACCTCGCGAAGCTCGCCGCCGGATTGAAGCCGGGTGGCCGCGTGGCCGTTGTGGATTTCAAGAAGGGTGACTTTCCGGTGGGGCCGCCCAACGCGCACAAACTGACGGCCGACGCGGTCGCCGCGGAGTTCGCCGACGCCGGTTGGAAGCTGGCGACGCAATGGGACGAGCTCCCTTACCAGTACGTGCTCGTCTTCACGCCCCCCGCGGCTTCGGCCGGTGCGTCGCGATAGCGGTCCACGGATCCTCGGGCCACGGGTGTCGCGGGTAGCGCGGACGGAGCTCCTTCCGGACCTCGGGGTACGTTTTGTCCCAGAAGCTTCTGAGATCGCGCGTGGTTTGCACCGGGCGCCCGTTCGGCGCGAGCAACTCGAAGACGACAGGCGTGCCGGCTGCTCCGACCCTCGGTGAGTCCGCGAGGCCGAACAGCTCCTGAAGCTTGACGGAGGCGACGACCGTCTCATCGTCGCGGTAGACGAGCTTGGTGTCGCGTCCGCTCGGTAACGCGAGCGTCTCGGGGGCGAGGCGGGAAAGCTCGCGCCGCTCGAGATGTCCGATCGAAGCGAATAACTCCAGCGCGGGCAGCGTCGTTTGCCCCGCGCAGGCCGTCTGGGCGATGGCGTTGAGGTCGAGTTCTATCCCGGCAAAGCGCAGGCGGGCGGCGACCGGCGCTTGATCCGGGGTCACTCCCCGCGCGACGAATGCGTCGACGAGAAGTGGGAACGCCTGCTCCGGGTCGGGAGGCGCCGCACGTTCGGCGATCGTTAGCTCGAATATGCGCTCGATCTCCGTCGCGCGAACCGCTCTTGTCCCGGGATCGAAGCCGTGCTCCACCCGGCGCGTCGTCGGCGGGAGCCAGGCGCGCTCGACGCGGCTGGCGAGGCGCACGCGCGCCTCGGCGCCGGGGCCGCGTTCTCCCGCCGTAACGTCGAGCGCCAGGAGGAACTCGCCGTCGATCACGACGCTTCCGCGATCGAGCACGCCGCCGTGCCCCGAGGCGAGCACGACGCGCGGCGAGCCCGCGGCCCTTCGCCGCGAGAGACGATCGGGAAACCCGGCGAAAAGTGCGCGCCGCACGATCGTCTCTTCGTCGTCGCCTTCGACCCGAGCGGCCGCGGCGACTGCGGCAAACGCACGATCGTCGAGGACGCGCCGCGTCGCCGACGCGATTTCCGCCGCTGCTCTCCTGATGGCAGGGGCTGCTTCGCCGAGGTGATCCGCCCGCGCGATCACGTCGGACGATCCTGCGTGAAGCGGGCCGCGCGGCGCGAACCGCTCGGAGACAACGGTGCACGCCGCCGCGGCAAGAGGGGATCCACCCGCGGCCACGAGTACGCGCGCCAGACGCGGTGAGACGGGAAGGCGGCGAAGGAGATCGCCGAGCGGCGCCAGGCGATCGCCAGTGACTGCGCCCAGAAGGCGCAACAGCTCCATCGCCGCGACGATGCGCTCGACGGGCGGTGCTTCGAACCACGCGAAGCTCGCCGGATCGCCGCCCCACGCGAGAACCTCGAGCACCGGCGGGGTGAGATCGACCCGAGCGATCTCCGGCTCGCGATGGGGCCGCAAGACGTCCCGCGGATCCCACAGGCGCACCGCGCGTCCTGGCGCGGTGCGCCCGGCGCGGCCGGCGCGCTGATCGGCGGAATCCAGCGAGATCCGCTCGGTCTCCAAGCGATCGAGGCCGAGGGCGGGGTCGAGGCGGGGCACCTTGTGAAGGCCGGTGTCGATCACCGTCGTCACGCCGGGAACGGTGATCGAGGTCTCGGCGACGTTGGTCGCGAGGATCACCCTGCGGGTGACCGACGGTGCCAACGCTTCATCTTGCTCTTCGGGGGACGATCGGCCGGACAGCTTCACGATGGGCGCGCCGCGCAGCTCGGGAGCTCCGGCGAGCGATCGAGCGACTCTCGTGATCTCCGGCACGCCGGGGAAAAAGGCCAGGATGTGGCCGCCGTCCCGCGCGAGCTCCGCGCGGATCGCCTCGGCGGGTAGCAGGCCGGGGGCGTACTCGATGGCGACGGGGAACTGGCGCCCCGTGACGCGCACGATCGGCGCGTCACCGAGAAAGGCTGCTACCGGCTCCGCGTCGAGCGTCGCGGACATCACGACGATGTTAAGGTCGTCGCGCGCGAGCCACGCCTGTCGGGCCAGTGCGAGCGCGAGATCGGCGTGGAGGCTGCGCTCGTGGAATTCGTCGACGATCACCGTGCGAAATCCCGTGAGGAGCGGATCGGACTGCAAGCGCGCGGTCAGGATTCCCTCGGTCGCCACGAGCACGCGCGTCGCCTTTGAGAACTTCCGATCGAAGCGGACGTGCCAGCCGGCCTCTTGGCCCAGCGTCCACCCGCGCTCCGCCGCGATCCGCCGCGCGAGGGAGCGTGCCGCGAGGCGCCGGGGCTGCAAGACGATGACGGGGCCATCCGCGGCAAGAGCCGGGGGCACGCGCGTCGTTTTTCCCGCTCCCGGCGGTGCGACGACGACGGCGGCGCGATGCTTGCGCACGAGGTCGCGGATCGTTTCGAGGTGCGCGTCGATCGGGAGGGGGTCGAGCATCGAGCTCCAAGTCACCGCGTCCCGAGCTTCGCCACGATCGCGTCGGTCATCGCGCGCGTCCCGGCCGCGCCCCGCGCGACAACGTCCGGCCCGGCGCGGAGCCGCATCATGTCGTAGGTGCGCACCCGGCCCTCGGCGATGACCTTGGCGATCGCGTCGCGGATGCGCGCGGCGACTTCCGGCGCGCCGTCGTGCTCGGCGAGGAGGGCTCCCGCCAGGATCGCCGCGATCGGGTTGACGATCGGGACGGCGAACCCGGCGTGACTCGGGGCGGAGCCGTGCGTGGGCTCGAAGATCGCGACGTCGTGGCCGAGGTTGGCGGAGCAGGCGAACCCCGGCCCTCCCACCAACCCGGCGGCGGCGTCCGACACGATGTCGCCGAAGAGATTCGAGGCGACGATGACGCGCAACCCCTCCGGCCGCCGCGCAAGGTCCATGAGGAGCGCGTCGATGTTCAGAAGCGACAAGCTAACCTGCGGCCACGTGCGACTGACGTCGCGGGCAACTTCTTCAAAGAGCCCCGAGGTCTCGCGCAACACGTTCGGCTTCTCGGCGAGCGTCACGGTCGGGATGCGCTGCTCCGCGGCGAAGCGGAACGCGGCGTCGAGAATCCGACGGCACGCCTCGCGCGTGATGACGCGCACGGTCACGGCGAGGTCTCGCCCCGCGACGCTCTCGAAAGGCGCGAACTTGGGATGGCTTGCCAACGCCCGCCGCACCTCGGCCGGCGGGTCGGTCCATTCGATCCCGGCGTAAAGACCTTCCGTGTTCTGCCGAAAGACGACGATGTCGAGCGCCGGTTCCTCGAACGATCCGTCGGCACGACGCCGCACGAAGTTGGTCGGGTTGCCACGGAAACTTCGGCACGGTCGCATGCAGATGTCCTGGCCGAAGTGCTGCCGTAGGGCGAGGATCGGGCTTGCGTATTTCAGGCCGAGGCCCCTGAATTGCGCCGGCAATTCCGATTCGGCCGCCGCGGGAGGCTTGGAGGTGACTGCGCCGAGCAACCCGAGCTTGTGCTCGGCGAGAAGGTCGATCGTTTTCCGGGGGAGCGGGTCACCGTCTCGGCGCCAGTAGTTCCAACCGATCTCGGCGTCGACGTAGGTGGCGTCGAATCCCGCCGCTTCGAGCACGCGCACGGCTTCTGGGACGACGACCGATCCGATGCCGTCTCCCGGCATGACGACGACGGTTCGTCTCATCCTAGTCACCGCCCTTGGCGCTTCGCGCCCGAAGAAATGCGTCGAGGCCGCCGGCCGCGATCAGGTCCCGGGCGACGGGCGGAAGCCAGGCGAGCTCGATCGTGATCGGCTCGTTCGTGAAGACCGCTGCCTGCGACGCGTCGGGAAGACGATCGCGCAGCGCCCTCACGAGGTCGGGGCGTTCGATCGCGGGGAAGCCGTTGTTCCAGGCGTTTCGCCGAAACGCCGGCGCGAGGCTCTCCGCGACCACGGCCCTGATCCCCGCGGCCATGAGCGCGGTCACCGCCTGTTCGCGAGACGAGCCGGTCCCGAAGCGCGCGCCGCAAACGAGCACGTCGCCTGGCCTCAGTTGGGTCGCGAAGGCGGCGTCGATCGATCCGAAGACGGCGCGAGCCAGTTCGTCGCGCGAAGCGCCGTCGGCGTAGACGAGGCGCGCGGGGCAAAGCGCGTCGGTGTCGATGCCGTCTTTCAGGAACGCGACGAGGCGGCCGGTGATGCGGCTCGCTTCTCCCGGGATCGCGACCTCGGTGGCCGGCGCCGCGAGCGCATGTCGCGTGATGCGTCGCTCCGGGGCCGTCGTCGCGGTCGCGTTCGGACCGCAGATGAACCCCGCGGCGGCCGATGCGGCGACGACCGCCGGGCTCGCGAGATAGCAACGGGCCTCGAATGAACCCATCCGGCCCTTGAAGTTCCTATTCGACGCCGAGATCCCCGTTTCGCCGGGTTCGAGCAGGCCCGCCCCCAGGCCGATGCAGGGACCGCAGCCGGACGGAAGCGGGATCGCTCCCGCGTCGAGAAGCCGGCTCCACGCGCCGCTCGCCTCGGCTTCGGCCTGCACGGAAGAACTTGCCGCTGCGAGGTACAGCGCAACGCCGGGCGCGACACGCCGCCCGCGCAGCACTGCGGCCGCCGCTTCGAGATCCGACAGCCTCCCGTTCGCGCACGACACGAGGTAGGCCTTCTGAATCGCGATCCTCTCGGGCGCAAGCACGCCGACCGGCACCGCTCGCGAGAGCGTGTCCGGTCCCGCGACGTGAGGGGAGACTGTGGCGAGATCGAAAGTGATCGTCGCGGCGTAGGAGGCGCCGGCGTCGGCCTGCACGGCGCAGCCCTCCGCGAAGACGCCCGCGATCGCGCCCCACTCTGTCGTCAAGTTCGAGAGCGTGAGGCGGTCATCCTGCGAAAGCGTGGCGACGCCCGGTCCGTCGAACTCCACAACGGCGCCCAGGACATCGTCCGGGTAGAGCGCGCACAACAGCAACGCGACGTCTTTTCCCGTGGCACCGTGGGGGAGGCGCCCCTCGAAGACGACGCGCACGCTTTGCGGAACCTCAAACCAGAACATCCCCGAAGCCCAGATCCCGGCGGCGTCCGACCGCGACACGGCGATCCCCAACGCACCCAGGGCCCCGTACATATTCGCGTGCGAGTCCGCGGCGACGCAGAGCTCACCGGGGCGCACATGGCCTCGCTCGATCATCACCTGGTGCCCGATCCCCGTGCCCGCCGGGTGGAACTCGATCTTCTGCTCGCGCGCGAACGCCTCGATCGCGGCGTACTTCGCTAGGTTCGATGCGGCCTTGTTCTGCACGTCGTGATCCAGGACGACGACGCACTGTTCTGGGGCCGCGACCCGTGTCGCCCCCATCGACCGGAAACGCGCGAGGACCGCGGAGCTGTTGTCGTGGGTCATCAGCTTCTTGGGACGCAGCCACACAATGTCTCCCGGACGGGGTGGACGCGTCAGGGGACTGCCGCAAGCGTGGTTCTCGACGACGGCTTCGACGAAGGTTCGCGCGCCATCGTTGCGCGACGGTTTATGGGTTGCCTTCGAGCCGCCCTGGTTCACGGCTGTTGGCGAGTCCATCGGTCGAAGTCGTGCGCCCCGTGGAGGAACGCGATGATCGTGACCGTCAGGGTCTCGAGGCTGGCGGCCAAATCCAATGCCGCGTGAAGAACGCGACGTGCGCCATCCGGAGATTTTTCAGCATTGAACTGGAGGGCCTCGTTCAGGGCCTCTTGGGCCCCGAGTGCCCGGACTACTCGCCGGTGCCGACTTGCCATCGACGTCGAAGGGCTTCCGCGACTTCCGCGTGAGGAAGGACCCGACCGGCGTAAAGGTGGTAGTGGACATCGTCGAGGCTGCAATCGTCGAGCAGGCGATCCAAAAGGTCGCGAACTTGCTGCTTAGCTTCCATGTCTGTCACCTCGACTTGAAGCGGAGATCATAGGCCATGTCCTGTCGGCTGTGATCCGAGCAGGCTATCGATGCCGCTCAGCTGCGGGCACGCCTGCTCTGGCGTCCAGGTTTGCGCGGCCTCGGCGACGCGCCCGGTGGCTGCAGCGGCGTGTTCGGCAGCCCATCTGAGCGGGTACTGCTTCGGACACCGTGCTGGTACCTCTCATTCACCCCCTCCCAGAACGCCCTCTGCGCGAGGCCATGGCCTTCCCGAATGCTTTCCCTGGATTTGGCGAGTCGAGCTTGGAAGCGTGCTGAGCGCGACAGTAGGAGACGCTCCAAATCGTCGTCATCGGCCGGAGCGAGGAGGATCGCTACAGCCTTTCCGTTGCGGGTAATGACTACTGGGCCAGTGTTCTCGGCTTCCTGTAGATATGCGCTGAGCTTGGCCTTTACGTCAGCGAGGCTCGCGACTCTCATGGCTCGAACTCCTTTCCGGCAATGAACAGACGGTCACGCTCTTTCACAGCGATCGCCAGAACCCACACGGCCTTGCTCTGGGCCACTTCATAGAACACGCGAAACCGGTTGCCGGGACCGCATCGAAGTTCCCATGTCGAACCGAATGGCCCAGGTAACTCCTCGAGCGGCTTCCGATGCCGAGTCGCCCTCTCCGGGGTGTGTGAAAGCTGCTCGCTGATCGCTCTACGAATCAAGCCGTGATACTTCCGATCGATCGCGTCGACATGCCGTGACACTTCTGGCGCGAACGTAATCGCGTATTTTGAGCCGCGCGCCATTGACCAGAATTATAGTTCGATCGCACCTTCTGTCAAGCGACAGATTGCTCGACCCCCGGGCGCTGCTGATCCCCCGGTCCGGTGAGGGTTGCCGAACATCGGCCGTAGGCTGCGGGGCGTGGTGGCTCAGGGTGTGCGCAAGCACGACACGAGGAGACAGATTAGCGAGCGAAGGCGACGAGCGCGAGCATCAGCGCCGTCAGCCAGGCGATCGAATACAGCATCGTGCGGCGGGCCCAGGCCCCCTCGACGGGGCCGGTGACTCCGCGCTTGGCGAACCAGAGGAAGCCGACGCCAAGAACCGCGGCCGCGGCCGTGTAGGCGAAGCCCGCGAGCCCGAGCGGCTGGGCCAGGAGGCTGACGGCGACCAGGGTGACGGTGTAGAACGCGAGCCAGCGGGCCGCGGTCACGGGGCCGCGCTCGACCGAGAAGACCTTGAACCCGCCGCGGCGGTAGTCGTCTTCGAGGTAGATCGCGATCGCCAGGAAGTGCGGGATCTGCCAGAAGAAGAGGATGCCGAAGAGGAACCAGCCGGGGAGCGAGAGCGCGCCGGTGGCCGCGGTCCATCCCATGAGGGGTGGGATCGCGCCGGGGATCGCGCCGACCTCGAGCGCCCACGGCGAGATCCTCTTGAGCGGCGTGTAGACGAGCGCGTAGGTCGCGTGGGCGATCGCGCCCAAAAGCGCGGTCAGCGGGTTGATCGCGATGGCGAGGATCGGGATCGCGAAAACGCCGCAGAAGATGCCGAGTGCCAACGCGGTCAACGGGTCGAGACGGCCCGCGGGGAGCGGCCGGTTGCGCGTGCGGACCATGAGCCCGTCGGTTTCGCGCTCGTACCAGCAGTTGAGCGTGTTGGCCGAGCCCACGAGCAGCGTCGTGCCGAAAAGCAGAAGCGCGGTGCGGGCGGCGCCGATCGAACCTGGGGCGAGCCAGAGGCCCATCGCCGTCGTGAAGACGACCATCGAGGTGATGCGGGGCTTCCCGAGATCGAGGAGATCGCGAATGGTCGCGGTCGAAAACGTCCCCACGGGAAACACGGCGGCGACGGCGTCGGAGACGCTCAGGCTCGACGAGATCGGTTGGGATTGGGCGGGGTTCACGACGGGCCGATTCTAGCAGCCTCGCCGTCGGGCTCGCCGAATCTCTCGCTCTGAAACGTCGAGAGCTGCGCCCGTTGCCAGGCGCTTTTGGGAAGGCCGGCCTTGCGGCAGAGGTGCTCGAGCAGCTCGATCCGGGTCCAGCCCTGTTCCGCGGCGACCTCAGGGAGGAAGAGCGCCCGGCGGCCACCGGCCTCGAGGACGACGCCGTCGCGCCCGGCAACGATCGCGTCCGCGCCGGGCACCGGCGTGATCGGCGTGAGCGCCGAGACCGAAAGGACGAGGCCCGGATGCTCCACGGGCATCAGCGGCTGGAAGCGCGGATCGTCGAACGCGGCATCCAGAGCCGAGGCGATGACGGCTTCGTGGGCGGGGAGTCGAGCCTCGGTCGAACCGATGCATCCGCGAAGCTGGAGCTCTCCGTCGGCACCGGGGGTCTTGAGCGTCACGAAGCACGCCCGCTTCGCCTCAAGTGCCGGCGTCATCGCGATGTTCTTTCGCGCGGCCGCGAGCGCTCCGTTGTGGAACAGCCGGTCCTCGATCGCCGCCCGTGCCAAGGAGACAAGCGCGGCGCCCTCTTCGGCGGTGAGCGGCGGGCTCATCGCGCGGCCCGGCCTGTCGCGGGAACCGCGATCGCCGCGTAAGAGACCGAGTGGTCCCACGTCCCGGTCATGCGTCCCGACGTGTCGTACTCGACGAGCTTCGCTCCGGCCGCGGCGCCGGGCAGCAACAAGAGGACGTCGATCGCGCGGTGCCCGCAGATCGTTGCTCCGGTTGCTGTCACGTAGCGCGCGAAGGCCGCGGAGTCTCCCGCTTCTATGGCGGCGACCGCGCCCAAGTCCAGCTCGCGGAGTCGAGCGGAAACGTCGTCGTCAAACGGCACGTAGCCGAAGCGGGGGCCGAAGTGCGTGAAGTCGGAGGAGACCACGAGGAGCGAGGACGCGCCGAGAAACGGCGCGAGCGCATCCGCGACGCGCCTTGCGTCTTCGTGCGTCGCCCGCCCGCCAAGCAGCACCGGCACGATCGGGACGGCTGCGGCGAGAACCCGCTGCAAGAACGGAAGTTCGGCCTCGAGGGCGTGCTCCGGCTCGAACATCCGGTCGTCCGCGCGGAAGACGGCGGCTTCGCGAAGGGCCAAGACCGCTTCGCGGTCTATCGGTAGGTCGCCGAGCGGCGTGCGGTACGCCGTCGCGGCGTCGGGAATCGCGGCGCCGTGGAACCCGAAGTAGTGGCTCGGCCCGAGCAGCACGATGCGATCGAACGCGCGCCCGCGGAGCTTCACAAACGCGGAGGCCGCGACGGCTCCCGAGTAGACGAACCCCGCATGGGGCACGATGAGCGCCGCCACCGATCCGGGAGCCGCGGCCGCTTCCGCTCGCGCGGCGGCGCTTTCGAGAAGGCCATCGACGAGGCCTGCCAACTCTTCGCGATCCCGGGGATACCAACTCCCGGAAACCGCCGGACCGAGAACCACGGTGTGTCGCATGGCGTCACGTGCTCCTTTCTTCGTGCGCTGCCAGCTCGCCGAGGATCGCCTTGGCCACGGCAAGGGGTGTCCTGCGCGCGGTGTCGACGATCACGTGGGCCTGCGCGTATCGCCCCTCCCGGCTGGCCAGCATGGCGCGAAGCTCGGCCATGGCGTCGGGGTTGTCCGCCATCGGGCGCCGATCCCCCTGTGCGATGACGCGGCGCCAATGATCCTCGGGGCGGGCGCGCAGCCAGACGACGGTCGTTCGATCGAGCAGGGTCTTCCACGTGGACGGCTCGTTGACGACCCCCCCGGCCGCCGCGACGACCGAGGCGTGAGAGCCGGCAAGGATCGATTGCAGCGTCTCGCGCTCGAGACGACGGTAGTAGCGCTCGCCGTGGAGCTCGAAGATCTGGTCGAGGGGTAATCCGGCGGCTTCCTTCACGAGAGCGTCCATCTCGACGAAGGGGATCGCAAGCTCGGCCGCCAGCAGCGGACCGATCGTGCTCTTTCCCGCGCCGCGCAGGCCCGTGAGCGCGATCACCGGACCACGCGTGCGAGGAGCGCGCAAGAGTGCGTCCGGGGTCGTGTCGAGCGCCTCGGCGAGATGGACGAGGCGAACGAGCGAGACGTTGCCGTCTCCGGATTCGATCCGTGCCAGGAACCGCACGGAGAGCCCGGAACGTGAGGCCAACTCGGCCCGGCTCCAGCCGCGGGACTCGCGTAGCCGCCTGACCCGCGAGGCGAGAAGGTCCAGGGTGTCGTTCCCAGCCCGGCGCGTGGTTGGCATGTGTGCACTATAGTGCATTGCTAAACGCTCAGCGACCGGTCGGTCGCTGCAGTATAGTGCCCGCTCTTTCGGGACCAGAGGACGGAGGAAGTGCCTTGGAAACCACGACACGACCGGAGCCGATTACCTTCGAGCGCGCGCCCGACACGTACGCCCACTGGAAGCTCACGATCGAGGGGGCGCGTGCGACGCTCTTGATGGCCGTTCAAGAGGACCGCCCGCTTCGGCCGGGCTACCGCCTCAAGCTCAACTCGTACGACCTCGGCGTCGATCTCGAGCTGCACGACGCCGTGCAGCGCCTCCGCTTCGAGCACCCCGAAGTACGTTGCGTGGTCGTCACCGGCGCGCTCCCGCGCGTGTTCTGCGCGGGGGCCAACATCAACATGCTCGCGAGCTCGACGCATTCGTTCAAGGTGAATTTCTGCAAGTTCACCAACGAGACCCGCCTCGCGATCGAGGACGCGTCGGCGGGGTCGGGGCAGAAGTACCTCGCGGCGCTAAACGGCGTGTGCGCCGGCGGCGGGTACGAACTGGCGTTAGCGTGCGACGAAATCGTTCTCGTGGACGACGGCAACAGCGCCGTAAGCCTCCCCGAAGTTCCGCTTCTGGGCGTGCTCCCCGGAACCGGGGGCCTGACGCGTTTGGTCGACAAGCGGAAGGTTCGCCGCGATCTGGCCGACATGTTCTGCACGGTGGCCGAGGGGGTGAAAGGCAAGCGCGCCGTCTCATGGAACCTCGTGGACGAGGTCGCGACGAAGAGCCGGTTCGCCGAGGCCGTCGATCGCCGGGCGAACGCGCTCGTCGCGACGTCCCCGGCGCGCGCCACGAAGGGGGTCGCGTTGCCGCCGCTGGCGCGGACGCGCGAAGGGGACACGATCCGCTGGGAGCACGTGATCCTCGCGATCGACCGCGACAAGCGCACGGCAGAGCTCACGCTCGAGGGGCCGGAAGCCGGTCTGCCGGGCGAGGCGAACGCCATCCGCGCGCTCGGGGCGTCGTGGTGGCCGCTTGCGGCCTTCAGGGAGTTCGACGAGGCGCTGCTCGAGTTGCGCCACAACGAAGAAGAGATCGGCCTCGTCCTGCTGCGGACCGCAGGAGACGTTGCGGCAGTTCTCGAGCTCGACCGGGTGCTCGAAGCCGCGGCAGGAGACTGGTTCGTCGACGAGGTCCGGTCGTTCATCGCTCGCACGCTCCGCAGGCTGGATCTCACGGCCCGCTCTCTGTACGCGCTGATCGAGCCCGGCTCCTGCTTCGCGGGGACGCTGTTCGAGATCGCGCTCGCCGCCGATCGCTCGTACATGCTCTACGACAAGGACAAGCCCGTGACGCTCGCGGTTTCCGCCATGAACGGCGGCGCCTATCCGATGACCCACGGGATGACGCGGCTCGCGGTGCGCTTCTACGGCGACCCCGGCAAGGCGCGAGAGATCGCCGAGGCGCCGCGTGTTTACGATCCGACCGACGCCGAGGAGGCCGGGCTCGTGACCGTCGTCGCCGACGAGATCGACTACGCCGACGAGGTGCGCGTCGCCATCGAAGAGCGGGTCAGTCTCTCGCCCGACGCGCTCACCGGCATGGAGGCCTCGCTGCGCTTCCCCGGTGGAGAAAACGGCAACAGCAAGATCTTCGCGCGCTTGTCCGCGTGGCAGAACTGGATCTTCCAGCGCCCGAACGCCGTGGGCCCCACGGGTGCGTTGACCCTCTACGGGAAGCCCGAGCGTCCCGTTTTCGATTTCAGGAGAACCTGATGCAGCTCCACGAGAAGATCCCGAACAACGTCAACCTCTCGCAGGACAAGCGGCTCTTGCGGGCTCTGGAGAAGTGGCAGCCGGACTACCTCAAGTGGTGGCACGAGGCGGGTCCGACGAATTTCCAGGCGAACGAGATCTATCTGAGGACCGCGATCTCGGTGGACTCCAAAGGGTGGGCGCACTTCGACTACGTGAAGATGCCCGACTACAAGTGGGGAATTTTCCTGACGCCGCCCGAACACGACCGGCGGATCGGCTTCGGCGACTTTCTCGGGAAAGCCGCGTGGCAGGAGGTCCCGGGGGAGTTCCGCAACGCGCTGCGCCGCATCATCGTGACCCAAGGAGACACCGAGCCCGCGAGCGTCGAGCAGCAGCGCCTGCTCTGCAATACCGCGCCGTCGATGTACGACTGCCGCAACCTCTTCCAGGTCAACGTCGAGGAGGGGCGGCATCTCTGGGCGATGGTTTACCTGCTCCACGCCTACTTCGGCCGCGACGGCCGCGAGGAAGCGGAGGACCTGCTCGAGCGCCGCTCGGGCGACGCCGACAAGCCGCGCATCCTGTCGACGTTCAACGAGCCGATTGCGGACTGGCTCTCGTTTTTCATGTTCACGATGTTCACCGACCGCGACGGCAAGTACCAGTTGCTCGCGTTGGCCGAGAGCGGCTTCGACCCTCTGGCGCGAACGACTCGTTTCATGCTCACCGAGGAGGCCCACCACATGTTCGTGGGCGAGACGGGTGTCGGCCGCGTGGTGAAGCGCGCCTGCGATCTGATGAAAAAGGATCCCAACGAAGACGTGCGCAATCAGGGGGGGATCGATCTGGACACCGTCCAGAAGTACGTCAACCACTGGTACTCCTCGAGCCTCGACCTGTTCGGCGGCGAGATCTCGACGAACGCCGCCGACTACTTCGCCTCGGGTTTGAAGGGGCGGGAGCACGAAGGCCAGTTCACCGACCACGTCGCCTTGCACGCGACCTACCGCATCCCGGTCATCGACGACGGCCGCCTGACCGAGCGCGACGTTCCCATGCGAAACGCCATGAACGAGGTGCTGAGGGACGCCTACATCGACGACAACCAGCGTGGTGTCGACCGGTGGAACCGGATGATCGCGGAGGCCGGCGTGAACTACACCATCACCCTCCCCAGCCGGCGGTTCAACCGGACGATGGGGATCTACACCGGCTATCACTTCAATCCGGCCGGTGAACAGATCTCGGCAGGGGAGTGGGAGCGCCGGAAGCACGAGTGGCTTCCGAACGAGGCCGATCGGATCTACGTCAAGAGCCTGATGCTCCCCGTGCTCGAGCTCGGGAAAATGGCGAACTGGATCGCGGCGCCCGAGCGCGGCGTGAAGGGGCAACCGATCGACTTCGAGTACATCCGCCTGGTGTGATCGGGGACACTCTGTTTCTTCCTGCAAATTAATAGGGGACAGTCCCCTATTAATTTGCAGGAAGAAACAGAGTGTCCCCGATCACACCAGGTAGCCGCGGGCGACGCGGCAGGGGACGCTCTCGATGCGGTCGTCCTCGACGCACCACGCGGTGAGGTGTCCGCCGTAGACGCACGCGGAATCGAGCCCCATCGTGCGCGGGCCGCGATAGTGGCCGCGCATGGCCCAGTGGCCGTGGACCACCAAGTCCTCGCCCGTGTAAAACGCATCCCAGGCCCGGAACGGCGGCGGGGCATCGGCCGGACGGCCCGTGAACTTCACGCGATCGCCGAAGCGGTCGCAGCAGCGCACGCGCGTCATGAAAGAGATCTCGTCCCCGTGCAGCCAATCGTCGTCGTGCGGCTGGGCGCGAAGTCGTACGGCGAGCGCCGGGAGGTCGTTCCAGAGAGGATGAAGCCCCGCGTGCACGAGCCAGACGCCCTGTGGCGAAATCTCGCGCTCGAGCCGGACGATCGTGGGGAAGGCGCGAAGGAGTGCGAGCAGCGCGTCGCACTCCTTGGAGGCGAACAGCGCGTCGAGCCGGTCGTTGCGGCGCGGGACGCGCCCCGCGCGCGCGAGCAGCGCGTAGATGTCGTGATTGCCGATCACGGCGCGCCCGCCGGCATCCCTGAGGATCCGCAGTGCGTCGAGCGAGTCCGGCCCCGTGTTGACCAGATCGCCGACGCTCCACAGCTCGTCCTTAGAAGGATCGAATCGGATCTCGTCGAGAAGGTCGCCGAACTCGCGCGCGCAGCCGTGGACGTCGCCCACCACCCAACGCATGCGGGCATCGTAGCAGGGGATACGATGAAGGCATGAGCTTCGCCAGCCGCGTCGTCTTGGGCCGGACGGGCCTTCGGGTCGGCCGGATCGGTCTCGGCGCGAGCTACGGCGTCTCGGCTTTCTCGATCGAGCGGGCGTTTCACGAGCGCGGCGTCAACTATTTCTACTGGGGGTCGATCAGGCGCCACGGGATGCGGGATGCCGTGAGACACCTCGCCCCGGCCCATCGCTCCGGAATCGTCGTCGCGCTGCAGTCCTACGACCGCACCGGCCTCCTGATGGCGGCATTCGTGACGCGGGGCTTGCGGGCCCTCGCGATCGACCGCGCGGACGTCCTGATCCTGGGGTGGCATCAACGGCCGGTCTCTCGTCACGTTCTCGACGCGGCGCTTCGCCTCAGGGAGCGCGGCCTGGTCGCTCATCTCGCGATGTCGGGGCACGACCGCGGGCTCATGGGCCGGCTCGCAGCGGACCCGGCGCAGCCGTTCGACATCTTGATGTTCCGGTACAACGCCGCGCACCGCGGGGCTGAAGCCGAGATCCTCCCACGGCTTTCGCCCGCGAATCGTCCGGGGACGGTCGCGTACACGGCGACGCGATGGGGACAACTCCTCGACCCGAAGCGCATGCCGCGGGGCGAGCGGGCGCCCGTGGCCGCCGATTGCTATCGGTTTGCGTTGACGGATCCGCGCGTGGACATGGTCCTCGCCGGCCCGGCGAACGATGAGGAACTGGACGGGGCGCTCGCGGCGCTCGATCGCGGCGCTCTCGAAAAAGACGAGCTCGCGCGTCTGCGGCGTATCGGCGACCACGTGCGCGCTGGAGGTTGAAGCCCGATGAAGCTGATCCAAATCCCCTTCAGCCACAACTGCGTCAAGGTTCGTGTCGCTCTTTCTCTCAAGGGGTTGAAGTACGAAACGCAGGACATCGCTCCGATGGATCGTGCGTCCGTCGTCGCGGCCTCGGGCCAAGGGCTCGTGCCCGTGCTCCTCGATGACGGTCGAGCGATCGCGGATTCCACCGCGATCCTGCTCTACCTCGAGAAGCGCTATCCCGACCCTCCCCTCATCCCGTCGGACCCCACGGCTCGCGCCTGCTGCCTGATCCTCGAAGACTGGGCCGATCAGGCGTTCATGACCCTGGCGCGGCGCGCCGCCTACCGCAATATCCTCAGCCGGCCCGGTAAGCTCGCTTCGATGTTCTTCCCCGGAGATCCCGCCCCGGCCCGGTGGATCAAGGAGCGCATCGCGCGGCGCGTCGTCGCCAGGCGTTTCGGCCTGAGCCCCGCGGGCCGCGCGCGAGACGTCGCCGAGGCGAAACGATTGGCGGGCCTGGCGATGGCGCGGCTCGGCGGACGCCGCTGGCTCCAGGGTGAATCCCCGACGATTGCCGACGTCGCTTTGGCGGCGATGTCGGCGCCGCTGGCAGCCGATCGCGAGGCGCGCGAGGACGAGGCGGTGCGGGCGCTTTTGGCGTGGGGTGAGGCCCTCGTCCCGGCGGACGCGCTGGCCATCTACCGCGGTTGAGTCCCATCGGCTGCTAGAATCGACGCCCTGGAGGAAGTGCGTTGTCCGACCTGATCTGGAGCTTCGACGAGTTGGTGCGCTTCACGAAGTGGGAGGACTCCGAGGTCCGCTACTGGGCGATCGATCGGTTGATCCGGCATTTTCCGGAAAGCTGCTGTGACGCGATCGCCCCGTTCGTCCTCGACGACCACGACACCACGCCCGAGCGCGTCGCGCGTCACCTCGGCGAGCACGGCGGAACGGCCCATCACGCCATTCTATTGCGCGGGTTCAAGCTGTTGCGCGGCACCGTGCCGGGGCACTGCCTTCAATCGCTCGCCCGTCTCGGCTACCACGGCACCGTCGATCTCGCCGCGACGGTGCTGCATCGAGGCGACCTCAACGACGCCGCCATCGCGATCATCGTCGAGGCGCTCGCCGATTTCTCCACCGTGCCCGCGCGTGAGCTGGTGCGCGAGTTCATCCAGAGGAAGACCGAGCTCCTGGCCGAGCCTCAGGCGCTGCGCGGCGTGCTGAAAATCGTCGACGCGCCGGAGATCCCGGACGTCCTCTCCCGCTTCATGACCGCGCTTCAGTGGCGCGGTGCGCAACGGGCTGGGGAGGGCTTCCGCACGCTGATGGACGCTTTGGCGATCGACGACTGCGGCTGGTGCTTCCGCACGGGGCCGTCGGGCCGCATCGAGCTCCGGAAGACGATCAAGGCGGTGGAGTCCGGATACGACTGCGACATTCTGGCTGCGATGGGGGAGGCGACGATCAAGCAGATCGCACAGCGCTTTAGGGCGGGCGACCACGCCGACATCGTTCACGCGATCGCGGACTGGACCTGTAGTGCGGCCGCCAAGCAAAAGGCCGATCCCGACCACGAAGACCCCGCGCGTCTCTCGGCCGCGGTGACGGCGTTTGGCTCGTCGCCGATCCTCGAAGAGTCCGAGAAGCTCGGGCACCAGTTCCAGCAATGGGTCGTCGGCTTCGAGCTGTCCGCCGCGTTCGCGATCGCGCGCTCGATGAATCCGCAGTTCGCCCTGAAGCGCGCGCGCGGCGACATCGACAAGCTGCTCAAGCTGGCGGAGCTCGAGACGGCGTTCCTGCTCCCGGATCTGCCTGCCGCGATCGCGGTTTTGTGCCGCGAAGACGACGAACGCGGGCGCAAGGCCCAGGACTGGTGCCTGCGCATGCTCGAGGCGCAAGGACCGTTCTTCCCGAAGGTCGTCGCGCTGGAAACCCTGGGCGAGCTGCGCGCCGTCCACTTCATTCCCGAGGTGATGGAGTACTTGTCGGACGAGAACTCCTACGTCTACGGCGCGGCCGAGCGGGCGCTCTCCCTGATGGGGGAAGCGATCGTGCCTCCCGCGCGCGCCAAGCTCGAGGCCCGCTCGCTCGATCCGGACGCGGCGCACAGCCTGCTCGTGCTGCTGTGCGATCTCGGAAGCCGCGGCAGTTACGAGGCCGTCACGTCGAACCTCGACTGGTTCATGGACGAGGTCGGGCCGGGATCGACCGCGGAGTGGGTCAGTCTTTTCGGTACGCAGGAACTCATCGATCCCCTGAGGGACTGGCTCGAAGAAGACCCCGTGCTCGTCGGCCAGGGTGTGCTGCTTCTGGCCGCGATCCACAACGTGAGAATCCCGGAAGAAGAAGAAATTCTCAAAGCGATCGAGGACGAAAGGCAGCGCATGGAATCCGAGCCGGCAACCGACGGCGCGGGCGGCGGGCCCGATCGCGACGGCGGCAACTACCTGAACTAGGCCGCGAAAGGCCCCCGTGACCGCGCTCCCCAAGGACCGCATCAGGAACATCGGCATCGTCGCCCACATCGATGCCGGCAAGACCACGACGAGCGAGCGCTTCCTCTATTACACCGGGCGAAGCCACAAGATGGGCGAAGTCCACGACGGCCTGGCGATCATGGACTTCAGGGACGACGAGCGCGACCGCGGCATCACGATCTCCGCCGCCGCGACGACCCTCGCCTGGAAGGACCACCGGTTCAACCTCATCGACACTCCGGGGCACGTGGATTTCACCGCGGAGGTCGAACGCGCTCTGCGCGTGCTCGACGGCGCGGTCGTCGTCTTCGACGGGGTCGAGGGCGTCGAGCCGCAATCCGAAACGGTCTGGCACCAGGCCGACCGGTACGGCGTGCCGCGTATCGCGTTCATCAACAAGATGGATCGCATCGGAGCCGATTTCGACGCCGCGGTTTCGGGTATCGAAAAGCGCCTCGGCGCAACGGCGATCCCGATCCAGATGCCTGACGGATCGGCGGAGACGTTCGCCGGCCTCGTCGACCTCGTGGAGGCGACGCACGTTACGTTCGACGAAGGCACGCTGGGCCGCGACGTGGCGTCCGCTCCTATCCCTACGCGGCTCGCCGCCGAAAGCGCCGCGCGGCGTTCGCGCCTGATCGAGCGCCTGGCCGATCTTCACGAGCCGTTGGCCGATCTGTTCTTGGCCGAAAAGCCGATCTCAGCCTCCGACCTGCGCGCGGCGCTGCGCGCGGTGACGGTCGCGGGTAAGGCGGTGCCCGTCCTGTGCGGCGCTGCGCTGCGCAACATCGGCATCCAGCCTCTCCTCGACGCGGTCTGCTGGTATCTCCCGTCGCCGACGGACGTCGGCGACGCTACGGGCATCGATCCGCGCGACGGCAAGGTTGTCTCGCGGGAGCCGGTCGACGCGGCGCCGTTTTCGGCGCTCATCTTCAAAGTCCAGGCCAGCCCGGCCGCCGACCTCTTCTACCTTCGCGTCTACTCCGGGCGCCTCGAAGCGGGAGAGCGGGCGTGGAACCCGCGCACCGGCGAGCGCGAGCGCCTTCGTCGGATGTTGCGCGTGTATGCCGACCGCGGCGAGGCCGTGGACGTCGCCGAGGCCGGCGACATCATCGCGGTCACGGGACTGCACCGGTCCGTCAGCGGCGACACGCTGTGCGACGAGGCGAAGCCGATCTTGCTCGAGCCCATTCGATTCCCGTCGACCGTCGTTTCGATCGCCATCGAACCGAAAACGAGCGGCGACCGCGACCGCCTCAGCGAACTCATCCCCCGGTTGCAACGCGAGGACCCGACGCTCAAGGCCTCGGTCGATCCCGAGACCGGTCAGTCGCTCCTCTCGGGAATGGGGGAACTGCACCTGGACGTCACGCTGAAGCGAATCGAGCGCGAGTTCGGGATTCGGCTCGGGTTCGGGAAGCCGCGCGTTTCCTATCGCGAGACGATCCGCGCGCCGGCCAAAGGAAGCGCCACCTACCAACGCCAGGTCGGGGGCGAGCCGCTATTCGCGCGCGTGCGCCTCCGCCTCGAGCCGCTCGCGGACCAGGGCGCGCGGACCGAAGTTAGCGATGCGATGGCGCATGGGACGATTCCGAGTGCGTACCTACCCGCGCTTCGGGAAAGCGTTGCCAACGCCGCGGAAGGAGGAGGCCTCTACGGCTATCCGGTGACCGGCGTGGCTGCTACGATCGAGGACGCCGCGTTCACCGAGTCCGGTCAGCCCGAAATCGCCATCAACTCGGCTGCGAGCCACGCCTTTCGCGAAGCGCTGCGCGCCGCGGGCCCGATCGTTCTCGAGCCCTACGGTCGGCTCGAGATTCACGTCCCCGAAGACTACGTCGGCGTCGTGATGAAGGCGCTCCAGCAGCGCCGCGCGGTCGTTTTGGACACGGGGTTCGCGCGCGAGACGGCCGTCATCCGCGGCGTCGCACCGATCGGGGAGATGTTCGGTTTCCTCACCGCTCTGAGATCGCAAACCCAGGGGCGCGGCTCGTACATGCTCGAGCCGCTCGACTACCGCCCGCTTCCGGACAACCTCACCGCGCTCCATCACGACAGATTGATCGGTTGAAGGCGTTCCCGCCGGCGAGCGCGGCTTGACACCGAAAACGCACGGTCTTAACCCGGTGGACTCCCTCCGTCGGGGCGCCTACTATTTAGGCCCGGCCCAACGAGACGGCGGCGTCAAGAGAGGCACCATGACATCGATCGAGAACGTGATCGTCCCGGCGGAACTCGGTGTCCTTCCGCTCCGCAACAGCGTGCTCTTTCCGAACGCGATCATGCCGATCTCCGTCGGCCGGAAGAAGACGCTCAATCTCCTGGACGACGTCGTCGGCGAGAACAAGCTCATCGCCGTCGTCTCGCAGAGAAACCCCGGGGAGGACGATCCCGATCCCGCCGGGATGTACCGCGTCGGCTCGGCGGCGCGCATCCTCAAGGTCGTCAAGTTAAACGGCAACAACGTCAACCTGATCATCCAGGGGATCCGGCGGATCCGCGTCGATCGCTTCACGGCGACCGATCCGTTCATGAAGGCCTCGGTGACCTCGCTCGAGGAACATCTCGACGCGGGTGTCGATCTCGACGTGCTCGTTCGCAGCCTCATCAACCAGTTCCAGAAGCTGGTGCAGAATTCGCAAAGCATCTCGAACGACCTCGGCGAGATGGTCCTTTCCGCCGGCGCCGGAGACCCCGCGCGCCTGTCCGATCTCGCCGCCTCGGTGCTCAACATCCCCGTCGAAGAAAAGATCGGGCTGCTCGAGCGGAACAACGTGAGGGACCGCGTCCAGAAACTGGTCGAGATCGTCACGCGCGAGTTCGAGCTGCAAGAGATCAGCAGTCGGATCCAGTCGCAGGTCGCCGACGAGGTCGGCAAGACCCAGCGCCAGTACTACCTGCGGGAGCAGATGAAGGCGATCCAGAAGGAGCTCGGCGAGGACGACGACCGGCAGCAGGAGATCGACGAGTTCCGCAAGAAGATCGAAGCGGCGGGGATGCCCGAGGAGCCCCAGAAGGCCGCCGAAAAGGAGCTCGACCGGCTGAGCAAGATGCCGCCGCAGGCCGCCGAATACACGGTCTCGCGGACCTATCTCGACTGGCTCGTCTCGTTGCCGTGGGCGGCGGAAACCGAGGACAAGTTGTCGGTGAAGGAGGCGCACGCAATCCTCGACGAGGATCACTACGACCTCGAGAAGGTCAAGGATCGGATCCTCGAGTTCCTGTCGGTGCGCTCGCTCAAGAAAGACATGAAGGGCCCGATCCTGTGCCTCGTCGGACCACCGGGGGTCGGCAAGACCTCGCTCGGAAAATCGATCGCGCGGGCGATGGGACGCAAGTTCGGGCGCATCTCTCTCGGCGGCATCCGCGACGAGGCCGAAATCCGCGGCCACCGACGGACCTACATCGGCTCGCTGCCTGGCCGGATCATCCAAGGCCTGAAGCGCGCGGGCACGAAAAACCCCGTGCTCATCCTCGACGAAATCGACAAGGTCGGCACCGATTTCCGCGGCGACCCGTCCTCCGCGCTGCTCGAGGTTTTGGATCCCGAGCAGAATCACGCCTTCTCGGACCATTACCTCGAGGTCCCGTTCGACCTCAGCAAGGTGTTCTTCATCACGACCGCCAACGTGCTGGACACGATCCCTCCGGCTCTCAAGGACCGGATGGAGATCCTGCGGCTGCCGGGGTACACGGAAGAAGAGAAGCTCGAGATCGCCAAGGCGCACATCGTGCGGCGCCAGATCGAAGGGCACGGGCTGACGGAAGCGACGATCGAATTCGAAGAGTCGGGCCTCCGCACGATCATCAACGACTACACGCGAGAAGCCGGCGTTCGCAATCTCGATCGCGAAATCGCGAACGTCTGCCGCAAGGTCGCGCGCAAGGTCGTCGAAGGGGACAGCGGCAAGACCCTCTTGACCGGCGACAGAATCCACGAGTTCCTCGGGCCGGCGCGATTCTTCAGGGAGATCGCCGAGCGCACCGACCGCAGCGGCGTCGCGATCGGGCTGGCGTGGACCTCAGTCGGCGGCGAGATTCTCTTCGTAGAGTCGACGCGCATGCGCGGACGCGGAAAGGTGACGATCACGGGGCGCCTCGGAGACGTGATGCGCGAGTCCGCGCTCGCCGCTCTCTCCTGGATTCGCTCGAACGCGAAGTCGCTCGGTGTCGACGACGGGCTGTTCGACCGGAGCGACTTCCACATCCATGTGCCCGCGGGCGCGACGCCGAAGGACGGACCCTCCGCGGGCGTGACGTTGACGGTCTCTTTGGTTTCGCTCCTTTCCGGATTGCCCGTGCCGAGCGACTTGGCGATGACGGGCGAGATCACGCTCAGGGGAAAGGTTCTTCCCGTCGGAGGAATCAAGGAGAAGGTGATCGCGGCGAAATCCGCCGGCATCAAGACGGTCATCCTCCCCGACAAGAACGAAAAAGACCTCGAGGACGTCTCGCCGGCCGTTCGCAGTGCGCTGACCTTTCGGTTCGTCAAGGAGATCGAGTCGGTTCTCGACCTCGTCTTCGGCCCCGCCCTTCACGAGCGGGCGCGGAAACTGAGCGAGACGCCTGCGGAAGCCGGGCCGGAGCTGAAGAGCCCGGGCGACGACGACATCCTGGGCGACGGCGAACCGACGGGAGTGGCAACCCCAGTTGAAGCGGAAGGCTAGAGCCCCCGAAACTTGCGCCCCCGGAACGATGGCCCTACACTGAAACCGGTGCCTCGTAGCACCGGTATTGTCTTGGATCGCGCCCCGAGTACGGGTCCAGGACGTGGTAAGAACGGTCCGAGAAGGAAGCAAGGAGGTTGTGATCGTGGCCAAGGGAAAAGTGAAGTGGTTCAACAACAGCAAGGGCTACGGGTTCATCGCCCGTGACGACGGCCCCGACGTCTTCGTGCACTACTCCGCCATCCACGCCGAGGGTTACAAGACGCTCGACGAGGGGACGGAAGTCGAGTTCGAGATCAAAGAGGGTCCCAAGGGCCCCCAGGCCGAGAACGTCGTTCGCGCCAGCTAGGTCGGACCCAAGCGGCATACGAAAGGCCCCGGGTTTCCCCCGGGGCCTTTTTTTATCCACGACGTCGAGGTGAGCGATTCCCACGACCGCTGAGTTACACCCCAAGATCGACTTCGTCGCGCGTTCCTCCCGGCGGCGGAGCCGGAAGCGCGTCGCGATTCTGGTGCTCGAAGGCGCCACCCGCGTCGATCTCAGGCTCGCCTTTGCCCAGGCCGCTCGGCTCGACCCCAAGGCGCCGCTCATCGCCGTGGACGGCGGACTGACAACGTGCCGCGCGATGCGCCGCCGCCCGGATCTATTCGTCGGTGATCTCGACTCCGCGCGTCGAGCGCCACGCGGAGTGCCGTCGACCATCTACCCCGTCGCCAAAGACTTCAGCGACTTCTCGGGCGCGCTACTGGCGGCTCGCGGTCTCGGCGCCGAGGTGGTGGTGATTGCGGGCCTGCTCGGCGGGCGGTTGGACCACGAGTGGGCCAACCTCTTAGAGGTCGGTGCATTGGCCCGCGGCTTCCTCGGGCTTCTTGCGCCTTCGTCCAGGGGACTGGTCGTCGTCACGGCCGCCGGGGTGCGCGCGCGCACCGTCGCGGGACGCCTGGTGTCCGTCTTCGCGCTGGGTCGGGGCGCGCGTGTCAGCCTTCGCGGGACTGCGTGGACGCTCTCGAAACGGCGGCTCGCGCCGGGGTCGCTCGGGCTTTCCAACGTCACCGGGCGCGAGCTCGCGATGGACGTGCACGAGGGGGTCGCGGTGCTGGTGTTTCCCGATCCCGGGCCCGACTAGCCGATCCCGTTGTCCCCCAGGAAGCGGAACACTTCCTTGGCGATCTTCGCGCGCTCGAACATGACCGTCCCGTGCCCGGAGTTCAGCCAGATGGAACGCGTCGGCGCCAGGGCCGCCTCGAGCCGGTGAGACGACGGCGGGGGATCGACGCGGTCGTGGCGCCCCGCGATGTAGAGCACCGAACGTCCTCGCAGTCGCGGGACGTAGCGCTCGAGTTGGATCGCGTCCACCATGCGATCGAGGCGGTCGCCGTCGATTCCCGCGCGACGCAGCCCGGTCAGCGTCCCGGTGCCGAGCATGCCGTGACGGAGGCCGAACGCGTACCGATTGGTCGCCGCGACCGACACGAGCGGCATGCTCGCGAGATCTCCCGCCGCGGCCACGAGCAAGGACTGGAAGGCACCGAGGCTGAAGCCCACGACCGCGACGGGGGTAAGCCCGGTCGCCTCGGGGAGCGCGCTCATCAGCGCCTTCTGGTCCCAGGACCACTGTCGAATCGACTCGTACAGCCGCCAAGGGTTGGGGTTCACGGTCCCCTCGCCGGGGAACCAGCCGCGCGGCCGGCGCTCGAAGTGAAAAGGCGCGGCCATCATGACGACGGGGAAGCGCTGCGCGAACGGCGCCAGGAACCACTCCCACAGCCCCCAATACCGTTGGAACAGCGCGTGATGAAAGACGAGCGCCATCCGGTCGGCGCGGGGGTGACGCGCCGGGATCAGCCGCGCGACGACGCGGTCGTTCGTCGCGCTCCCCGAGGGTCGCGGTGAGTCGAACTGGATCTCGATCACGCCGGAGCCCCGGCGGCCTCGCTTGACGGGGGCAACGGCCAAATGTTCGGCGGTGACGGAATCCGGAGGTCGCACGAACGCCAGTAGATCCCGGCTCGCGTCGCGGCACAGCGCCTCGGCCTCGAGGACGCCGCCGGACCCGAAATGTCGGAAGGGCTCTTTGTGTTCGCCGATACCGGTCAACCGGTTCTTCAGGCGGAGGGAGTTCTCGACAGACTGGATGACGACCCTTTTCATCCGGCTAGGTCGTCCTCACGAGCCACAGACGCTCTTGCGGGCGCGAGAGGAACGCGGCGCCATGATCGTCGACGGCCACGATGTCTTCGCACGTCGCAACGCCGTAGCCTTCGACCGTCAGGCGCGGCTCGATCGTGTAGCACTGGCCGGCCTCGATCGGCAGCAGCGGCGTGTTGCCGTAGCGTTCCCATCGCGGCAAGAGCCCGCCGCCGCCGTCGTGCGCGACGCGGCCGATCTGATGCCCCGTCCCGTGCGGGTATTCGGCGTAGCCCGCCGAGGTGACGACCGCGCGCGCGACATCGTCGATTGCGGCCCCCGTCTTCCCCGGCCGGATCGCTGCGGCGGCGTCTCGAATCGACTTCAGGATCGTGTCGAACCCCTTCTGCACGGCATCGGGTGCCGCCGTCTCTCCGGGTTTCATCACGTACCACGTGCGCTGCAGATCGGAGCAGTAGCCGTTGCGGCGCACGCCGAAATCCACGTTGACGATATGCCCCGGCTCGATCGGCCGGTCGGTCGGGCCGGCGTGCGCTCCGGCGGAGTCCGGTCCGGTGAACACCGCGGGGCACTGGTCCGGCTCCCAAGCAGGCGTCAGTCCCGGGATCCGGTTCATCTCCTCGACGATCATCGCGGCGAACTGCTTTTCGGTCAGCCCGGCGCGCAGGCGCGGTGTCACCGCTTCGAAGATGCGCACCGTGACGTCGCAAGCCTCGCGTACTAGGTGTCGCTCCGCGGGGGTCTTCCGGCCACGTAGCGCGGCAACGAGTCGCTCGGCCGTCTCGAGCCGCTTCGCGTAAGGCGTTCCTTCGACGATCGCCGTCAAGGCGAGCCATTGCCCGTGCGTGATGCCGTCAGCAGAGGGATCGTTCACCGAGAAATTGACCGCGATTCTCTTGGGGTCGAGCCGGCCTAGAACCTTGCGCAGATCCTCCGTGACGCCGCCGACGTAGGTGACGATCTCGGGGTAGTGGCCGTGCGCCTCGACGTTCGCCTTGTCGAGGCTTCCGACGACCGCGATGCGGTCTCCGCTCTTCGTGAGGATGAACGCCGAGTGCCACGTGACGTTCGTTCCGACGACCAGGTCGAACGAGGGGTCGTGAACGGTCGCGCTCTCGCGCGAGAAGAGCATCCAGGCGTCCAGGCCGAGCTCGTCCAAGATCTTGGGGACCTGCTCGAGCTTTTCGCGGATCAGGGGATCGCCGATGCTCATCGTGACACCTCGTGCGCGCATCCTAGCAACACCGTGTGCGTCCGCCCACGGAGGGAACTTCGCCCAGCGTCGGCGCTCCGCCCCCGCCCCGGGGCGGCTCATCCGGCTCGATCGGGAGGTCGCCCCGCAGCACGCGCAGGCACTGGCGCCCTGCCGAAACGACGACCGTCGCCACGAGGAGGAGGAACAGTCCGGCCACGGCCGCGTCGACGCGCGCGTTGACGGCCTCGACCCGATCCGCGGAAGGGGCGGAGGCTTTTGCGAGGAACCCGAGCGCCGGGTCGGGGCTGGCGATCAGTTGGACGCCCGCCGTCATCGTCACCGTCAAGAGGAACGCAAGTGGCGCCGCCGTGACCCACGCGTAACGCGCGCGTCCCGTGCGGACGAGGACCGTCGTGGCGATCGCGAGCGCCGTTCCCGCAAGGAGTTGGTTCGACAATCCGAACAGAGGCCACAACACGCGAATGCCGCCCCGCGGGTCGAGGACTCCGGCGACGAGGAAATACCCCCACGCGGCCACGAACAGCGCACTCGTCGCGACGTTCGCACCCCAGCTGGTTCCGGCGAGGCGAGGGGAGGCCCGGGCGAGGACGTCTTGCAGCAGGTAGCGCCCGACCCGCGTCCCCGCGTCGAGGGTCGTCAGGATGAACAGCACCTCGAACATCACGGCGAAGTGGTACCAGAGCGCGGCCGCTCCGCCGCCGAACACGCCGTCGAAGATCGACGCCATGCCGACCGCGAGGGAGGACGACCCGCCCGAACGCGCCATCAGCGTCGTCTCGCCGAAGTGCGCGGCGAGCGCCTGCATCTCGTGGGCTGTGACCGGGAAGCCGTGCTGGGTGATCCACTCGGGGCTCATCTTCGAGTTGATCGCGAAGAACTGGCCCGGCGGCAGCGACGCCGCGGCGATCATCGCCAAGATCGCGACCAAACTCTCGAGGAGCATGCTGCCGTAGCCGACCATGCGGGCGTCGGACTCCTTCGTTAGCAGCCGCGGTGTCGTGCCGCTGGCGACCAACGCGTGGAAACCGGAAATCGCCCCGCAGGCGATGTTGATGAAGCAAAACGGAAAGATCTTGCCGCCGAAGAGCGGCCCCGCCCCATTCGCGAACACCGTCACCGCGGGGAGCTTCAGTTCGGGGCGCACGAACGCGATGCCGATTGCGAGCAGGAGCACGGTGCCGAGCTTGACGAACGTGCTCAGGTAGTCGCGTGGCGCGAGCAGGATCCACATGGGGAGGATCGAGGCGGCAAGGCCGTAGAGGATGACCGCGCCCGCGAGGGGGACTCGGGCGATCGTGAAGGCCGGTCCCAGGGTCGGGTGCCCCGCAACCGCGTGCCCCGTCACCAGGGCAACCCCGAGGAGCGCCAAGCCGATCGCCGTCGCAGCCCCGACGCGCCCGCTTCCGCGCCCTCTCATGATGAGCCCCATGAGCATGGCGATCGGAATCGTGGCCGTGACGGCGAACAGCCCCCAAGGGCTCTCGGCGAGGAGGTTGACGACGACCAGCGCCAGGACCGCAATCAGGATCACGATGATGAGGAGGATTCCGGTCGTCCCCGCCAGCGCGCCCCAGCGCCCCAAGGTGTCGTTAGCGAGCTTCGCCAGCGAGCGGCCGTCGCGGCGCAGCGAGATGGCGAGGATCACGAGGTCCTGAACGGCGCCTCCCAGCAGAACACCCGCCAGGATCCAGATCGTTCCGGGGAGGTAGCCGAATTGCGCCGCCAACGTCGGACCGAGGAGCGGACCGGGCCCGGCGATCGCGGCGAAGTGGTGGCCGAACACCACCCACCGGTTGGTCGGGACGAAATCGCGCCCGTCGTCGAGCCGCACGGCCGGCGTCTGGCGTCGGTCGTCGAGGGCGAGCACTTTCGCCGCGAGGAACTTGGAGTAGAACCGGTAGCCGATCAGATAGGTGCACACCGCGGCGACCAGGAGGTGCCCCGCCGAGACCGGTTCCCCCCTGACGAACGCGATGGTCGTAAACGACGCGCCACCGAAAACGGCGACAAGGGTCCAAACGAGCACGCTCAACCGACGCATGACGGGGGATTCTAAGGCCGCCTCCGCCTCGCCCGCGGCCGGAGTTGCTCTCGGGATTGTCGGGCCCTATGTTCCGGGACGATTACAGTTCCGCAGTTCCGATGACGGAGGGGGCGATGCGCTACGACACGACTCAGGAGGGGACCCGCGAGATCCGGGAAACCTTACGCGGGAGCGGGGATGGCGGTTCGTTCCTCGTGGACCGCCAGGGGACGATCGTCGGTTTCGACGGGGGGATGGAGCGCCTGACCGGCTGGACGGCCGCCGACGTCGTCGGACGCTCGGCCGGCGTGCCGATCCTCCTCCAGGGCGCGTTCGTTCCCGACTTCGAGCAAGACGTCACGGAAGTTGCGCTGCTCGCCCGCGACGGCAGCGTCCTCGACGTCGAGGTCTCGGTGGTTCGCTGCGAGGGAGCGGGAGACCGCTACACGGTGACGGTGGGGCGCGTGGTCGCGCGCAACGAGGGCGGGCGCATCGCCCCGTCCGCGGGCCGCGATCCTCTGACCGGCCTGGCGACCCGCGAGACCTTTCTCGAACGGCTCGGCGTCGAGATGCGCGAGGCCGGAGCCAGCGGCCGGCCGCTGGCGGTCGTCGTCGCCGACGTCGATCATCTGCGCAAGGTCGCCGACACGCGGGGCCGCGAAGCCGCCGCGACCGTGCTGCGCAAGCTCGCTGGGATTCTCCGCGCAACCGTCCGCGAGGACGATCTCGTTGCGCGCTTGGCGGACGACGACTTCGCCGTCATCCTCAACGGGCTGGGACGAGGCAGCGCGCGCCAGGTCGCCGCGCGGTTGAGGTCCACGATCGAGCGCTTTCGATTCACGTCGACGTGGGACGGCGACTCGTCGTTTTCCGTCACCTTGAGCCTCGGCGCCGCGTCCTACCCGACCGACGCCGACAACGAAGGCGACCTTCTGACGCGCGCGACGGAGGCCCTCGAAGAAGCCCGCTCGCTCGGCCGAAACCGGGTGTGGTGCTACATGCGCCGGCCGCGGGTCCCGCTGCGGACGCCGGTCTACCTGGAAGGGTCGTCGCCGCTCCTTCTGGGCTACACGCAAGACCTTTCGCCCTCCGGGCTGTTCGTCGCAACGTCGGCCCCGATCGACGTCGGCATGCGCTGCGCGCTTTCGTTCCCGTTGCCGACCGCCCAAGGGAACGTCCATGTCATCGGCCGCGTGGTTCGCACCGTGCCGAGGCACGCCGCGGCGCCCGAAGTGCGCTCCGCCGGGATGGGCGTCGAATTCGAGCGGTTCGGCGCCGAGGACCGGCATGCGATCGAGGCCTATCTCTTCGAGAACGAGTCCCGGACGCTGAGGCCGGAAGGGCTCACGTTCAGCGTCTAGCGTTCCGTCACCGAAGTCTTGATGAGGGGGACAGTCCCCTTCTTCTTGCAAAGCTCCCCGGATACCGCTTTGCGGCGAAAAAGGGGACTGTCCCCCTCATCAAGACTTCGGTGACGAAGAGCCAGACCCCGCTGACGCGTCGGGCCTGACGAGCGGGCCGTCGGCGTAGCGCTCGAACAACCGGCCCCACGGTGTGCCCGCCTGCCACGTCTCGAACGTCTTGCGATCCTTCATCGGCCACCGGTAGTAGTCGTGGTACGTCTCGGAACCGAGGATGAAGAGGTTCACGAGCGGCGTCCGGAAGAAGAGTTTCTGGAACCTCTTGAGAGGCGAGAA
>Ga0315273_10000359_pt1 | contig 46363 bp, 29 predicted proteins | sample YL17G02_0_MG_FD_205753 | JGI IMG/M metagenome (GOLD analysis project Ga0315273, IMG submission 205753) | Sediment microbial communities from Yellowstone Lake, YNP, Wyoming, USA - YL17G02_0 | ecosystem: Environmental > Aquatic > Freshwater > Lake > Sediment | place: USA: Wyoming | collected...
TTGTCGCCGAGGGTCAACGTGCCCGCATCGGGTACGCCCTGGGACTCGAAGTCCTCGCCGTTACCCGCGCCCACGATCACGGTCGTCAACGGGTCCGTGAGCGCCTGGGCCGTGATCAGGGACTCCGCGCGCACCGTCGGGCGATCACGTAGTTCCGCGGCCTCGGTGACCCTCTGGTCGATGTCGTAGACATAGGGATAGGTGGCCGTGGCCAGGAAGAATTCCTCCAGGCGCACGTTACCCACCACCGCCCCCTGACGCCTGAGGACCTCGTCGAAGGTCACGCGACTACCGCTCTGGCTCGTGTTGTCGACAAGGACCAGGTCGAGTCGCCCACGGAGACCGCTGACGGCGAGCTGTGAGAGCACCTGGTACTGCTGGCTGTCGGTGTCCCGGAACTGGCATTCTAATGCGTTGCCCGTGCGCGCGAAACGCAACTCGACGCGCGCGGGCAACGAGGTCAAGACCGTCTCGGTGGGCGCCGATTCGAGACCGGCGATGGCCACGTGCTCGACACCCGTGCCCGTGAGGCGGGTCTCGATGCCCACGACGTAGGACAGCGAGCCCAGGGTCAGACGCGTGAAGACGCGTTTGGCCCCGGCCAGGACCACGGGGTCTGACCACGAGGTCAGGGCCACGGCCGCCGACACGTCGAAATCCTCATTGGCACCGAGGAGATATTGGCCCCTGAGTTCGGCGCTCGACGTCACGGGCGTGGGTTCGTTGTCGATGACCAACTGCGCCTGGCCGCTGGCGACCACGCGCCCACGTCCCGTGCGCGTCTGTGACCAACGCTCAGGATCGTGACGATGGACGGTGATGGGCTCGGCGTTGGCGTGATCGTGGAGTAGTTTCGCGACGTCGGTGTCCGGCGATTGCCAGCCGGTGGCCAACTGAAAAACGTAGCGGCTCCCGACGATGGTCACCGATTGGTATTCGACGGTCTCGGCATTGACACCCGTTGCCCCGAGTTGAATGACGCCCGAATCGTTGACCGTGCCAGCGCCCACGGCGTCGACGATCACGCCACCCGCGGCGTGGGCAATGCGCAGGTTCAACGACACCGAGTCCTCGGTGAAATTGTCGTTGAAGTCAGGATCGTCGACATAGTCGTGTGGCGGCGCGCTGGCCAGGGTAAATACGGCCTCGCTGACGAAGCCGTCGTAGACGCCACCGACGACCGTGGTCACGTTGACCTGCAGGTAGGGGATCAGGTCGACGCCGATGCGGATGAGACCCGTTGCTGGCAGATCGGTGGCCTTGAACGTGCGTCGATCGCGGGGCACGAAACCACGCAGGACCCAGTGGCCACCAGAGAGGACGAGACTGGAGACGCGGAAACTGGCCGCTAGGCCCTTGGTCAGGTTGGAGAGAAGAACGAGAACCTCGCGGCGTTCGAAGGTGGCCGTGTCGGCGAACAGACTCTTGCCCCTGTCCACCTGCAAGGCAAGGCCCCAGAGGTCGGCGACGATGTCGCCATACGCGTCCCAGAACGTGTCCCAGTAGACACGTTCGTCGCTGGGAAAAAGATCGTAAAAATCTCCCAGCGCCAACCAGATGTCGTCGGTCTTGAGGAGACTCATGTCAGCTTCTCGATGACCACCTGGCCCAGGAACGGTCGGTAGTTGCGTTCGTTGGTGATCACGCCGTCGGTGATGAGGTTGTCATCATCGTAGTCGTCGACGGCCACACGCAGCGGCTCGTTGACGTCGTGGGGGAAATGGATGCCCTGATCGTCGTCGAGAACGAAGGTGTAGGTCGTACCAGATTGGGCCACGGCCAGGTAGGTGACGGTCTCCTGATTGCCGGTGTAGCCACCGAGCATCAACTGGCCGTGGATGGGGACGACAAACTCGTCGACCGAGGCCGGACGTTGGGTCTCAATGAAGCTGGCGACAAAGGACCAGTTGACGGCCGTGGCCGTGGTGGTGAAGGTCACGTCGACGGTCACGAAGGCCAGACCCGGGTCGACGACGGTGATCGTGGCCAGACCCACGCCATTGATCCAGATGCGACGTCCGACGTCACCGACGACAAAGGGTGTGCCCGTGGCCGAGAACCGGTTGGGATTGGTCGTGTTGTAGGCGCCGGTGCCCGTAAAAAACGTGACGGCGGGCGCGGTCTTGACGGCGAGATTGTTGACGGTGTCGGCATCGGGATTGAGGTACTGTACGAACCACGTGCCGTCGACCTGGAGGCGGCGCACACGCACCTGGAACGGGGTCTGGATGTAGTTGGCCGCGCCGTTGACGTAGGCCGCGTTGACCAGATCCGAGAACTCGAAACTGGCGCCCGAGCTCTCGCCAATGGCCTGGCCGCTGCTGGTCTTGAGGACCTCGTTGATATTTGCGCGCACGTCGCCGACCGTGCCGTCACCGCGATAGTACATGACGAAGTCGAGGAACACGGGCAGGAACATGCGGGCCAGTGAGTCGGTGCACAGAACCCGTTTGGGGTCCTGGTCGAGGAACTGCTGGGCCTCGGCAATCTCCGTGTTCGTGTAGAAGCTCACACGCACCGGATACTCGATGTACTCAGCGTAGTTGGCCTCGATGACAAAGGACACGCTGGCGACGGTCCCGAGTGCGGTGCCACTGAGCACGATCTGGGTCGGAGATTGGACAAAGACGATCGTGCGCACGATCGTCGTCGTGCCGTAGACGAGCGTGATCTCGCGTCCCTCATAGCCCGTGAAGTCCTGGCTCGCGTGAGTGTAGCGGCTATAGGTACCCGTGCCCACGGTCACGTTGTCCAGCGCGCCGCCAGAAGCCGAACGTGGCTGATTGCCGGGTAGTGAGCGCTTCTCGTCGAGGATGATCGACTTGGTCTCCTTGGCCGAGAGCAGGTCGTAACGGTTGGCCTTGGTCATGTACCAACCCGGGTCGTGACTGTCGGCCGTCGTCTCGGGTACCGGGTCGCCGATGGCCTGCAGGGTGATCGGGTCGAGGATGCGGATTTCGGCGATCTGGAAGACGGGGAGGACGGTGATGTCCTTGTCCACTCCCGCCTGCAACTCGCCGTTGTTGACGACCTTGACACTGGCGCCCACGGCGTGGATCTGCGTGGGATTGGCCGGCGTCAGATTCCAAAAGCGGTAGGTGTCGTTGTCCAGGGCCACGGACGAGGCGTAGTAGATCGTCTCCTCGTTCGCCTGGCCCAGGTCGATGAGCAACTTGCCCGTCGACGGCACGTCGCCCATCGTGCCCGTGACGAAGGTGGCCTCGATGACCGTGACCAGGGCCGGGTAGCTGATGTCCGTGTCCAGGTGCATGTCCGCGAACAGGTCCACATGCTGCTGAATGTAGTTGATGCCGTCAAAGAGCAGGTACACGTCCGTGCGCCCGCCGACGTGGAGGTCCTGAGCCGTGCCCAGTTGTTCGCGCGTGTCCGGGTCGAGGCTGGCGACGCCGATTTGAAAGCGGGGGACGGCACTCTCACCCAGGTCATAGACCTCGTCGCGGAGCATCTCCACGTCGCCGTTGCCGACGATGAGTAGGTCACGGAGTTTGGAACCGAAGAGATCCTGCATCCAGAAGATGGTGCCGTCGCGGGACAGGGGCGTGCGCGTGGACACGCTCCGTTGGGCCAGGCGCAGGGCCTGGGTATTTGTCTGCTTCTCCGCGCCCTTGCGGAAGGCCGAGGCATTGGTGACCAAGACGGGGCCACTGGAATCGCCGATGAGCTGGTTGATCTCGCCCGCGTTGACGTTGTAGGCCTCGCCCGGCGACTCGGCGGCAAAGGGCACATTGAGGTAGTAGAGACCGTTGGTCGTGTCGAGAAAATAGTCCTGGGGCAGGTAGTCGAGGTCGATGAGGGTGACGAAGGACACCTCACGAGCCTCGGTCGAGGCCGTGGTGCCGGCGACGAAGGCACGCGGAACTCGGTCGCGGTAGTAGAGGCGCACGAAACCATAGGCCAACTCGCCGCCATCGCGCGCTATCAGCAGATTCGCGAGCAACAGGTCCACGTCGGCTTCCGACAGCGCCTCGGGGTCGGTGAGGTCGCGGGACGTGAGCATATGCTCGATTTCTTGCAGGAGACTGGCGTTGATCGTCGCGCCGCCACGAGCGAGTAGGGAGTTGATCGCCGAGCCACTGTCGACGTTGAGCGTCGGCAGTGTCTGCTTGAGCGTCTCGGTGATGAAGGCACGGGCCTGTTCGAGATAACGCGGATCGATGGCCATCACGACACCCTGAATGTGGCTTGAAAGCTGTTGCCATCCAGCAAGTCGATGCGGATGGTCATGGCTATCTCCAGTTTCTCACGCAAGACCTGTAGATCCAAGAGCTGCAGATTGACGATCGTGGCATCGGCGGTCTTGTCGTCGGACTGTGTGCGACGAATGTTGGCCATGGCCCGACTGATGGCGATGGTGGCGTCGGTGCGCAGTTCCTGTTTCGAACCGAGGCTGCTGTTGAGCAGGGACCTGAGACCACCACCCTCGTCGCGATCGAAACTGTTGGCGCCGGGTTTGGTGAACAGATGATAGGCGACAATCTGCAACGCCTCCTCGGGACCGGCGACGGCACGCGACATGTTCAAGAAGCTGAAGGTGACGACGCTGTCGGCGTCGAGGCTGTAGAGGCCGATGTCGGTCATCTCGGTCGTCTCCTAATAGTTGGTTTCTCGCGTGACGACCTGCGCCGAACGACCCGCTTCAAATTCTCCTACCAACCAAACGGCGTCTTCATGACTCACACCCGCTCTTTCAAGGTCCAGAATCTGTTCGGCCTTGCTCTTGATCACCTTCGCCGCCTCCACCCGTTTCACAATCTGGTCCTTAACGATGTCCTTGTGCGGTCGCCGATGTTCGGCCAGGAGATGTTTATCATACTCCTGGGCCGTGAGGGCACTGGCCAACTCGTCGGCGGTCCTCGACTCCGTGGTCCAGGGGATCTCCTGTTGGTACTGTTTGATCGCCTCTCGCGTCTGGCCCTCGCTCGTGGCCGTGGAGACGGTGAGTGTGGCCAGACCCAGGATGTCACCTGAACGCGTGATCTCGGCCGCCGCGTCCATGCCCGTGTTGTCGAAGGTCTTGAGGGCCTGGTCGATGGTGTCACTGGGCCCGAGACCCGCAATCATCATCTCCAGGCCAAAGCGCAGGGGCAAGAGGGCCAAACGGACCGTGCTCAGAACCACGGCCACGGCCGTGGCCGTGATGCCGATGTCCAGAGGGCGGCCCTGGAGCAGACGGCAGAGTTTGCTCTCCCATTCCCTGAGCAACTTGGCGATCTCGACGAAGAACTCGTCGAAGGGCTGGGACCAGGTGCTGGGAAAGGTGACGGCGATCTGATCGGCGAGGCTCGTGGTCTCGACGTAGACAACCTCGCCATCGACCAGGGGGAAGGTGAGAGCGTCGGTGAGCGTGAGCGTGTACTCGCCCCCGGACTCGGTGACCGAGGTCAGGGGCAATTCGCGACCCTGGGCCCAGACCTTGGTGGCCAACAACACCAACGGCCTCTGGAAGAGTGCGTACTCGGGCAACGCCAACTCGGCGCGCACGACGTTGATCCCCGGAGGCACGCTCTTGCCGTCAAAACGCGGGACCTTGTTCTCGTCGATGTCGGCGAAATGATCCAGGTAGTCCCGTCGCGTCTGCGAGATCACGCGCACCGACGGCTTGATCTCCGGGTCCTGAAGGCCATGGGCGCGGGACGTGATCGCGGGCAAGTCGAGGGTGTAGAGACTATCGTCGACGTTGGTGATCGACGTGAAGGTCAGGTCGTCCTCACGCGGTGTTCTGAGGACGGAGAACGACTTGACCATGGGCGTGCCGGCTGGCGCGACTATGAAGAGATCCTTACCGCTGACCACGACCACGGCGACGTCCAACTGCATGTGCGTGTTGTCGGTGATGCCGACGATCGTGCGCACGACCCCCGTGTCCTGGACGTGCACATGGTCCCCGACCTGAAACTCGTTGAGGAATTTGGTGTCGGTGCCGATCAGCTTCGTCGGATCGCCACCATCGACGGACACCTGGCCCGCTTTGGCCACGGACCTGCAAATGATCTGTTTGGTGGCCGTGTTGACGGAGGTGACGATGGCCGTGAATCGAGACACGGCCCCCTGGACCTCGATGGTCATAGTCGCTTCGTCGCCCATGACCAGGGGCTCTTTGACCGTCAACATCTGCACTTCACTCGTCGTGCCCCAGATCGCCGTCGTCGTGCCATTGGCTCGCGTCGTCCCCTCGCCACCGTCGGCGATCACGCGCCCGGTGACGGCCGTGCTCGTGTCCCCAGCGGTCAGCGTGTCGACAAGCAGGTCCTTTTTCTGTTGGCCGTCGAGTTGGACAAGGATCTTGTCGGTCATGGTCGTGCGCGGGACGCGACTGAGGGCGATGTTGTCCAGGTCGCCGTCATAGTAGGCGCCGGCCTGGAGCCTGAGCATGCCCGTGGTCGGGGTCGAGGTGGCGGGATTGATTTCCACGCCCAGACCGTCGATGTCGAGGACCAGGAGATATTGGCCACCGGGGCCGTAGTCGGCGACGACCATGTCCGTGGTGAAGTCGAAGTTGCCGATGGTCTGGTGACGGACCTCGTTGCCGACGACGCGAAAGCGCTGGGCGAGCGTGCGCATGTCCGCACCGCTCTTGAACAGCAGTTTCTTCGACGTCTGCGGACGGCAGAGGATGTTGAAGCTGTGGGCGACCGTGGGCGCCGTGGTCAGATGGAAGGTGTAGCGGCCGCTGGCCGTGTCGAAGTCCGAGCTCGTGTAGGCCAGAGTCTCGCGCAACTCGCCCACGCCCTCGATCTCCAGCGCCCCGGGACTGCCGGTGATGTTGGGACTGGGTTCAAAGCCGGCTTGAAAATTGTCACGTTGTTCGCCCGTGATCGAGACGCTCGTGCCCGCGGGCACCGTCGTCGTCACCGGGTCGATGAGTGTGAACGTGCCCGAGTCGTAGAGGCTGTAGCGCAGGACCTGTTGGGTAGGAAAACCGGGGTTGATGGTCACCTGTCCCAGATGCGCGGGTTTTTCCGACCCGGGCCAGATAACCTTCAGACTCAGGGCCCCGGTCGTGGCCGCTTCGTTCAGCGTGCCCGCAAACGGTGGCGCGGGCTGGGTATGATGTCGGCGCACGTCGGCATACGGCAGCCGGGCCACGAGGTCGGTGCCCGAAACTGCGACCAGGTACATGTCCGTCTCGCGATCGGGGACGGGTTCCGGAGGCCGATAGTCGTTGGCCGGCGGTGCGAGCACGAGCAGGTTCACGCGCCCCAGGGCCGGTGACCGGGGTGCGAATTTGGCCACCTCGGCGTCGAGACTCTTGGCGATCTCCAGCAGTCCCTGGGCCTGGCAGAAGCTGGTCATGTTCAGGTCGCAGTACGACGCCAGGTTTTCGAGAATGGGCAGGTCACTGGCTCGGTCGCCGATGTTGTCGACGATGCTGACGAACGTGGGCAGGCTCTTAGCGGCCAGGGCGAGCCAGGTGTCAAAGGCGTCGAGCTTCTTCTGGATGAAACCGGCGACATTGTCCAGGTCCTTGGCAATCAGTTCCTGGAAGGCGCCCTGCATCTGGCTCAAGAACCCGGCGCCCATCGACTCCTGGATCGAGGTGACGAGGGCCGCCAGTTGATTGAACAGGCGCAGTGCACGCGCTTTGTCTTGTTGGCTCTGGTCGAGGCTGGCGATGGCCATGCAGATGGCGATGTGGCCCACGCGATCGAGGACCGACGTCTGCAGACTGGCCGTGGCCGTGGTCAGCCGTTGATCCACGCGCCCCGTGGCCTGGGCCTGGGTCTGGAGGCTGGGGGCCGTGCGACTGGCGGCCACGTAGCCATCGTTCAGCGTCGTCGGTGGACTCGTGGGTGTCTCGGCCAACGGTTCCAGGAACCGATGGTCGACCTTGCCCTGGTCGGGGGTGGCCACGGGCACCAACGGGTCGGTCTGCAGGTGCCTCTTGGCCGCATCGCGCCGCGCCTGGGCCGAACGCAGACCATCGGCGGCCTTGACCGTCTGTGTCTGGACCTCGGCGGTCTGCGTGCGCAGACCCACGACGTCCTCGCGCTCTGGCGGCACCAGCAAGCCCGCGGCCGCGGCCACGGACACCTTGCCCGCCTCGGCGGCCATCTCTCCGAGTAGGGCGTCGATGTCCTCGATCAACTCCAGGGCCCTGATCAGGGCCTGGCGAGTGAAGGCGTTGAGGTTACTGGCACCATCGAACATGAGCTGGCGCCGGGTGTCCTCGAACGTGATTTGGAACTGGGAGGCGTTGGGGGTCGTGAGGACGGGCGCGTCGTGTTTGGCCGCGTAGTCGTCGGCGCCCAGGTTGCCGTCGGTGGCCTGTTCGACGTCGATGCCCGCCGCCTCGACCGACACGTCCTTGGTCGCCTGTTCGATACCCAGGGCCTTCTGTTCGGCCTCGGCGCTGGCCACGCGGTCGTCGGTGGTCGCTTCGACCCAGGCAATGAGCTCCTGCGTGCTCTGGATGTCCTGGATTCTCACAGATGCGCCTCGATCTTGCGTCCGATGGCCGTGCGCAACTGGCTCACCTTGGCCTGGCTGAAGCCCGTGGCCCGGGCGATGTCCTGACCCTTCGCCAACCGTCTCCGTCCGTGGGTGCCCGTGACGTGGGCGAAAACGGTCTGTTCATCGGGTGTCAGCTCGTACCAGATCTCGTCGACAACTCGGGCTCGACGCGCATCGCCCGTGTCCATGAGCGTGGGCACGGTCGTGGTGATGATGTCCCGGCGCAGGCTCCGCTGCATGTTCAGGATCTCGGATTGGGGCCAGTTGAGCTCGTCGGCCAACTCGGTCGTCGTCGGGGGCCGGAGTTTGCGCGACTGCAGTTCCTCGTAGACCCGTTGATAGACGCCGATTTTCTGGGCCCGGGCCTCGGGGATGCGGGCGATGTTCGAACGCGCGGTCGAGAAGCGATTCAGGCGTTTGAGGTTGGTGAAGAGATGGGTGCGAAAGGTGGCGCCGGCGTTGTGCTTGTAGCCGGTGGCGCTGGCCACGAGAATGCGATCGGCCTCGGCCTCGATGACCGACTGGGGCACGGCATTGGATCGGTACTTGTTGACCTGGCTCTGGACCAGGGGTCGCGTCTCACGCCGCAACTCGTCGAGGGCCGCCCGGTCTCGTTTCGTCTGCCAACGCTTGACCAGGTCCTCGTCGCCCATCGTCTCAGCCTCTGAATGCCGGTTGCCCCGCCAGGGTCAGGTTCATTTTACGCACAAGCGTCTGGTAACCGCCACGAAATGCCGGACCCTGGTACCAGAAGGTCACGGCGCCCGTGTTGGCCACGGATTTGAGGACCTTGACCATGACGTCCTGTTCCGAGACGCCCTGGCGCCGGGTCATGTTGCGGGAATAGAGATGGGCCAGTTGCGGGTCCTTGTCCGCGAGCAGGTAGTAGCGGCCGACGATGGTATTCGGGTACTTTTTGCCCCCCTCGCGCCCGTAGATGGCCTTGTTGTAGGCCACCGTCTGGCCGCGGAGCGTACTGCGCTCGGCATATTGATAGGGGATGGCGAAGGTGCCGATGAGTGCACGGTAGAGCTGGTCCGTGGGCCGTAGCTTCTTCTGTGGCGTCTGTACGGTCTCACCGTCCCAGACGTCTTTGGCCGGGTCCGAGGAGTTGGTGGCGACCAGCGACTCCAGATAGTAGGCGGGGAAGACGGCCTTGTCGGGGCTGGGGAGGCTGCGGTCTTTGATGTCGCCCACGGTCTTGGTGGCGTATTTGGTCTCTCCGTCGCGCCAAAAATATGGATCGCCTTCGTCCCAGTACCTGGGTGCCTCGATCTGGACCGTGGTCGATGCCGAGCCCTGGCCACCGCCGACGCGGATGTCGTGGGTGATGTTGGAGATGAGACCGATCATACTCCGGTTGCGATCGACGACCAGGGCCGGAAATCCGGCGATGGGACTGGCGTTGAAGGGCATGTTCAACGCGCCCATCGACCGTGTCTGATAGCGGCGCCAGAGGAACTCGCTGTTGAGCATGTTCAGATAGTGGACGTCGGTCTCCTCGGGCTTGCCGGCGAAGGTCATGAAGGCGTGGGTGCGCATGGTGTTGCGATCGAAGAAGGGCACGATGCCCACGAGCTCCTCCTCCGGCGTCAGATACTCGTAGTCGGCGAATGTGGCCTGGGGGCCCTTTTCCTTGACACCGTCGACGATGGTCTTCTCGTCGGTCTCCGGCTCCGGGGCATCGGCCGTCGGCTGCACGGATTCCTGGTAGGCGGGTATCTTGGTTTTCGTCTGGAAATTGTAGGCAGGAAAGATGGTCTGGGGATTGATGTCGGCCTTTGCCGCGCTGCTGGTGGCGCTGAACATGGAAAAGTGAAGATGTGGTCCGGTACTATTACCGGCACCGGTATTGCCGACTTCACCGACCTTCTGACCGCGTGTCACGGTCGCGTTGTTGGTGACCAATGGTTCTCTGCGGCTGAGGTGGGTGTAGAAACTACTATTGCCACTGCCGTAGGTGATGATGATGCTCTCTGCACCACCCTTTCCAACCCCAGAAAACCGCACTCTGCCATCGTCGAGGGCATAGACGGGCGTGCCCGTGGGACAGGCCAGGTCGATGCCCATGTGCTGCTGTCCCACGCCCGCGGTACCAGAATTTCGCACGTGTAACTTGCCCTTGTCATCATGGGTCTTCAGGCGCCAGATGCCATAGGGACTGGTAAGCCAACAAGAGTCTTTGAGTGGTGGGTGGAATCCGCTGGTGCTGGCAGCCACGACCTTGGTCGCGGGGATGCGGGCATTCTCCATCTCCTGGGGCACGAGATAGAGTCGCGACGGGGCGCCGAGTACCGACTCGGGCATGCCCAGACCCCGCGTGGGTTCCTGGAGCAGTTGTCGATCGAGAGTCAGTGAGTCCTGGTCACCGGGGAAGATGACATTGCATGCCGGCGTCAGGGCGAAGCGCGTGTCGGGGATCAGAAGATATTGGCCGAGAAGGTCGTTGGCGTCTTTGACGAGTTGGCCCTCTTCGTTTTTGGCCGCGTTGAGGTAGGCGATTTCGTCGTTGACCGCGGTCATCACCGTGACCAGGTCATCGGAGAGAGTGACAATTCCTTGGGACTCCTCGATGATGTCCTCGGCCATCTTTTCCATCGTCTGCGGACTGGCGCGACCGTCGATGGCCGCCACGGTCTTGTCGCGCTGACTATCGTCGACATCGTAGTTCTCGTCGATGTGGTCACTCAGACGCTTTTTTTGAACCCGGGTCTGATCGTCGATGTAGCCGGGCGTGAGTCGTTTGTCCTGGCTACCGTCGACGAACACGGGCTGGGCGTTGTGAACAATCTGATAGCGGAAGAGTTCGAGGACGTTCTTGAGCAGGGCCATCATCGTCGCCTCGCCCTGCTGTGTCAGCACGTCTCGGGACACGGCCTCTGTGAGCAGTGTGCGACCGATGAGAATGTCCAGGTTCGGGTCCCTGGCCGAGACAAAGCGATTACTCAACTTCAACGCCTCGTCGGCGAGACGGAAGAAGGTGTTGACGTCGAGGGTGTCGTGAAAGATCTTTTTGACGATCGAGTGATAGGCCAGGTCCTTGTTTTGATTCAACTCGGTGACCATGCGCTGGCGCATGCTCGTGCCCGCGATTCGTCCCTCGAAGAAAAAGGTCTTGTTGCCCAGGGCCACGGAGATCTTGTCGGTCCAATAGGCGAGGTTGGAGGGGGCGCTACTGGGGTCGTAGTAGTAGAGCATGACCTGTTCCCAGTACGTGTGCAGACCCGCGCAATGGAAGACCTGTTGGCGACTGTTGACGGACTTGCTGTAGCCGTCGGCGACGATCTCGCCCTCGAAGAGAATGGGCCAGTCGTTTTCGGCGCGCTGGCCGCGGATGTCGAGATCGGACCAGAAGATGTGAACGCGTGCGCGCTTGAGCTCCTCGGTTTCAAAACCCGGGATCGAGGGCATGGTGATCGAGGCCGAGGCAGTCTCGTTGGCAAAGGTCTGGACGGTGGCGCCGCTGACCTTGGGCACGAGCACGCCCTCGATGAAGACGCGCATCTGAATGATCTCGGTTCTCACGAGCGTCCGTCCCGTTCCTCGACTGTCAGGTAAAAGTACCTGGGTCTGATGGTGCGCCGTCCAAAATTGGCCACGGGCAGTTTGTAGATCTCAAATTCCACGACCCCGTCGACCGTGCGTCCAATCGCCTGACCCGCTTCCACGGCCACGCCCACGGTCACCGAGGATAGGAGTCGGACCCCGGATAGGACAAGAACGATTCCCGACACCGTCTCGATCTCGATGACCTTGAAGTTTTCGACATCGCGAATAGCGCGCACGGACCCGCGGACGGGCGACTGGAAAGGTTTGCCGGCGGTGGTGCGCACGAGGTCGCTCTGTCGTCGCCCTGGGCCCCAGATGGCCACCGTCTGTCCCTGGGGTAGGGGATTGACGGTCTTGGGTCCGAACTCACCACGTGTGGGCACGTATTCGATGATCTTGACCGGGGCCACGACCACGGCCCGTGGTCTCGCCTTAGCACTGGCCTGCGGCTCGTAGGGCACATATTCGGGCACGCCGGCCACATGGCGTCTGACGACGAAGATGGTGTAGTAGTAGGTGACGCCGTTGATCACGTTCTCGTCGTCGAAGACCAGGGCGGCGCCTTGGTAGACCAGTTTGCCTTCCGTGGGCAGAACGGGATAGGCGACGGTCGAGCGTCGCAATTCGAAGGTCTCTTGGAGCATGGCCTCGGGTGGCGGAACGACCCAGGACAACTTGATCAGTTGATCGTAGCCGACGGCGGTGAGGACGGGACTGACGATGACACCGACGAGGGTCGTGAAGACCCAGGTTCGTGAGCCACTGTTGCCGACGATGTCGGCGACGTTGACGATGACCGTGTAGTCGGTGTCCAGAAGCAGATTGGATACCGGATCGATGACGACGTCCATGAGCGTGGGCACGCCGGTCATGGTGACCACGAACCCCGACGCCTGGACACCGTCGATGATGACCTGGGCACCGTTGAGCGTCATCTGTAACGTGGCCACATCGACACCCGTGGCGTCGATCACGCTGAAGCCGATGTTGGTGTCCAACTCGACGTCGATGACCCCGTCGCCAGGGAACACGTCGAAGATGGTCGGGGCATCGGGATCGGTGTTCTCGGTCCTGAAGGACCAGGAGAACGTGGTCATGGGGTTGGGGGGCGTGGCCAGGTCACTGACGTCGACAAAGACCCAGTAGGTCGTCCAGCCGGCGTAGTCCGGGTCCTTGTCGATGGCTACGTGGTAGCCGTTGGCAATGGGCGTGATGGCGCTGCCCAGACCCAGAAATCCGATCTGAAAACCGCCGGCGCCACCATCGTAGGCCGACACGCCGCCGATGGTGACGACGAGCGTGGTCAAGTCGATGCCAGCGCCCACGTCGGTGATGTCGAATTCGACCAGGCTCTCGATGACCACGTCGACGCCCGTGGGCACGTTGTTCGTCAACACGGGCCCGATCACGTCGCTGGTCTGGAAGAACCAGGAGAACGTGGTCATGACGTTGCCGGCCAGATCCTGAGCGTCGACGTCGACGGTGTAGACCTCGAAGGCGTCGAGGTCCGCACTCGGGTCGATGACCACGTGGCGGCCACCGGCGATGGTCGTGATCGCGCTTCCCGGCCCATCGTAGGGGCTCTGGAAGACGCCGGCGACCAGGGCCGTGTCGCCGTTGATGGTCACGGTGATGGCCGACGAGGCGATGCCCATGCCGTCGTCGGTGATGTCGAAGGCGATGTTCGTGCTCGTGGGCACGTTGGTGCCCGTGGGCGTGTTGGCCGACACGACCGGGGCCACATCGTCCTCGGTCGTGAAGGACCAGAAGAAGTTGACGGGGTTACCGGAGACGTCCTCGACGTCGATGTTCACCAACACCGGCGCGTAGTTGGGGAAGATGTCGTCGGGGTCGATGGTCACGTGCCACGTGCCGCCGCCCATGTCCAAGATCGAGCCGGTGAAACCGGTCTGGAAAACGCCGTCGATGATGGCATCGAGGCCGTCGACCGTGACGTCCAGCGTCGCCGTGTCGACACCGGACATGGTGTCGGTGATGTCGAATTCGACGTCGCTATCGCGCACGATGCCCGTGCCCGTGGGCGCGTTGTTGGTGATCGCCGGCGCCGTCGCGTCCAGGGTCTTGAAGGTCCAGTCAAAAATCGTCGGATTGCCGGCCACGTCCTGGGTCGTGACGATGGTCTCGTGGTCGGTCCACTCGTCGAGGTCGACGTTCTTCTTGATCTCGAAGGCGAAGCCGGGGAACGTGGCCGGCGGGGCGGTGAGCGGGGTGATGTAGCTGTCGTTTTCCCAACCCGATTGGAAGCCGTCGTCGTAGACCGTGGCCCCGTTGACGGTGACGATGGTGTTGGCCAGGTCGACGCCCGAACCGTCGTCGACGGCCCAGAACTCGATGTACACGCCCAGGGACACATCGACGCCCGTGGGGGCATTGTTGTAGATCGACGGCGCGACGTCGTCCTCGGTCTCGAACGACCAGGCGAACTCGTCCATGATATTCGGGGACGGAGCCAGATCCTGGGCGTTGACCTTGACCTCAACGTCATCGTAGTTCGGGAAGTCCACGTTCGGGTTCAGCGTCACGCGCCAAGTGCCGCCGCCCATGTCCACGATCGAACCCGTGAAGTCCGCCAGCTGGATCACACCGGCGACAACGGCATCTAGGCCACCAACGGTCACGTTCAGCGAGTCGGTGTCGACACCCGTCTCCTCGTCCCAGATGTCGAAGACGACGTTGGCAGCTCGCGCCACGCCCGTGCCCGTGGGCGCCCACGCCGTCACCTCTGGTGGCGTGACGTCGGTGCTGAACCCGCCGAGGATGATGTCGGGCATCGGAGACCTACTCCTCGATCACCGTGGGGATCAGAGACAACTCGACACGAAGCCCCTCACGGCCAAAGACGATGCCCTCGCTCAGACAGTAGAGAAAGAACTTCTGATGCGTGTCGGCATCGTTGCAATCGGCCTGGCACTCGTGGACGGCGGTGGGGTCCAATATCACCACCTGCGGCCCGCTGACCAGTGTGAAGAAGTTGTTCAGATTCAGACTCAGAGTCCTGTCGCTGTTGTTGGTCAGCTTCACATCGTGGGTCATTGGTCACACCTTGCCCTTCGTGTAGTCCTGAATCTGTCCCGAAGTTTTGGCCACAGAAGATAGCATGAATGACTTGAGCACATCGCCTCGGGCCAGCGGAATGCCCATGGTGGCCAAGGACACCAGCCCCGGGTTCTCGTTTCCCGTACCTATCACCCAGGCACCTGGGACGACGCTACCATTGATGACCATGAACGTGCTCGATCCCGTGCCCCAGGTGTGAGACAGCGCGACGTAGTTCATGTCACGCACATCCAGCCGTCGACCAAGGGTCTGGATAAAGTTCTTCCAGGCGCCACCTTGATAGAAGCTGAAGTAGAGCATGCCCGTGTTGAAGCAGCCAAACAACAGATTGGCATTCGAGACCAGATGCGCCTCGCGCTGCGCGAATCTGGGAGCCAGCCAGGCTTCGATTGTCAGGCCGACGCCCATGGGCACTGCCGTCGCCTGCGGGGTGACGACGCCGTCGAGGGTGATGCCGTTGGCGTTGTACTCGATTGTGCCACCAAGAGTCAGGTGACAATTGTTCCCAGACGCATCTCTCAGTTTCGAGACGCCACCTTCGAGGATACTGAGCCCGGCGTCGTAGAGAGCCTCGGTGTTGCCATCGGCGACGAAGACTCGGGCCACATCGGGATTGGGGCCATGCAGTCCCAGGTAACGCACGACGTAGGGTTCCGATTCCTTCTGGTGTGCATCATGGTCAAGGACATACGATGCCGATGGCGCAACGACCACGCGCTCGATGCCATCAAGTCCTTTGCGCAGGAGCAGGCCACCTGACTGCAAATAGCTGACGATTGTGCTCGTCACGCCATCCGTTGACAGACTTGGGTGCTGTCCCGTGTACTTCAGGGTCGGTCCAGAGACCACGGTCTCCGTGGCCACGTTGTACGTCAGCGCCCAGAGCCGGCCCTCGTTGTCCTCGTACAGAATCAAAATCACATTCGCCGTCTCTGTTTCCCACGCGGCAAAGGCTCGGACTTGGTACGGGCCGGCGATGATCCTGTCGTCGAACGCCGCTCCCGGCACCTCGGGCGTTGTGGCGCTAATGACGAAGTGCGACCCACCAGGACCCAACGCCGCCGTCCAGACGACATAGGACTTGGTCAGCGCCGGCAGATAGACGTGCCGAATCAAATCGGCCTCGCCGATCATCGACATCGCCGGATAGGGCGCGGACGAGAAGGCCACTAGATCGTCTCCTCGGTCACGGTCAGCTCCTCCAGCAGCCGCGTCTTGATCCATGTCCGACGCCGGAGGATGGTGCAGCTCAGTCCCGACAGACTGCACGGCAACTCGTCCAAGTTCACCGTCACCCATGAGGGGTCCGAGTTAAGCGCAGTGATCTCGAAAATACGCCGGCCGACACCAGTACCCGTGACCAGCACACAATCCCCAACCAGTGCTTCGTCAAAGCCCGTGGTGATGTCGTGCGAGAGGTTGATGCGGTTTGTGCGACCATCCCCATCGTCATCCGCTGGCGTCGTGTTAGAGCCGAAGGCGGCATGGAGCGTAAAGAACTCCAACGGGTCGGACAGGAATGTGGTGCCCATGCGCGGATCGTAGTACATCGCATAGGCACTCGTCGGGTCCCGTGTCGTCTCCCCATACTCCTGATACACGGCCCCCGGCCGATAGCTGCCGAGACCATCGGGGAAGGCACGCATGATCTGGACGTTGAGACCGGTCGTGAACGGCACGACAAGGGGCACGCTGTCGGTTCGCAGGGTGATCGTATCGGACGCGGGCACGTCGAGAATCCGGGGTCGGAGACCCCGCGCGCTCATATACTCCGACGACAGGAACTCGTCGTCGTCGAAGTAGACCTCGTCATTGTATCCGAATGGCAGAAGCGCCCAGGTCAGGCCCGTGGCGTTCACGAGATCGACACTGATATTCACCCGGATCGCGCTGACGACAGACGTGATCGTGACGAACTTGGTGTAAGTGCCTGCACCGGACAAGACGCCAGCGGGAATGTAGAGCTGCTTGCCCGCATCCTCTGGAGTAAAGTCAGCCGCCACCGCCTCGAACTGGCTGGCGCCTACGGAGGTGTCGCCGTCGGTGGAGTTTTGCTCATAGAACGATCCGGTGCCGAGAGTGAGGGTGACCGTGTACCCGTCGCCATCCCCGTCATCGGTGGCCGTGACGCTGTAAGCATCCGCCCCCAAGACCATGCGCGCCGTCTTGACGCGCACGGCACAGAACATCGCATCGTCGGCGTCATAGACCTTGTTCGCTGCCGGCACACCCAGCAGCCTGTGCGAATCATCGTACAGGGCCACGCACGCAATTCCCAACTGCCAGCCAGCACCGGAGTTGCGGAGTATTTTCCAGTAGGCCCGCCGACGCGACGTGGATGGCAGCGCAGTCAGGTCAAAGACCACGCGCGTGGGGCCATTACTTGGATACGATGTACCGGGGGCACCACTGACGCTGCTGGCCGAGAAATAGACACCCTCATCCTCGACGGTGGAAATGGCCTGATTCTCGGTGCCACCAGACGACTGGAGACTCTGTTTGATCAGATTCCAGGTCACGCCACGGTCGTTGCTGCCATACAACTTCCAGTTGGCCAGCTGCTGCACCAGCCACGGCTGATTCTGAGTGGCGTATGCGCTGACGAACTCGACGTAACCCACGGCGGGGATGTTGACCAGTTTCCAACGCAACGCCCCCTCGGTCGCGGCGAAGTTGCCGTCCACGTCGACCTTGACCGCGCTCGTGTAGGCCGTGATCACCTTCGCGCCATTGTTGCCCGAACCCGAACCCTCGGTGACGATTGTCTTTCCCACGTCGGCAGGCGTGAAGATATAGGCTCCAGCGGTTGTAAATTCGTTGTCGCCAGTGACAACCGAACCATCGGCCGTGAACTCGCCTTCCGGTTCGATTCTCAACGCGGCCATCATCTGCAAGTTGGGAGTCGTTCCGAAGTTCTGTAAAGTCCCGGTATCGAAATTTTGATAGTACGATCCCTGACCGCTGGCGTTCTTACCGGTAGCCGGCTCGGCTATCCCGCGCGCAAAGTCGGGGAGCAGGGCCACGTTGGAGCTGGCCAGATAGCCGCCGTCGACGCCACCGTTGGCCGTCCACATATTCACCGCCGGCTGGACGGTGCTATTACCCTCCCGGTAGACGGTTGGCGACTTGTAGAACATGGTCTGGAATTGCATGTCGCTGATGTTGTCCTTGCCCCAGCCAACATAGCATGGGATGTTGGTCGTCTCGTCGCGCACGAACTCGGCGGTCTGGGCCACGGAACCGAGCTGGGTGAACTTCAACGTCAACCCATTCTCAATCGGCTGCTCGATCTCCAGTGCCCGCTTGAGGCCGACACCTGGGGCCATGAGCGTCGGATTGGCAACGTATGGGCCACCAGCACTAGCGTCAAAGTCGAGATCGGTAAGGTGCTGGTTGAATTGAGAAATCTTCCATGCGCTACCAGTCCATCCGTAGGATGTCCAGGGGCCGTGCATCAACCGGCCACCGTCAGCCTGATATTCGGCATCCCCGGGACCAAAGTTGCTGACAAGCATCTGGCTCGTACCAAAGCGCCCAAAGCCACTGGCCATCTGCTGCAACACGCAGGTGAAGTAATTTCCAGGAATCACCATTTCTGAGTTGAAGAAATAGAGCAGCGTCCCCGCACTTAGATTCGGTTCGTACATGGGCACGGCGTAGCCGTGTTGGCCACCGTACCAACTGTGGGAGGCATCTATCAAATAAATTTGCCCCGATGTCCTGTCCATGACCGCGAGGATGTTCCAATGGATATTCGCGGCGCCGGTCAGGGCCACAGTCAGCGGCCAGCTGGTAGTCACACCGTAATGATACCGAGTCCCAAAAATCTTCCAGGTCCCGGTCCTCGTGACTGTCCATGCGTGTTCGATGTCGAATGAAGACGCGTCGTTGATGTTCTTGATTTCGTAGAAGCCGTTGTAGTCTGTCGAGCCGGTGATGTAGACCTGAGCGCCGACACGGACGATGCCATGCGGCGCGCTCGTCGTCACCCGCACACGGTTGGGCGAGCCACCGAGATCGGCTACGGACGCAATCGATCCCGTATCGCTCAGGTTCTCGAAATTCTTGTACGGGATTCGGGCCAGGCACTTATTGTAACTGCCCACCCAAATGTCGTTGTCGAGCTTGTGCGCCGGATGCCCAGGGAAATTGGGAATGCGGGAGACGGCCACACTCGAAAGAGTCGCTGTGAACGCCTCGCCATCGCTGGGCAGATCGGCGGTCAGCACATCGTAGACCCGGCCCTCATCGGGAACGAACTTGCAGACACGATCCCGACCCGACGGAATCCAGTAAATGTTTCCGGCTTTGTCGTAGTCGCAGGCACCGCGACGCGGGTAATCACCTTGGCTTGTCGGAGTCGTGAAGTCATAGTCGATCAGCGCCTGATTGGCAGCCAAGACGCCTTTCTGAATGGTCTTGGCTCCGGTGACGCCCTCATAAACCGGGTAGATGGTCAGGCCCGATGCCGTGACAGCAGTTACGAGATAACTGCGGGTGTCTCCAACAGCGCGGACAAAGTCCCCCGATGCCGCGAACTTGGTATCCAGACTGGAGCCGCCGGTAACGCTATCGAGACCATTTGTGAAGGTCAGCGTCTCCCCGGCAATGGAATGAAGCTGGTGCAGCCGGTACACCGCACTACCATCAGGCTCGATTTGTGTAATGCCGCCAGCATCCTGCGTCGTTCCCAACCGGGTACCTGTGGTGTGGAACACCCAAATGTAATTTCTGGACATCCCAACCAGAGGGACCGCGAGAACAGCAATCGGACGATTGGAACACAAACCAAACTCGTCGGTTACCGACGACTGAGCCTCCCACGTCTGCAAGCACTCGGGGTTGAGGGCATCGGGATTTCCGCCAACCAACGGAGCCGGGTCAACCCAGGCCAGCGTCTTGTTCTGGTTGGGGCTGTTGGGGCTCTTGTCGGCCTGCCGCCAGGCGACCCAGATTTGCTTGCTGTTGTCGTCGCAATCGAGATCACTCCAGTACTCGATGCCCACGGGCATGTTGGTGATGTCGCCATCCTTGTACGTCGGGTCACCGCCCTGCGGGCTCATGGACGTGTAGCGATGGAGGTTGTACGTATCCAGATTCGTGGCGTCCCGAATCGGGCTCAGGCACCAGTAGTTGCAGCACCCATCGTAGACGGTTCGTAGGGGCACGGCCGACGCAGTCTTACCGTACATTTCGTGGGAGTGGCTGGGCAGGTGGAGCGCGGCATAGTCGATGCTAAACAGGTTTGATGTCGGTCGGTCGTACTTGTTATAGGGCCGACGACGCCAGAAGTATTCGGCAACGGGACCAGTACGCATGGTCCAGGTCAAACCGGTTTCGTTGCTGCTGAATGACTCATTAATGATCTCCGCATCAGTCTCGACCGTGTTCGCGTCGATGTAGGCCGTGATCTTGAACGTGCCGATGTAGGTGCCACTGCGAATGGCGATGTAGTGGTTGCCGTCGGCGTCGCCGGGCGCAAAGGCACCAAAAGTTGAGTCCTTGAACGTGTGGGCGTTTGTCGCCGCCGGGAACGTCTCGCCCGTGGTCTTGACGCCGCCGACGATCAGACCCGTGCCCCCGCTCTTGGTGTAATAGACTTGGTACATGTAGTGATTCAGCAGGTACTCGGGGGGTGCAAACCTGCCGCCGAGAGTCACCCTGCCCTGGCTCGTGACGATGTCACCCGAATCGATGAAGAAATACTCGCCGTTCGGGGCGGCGGCGCCATGCCGGTGGTGATTCCCAATAGTCATGCCGGGAATGTCGATCCAACTCAGGGCCACGGCTCGACCGTAGAAGCGGCCGGGAAAGACTCCGGGCTGCGCCAGGAATTGCTGGCCGGACATCCATGAGAAGTCGATGGCGCCTATGGCCAGCTCTCGTGCATTGGCATCATCGTTGGATGGCAGGTTGGGAATCCAGGGGGAGCTGGTTTTGTACCAAGTGCGCGCCCGCAACCAGTTGTATTCCCCTTCGGTCACGCCCCCCTGATACCCGGCATTCCAATACCCGGCATAGTTGGTACTCAAACCGCTGATGCCATTCTCAAAAAAAGCACGACTGGACATCGTCAGACGATCTTTGGAGTATCGCAACTGAGAATGGCGACGGAAAAACGGTAGTGCCCCGCAGGCTCCCTGACAATAGTCATAGCTCGTGAGCCAGCTGTTGATGTAGCCATCGAGAACTTTCGTCCCGCCATCGAAATTCATGGCCTCGCGAGGCTCGCCGTCGCCAATCTTCAGGAACCCGTGGCCGAAATGCACGTTAGACATTGTGACCCTCCTCCCAAGCCAGACGGTAGTTGATGCTGATCACCGTCAACTCATCCTGAGTCCGCATCTCCGAGAGCAACGTGGCGGCGATGATCGTCCACACGCTCCGGCAATTGGCGGCGTAGGACTGCTCTTGCAGACTGGCAATGCCCACAGTCCGAAACGGCCGCACATGCCCGGCGGTGGGGACGGGAATGGTGCCCGTGTACGTCCACGTCCGCGACGGCACGTTGATCGTCTTTGAGGACACGGCGTTGGACATGACGTTGAAGTAGGTCGCACGAACGTGATCTTTCCTCACGTTCATGGGCTTCTCGTCGTTGGAGACGAACAGATAGACACTCGGGTTGAAGCTGCGTCCCATCATGTCCCGAAAGTGCTTGGTCATCAGGTTGTGGTGCGTCTCTTTCCACACCCGTTCGCCCGTGATGATGTTCGTGGCCTCGACCTCGAACTCGCCACCATCCTTGGGCATGAAGGAGAATCGTCTCCCCTTCTCGGCGGTGTGCAATGCCAACATTTGTTCCAGAGGCAGATTGATGGGCATCAGCCGACTCCTATGATACCGAACCCGGTGCCCTTGAGGGTTCCCGGCCGGTCACTACCAAGTCCGATGGCAACCGTTTCTGGGGCAAAGAACGAAAAGATGGTGTAAATCGTGTACGTCAACCTGGGCGCGCTGTCGCTTCCCAGCCCCAACTTCAAGGTGTCGGGAAAGAACAGGGCCAGCGGCGGGTAGGACTGAGACTTGACGTACTGACTACTGGGAACGCTTGGCCCCACATCCGAGCCAATGCCGATCTTGATGAGTCCGCTGTAATCGGGCGGGGAGACGCGCGGGCTCATCGGCCCCTCAACGCGCCGGCCACCGACAGAGTAGATCGGAACCGCAGCGTACTCTGCGCCAGGCGTGAACGTGGTGTCGGTGAACGTGGCTATCGTCTCACCGGACGCAATTGGCACCTCGGCTATTTTCTGGAATGTGCCGGCGGTAAACTTGTAGATGACAAACCCGACGACTTGGGCAGCCTCGGGGTCACCTGTCGGGCGATAGATGTCCACGTCCAGGTCGGCATCGGGCGGGGCGCCACGCACATGCGGAGCCTGGAGCACTTCTTCATGGTCGCCAAGAAATGCGGCCTTGTCGCTGCCCAGGCCCATTCGCACCTCGGCATTGGCGTCATTGGGCTGTACCAGCGACTCGGGGGCGTCCCCAGGGTCGGCAGTCGCGTAGTAGATCTTCCCGCGATCAACCCAGTACAGGATGTACTTGCCCAACGTCGGGTCATACCCCTGTTCGAACTGCCCGGTGGGTATCACCTCGACGGGACTGGTCAGCGGGTCGCCCTTGCGCAGATAGAGTCTGCCGTTGCGAATGTAGCCGATCCAGACAGCGGATGCCGTGGCCTCGGTAATGCGGGGCATCTCCGCGTCGTTGCTGGTCGTGATCTGCTGACTTCCAACGCGAAAGGCATAGGTCTTCGTGGCCGTGGCCGTGTTGACGACCACGGTGTACTTGGTGTCGATGGTCAACGGCGTCGGGGGGATGAGGATGATGCGCTGGCCCTCGGCGTCGTCGATGTACGATCCGGTCCAGCTGTTCCTGAACACGGGCACCAGACTCGCGTCATAGACCAGGGTGCCGTTGACCGTGATCGTTGTCGGGTCTTCACCCGAATCGCGGAAGTCGATGGCCAGGTTCTCACCAGTCGACACGAGCTGTTCGCCGGCAACCGGGTATCTGGGGGTGATCTGGTCGACGACGGTGACAATCTTGAACCAATAACGAAGTGTGTACTCCGATTCCGAGTTCTGGGCCACGACGCGGATGTGAACCGGAGCGTTGACATCGTAGGTCCGCGCGCTTATGACCACGTCCTGCTTCGTCGGCGAGCCACCAACCGTGCCTGAGTACGGGGGCACGAAGGCCGAGGCGGCGTAGACCGTGGCCCACTGATTGTTACCCTTTTCGTCGATTGAGATCGTGAAACCGGGGAGGATGGCGATGGCACACTCGATGGAGAAGGCAATGGACGACGACTGGGGGTTGCGCTTGGACAGCGCAGCCGGAACCTGGAGGGTGAGTGTGATCGCGTTGGCCATCGGCTACACCACGTCCATGCTCGTGTTCACGTACACCTCGACGTGATGCTTTGTCTCGCCAATCGTCGACAGACTCGTCGCGGGCGTCGTGGTCATGAGCACGGCCACCTTATCACGGACGTTGAAACGCGCCACACCCGCACCGTCACTGGCGTACAAGTTGCCCAGATCCCTCTGAAAATTGGGGTCCAGGGCCACGGCGGTCAGGGTGCCCGCCCCCAGACCCAGATCGGCCTGGTCGTAGCCATCGACGACCTCTTCCAGAACCTGGACGATGTCGACCTCGGTGGCCATGGCCGCGGCGGCCACGGGCCAACGCAGGGCCACGTCGGCCACGACCCCCGCGGCCAGTGCCGGTGTCGTACCGTCGTCCAGGAACAACTCCCGGTCGCCGCCACAGACGAATTTGAACCAATCCCAGGCCTCGAACTGCCCCTGGCCCGCGTCGTTGTAGACCATGACCAGGAACGTGGACTCCAGGCGCGTGCGCACCCACGTGCCCGTGGCCCATTCGGCCAGGGCCCGGGTCACGACGACCGGGGGCACGGGGCCGATGCCGTCGCGGGCCATGAGCTCGGACAGGCGGGCCTCGGTCAGGTCGGTGATCAGGGTCATGTGCGCGTGCGTCGACAGGGCCATGACCAGGGACCCGTTTTCGGCACAGGCGGCCAGGTGGTGATAGACGCCCGTGGGCAGGGCGTAGTTGGCCTCGATGATCGTGCCCACCTGCGGATCTTGGCGGTGGGCAATGTCGAGACTGCTGGCCGTGCGACCCGTCGTCCGATAGATGCGTGCGCGATCGTGGGTGAAGTCGACCTCGACCAAGACGTCGCTGGCCAGGCACAACACGGGCTCGGGACCAAAGTCGGCGTCACGTAGCTCGCCCGATCCGGCCATGGACCAGGTGGGGGGAGTGAGGACGTGACAGTGCATCCACGCGCTCGCCGCCAGCGGTTCGACAATGGCCCAACCCGACTGGGTGACGACGATGCTTCCGGCCAGGGGGAAGGCACCGAGTTCGGTGTACCAGCTGGCCACGCGACCCGTGGGCGAGCCGGCGTCATATTCCCGGCCGTCCCAGCCAAAGCCCGTGTGGGAGCCGGTTTCGGGATTGGCGAATGGCGTCTGGCTCAGGTCGAAGGCGATGACGCGGACAACGGCGTCCGTGAGCCCGTGGGCCACGGCCTGTTCGTCGATCGTCGCCCCAAACTGGTAGCGCAGGACCCGTCGTTCGCCCGGACGACCATCGAGATCGGCACACTGGATGTCGACGAAGACCACATCGCCGTCGGCGTAGGCGGTCGCGCGCTTGAGCGTGACCCGGGCGTCGGTGCCCATGGGCACGACCGTGGATGTGGACCAGTCGCCGACACCCGCACCGCCGACGATGGCCACCGCGCCATTGACCTCGATGTCGATGGACGTCGTGTCGACGCCCTGGGAGCAGGTGATGTCGATGACCAGGTCGCTGGCTGGCGTCGGAGTCCGATCCAGGCCCCTGGTGCCCTCGGCGGGTGTGACCGCATAGACCTGTGGCCCACGGGTATCGACGACGTCGAAGATGTAGGTGATCTCGGAGACGTTGTCGGCGTCATCGACGGCGTGCAGGTACACGCGCACCTGGTCACCGGCGTCCCAGTTGCCCACGGGTGCGGTGATGGTCACGTCCAACTCGCCGCCAGCGGCGATGACGGCCGCCGTCCAACCGACGGGGGCAAAGACGAGACCGCTCTCGATCATCATCACCCCGTCGACGGCCACATCCAGACCCCGTCGATCGTAGATCTCGACGGCCGTCGCGTCGACGGAGGCGCCGTCGTGGTCGGCGAATGTGCGGCCACGGACGGTGGTGATGCGACGAATGGCGCCCGTATCCGGTCCCGCGGTGACCTTGAATAACAGCCCCTGGCAACCGTTGAAATCCCCTTCGATCAGTTGCCAATCGGCCGTGACCAAGTCGATGGGGAAGCCGCTGTCCAGACGCACACGCACCGCGTCGTCGCGGGAGACAATTTTTCGCTGCCAGTCGCCGACGACGACAATCTTGCCCACGTCGTCATCGACAAAGGCGTGGGCGCCGGCGCTGTCAAAATAATTCTCGTCCCTGGTCGCCGAGCCGTCGCCACTGAAACCGGTGCCTTGCATTTGCAACAGATTCGGATCGTTGACCGGGTCAATATAGACGTCGGTCGTCAACCTGACGATCTGCTGTTGCACGTCGCCACCGGCATCGGCGATGCGCAGACTCAGGGCCGTGGGTGAGAGGATGGCGATGGCGCCCGCCGGTGGCAGGGCACTGGCGACGTAGGGGCCGTGGGTGTCGGCGGTGGCAAAGGACCAGCTGGTGTCGAGACCCTGGGCCACGACGCGCATGGCCACCGTCTCCAGGTCCTCCATGCCAAAGTCGGTGACGATCGTGTAGCCGTTGAGACCGTCGTCGGCCACGGTCGTGCCTGCGACCGGTTCGCCGTCGACGACCACTTGGATCTGGCGCCCGGTGCCCACGAGGACCCAGACGTTGAGCGACGACTTGTCAACAGCCGCGCCGTCGGTGGCCACGGTCAGGCGCGGATGGACGTGGGGCGAGACGTTCGTGGCCCCGGGCACCGGGTCACGATTGGTCACGGTCAGAGCCATAGCGACTCCGAAACGGTGGGATAGAGACCGGTTGTGGCGTCGTGATAGGTGTAGGTAACAATGCCACCGCCATAGGCGAAGTCGATGAGGTTGGATTCTTCATTCTCTGTTTGGATTTTTTTCTCAACGATCGCTCGCGCCTCGCTCTCTGTCGGGACGGGGTGCGATTCCCACCACTGGCGTGTCTGATCGGCGGTGGCCGCCAGGACATCGCGCTTGGCCGTCGCGTCGCCCTCCTTGGCCACGGCGTCGTTGAGGGCCTCATTGCTATTTTTGGCGATGTCGTCCAGAAATTGTCCGTACTGTCTGTTGCCCTCGACGTCTTTTTCGGCAATCTCTTTTTCTCTCGTCGCCAGCGCCTCGCGTTGTTTTCCATCCTTGTCATCTGGATATGCGAGCAGTTTCTCTTGTGCCAGGAGTATTTCCTTGCCCGCGACCGCGGCGCGCGCCTCTGCCGCTGCCTGATCTTTTTTTGCCTGGGCCGTGGCGTCGGCAATCGCCTTCGCCTCCGTCGCCGCCCGATTTTCTTCCGCCTGCGCCGTCTTCAATTCGGCCTCGGCTGCCAGTTGCTCGCGGTCGATCTCGGCCAGTTCCCTGTCCGCGGGCGTGATCTCAGAGGGCTTGACGGTCTTGTCGAAGCCACCGACGGCGTTGGTCTTGTCGATGAGGTCCTTGAGATTGGCCGGTGTCACGCCGTCGACATACTCCTGGCCCACGAACACGCGCTCGTGCAGGGCGAAGGTCAGCGAGGCGTTGGCGGCCGTGGGCATCTGGGCGTTGCGGCTGACGACGAGTTCCAAGAGCGTGGCCTCGATGACCGTGTCGTCGTAGGCCAGATAGGTTCGAGCCCGGGCCTCGACGGCCTTGCTTCCGCGATAGTACAGATCCCAGTCCATGAGCAGGCGATTGGCCCAGTCCTGGTCGTAGAGTAGACGCTCTTCGCGCGCCTCCGGCGACTCGGGGCCCACGCCCTTGATGTCTTTGAAATCGGGCGCGCGACGACCGTTGAGGACGATGCCCTGCATGGTCCAGATCCTGGGGCGGCGGCCGAAGAGGAAGAGGACGTTGTCCTCGAAGGTCTCGTGGAGCTGATAGCGTTCGCTGTCGGACTCGGCGATGCCCTGAAGACTGAACTTGTCGAAGATCATCTGGGGCACGGCGTGGGGCAACTTGGTCGACTTGGCCGTGGGTTCGATCTTGATCAGGAGCTTGCAGCCGATCTTGAACGAGTTGCGCATGACCGAGTCGGCCGTGGGCCAATTCTGCATGGTCACGACGCGCTTGGCGGCGTTGGCGTCGACGACGGGCTCACGGAGGCCGTCGACGGTGAACTCCTGGGCCCGGCCGTTGAGAGCGATACGGTCGGGCATCAGACTCTTGGTGATGTCCGTCCCCTGACCCGCGGTCTCATCCCGACCGACGATCTTGAGACTCGTGACAGCCTCGGGGAAATTCTGTTGTTCGAGGAGCGCGCGGGCGACCACGGCCACCACGTTCTGGCTCCCGGCGTCGACGCCATTTTTGATCCGTGTGGCCATCTAGTGCTTCTTCTTCGGCAGACGCTGTTCCAATTCTTGAACGATGAGACCCAGACGCAGGGCATTGTCCGACATCTTCACCATGGCCTGGGCCTGTTCGTTACTGAGACCCTGACCCTTTTTCGTCAACACCTCCACACTCGGTCCCTCACCGGCCCCCAGCTTTGCCATCACCACGCCCATGCCCCCGGGCTGCGCGACGGCGTCCAGCGTCGACTCCATTTTATCGTCGCGCACACGACCCGTGAGCGCCTTTCTGACAATATCGCGCTCCTCGGGCGTATCCATGTCCCCCGACACGCCCTGAAGCTGGGTGAGTATGGCCGCGAGTGGCCCACCGCCCTCCATGCCCCCGATCGCCTCGATGTCCTCCTTGCCCAGTTTCGCCTGCATCTCGGCCATGGCGGCGATGCGCACGCGCGAGTCGCTACTCTTCAGTCGCGTCTCGATGTTGCCACTCAGACCCTTACCCCGGCCCTTGGTCTTTTTGAGCTCTCCCATCAGCGGCGCGTAGCCCTCGCCCATGATCTGGGTCTGATCCTCGACCTGTTGACGATTCCTCAGTTCCGTATATCCCGCTCCCTTACCGATGCCAGACCCCTCGACGCTCGTGAGCATGCCCTGGATGTCTTTTATCGCCCTGATGCCCTCGGGACCCTGGAAGGCCTTTGTTTGGAGCGCGCCCACCACGAGTTCAGCATTGACGCCCTTTTTCTTTGCCGCTTTTCTCACCGCCGCCACTTCATCGTGTCCCTCACCGCCCGCGGCCAAGGCGCCGACATAGGCCGCCATCTCGGGCATGGCCATGACGTCACTATTGTCACCTTGTAGCTCGCCTTTCAGATTCATGCTAAAGCCGATGCTCGCGCTCAACCGCCCCAGGCGCTTACGATCTTCCCCACTGAATTGCTTGGCTTGGCCACCGACGCCGATGATCGCGGCGTCGACACTCTCACCCGTCGCTCGACCCACTTCCTCCTGCAGCGCGCGGAGATAGTCGAGGGATTTTTTTTTCGTTTCCGGGTCGCTGGAGTCCTTGCCCGACTTGGCGGCCTTGTATTCATCGCCGCCGTAGACGGACAACAGTTCCTCCATCGCCACGCGCTTCACCTCGCCATCGCCCTTATTGATCCTGTCCTTAATCTTGGCAATTTCCTCACGTCTTGCGCTGTCGTGTGCCTGAAAAACTTGCTTGGCCACCTTCTTCTTCAGCGTCCTGTCGACGGCGCCATCGGTCATGATCGCCCTTTGCTCGTCGCGCAGGCGATTGCGATGGGCGGCGGCACTCTCATCGGCTCTCGTCGCCGCTCCCCCACCTCCACCACCACCCACCTCCGAGGCGACCGTGGCCCTGGAGCCGGCGGGGACCGCCTCGTGGGCATAGAGGCCGGCGCCGCCACGCCTGTTCAACGCCGCCAGGGTCTCGGTATCGAGACCTCCGCCGACGGTCGTGCGTTCGAGGCCATAGGCGGCGTTGCTGAAACTTTCCACATCATTGGCTATGGTCTGAGCAGCACTCGTATGGGCGCGAGTCAAGAGATCGGCCACGGGCGCCAGGGCCCCACGCACTCCACGCTTGGCCCCGGCGAAGATCGCGTTCTGTTCATACGTGGCCGTCTTCATATCCGCGGTCAGGTTTGCCGCGTCCTGTCGTTGCTGATCGCGCATCGACGCGATGATGGTCTTGGGTTTCAACAACTGAACCATGGCGTCGAGTGACGCGTCATTCCTTTCGCCCGTGGTCTGACTCAGGGCCATGCGCATGGCCCGTTCACGACTCCCACCCGACACACCACTATCCATATACATGTTCGACAGATCGCGGACCTTGCCGTAGATGTCGGCGAGCATGCGCGGGTCTCGAAGATATTCCTGGATCTGTTTCGAGCCGCCCATCGACACGTCGATCGTACGACCGAGACCGGCCCGGCTGCCGCTCGCCACCTGTCCGGCCATGGCTATAGTCTCTTGCGCGCCCTTGCCCATGGCCCGGGAGCCGGCGACGAGTGACGCCTGCCCGACCCCCGACTGGAGGTAGCCGGTGACCATCTGCTGCAACGCCTCGCCCGTGCCCTCGCGACCGCCGAGGGCGGCAATTTGCGTCGCGTTTAGCACCCCCTTCTGGATCGCGGTTTGTCCCACCTGCAGACTCGTCTGGCCCACACCCAACATGCCCGCACCGAAGCCGCCCCGGGCGCCCCACTGCGTGCCGGCCATGCCCGTACTGCGTTGCATGCCCTCGGTGGGAGTCAGGCCGGAGATTGAACTGGCGCCGAAGATGGCCGCGCGGCCGCGGGCGCTCGTGGGATCGACGCCAATGTCCTGTAGGGCGCCCATGGTCCCCGAGCCCTCTTGAACCGCTTGACCCATGCGCCGACCGATGATTTTGAGTGTCTCCTTGGTCGCGCGAAAACGCTGGACGACCTCGTCGACATTGCGCACGCCCCGACCCAGATCGTTTTGGGTCATGCCCGCGAACATCTCGGTCATGTCCTGTTGGCCGAAGGTCAGGTCCTGGATCTCCATGCGGTTGACGGCCTGACCAACTTTCAGTCGATCCTGCATCCCCGGTTTGCGCAGGGCCCCAAATCCGCCCTGTCCACCGGCGCCGGTCTGTTGGGGTCCGAGCATGCGGAAGGCGCTGCGACCGAACTGTTCGCCATAGCCTCGCTGAGCCGCCGACTGGCGCATGACCTCGTCGAGGGCCATGCCCGCGGGCGCCGCCAGGGCCCCGCCGATGGCCATGCCCGCGACGCCGCCCCCGATCATGCCCAGACCCAGGCGCCCGCCGATGGCCATACCCGCTTCACCGGCACCGTAGCCAATGGCCGTGCGTGCCACGCCGCCGGTGAGACCGATGCCCAGGTCGGCGATGTTTTGTTGCAGTCGCTCGCTCCCCAGCTGTTGCAGCGCGCCGCCGCTCGCCGTCCTCATCATCCGCGGATCGACACCGGCACCGCTGGCCATGACCGCCGAACGCCAGAGCCCGACGTCCTGACTCATCTGTGGTCCGATTTGTCCCGGGCCCGGGGCACCGACGGGTGTGCCAAAAAAGGGCGAGATAAATCCGCCTCCCATGGCCCCGAATGGCTTACCCGCGGAGTAGAGACCCGAGGCGGCCGCGCTGCCACCGGCCATGGCCATGCCGCCAGCGCGTCTAAAAAAACCCGCGCCCCCACCCCCGCCACCACCCCCGCCCATGTCGCCCATGGTCATCGGGTAGGCCATCTGCGACATGGCCGGGCTGCTCATGCGCACGGCCGTGGACATGCCGCCAATGGCCTGAGAGAGACCCGCGACCTGCATGCCCAGTTGGCTGATGAGCATCTGCAGAGCCGCCGACTGTTGCTGGGCGGCCATGGTCATCTGTTGAATGGCCTGGGTCTGTCCGCCGACGTGGCCCTGAACCGATTCGAGACTGCGCGCGGCGCGCTCCAGGCTCTGAGGACCAGAGTTGTCCTGGGGCGTGGCGTTGGTCGCCATGGGCGCCTGATTCTGAACCGCGTTCAACGTGCCCGTGAGACCGAGCACGGGATCGAAGGGAGGCGCCACTGGTTATCCGCTCCGTTCGCCGAGATTGACCCTCATCACCTTATACGATTTCGTGCCCTCCCTGCGAAGAACATCCTTGAGCTCCTCCTCCCGCTCCTGTTTCTTCTCAGGGTCCTCCGGGTACAAAAGATCACCGAGACGGCGAACTTGCTTGATCACCGAGTCCTGGTTCTCGTAGCGCATCATCGCCGTGGCCAACGTGGCCACGACCTGGAAGAGTATAGACTCTCGGCGGTAAAAACCGTCGTACAATCGCCGGCGATGGAGCTGGCCGTGGACCTCGACCCCGGCCAGCGCCAAGTTGATGCGCGCCCAGCCACCCGGAGTCCGATTCAGTTTCCCAACACCTCGTCCATCTCCTCGCCCTTCGACAACGCCTCGACGGTCAACTGGAAGGCCTGGTAGTACTCGACCAGGCGCTGATAGACGTGTGGCGACAGGTTGGAGATGGCACGCAGACGCTCGTTGCGCATGGCCTCCAACATCTTCTGCGCGTCATCGGGTTTGCTGATGGTCAGGCGCTGATATTCGTCGGCGTCAAAACGCACGCCCCCGAAATCGGCGTTGTTGAACTGGAACAGGGAGTGGACGACAAGGAGCTTGTTCAGACAGTCCGTGGTCCTGATGTCGTTGGGATTCTCCCGGCTCATGAACTGGTCCAGTTGCTTGTGGGCGTCATCGAGCTGGGCCTTCATGAGCGTGGCGTAGCGCACGTTGCAGCCGGACATGACCTTGATCTCGGGTCCGAGGTAGACGTAGGGCGCCTGGGTCAGTGCCTCGGCCAAGGGCTTGACCTGGTCCTTGAGTGACGCCTCGACCCGCTCGCGCGCGCGTTTGTTCACGCGGTCAAAGCCCACCTGCTCACAGAGTCGCAGTTGGCGGTCGCTGAGCATCTCCAGATCCGTCCGCTCCAACCCGCGGACGAGGTCCTCTCGCTCGATTTTTTCGTCCATGATCATCTCCGACTAAAAAAATCAGAAGTTGACGTTGACCACGCGCGGACACGGGAAGACGAGACGCTCGTGCTCATTTTTCTCGTCCTTGGCCAGCTTCTGCATCTGTGGCTTTTTCTTGTCCTCTTCCGGGTCGTCGTAGCGGTAGCGGGCGACGATGTTGGCCGACCGCACCTCGAAGGCGTCGATGGACTTCGGCAAGGCCTTGAGCCTGTCGGCGTCGACGGTCAGGTAGAGCAGGCGCCCGAGGGTGGCGCTGTTGGCCGAGCGCACGTCGAAAAATCCCGGTGCCGCGAGAACCCCATTGACCCAGAAAAGGTAACCGTTCACTTGCTGCCTCCCTTTTTTCGTCGGCTGGTTTTGATCAGCTTGTCCTCTTCCACCTGCATCGCCTCATCCCATTCCCTGCGTTCCTGTTCCTGCAAAAAGTCCATGAAATGCGAACAGCCCCCACATGCGTTCAGATCGTGCGTGGCCAGACACTGTTCCCGGGTCATGTGGCAAAAGCCCTTGCGCCGGCAAAGCACCATCCCCTGCCAGTACCCGCTCTCGGTCATGTGCCGACGGTCCTCGCGCGCTTGACCATGACCAACGGGTCGAAGGGCATGGGCGGCAGGACGGCGACCGCGTCGATGGCGCTCTTGGTTAAACCCATGTCGATCAACCGTTCCTGTTCCTCACGTGCCTCCAAATAGGCATACATCATCTGCTCCGCGCAAGCGTCGATCTGCGCGCGTAGAGCCACAATTTCTTGATCGCGGGCGCGAATGGCGTCGACCCAGTTCTTGTACCGGTGCAGGGTCAGAGCCTGCTTCTCGTCGTCACTACGCGACATTGTTGGCCTCAAACCAGGGTGCTAGGATGGCCTTGGCCCTGGCGGCGATTGCCGGCGCGTCCGGGCGCAGTTTGAACTCGGCCTCGGTGCACCCAGCCAGGTCGAGGCACGCGCGCTTGACGCACTCCCTTCTCGTGCCCCGGGCCCGAGAGAGGAGCCCGGCCACGGTCACCGAGATCTCGTGATGGCGGACGAGATCGGTGGCCGTGGCCAGGGTCTGGTTGATGACGTCGAGAGCCGCGACGACCGCGGCCACCCCACTGGCCAGCGATTCTTCACGCAGCGTCTCGGTCATGTATTTGACGGCGGCCAACGGATCGCGGCAGTAGTGGACCATGCGTCCGTCGACTTCCAATTCCCAGCCCCCGTCACGGGCCGTGAGAACGAAACGACCGCCGGTGTCGAGGGCAAAGGTCATGAACGGATGACGATCTGCTTTCGCGAATAGCGAACGCGGGCCTTGTCGCCGGGTTGCTTGCCGAGAAGATTCAGGGGCACGCAGATGCGTCCGTTGCCACCGACCGTGTACTCGCGTTCCTCGCCATCGGCCGGTGGCGTCACCGGCCCGCCCATGCGTCCAGGCCGTTTGCTCGATGCCAGCGCCAGAAGATCGGCGTCGACGGTTTTGATCCCGTACTCCTGACGCATGAGCTGCACGATCTTGTGCGCACGCACCGGATTCAACCGATCGCCGATGTCCTGTTTGACACCCGCGAAACCCTCCTTGCCCATGATCCTCAGGGCCAGGTGGCGGTTATCCAGGTACTCTGCCTTCTTCATGGGCCGACCTGTTTCGTGGACTATGACATTCGCCTTTTCTCACATTCGCTGACAATATTCAAGTCAGAGTTGATTCAATCTTTTGTCTCATCTTCCAGGTACTCGATGAAGGTCCTGAACATGTTCGGGCCCACGCTGCGAATGAACTCCAACTCGTAGTCGTCGCCCGCGCGCTCGATCGTGCGCAGGATCGGCTTCATGGCCTCATCGACGTGCAGACGAATGTGATCGAGCATGCGCGCCTTGGTCTCCTTGGGCAACTTATCGAGGATTTTTTCCAAGCGCGTGCCCACGAGCCCGATGCCAATATCCGGTCCCTGGCCATCGCCGTCCTTGCGTCGTCGAACCCTGCGCTTCGCCGTCAGGTCGTCAAATTGTGCGGCCACGGCCCCGCGTGCGGCGGGCGTCTTCTTGGACATGGTCTTCTCCTCGTCGTCATGCTGGTTACTGGATCTGGAACAGGCGCGCTGTGCCCTTGGACGGTCGGAAGACGATCTTGCGTTTCTTCGGACACTTGAAGTGCTTTTTCCGACGCGGGTTCCATCCCCGCCCGGCGGGTTTGATGTGGAGTTTGAACGTGCCCAGCTTGCCGAAGCGCACGGCCGCGTTTTCCAGGGCCACGGTGCAGATGACGTCGGCCACGCCGTTGACCACGTCGCGCATCTGCTGCAGACTCAGACGCCGACCAAAATTGGGTTCAAAAACATGGTCATTGAGTCGGCCAAAGAAGTCCTTTTGCGTCACGAAATCCATGAGTATCCTCACACCGGGGTTGGATGTCGCTCGTGTTATGCCATAATAGCCACGGCTATTTACCTGGACCCCCAGGCGCCTTGGCGCTTAAACTGAGCTGCGAACGGAGGCGACCGTGAACAAAGCCGCGCTGATGAAAAAGCTGTCCGATACCCGTCCCAATCTTTCCGAACACGTTGAGCACTGGGCCCTGCCGAAGGAGAGGCTCATCCCCCTCGACACGCCCAACCTGATCAAGACGGCCATGGACGCCTTCGAGACCCAGGTCCAGCACATGACCCCGCCGCAACGCCTGGTCAGCGCACGCAACATCTGCGCCCGTGCCGAGGAGTTGGACGTCAACGGCATCGAGTCGTCGACGGCCTACAAGTACGCCGGCTCGCAGCTCTCGTCGCACTTTGCCGACGTCGTGAACCTGCGCAAAGAGGCCACGGCCCATCTGTGCGACGAGGAGTTGGACAAACTCATCGAAGTGGCTCATGTCTTCAGCATCAAAGCCGATGTCAATGAAAGAGTCAAAGGGCTGGACAAGGTCGCCTCGGCGTTGGAAGATTTCGACCGTGCGCACGGACTCGCTGGGCACTGGGGCCTCTGGCTCCCGGACCCGAGCTACTCGACCTACGGTCTGACTCTGGACCCGGGGCAGGAAGTGAACTACGTCGTCAAGGTCGCCGACCAGTACGTGAGCCAACAGGCCCTGGAGTCGGCCGACTGGAGCCGTGTCGAGGGAAAGTTGCCCGCCGAGGTCATCGACGGTCTGCGTTCGGCCACCGACAAGCTCGCCGTCTTCGCCAGTCTCCCCGCGCCCGAGAAAGAACTCATCTGCCAAAACCTGCTCGCGGAGTAGATGCCAAATGAGTGTCACCAACAAGGGCTGGCGTGGGGGCAACGGCTCGATGGCCGATGCCATGTTCGAGAAACTGTGGGGCATCGGCGATCAGCGGCCCATGTCCACGGACAACATCACCGAGGGCCCTCTGGCCCAGTTCCCCGAGGACTACGACCCCGTCGCCTGGCAACGGGAGAAGACGGCCGAGTTCGTGGCCGACTTCAAGACCAAGATGGCAACCAAGACGGCCGCGTCCATCGGCACCAACAACAATCCAGACTCGTCAACCACACCGGGCGGCAATCGTTCGATTCAGCAGGACGTCTCGGGCATGGGCACGGCCGTCGTCCAACAGTCGCCAGAAGACGCGCGACAAAACCCCGGCGTTCCGACGGCAAAGAAGGACACGGCACCGTCCAAGGGCTCCAAGGGCAGCGAGCTCATGGCCCGTATCCGCGCCAAGCGCGCGGAGAAGGGCGAGGTGACGAGCGAGGAGACGACGACCAAGTCCGTGCCCGAGACGCAGGAAGAGGTCAAACACAACCTGCAGGTGAAGGCGCCGGCGCCCGTGCCCAAGGAACTCAATCCGCGCATGCGCGTGGGCAATCTGGCCGCTGGCCACGAGCAGAGCGCGTGGACGGGCAGTGGCCCCCAGGCCGCGTTGCACGACGACTACAGCAAGGTCGGCGAGCTGCTCGACCTGGCCGGCGTGCCGCCGTGTGAGCTCTACGAGGACAGCATCCTCCGTCTCATGGCCGAGTCGGCACTGACCATGGTCAAGGAGGCTGGCAGCTATCTCGCGCGCAATGACGTGCATCCGCTCAAACTCGTCGCCGAGCTCGAAGACACCCTGGGTGCCGACTGGAGCGAATGGGAACCCGAGACCATCCGCGAGTCGATCGTCAAGGAGGCCGGGGTCGACCCGAGTGACGACGTCATGTCCAAGATCATGGCCGTCAAAATCATCATGCGGCGGCCCGAGGCCTTTTTCGACGACTGGCAGTCGATGGAGAAGATCTCCGTGGCCCTCAACGATCGTTCGCCGATGATGGGCGCGATCGAAGACGTGCCCATCGAATGGCTCTCGAATGCCGTGTCCATCGTCGGTCGACTCGTGGGCCCCGCCGACTTCGGCCCCGAGGTGAGCAAATACGCCGCGGCCCGGCTCTACGATCAGGGCTACGTCGTCGCGCCGCCGTTGCTCAAATTTGCCGACGTCGAACTGGGGCAGATGGTGGGTGACGACGATCTGCGCAAGAAGGTCATCCTCGCCTACGCCAAGTCGTTGAATGCGACCGAGCTGGGTGAGGGCGAAGACGAGGTCTCGATTCAGGTGGCGCGGTTGCTGCGCAACAACGCCTACGTTCTCGATCGTCTCGACGAGTCACGCGGACAGCTGGAGTAGTCGATGGCCGAGAACGCCGCCGCCGAGACCGTCCCGCTCGATCGGCACACGTACGAGGACCCGTTCCTCGACATGGCCTCGACAAAGCTGCCCAAGAGCTTCAAGAAGCTCTTGGAACTTTGCCAGATCTTTGCCATGACCCATCCTCAGATCAGCCCCATCATCCAGCGGCTGGCTGAGTACCCGATCACCAACCTCGTCTACAAGGGCGACGCGGAATCTGAGCGTCAGCACAAGGAACTGTTCGAAAAGCATCTGCGCATCTTGGAGAAGATGATCGAGTGGGGTCTTGATTATTACGCCTACGGTAATTGTCTGGTTTCAATAAGTTTTCCATTTGTTCGCCTCTATCGCTGCACGGCCTGCGGCCACGATCATCAGGTCAACGAGATCAAATACCAGTACGCCGGCGGTCGCTTCAGCGGATTCTGCCGCAAGTGCGGCAGCGAGCGCGAACTCAAGCCCATCGACCAGTACGTGCAAGACGCCAGTGGCATCCACATCTTCCGTTTCGAACCGCAGTTGATCACGCCCAAGTACAACCGGGTCACGGGCAAATATTTCTACTACTACGACATCCCCCCCGACGTGCGTCGGAGCGTGGAGGTCGGCGACCGCGACACCATCGACACGACGCCCATCGAGTACCTGCAGTGCATCCAGTTGCGGCGCAAGATGAAGATCAAGCGCATCTACCATTTCAAGCGGCCCACATTCAGCGGCCGCGACATGCAGTGGGGCTTCCCGCTCGTGTTGCCCGCACTCAAGGACGCCTACCTCAACCAGGTCTACAAGAAGGCCGACGAGCAGGTGGCGTTGGAACACAGCGTGCCCCTGCGCATCCTCTACCCCGAGGCCCGGACCCAGGACCCGATGCAGAAACTGGCCCTGGGCAACTTCAAGCAGTTCATGGCCCGCAACATCCGCTATTGGCGTCGGGACAAGAACGCGATCATCACCGCGCCCATGCCCATTGGCGTGACCAACGTCGGTGGTGACGCGGCGGCCTATTCGACGATCAACGCCCGCGTCAAGGTCATCGACGAGATCATGGGCGCGTGCATGGTCACCCGCGGCTTCGTCATGGGTGGCGAGAACTGGTCCTCGCAGTCCATCAGCCAGCGGATCATGGAGAACAGTTTCCTCAACTACCTGCGACGTCTCGACGGCTGTCTGCAATGGGTCCGCGACGAATGCGGCGCCTTCCTGAGCCTGCCCCCGTGCCAGGTGAGCATGAAGCCGTTCAAGAAGGTCGACGACGTGCAGATGCTCAGCCTCGTCATCCAACTGGCTCGCGAGAAGAAGGTGAGCTGGGAGGAGGCACTCTCGCGCATGGACCTCGACTCTAAGTCCGAGATCAGCGCCATCGAGAAGGAGACCGAGCGTTACACCAAGCTCATGCTCCAGGAACTGCTGGCTCAGAATGAGGCCAACGCCAAGGCCCTTCTGTCTCAGACCATTGTCCAGCAGGAGACCGAGGGGGTGCAGAGCGTCTACCAGAACATGACCCAGCGTTCCGACGCCATTCTCGCCGAGGTCCAGGGGCAGGCGACGAGCGAGGAGGCGGCTCAGTCCCAGCAACAAGAACAGGCCCAGGCCCAGGAACAAGACCCGCAGAGCATGGCCTTGCGCGCCCGTGCCGAACGTGATCAGGCCCAGGCGCAAAAGGATCAGTCGCTGGCGCAGGCGCGTGGCGGACAACAGCAGATGGTCAACGTGGACCTGAGCAAGCAGATCGCCATCTGGGCCGGTGAGTTGTTCTCGGCGTCGACGGCGGAGAAGAAGCGCCTGCTCAAGGCCCTGCACGATGACAACCCCGAGATCGCCAAGGCCGTGGTCGAAGTGGCCCAGGACATGGAGAGCCAACAGCAACAGGCGCCTCAGGGTTCGGCGATCACCAGGTCCCAGGACCCACAGACCATGCTCATGTCCCTCGTCGACGGGGTCAAGAATCCCGACGAGTTGGCGCAGAAGCTGATGATGATCGAGCCGCGACAGCAGCATCAAATGCTCTTGCAACTGTCGCACAGCAACCCCAAACTGTTTAACAACGTCATGAAGGCCATCCAACGGCTCAACAGCCAGGAGGCGGCCGGTGGTGGTGGCGGACAGCAGGTGGACATGCGCCCGCTGCCCGAACAAAAACCGCCTCGACGTGAGGAGAGCCCGGTATGAAAAAGATGAGTGGCTACGAGAGCGTGCTCGGTGATCCGAGTGTGGCCGAGACGATGAAGGCGACCATGCGCGGTCAGCAGGCCCTGGCCGCGTCGCCGGCCAAGACCACGCCGGTCGTGGTCAAGAAGCAGGCGGCGGACGTGAGCGTGACCAGCGACCCGAGTGTGGCCGCGGAGATGAAGGACACGCAGATGCGCGAGGCCGCCAAGGCCCCGACGCCCCTGGCCAAGGCCCTGCCCAAGAAGATCGAGAAGAAGAGCAATTGGGAAGGTGGTCCCACCACGGGTCACATGCTGCCTCCAACACCGGGGGTATTGCACGAGGCCGCTGGCAACCTCGTCAACAAGCTCAAGGATCGTCGTCAGCAAAAGACGGAAAAGAAGGCCTCGTTCGAGGACTTCATCGCCCGCAAGAAGGCCGAGGGTAAGGGCGAGAAGAAGAAGGACGCCGCCGACAAGGACGACGAGAAGAAGGACAAGGGCAAGGGACCCTTTTTCGGCAAGAAGGACGAGGAGAAGCGGGCCTCACTCGACGACAAGTTCGCCGCCGATCTGCACCAGGCCGTGGGCATCGACGTGCCCGAGGCCGACCCCAAATGGCATCGGCCCGATGTCAGCGTCGAGGGTCAAACCAACGACCGCATCGACGACCACTACCTGGCGTGGATGAGGGAGCAGGCGGACCAGGACGTGGTCAAGGAGGCCAAGGTCGATTGGAAGGATCTGATGTACAAGGCCCACGACGCCGCGGCCAAGGCCGGGAATCCGGAGGCCGCCAAGGCCGCCGCGCGTGCCGTGCTCAAGTCCACGCTGCGCAAGGAGCAACTCAAGGGCGGCGCCAAGGCCCTGGGTGGTGCCGCGGCCCTGGGTGGCGCGGCCTATGGTGGCTACCGTCTGGCCAAGGGGCGCCAGAAGGCCGCGTCTGCCGACACGGGTGTTCAAGCGGGCGAGGGTGTCGAGAAGCAGGCGGGCGTGATCGAGAACCCCGAGAACCTGGCGCTCATCGACCGCATCCGCCGGCAGTCGGAGAGGCTCTTTGCGTAGCTTCCACTACGTCGAGTTCTGTCTCTCCGACGCCGAGGGCCGAGAGGGCTACGAGACGCTGATGCAGGCCATGAAGGTCGACGAGCCGAGCCTCTACGAGCTCATCTCCGAGACCGGTACCTGGACCAAGGACGGTCAGCACATGGTCTCCATTTCCTACATCGTCTCCGAACCGGGCGAAAGGTACTAAAAAAACTGGGCCCGATAAATCGGGCCCAGTGTCGCAGGGGTCTACTTCTTCTTCCCCGCGACTCCAGCAATTGCCTCGTCCTGTTGCGTGAACACCACCGACCTCCTCTAGTTGGGTCGTCGTCTTTGGGAGTAAACGACAACCGGTTTCACCTCCCCCCCACCCGGTGGGGGGTGGGGGGGAGGATCTTGTTACCGGGCTAGGCGGTGGGCTTGGCCTTGGTGCTCTGGCGCATCTGCGTGAAGGCGATGAAGGCGTCGAGGGCCTCGCCCATCTTCGCCTCCAGCCGGTCCATGCGCTCGTTGCCGACTTGCGCCTGTCCCCGCAGCTGCTCGGTCAGCACCGCCGCCGCCAGCTTGATCTCGGCCATCTGCTCGTCCAGGCTCTTGGCCTTGCCGCGGCGGGCGTCACTGGCCCGGGCCTCGGCGCGCGAGACCTCGCGCGCGCCCGCACACTGGGCCTCGACCTTCTCCGCGCCCTCGACCCGGCTCAGGCGCTTGGTCTCGCAGTCGCAGCCGGCGTTGAAGGCGGCGATGATGCGCGCCGCGCCGTCCGCGTTGGCCAGCAGCGCCGCGTGGTTGTACTCCTGCTTCACACGCTCCAGCTCGGCCTCCATCTCCAACTGCCCGTGGTAGTGGAGCATGGTCGCGTAGCGTGTCACGGACGCACGGCAGACGACGTAGTCGGCTGCCCAGGCGTATCCGGCGCAATTGGGCATGTTGTGTGGCACGCCGGCCTTGATCGCCGCCAGCTCGGTCATCACGTCGGCCAACGTGACCGAGAAGCTAGGGAACTCTGGCGTCTTCTGCAGGTACTCGATGTAGCCCTTGAGCGGGAACAGGCCCAGGAGACCGAAGTTCAGGTGCTCCACGACCTCGCGGTTCTGCGCCGCCACCTCCTTCGAGGTCACGGGCTTGGTGCCGGCCATGGCCGACTCGATGGCCTCGCTCGCCTCGACCACGGTCTTCGGGTCCATGCCGAACTGCTCGCGCATCCACTCGCTCACACTCTTGATGATACCCATGACGTCCTCCCATAGACGCTGCGGGTTTCTCCCCAATTGACAACGCCGGGGTCCAAGGCGTCGCCCTGTTCTTCCCAGGGCCATTACATCCCACCTACTCCTCCGCCGAAGGGCGGGCCCGTCGCACGTCTTCAATGCTCGACGCGGGGGCGTATGTACCGACAGACCTGGTGGGCTAGGGTCTTTTACTGCACCCTTGTTATGCCTGTTCCCGGGGCCCTTTTTTAGGTAGGCTATGGCCCATGGCAATGACCCTCCACGCCCACACGACCTACGAGGAGATGAAGAGAAATCTACTCGCGCACGTGCGACAGCTCTTCCCCATCGACGGCAAGGTTCATCGTCTGGAGTTGGAAGACATCGAGATCACGGACAATTTGAACGAAAACGACTACGCCCAGCAAAAGGACGCGCGGCTGGGTGGCCACACATGGGCCGTGCCCGTGACCGCACGTTTTGTCCTCAAGGACCAGGCCGGAAAGATCCTCGATCGCGCGCGCATGAAGATCATCGACCTGCCGCGTCTGACCAACCGCGGCAGCTACATCGTCGGCGGCAGTGAGTACATGTTCCCGACGCAGAAGCGCCTGCGTTCGGGCCCCTACGTGCGTGTGGGCCAGAACGAGGAACTTCGCACGTTCTTCAACATGGCCAAGGGTCGCAACTTCTACCTGGGCATCCATCCGGCCAAGGGTCATTTCCAGTTCCAGGTCGACACGAGCAAGAACATCCCCCTCTATCCCATACTCCGAGCCCTGGGTGTCACCGACGACCAGATGGTCAGGGCCTGGGGGCGCGAGGTCTTTGTCCAGAATCGTGTGGAAGATCAGGCGGTGCGCACGAAGGCCCTCAAGGTCGTCTACGAGAAGATGTCCTACGGCCTGCAGCCACCCGAGGACCTGGAAGCGGGAATCCGCGAGGTCTTCGGGGCCACGCACATGGACCCGGCCAACGTCGAGTTGACGCTGGGTAAGCCCTTCGATCACGCCACCGGCGAGGCCATCCTCCTGGCCAGCGCGAAGATGTCACGCGTGGGCCGCGGCGAGGCGAAAGAGGACAACCGTGAGAGTCTGATCCACAACGACATCGTCGATCTGTCCGACTACGTCGTCGAGCGCTTCCGCGATCCCCTGTTTCGCGGCCGCATTCAGCGCACGATCCGTTTCAACATCGACCGTCGCGACAAGATCGCCCAGATCGTCAGCCGCGACGCCTTCCAGCGTCCGGTCAACAGCATGTTCACCGAGACCGAGCTGAGCCAGAGCCCGACGCAGACCAACCCGTTGGGCATGATCAGCGACTACACGGCCGTGACCGTGCGCGGCGAGGGCGGCATCCAGGAATCCAACGCCCTGACCAGGGGACTGCGAGCTCTCGATCCCAGCCATCTCGGCTTCCTCGATCCCGCGCACACACCCGAGGGCCAGCAGATCGGCACGGTCCTGCACATGACCACGACCACGCGCAAGCGCGGCCATGATCTGGTCACGAGTCTACTCGACGTGCGCACGGGCAAAGAGGTCGAGTTGACGCCCACGGAGGTGTGGCAGTCGACGGTGGCCTTCAGTGAGGAGTTGGTCGGCGGCAAGTTGAAACGTGGCCAGGTCAAGGCCACGCGCGCGGGCAAGATCGACTACGTGCCCTCGACGAAGGTCGACTACGCCTTCATCGCCCCCGAGCACATGCTCGACGTCAACACGTCCAGCATCCCCTTTGTCACCCACAACAACGGCGTGCGGGTGATGATGGGCGCCAAACTCAGTCTACAGGCCAAGCCACTTGTCGACGCCGACAAGCCCATGATCCAGGTGGCCGTGCCCACGGAAAAGAGCACGATCGAGCGGGTCGTGGGAGAGGCCTTCAGTCCCAAGTCACCCGTCGACGGGATCGTGGAAAAGATCGGCGACGACTACATCACCATCGCCGGACAGAAGGTCCCGATCCCGAACTACTTCCCGCTCAACAGCAACAATTTTGTCCATGCCCGTCCCTCGGTGAAAGTGGGTCAGCGGGTGCGTAAGGGCCAGGTGATCGCCGACACCAACTACACCAAGGACGGCGAACTGGCCATGGGCAAGAATCTGACCGTGGCCTACATGCCCTACAAGGGCCTGAACGTGGAGGATGGTGTCGTCGTCAGCACCCAGGCCGCGGCGAAGATGACCAGCGAACACCTGTACCAACAACCCTATGCCTTTGATACCGACACCGTCCTCGATCTCAAAAAGTTTCGCGCCTACTTTCCCGCCAAGGTCAAGGAAGAGCAGGCCAAGAAGCTCGACGACAAGGGCGTGGTCAAAAAGGGTCAGGTTGTGGCCCCCGGTGATCTACTCGTCGTGGCCATGAGGCGCCAGGCCCAGGGCACTGAGAGTCAACGTCTGGCTCGCATCAGTCGCATCCTCGCCCGTGAATACCGCGATGACAGTCTGATCTGGGACAAGAGCGTCCCGGGTGTGGTGCAGGAAATCGGTTGGCGGTCCAACGAGGTCGTCTTGCACATTCGCACCCAGGAGCCCATGCGCATCGGCGACAAGATCGTCGGGCGCTACGGCAACAAGGGCATCGTCGTCCAGATCCTCGACGACAACGAGATGCCCAAGAGCGAGGCTGGCAAGACCATCGACGTGATCATGAACCCCAACGGCGTCATCTCGCGCATGAATCTGGGTCAGATTCTGGAGACGACCGCGGGCAAGGTGGCCGAGAAAACGGGCAAACCCTACATCACCCACGGCTTCGCCGAAAACGGAGCCGAACGCCTGGCCAAGGAGCTGAAGGCCAACGGCCTCAAGGACCACGAGACCATCTACGACCCGGTGGACAACATCAAGATCCCGGGCATTCTCGTCGGCAGACAGTACATCTACAAGCTCGAACACATGGCCACGAAGAAGATGTCGGCACGTGGCGCCGGTGTCGACGAGGAGTACACGAGCGAGGAGCAACCGACTCGGGGTCCCCAGGGCGGTCGCGCCATCGGCTCGATGGAACTCTATGCCCTTCTCGCCCACGGTGCGCTCGCGAACGTGCACGAAATGTACGGCATCAAGAGTGCCTTCGACCCCGAGGTCTGGAGGGCGATGGAGAGTGGGGCCCCGTTGCCGCCCCCTCGGCCCTCGTATTCGCATCAGCGTTTCGAGTCCATGCTCAAGGGCATGGGCATCAGGTTGAAGCAGGACAAAAATGACCTGACCATGCTCCCGTTCCTGGACCGCGACGTCAAGACCATCTCTTCGGGCGAGATCACCGACTACAAACTTCTCAGGGCCAAGGACCTGCAAGAGGAACCCAACGGTCTCTTCGACACCAAGAAGACGGGCGGCGTACGTGGTGACCGCTGGTCGCATATCAAGTTGCCCGAGCCCATCCCCAGTCCCACGTTCAAAAATGCCATCCTCAGCCTCCTGCACATGAAGGAGGAGGAATTTGAGGACATCGTCGCCGGTCGCAAGACCGTCAAGGGACAGACGGGAGGCAAGGCCATCAGGGCCATGCTCGATGCGATCAACGTCACCCGCCGTCTGGGCGAGGCCCAGAAAGAGGTCATTGGCAAATCAGGGGCCCAGCTCAACGCCCTGCACAAGGAGATCCGTTTTCTCAAGACGCTCAAGGAAAACGACATCAAGCCCGGTGAATACGTCATTGACCTGTTGCCCGTGTTGCCGCCCAAGTTCCGTCCCATCTACACGATGCCCGACGGCAATCTCAACGTCAGCCACGTCAACTTCCACTACCAGTCCACGCTCCAGGTCGCCGCTCAACTCAAGGCCATGAAGGGCAAGGAGTTCGATGAGCAGCGACGCAAACTCATCTCCCAGCTCCACAAGTCCGTGGGCGGGGTCATGGGTCTCAACGACGGCATCGTCGAACGAGCCACGCCACCCCAGGGCATCGCCAAGACCCTGGCTGGCGTCGGCAGCCCCAAGGGCGGCTACATTCAGGAGCGGATGTTCAAGAAGCGCCAAGATGTCAGCGCGACCAACGTCATCGTCCCCAACCCCAAGTTAGGCATGGACGAGATCGGTGTTCCCGAGGCCACGGCCTGGAAGACCTTTCGACCGTTCATGATCAAAGAACTCCGGGTCATGGGCATGACGCCGATACAGGCACGCAAGGCCGCCGACGACAAGATGCCCATCGCCCGTCGGGCGTTGGAGAAGGTCGTCGCCGAGCGCCACGTCATCCTCAATCGCGCGCCGACCCTGCACAAGTTCAGCGTCATGGCCTTCAAGCCCAAGTTGGTTCCGGGTTATGCACTGCAAATTTCTCCCCTCATCGTCGGCGGTCTGAACGCCGATTTCGATGGGGACACAATAGGCATCCACGTGCCCGTTGGCGCCGAGGCCAATGCCGAGGCGGCGAAGATGTTGCCCAGTCGCAACCTCTACAAATCCGGTTCTGGAAAGTTGCAGCAGAAGATCGAGCACGAGTACGTTCTGGGTCTGTTCAAGATCTCGCGTCCGGGGCCGGCGAGGGCCACACGCTACATGTCCGTGGGCACCGTGCTCAGCGAGTTGCAGGCGCGCAAGATCGAGCCCAACGCCTCGATCAGTGTCACGGGTATCGGTTCGACGACACCCGGACGCGTACTCATCAACGAGTCGTTGCCGCCGAAGTTGCGCGATTACCAGATGATCTGGACCGACCAGACCATCCAGGCGAAGCTCGTGCAGGTCGACAAGGTCGCCGGTCGTGATGCCTTCGTCAAGACCCTCCGCGACTGGGCCGAGATCGGTCGTCGTTATGCTTACATTACCGGCTCCAGCTTCTTGCTCAGCGATCTGCAGACGATGACCAAGCAGCGCGACGAGGCCTTCCGACGTGCGGACATGCTCGCCGACCGCGTGCGTCTGGGCTCGGGTAGTGACGAGGACAAGGAGAAAAAGATCGTCGACATCTATGCCGACGTCAGCGGCAGCCTACAACATCGCATGGACCTGAAGAATAACGCCTCAGGCAAGAGCAACAACATCCGCGACATGATGGAGGCCGGCGCCCGCGGCAGTCCGGGTCAGATCAGACAGATGGTCTCCAACGTCGGAGTCATGCTCAATCACGAAAACAAGCCCATGCCCGTGCCCGTGCGCGGCACCTACGCCGAGGGTCTGCCGAGTGCCGAGTTCTTCCAACACATGTACGGCAGTCGCAAGGGCATGATCGACAAGAGCC
>Ga0315273_10000361_pt1 | contig 46343 bp, 71 predicted proteins | sample YL17G02_0_MG_FD_205753 | JGI IMG/M metagenome (GOLD analysis project Ga0315273, IMG submission 205753) | Sediment microbial communities from Yellowstone Lake, YNP, Wyoming, USA - YL17G02_0 | ecosystem: Environmental > Aquatic > Freshwater > Lake > Sediment | place: USA: Wyoming | collected...
CATGGCCTCGATCGACGGCACCGTCTACGTCTTCTGGGGCGTGACGCGGCAGATCATGGCGCTGTCCTCGGCCAAGCGCGCCGAGCACGTCTTCGCCTACCTCAACGCCATGTACGGGCTCGTCGCGAGCGAACCGATCATGCGCTTCGTGATCGACAGCTTGATCAGCCACGCGATGACCTACGCGCCCCGGATGGAGTTGCGCCGCTTCGCGTCCTTCCACACGGTCGACAAGATCGTCTACCTGACGAACCGCGACGGGCGCATGTGGCGGATCGACGGCGGCACGCCCGAGCTGATCGACAACGGCACCGAGGACGTGTTCTTCGCCGACGACGACAGCGGCGCGTACGTCGAGGCCGACGTCGGACCGCACGGGATCCTGCTCGACCGCCTCACCGACATCAACTTCGCCGAGGCCGGGCTTGGGGGCATGACGCCCGAGCAACAGCGCCGAGCCTACACCGTGTGGATGTTCGCGCTCGCATTCCCCGACTTCATGCCGACGAAGCCCATGCTGATCGTCGAGGGTCCGCCCGGGTCGGGCAAGTCCGCCGCCGTGCAGCTCCTGCAGATCGCGCTCCTCGGGCAGTCGAAGCCGCTGATCATCTCGAAGAACAAGGGCGACGACTTCGGCGTGCAGCTTCTGCGCTCGCCGATCGCGGTGCTCGACAACGTCGACAGCTACATCGACTGGATCCCCGACACCGTCTGCGCCTATGCGACCAGTGGCTGCTGGACAAAGCGCAAGCTGTTCTCCGACGCTGAGGAGGTCGTGATCAAGCCGCACGCGTTCATCGCGGTGGCGTCGAAGAACCCGACGTCGTTCCGCCGCGAGGACACCGCCGATCGCTGCGTGGTGCTGCGCCTGGAGCGCCTGACGTCGTTCGGACGCTTCGAGAAGCTCGCTGGCGACATGCTCGCGGACCGCCCGCAACTGTTCGGCGAGTACATCTTCTACGTCAACGAGATCGTCGAGTACATGCGCGTGCACGGCGTCGACATCGAGCGCGAGGAGCACACGCGCATGGCCGACTTCGCGGCGTTCGGGCGAGCCGTCGCGGCGGTGCTGCACTGGCCGGCGGGCGCCATCGACGAGCTGATGGCTGTGCTCGTCCGCGAACGCGATGCGTTCATCCGCGAAGAGGACCCGCTCAGCGACCTGCTGGTGGCATGGCTCAAGATGCCCGGGAAGGTGGGCTGCAAGGTCTCGGCTGGCGAGCTGTTCGACGAGCTGCGCACCATCGCCGAGGCCCGCAAGATCGACTTCTACAAGTCGTCGCGAACGCTCGTGCAGAAGCTTCGCTCGCCGCACATCCAGAACGAGTTCATCGTCGACCAGGTCGTTGTCGAGGAGCGCTACTCGTACCGTTTCTGGCGCAAGACCGACGCCCGCCTGACCGTCATCTCCGGTGACCAAACGACTGGAGCGCCCCCACCTGATGGTCAGATCGCCCTCGAAATCGTCAAGGACTAGGCGGCGACAGCCTTCTTCGGCATGAGCATCACGATCGCGAGCAGGGCTACAAGCACCCCGCCGCCGATGAGCGCGTACTTCAACGTGGTCTGCTGCGCAGCTCGCTGCGCCATTTGCGCCGGGGTGTAGTAGGTTACACCCGGCATCGGCTTATCTAGCGGCGCGATGTAGCCACCGGGGGTGGGCGGCGTCGGCGGGGTGGGCGGCGTCGGCTTGTCGGGGGCGATCCCGAACCAGTCCATCCACGAGGAGCTGGTTGAGCTGGTCGCGGGCGCACTATCCGCCGGGTCAGCACGGCCGGCGCCGCCACCGGCATGCTTGATCGCATCCATCGACGTGTTGAGGTAGTCCGCGATGCTAACCGCAGCTGCTGCGAGGGTCGACGCGTTCACCGCTTGCGCAGCGAGTATGGTGGCGGCTTCAGGCTGACCCCGAGAGACCAGGAACTGGAGCGCGGCCCGAACCAGCGCCACGGTCAATGGGCCGATCTTACCGTCGGTGGCAATGGCTGCTTTGCTGACTAGGGTGGCGTAGCGGTTGGCGGCGAGTTGAAGGGTGATGGCGTCATCTTTCGCGGTGCCGAGACCACGTAGTCCGCCCAACATGGAGATCTGAAGCATGCGACGACGGTATCACACTGTCGGACCCCTCCAGTAGAAGGGTGAGATGCCGAGCCATCCCCCACGCCGAGGTCCCCGCAAGCTGCCCGTCAAGGCCCCGCCCATCGACCAAGAGCTGGCTGATCTCGCCGCCGTGATCGCCGAGCACACGCTCGATAACAATGCCTACGGCTGGTTCCGCACGCCGTGGCGCGACGGCTGGAACGCCGTCGAGCTTGCGCACGATCTCACCGGACAACATGTGCGGAACAGCTGGTCAGTCACCGAGGCGACCTGGCTTGGGCGCTTGATGCTCACCGACCCCCAAGCGCACGAGCGCAGGTTGTGGGGGAATGAAATGTACTGGATGGCCGAGGATGAACTCCGCGACACCATGGACCCGATGATGCGGGCAGCGCTGCGCTGCTTGCAGGTGCTGGTCGCCAACAGCAGCGGTGGCGGGCATGCCTACAACGCGATCCTGATCCCGGCCTTTCTTCACGTGAATCCTGCCGGTGTGGTCGACGACATCTTGGAGCGGCGCTGCCGCGACTCGATCGGCACAACGGCGCGGCTACAGGGTGATCCGAACGATCGCTTGCGGGGCGCGTTCCGCACGGCGTGGAGCCGTGGGCTCTACCTGGCCGCGTACAGCTTGCCGCCCGCCACCGTGGCTGGGCAGATGCGTTCGACTGCCCACCTCAAGGAGATCAAATGAAGCTCTACAATGTAATCGCTGTTTGGGATGTATACGTGGTCGCCGAGTCCAGCGAGGACGCCCGCAAAGCACTACTCGCGGCCATCGCGGGAAGCCAGGAACCCTCAGAGATCGTCGGCACCGAGGTCACCCGCGAAGCGTCAATCCGCACGTCGTGGGTCGAGCAGAAGCCCTTCGTCGGCGACGAAGTCAGCCTCGCCGACTTCAACACGCTCAAGGGCAAGGCCACCGGCGAGATCTTCAAGCAGCTCTACACCAAGGAGCCACCCAAGTGATCGCCGTCTGCGAGACCGTCGCGGCCATCACGCTGCACTTGCGCGACGCAACGGAGGTGCCGCCCAAGTACGGCGGGCACGCATCACCGAAGCCTCAGGCGTTCTGCGGCAGCGACATCGCCTGGGACACGCACATCACCCTCGGCAGCTTCCTCAAGGACGCGAAGGGTACGTGTCGCTTCTGCTGGACCCTCTACGCGGGGCGGTTGACGAGCCCCTGAGTCTGCATCCTGGGCTCGCATTTCGCGCAGGGGTGGTAGTAAAGTCGCCTTCATGGCCACTACCAAGAAGTCGTGCAAGCACGGGAAGATCTCACGCGGCAAGAACAAGGGCCGCTGCCGCAAGCGGAAGCTCGTGACCGCCGCCCACCGCAAGCTCAGCAAGCTCGACGTCACGTCAGCCATGACCTCGGTGGCGGCGTTTGCCCCGAGCGCGCCGAAGCGTTCGCGCTACGGCTCAGCGAATACCAGCAAGGCGTTCGCCGGCGCGAAGCGCCGTCGTCGTCGCTAGCTGGCTGCAACAGCGCAAGCCCGCTGGATCACGTACTGAGCCTTGACGACGCGGTGGTGCTCGACGTACCCGCCGCGACGCCAGGCCAGCACGCAGCACTCGATCTGCGACAGCATCTCGCTTGTGATCTTCGCGCGCAGGTTCTTCGCCCACAGCGCCTGCAGGTTCATGATCCACCCGATCAACCCTGTGAGCGCGTGGATGGTCGCGCCGTTCGCCTCGTAGAACGCGCGCCGGGCCTTGGTGTCGTCGGGCGGGACGAGCTTGTTGCCTCGGAGCTGCTCGGCATCAGCAGCGAGCAATGCGACGCGGTCGTCGGGGTTCAGGTTTTCGCGTCCGCTCTCGGTGATCAGGTCAGCCATGGTGCGCGGCACCCTATCACGCAGGGGTGTCACCCCCGCGTGGTACGACGCCGTCATGAGCATCGAATGCGAGTCCGTGGACGCGAGGCCACGCCCTTGGGAATTCTGGAACAGCCACGAGCCGCCCCCCTCGGTTGCACGGTGAGTGCCCTCGTGACCCTGGTGTCGATGCTCGTGCTCGCGCTCTGCGCGATCGTGCGGCCATCGAAGCTGAGCTGCCCGCTGTCGTGGCACGTCTCGACGGTGCTGCCGTCGGGCGAGTTTGGGTGCGCCCGCAATCCGGCGAGCGGCGTGTGCGACGCAAAGGCTGGCTGCGACGACAACACCCCCGATCCCGAGGTGCGCGGGCGGATTTACTGCTCGGGTGGAAGCGTGCCGATCCAGCGCGGCGACGGTCAGACGGTCGGGTGCATGCGGGTGGGTCGCCGGTAGACCTTCTGTGATAGCCTCGGGCCATGATCTTCGGCCTCGCAGCACCGGCGCTACCCGACATCGCGACGTACGGCCTCAACCCCTACGACCCGATCACCGGGGACAAGGTCGTCGCCCTGATCGCGCAGATCAACCGCTTCGCTGGCAAGAAGGTCGACGCCTCGGTGTTGGACGTTGGCTGCCCAGCGCGCACCTACTTGCCTGCGCCGCTGCCGGTCACGAACGCGCTCGACCCGTGGGCAGCGAGCATGGCCGGCAACATCCTGCGGTCGAGCATGGTCTGCACCGGGAACGCTCAGCTCACCGACTACGGCGCGGTCAAGAGGCTCGACGACGGCATGTACAGCCCCGTCAAATGGGTGATGGCGGATCTGGAGTCGATCATCGTCCGAATCGCGACATTCGGTGACACGCTCGGGCTCGAACCCGCAAGCGTTGGCATCACCAAGCGCAACCCGAACATCAAGCCACCTCCCGCGTTTCCGACGGGGATGGTCCTATTCGGGCTGCTCATCATCAGCGCGGCAGTGGTCACCTGGAGGATGCGATGAGCCAGCTTGGTTTCTCTTTGACGTCGCTGTGGGATGGCCTGTTTGACCCGGGCGAGACAGTCTGTTTGAACCGCGCGAATAACAGCCCGCAGGTCAAGTCGATTGACACTATCATCGACAACCTGGCGAAGAACTGGCGCCCGACGGGCTACTACAAGCCCGATGAGATGCAGCAGGCGTTCGACATGCTCGCGACAGCGGTCGCTGAATCGTCGACGGCGCTCGCAGCTGCGCCCGATTCGACCAGCGATGCAGCGTCGCAAAAATCGCAGATCGCGAAGGACGTCGCACGGGCGTTCACTGACGTGCGCCGGGCCTACATGGATGCAATCGCCAAGGCGCGAGCGTCCGGGATGCCCGTCAATGCGCCGGACTTCAAGAACACGGCGATCAAGGTGCTGCTGACGGTCTCGCAGAGCTACGTGCTGGCTTCAGTGCTGGAGTGCCGGGAGACCGCGCTGCTGCGGTGGCTCAGGCACGCCTACGATGCCATCTCGACCATCGCCGCGTTCTTGCTCCGCATGGCGAAGCTCGCAGCAGCGGCGATTGAAGCCGCGGCCAACGCAGCCTACGGTGCGATCAAGAACGCGTTCAGCTTCGCCGCGTGGCTCGTCAAGTACGGCCCCTACATCATCGGCGCGGGCGGGCTCTACGTCGGCTACGTGTGGATCCGGAAGCTCCTGCCGACCGAGCCGACTGAGCCGACGCAGCACGCGCTGCCCGCCGGTGACGGCGTCCAGGGCGCGCGCCGACGTCGACGCCGCTGAGCGCCTGGTTCGCAAGCGGTGGCGTTGCCGAGAGACTTGCGTTTGCGTCGAGTCATGCTCGAACCGTATCATCCGATCTCGACCTCGCACATGGCGGCCGCAACCATCTCGACCGCGCGCGCAGACACGAGGCGGACGGTCTCGTGAGTGCGGCCCGACTCGTCCTCGTCCTGGTACACAACGACGTCTGCGCCGGACGCCACGAGGGCAGCCAGCGACGCGCGGCGGTCGCCGGGCGCGTCGTCGGCGTTGCGGTCGTAGTCGGCGACGGTCAAGACGTTGAGAGTCGAGAGGTCGACGACCACCTGGTAGAGCGCCCCACGACCGCTGTCCGCGTAGGTGGTCGCCGCGATCTCGTCGTCGGTCCAGCACTGGCCTGCGTGCGCGGTGAGCGCCGTGAGGTGCGTGCCGTGAAAGAGCGTCGTTTCCATGGCGTCAGAGGAGAGCTTGCAAACGGTGGCGTTGCCGAGAGACTTGCGTTTGCGTCGAGCCATGCTCGAACCGTAACACGACCGCTAGGGCTGCCAGCCCTTCGGCGGCTTCCAGCCCTCAGCGCTCAGCGGTCGCCTTCAACGCCCAGTCGGGCATCGTGCGCGGTGAGCAACGAGCGGACGAGCTGGTGCGTGAGGGTCATGTGGAGCTTCATCGCGTCCTGGCTCCGGTCCATGCCGCCGTGGGCCTTGCAGAAGCCGAGCTGGTGCCCGCACTTCTTGTCCGAGCACTGATAGTAGATCGGGGCCGAGTCTTCGCAAGAAGGCTCGTCGCAGCGGTGAGACATCGCCGGCGAGGGTATCACGAGATGCCGGCCTGAACCTGGCACCGCGCTTGCCGGACCCCACGCTAGCGTAGGGTGGCTCACGTTAGGGTCGATTCCGGTTTCGGCTCCAAGCTATATAGGAAGGGTTGGTTGAAACTTTACAAGATCAGAAAGTTTCACCTTACTTGATCTTAATAGCTGGTGAGCCAGATCAAAAACGCCCTCAAAAGCAGTCCAGCCAACAATTAGGCGAGCGTAAGTAGTTGATCAAGGTAAAGCCCGCAGTCTCCGATGTGAGATCCGAGCTTGGTGAGTCAGTCTCGGCCCCAAAAACGAAATAGTTACCTATAGGTTTTCGGTCACAAAACGCGTTATAGATGGCGCATGCCTGCCAAAACGACCGAAAAACCCGACGCCGAACATCGGCGAGTCCTCCTACCGAACGATTTGCTTGCACTCATCCAAGAAGCTTCGGTCGGGATGAAGGTCTCCGCGAAAACGGCCCTGCAGCTGTTTTTGATGGAGGTCGCCAACCTCGCCAACACCCAACCCGAGCTATTTGGATTCCACTACGCGAACGCACGTAAGCGTATGGATGGGCGCGGCGAGTTCATGCAGGACGACGCCGTGTACCAGATCGACACCGCGCGCCTGCACCGCAGCGACAAGACCAAGAGCGGCTTCGTGGGCGTCTACTCCAACGGCAAAGGCTTCAACGCTCAAGCCAAGACGTCGGTGGCCGAACCCGCGCAGATTTCGTTGGGCACGTTTCCGACGGCGGTGCAGGCTGCTGAGGCGCGCCGGGTCCACTACTTCAAGCAGGGTATCCCCTACGGTCGGCTCGGCGAGAAGATCGAGTCGTACCGAAATCAGCCGATGGGCACAATGTCACCCGAGTTTCAGCGCCAGGCGGCGATTCACGATCTAGCGAAGGACGGCACGCCGGCTGAAGGCTTGTCTGCTGAGGAGCGCTTCTGGGAGACGCAGGACCCGTTCGACCACCACCCCCTGTCGATCAAGCAGGCGATCAAGTGAGTACCCACCCGGCAGAGGTCAACGAGGCGCTCGGGCTCGCGCACGCACGTTGCAAGCGGCTGATCGAGGGCGCTGAGAAGCGAGGCGACGTCATCGGCGCCGATGCCTGGCTCGTGGCGCTGCGCTCGATCGAGGCCGCTGAGCAGGCGATGCGCGACGCACGGCTGAAGCAGACGTGGGAGCGGAAGGCTAGCGGCGGCGCTTCTTCGTCGACCTGAAGACGTAGAGCAGCACACCGAGGCTGGCGACGGCAGCGACGCCGATCACGCCGGTGGCGAGGTGGAAGGGCTGAGCGTCGCCGAGGCCACGCTGTGCAGCCATCGCGCAGGGCCCACACGGAGCGCCTGGCGCGGGTGAATCGGTGCCGGTGCGAACCATGGCGCTGATGAGCATGGGCGCCATCCTATCACCAGAAATGCGTGGGCCCCTCAATCACCGGGGGCGATGACGAGGGGCCTAGGATCAGGTTGGGTCGAGCAACGTTGATCTTGGTTCGTAAGGTAGCGCACCAAGCAGCGCGAACGCAAATCGAAGTTGCTACTTGGCGCCCATCTGCAGCGCCAGCTGGCCCATCGGGTCTGCTTCGAGGCGCGCGCGCTCGGCAGCGATCTCCTCGGACGTGAGCTTGGTCGGCTTCGGTGCGGAGCGGCGGCGGATCTCGTGACCCTCGCAGTCACGTGCGAACCCACGCAGGTCGTTCGCCATGTCGCGGTCGTCCTGCGAGCAGTCGGGCAGCGCGTCGATGGTGTCGCAAATGCGGCGCAGGGTCTCGTAGGGCCAGCCGGGGATCATCTCGGGCGGCAGGTTCGCGATGCCGAACCGGGCGATGGTCATGCAGTTGCGAGCGAACGCGGTGAGCTTCACGAGCGCCCCCGCCGGATCGACGAGGCGTGCGGCCAGCGTCTCGGCTTGTGCAGTGGCGGTCTCGGCGCGAGAGACCGCGAGGTCCGTCTGCATCTTGGTGTAGTCGATCATCGAAATGGTCAGCGTCGCGGAGGTCATCGGAGTCCTTTGAGGAGTTGAGAGGCGAGTTGATGCCATGCCGCGATGGAAGGGCGGCTGGCGATGAAGAACAGGAACGGGACGAGGTGCGTCGTCGTGTTGTGGATGGCGACCTGCCGACTATCCACGACACGGGTGACAACGGACCCTCGCCCGAAGGCGGTGAGCACGACGGGCGCGTCGTCTGGACCGAGCGGCGGGTCGATCGGCACCATCAGCGTCGTGCCTGCCGCAAGCACCTGCACAAGTTGGTTACGCCTCATCGTGCCCCGTCAGGGTATCCACAGATCCCACAGGGTTACCCACAGCGGCGGCAGCGAGCTTCTTGCGCCGGCTGCCGTTCGGCGAGGTCGCGTTCCACGCTTTGGCGGCGGGGCCAGGTGGTTCGTGCTTGGGTTCGTCCCCGAACACGCCCCCGAGCAATTTGGCACGCGCCTTGACGTAGTGCTTGTGGACCCCGAGCATCGCGGCGGTCAGGCCAAGGTCGTTGCCCGACGTCTCGTAGGCTTCGCGGATGAGCCGGCGCTCGAACTCGCGCGTCTGCACGAAATACGGCGCCATCGGGTTGGAGCTGGATCGTTGGCGATCATTGGCCATCGGGATCCTCTACAGCTGACCCCAGGCGCTCGAAGCCCGCCTGCATGAGCCCGGCGACGATGGGCGTCGACACGATCGAGCAGAGCCCCACCAGGATCGGGCCCGGTATACCGCTGCCAAAAGGGTGCGCCACCTTGTCACGCAGTAGCAGCGCAAATCCTGCGCCATACCACGCACCAGAGCACGCCGCACAATCGGCCCAGCTCGCCAGCCAGCGCGGGTAGCGCGACCAGAGCGCGCGCGTGATGACTGCCCGCGAGCCTAGGTAGAAGGCTGACGATGTCAGCAGCGCGTAGATGGCCAGCGCCTCCACCTAGTTGGTCTCGCCGCTGCCGCCGAAGCCCTTCTCGGCCATCTCGTCGGACACCAAGGTGCGGCTGTCGACCTTGTCAGCCAGCTCTTCGGGAAGCACGTCGAGCGCGCCGCCCTCGCGGGTAAGGTTCGCGCCAGCCATGGCGTTCCAACGATCGCAGAGGAAGCTGTGGACCACGAAGTCGCCCACCGGCTCCCCGTTGGCGGTCCGACCACCACCCGTGCAAACGCCCACGTGGCCGCTGGCGACGAGATGATCGAGGCTGTCGACCATCGAGCGGATGTTCACCACCTGGACGTGGTCTTCGCCTTCGGGGTGGGCCATCGAGATTTCGAGTGCCTTGGCCAGGTCGTTCTGGCGCTTCTGCGTCCAGAGCGGGTTGGCCTTCTCCCGGTCCCATTTCGTGCAATTCCAGCAACCTTGGTTGCGGTTGACGACGCGTTCCTTGGGGACAATGACCTGGTTGAGGTTCTTCTGGATGCGCCGGCTGGAATTGCTCACGGTCGCACCGTAAGGCTTGATCTTCGTCCAAGCAAATATTTGGCGAACGCTGGATCGCGACTTATGGTGCCCTCCGTGTCCAAGCAGCCAGTCGTTCCGAAGGTGTTCGATCCCGTGAAGCTCGACCAGATGATCGAGCCCCTCAACGTCCGCGTCGAGAAGGTGCGCGGCAACACACGCTCGCTGATCCCCCTCCCAGCAGGCGAGGACAGCGGGGTCCAGGGGGCCAACTGGTCCAAGGAGGACGTGGGCGGGCTCGAAGCCTGGCTCGTCAACGAGTGGTCCGGGGGCGGCATGTACGCCATCTCGGTGACCGACTCGTCCCAGCCCGTGCCCAACAAGCACGAGTGGCAGATCTTCTATGCGCCCTCGGAGTACCCCGAGAAGGTGCCCCCCACCCTTTCCGCCGCCGTCGCCGCAGACCGGCCTTCACATGCTTCCTCCACCCCTACCTCGCAGGTGCGTCAAATGGGCTCCTACCCCTCTGCTTTCCCCAACGGTCTCCCGAACGGCATGATGCAGGCCCAGCAGCCCGCCCCGGCCCCGATGTTCATCCCCCAGGCGGCGCCGGCGCCGCGCGCGGACTACGGCCTGCAGCTCCAGCAGAACATGCAGGCCCAGCAGGCCCAGGCCCAGGCTCAGGCCCAGGCTCAAGCCCAGGTTGCCGCCCAGACGCAGATGGACGCGCTCCGTTTGCGCCTCGAAGACCAGCTGAAGGAAGCTCAGGCGCAGCTTCAGCGCGCCCGTGAGGAGCAGGTGCAAGCCCAGCACCGCCAGGAGCTGGAGCGCGCCGAGGCCCGCATGCGCGCCGAGGCCGCGACCCAGAACGAGAAGTTCAGCAAGTTGGAGCAGATGATCAGCCAGCTCGCGACCGCCGCAACTACGCGTCCGGCGGGACCCGACCCGGCGATCGAGCAGCTTCGCGAGCAGAACCGCCTGCTGGCGGCGCAGGCCGAGAACGAGCGCCGTGAGCGTGAGGCCGAACGCCGGGAGCGCGAGATGCGGGACCTGATCCAGCGCCAGCAGGACGAGAGCCGGCGTGGGATCGAGGCCATGCAGGCGCAGATGCTTGCAGCCCAGCAGGCGGCGCAGGCAGCGGCGGCAGCGCAGACCGCCGCCCTCGCGGCGAACAAGGGTCCCGACCACATGATCATGTTCATGCAGGAAAACGCTCGCCTGCAGTCGGAGAATGCCAAGGAGCAGCTCCGCGCGCAGCAGATGCAGATGGAGCGGATGCAGACGCAGATGCTGACCCCGCGCGACATCATGGCGATGACCAAGGAGTCCTCGAACGGACTCGACCAGGTCACGCGTCAGCTCACCGGCGCGTACACCGACATCTTCAACATGCAGCGCCAGGCGGTTGACCAGATCTTGCAGCTCAACTCGGGCGGCGGGAACGAGACCGTGGCCCTGATCGAGAAGGGCCTGGAGCGCGCGTCGTCGATGGCCGAGCGCTACCTTGGAGGCAAGACGAAGGAGGCCGTGGCCACGCAGCAGACGCAGGCGCAGATGGCGCAGGCGCAGGCGTCGGCGATGCAGGCCCAAGCTCAAGCGATGACCGTGCAAGCGCAAATGCAGATGCACCACCAACAGCAGCAGACGCCCGACTCGGGGCTCAATGGCCCACGCATCGTGACAGCGGTTGCGGGGCCGAACGGTGAGACGTGGGTGAGCCAGACGTCGTCGGTACCGACGCCGCTCAAGGTGGTGGACGACTGGGGCACGGGCCCGGTACCGCCGATCTCAACCGTGGCGCCGTCCAACGCCCCACGCCGGCTCGGGCGCACTGACGTCGAATGGTTCGGTCCGTTGCTTCCGAAGGTCGATGAGCTTCGTGCCGGCGTGAAGCGCTTCGGCGAGTCGCTCAAGATGGAGCCGCACCGCCTCAAGGACGACGGCACCGTCGACGGCGTCGAGCCCGAGGTTGCCGCCGACGTGATCGGGCAGGCGATGAACATCGTCCTGCAGCAGCAGATTCCGATCGCGGCGATGATCGACCTCCTCGGTCAGAGCCGCTTCGCCGACTTCATGGACGTGCTGCTCCCCGACGCGCCGCAGCCGTACCGTGACGACGTCGCGCAGCTCGTGATCGAGGCGCTGTCGGGCGACGACGGCGACGAGGACGAGGACGGCGAAGAGGGCGAGGACGAAGACGAGGACGGCGAGGAAGCCGAGGACGGCGCCCAGCAGCTTGTCAAGCCCGTCGTCGCGCCGAAGACCAAGCCCGCGTCGCGCGCCCGCGCGTGACAGACCCCCCGTGTAGAACACGGGGATGGTCGAGTACAAGCCCGACGTGATGAGGAAGCGATGAGCGGCGTCGTCCCGTTCCTCGTCAGCCTCGCCCAAGGGCTGGGTGCGCTTGTGTTCTCGGCGCTGGTGCTGAACTGGATCGGCCTCGTAAGCTACGCACTCGTCGGAGTGTTGGTTGTGGTCTCGACGGCGCTGCTGTTGATCCGCATTGAACTCGACGTGTGCGCACTTCCCGAGGAGGACGAGCCGCCGTTCAGCGGTGTGCTCAGCATCCTGCTGACGGCGGCGATCTTCGGGATCGCGTGGCCAGCGATCCCGATCATCCTCGCTTGGGGCGCCTGGCGCGAGCGCGTCCCGACGAACGACGTGAACTGACCCCGGCGAGGCCGGTGGTCTTCGCATCGAAGATGCGCAGCAACGTGAAGGCGCTGATCAGTGCCGACGAGAGCCCGGCGCCGAGGAACGCCTGCCGGGTCGGCACGCCGACGACCATCATCGGCGGTGCGATCATGATCATGCGCAGCACGGTCCAGCCGGCGAGGCGCAAGCCTGATCCGTTTTGCTTCTCCAGCACGTCAGCGACGGTGTTATAGGTGGGGAGGGCAGCTTGGCTCATGGCTAGCGCTTCCTCTGTAGGTGTTGGGCGTGCTTTGCGAACAAGGCTTCATCACGGCGCAGCTGACGGAACGTGCGGAACGCGGTGAGTATCGCTGACAGGCCGACGGTCACGGTCGAGATGATCGTGATCTTGAAGATGCGATCGTTATGCGCGTTGAGCGCCGCGACCACCTTGTCCGCCTCCTCTTGCGTGGTGATGGTCGGAGTGGGCGCGGGGGTGATCGAGATGCCCAGCATCAGCGGCTCCGCTTGCGAGACTTGCGCCCCTTGCGCGGGTACAGCAGGTAGGCAGCGATGCCGAGCGCGCCGAGGATCATCAGCAACGTGGGCGCCGACGGCATCGTGATGCCGTTGAGAATGCCGTTGAGACTCATCGGCGGGCCGTAGGCTCCGGCAGCGTTCCAACCGTTGGGCGGCTCCCATGGCGCCGGGAAGTAGCCTTCCTTCGCCGCAACCCAGCCCGAGGTCACCGGCGTGTAGCCGTAGTTCGTTGCCAGCTCGGCGTCCGTCGGGATGGCACCGAGCGGCGTGTCGCTGTAGAGGCCGGGCTCGCCGTTCTCGTTGAACTGCGGGTCCTCGGGGGTGAGAAACTTGCCATTGCCGCCATACGAGTAGGCGATCGGCGAAGGAAACGCCCCAGGAATCTTGCCGAACGGCGCGACGATGAAGCCTAGCATTGAGGCCAGGCTACCACAGCATGGTAGCCTCCAGCGGGTGGCACTTGGCCCGGGCACGCTGTCTTCCTGCGGTAAGCTCAGGCGATGAAGAAGCGAAAGCGCCTCGGCGACAGTGCGGCCTGCCCGAGGATCGTGGTGACACCACGCCCCCGCGACGGGGCCGTCGACTTCACGGTCGATGGAAACCTGGCGCGCATGACGATCATCCAGGATGCGGGTGCCTACCGTGTCGGCTGGATCAGCGTCAGGGACGTCTCCGGACCCTTCGTGAGGATCAACTGGATGTCTTCGGCGACGCCGTCAACGCCGTTGAGCGATGCGCGGAGCACGACTACTTCCGCCGCTTCCAGAAGCCGAAGCCGAGCACCGCCGCGAACGCGAGCGCTGCAGCGACGACGCCGACACCGACGCGAGCTTCACCGAGCCCGCGCAACCCGGAGCGCAGCTGGCTCTCGGTGGCGTACGGGTCGTAGGCCGTCTGGGTGCCCGCCTGGCCCGCGCTCTTGGGCGACTTCACGTTGAGCATGCTGGTGTAGTAGCGCGTCGGATCGGGCGGGCACGGCCCGCCGAGGCAGACCAGGCCGGCGGGGTTCGGCGCGCCGAGGGTCATCGTGGTCGTGCCTGGCGCGACCCCGACGGTCGGCGTGAACGTGAGGTGCATGCCGCTACGGTATCACGGTCAGCGGCGTCGCCAGAGGCCATAGCCGAGCGCGCCGAGCACGACCGTGGCCGCGACGGGGGCAAGCACGTCGCCCAACGTGGCGCCCTCCAGCTCGTCGGTGCCTCGCACGCCGTTGCCCGCCTCGCGCCACTCGATGATGCTCGCCGGGTCGAACACGACCAGGTAGTCGCCCCGGGCATCGAGGTTGCCGCGTGACTGCCGGACGATCGCGTTGGGGATGAAGATCGCGTTGTGTCCCATCTTGCGGATCAGGTCGTTGAACTTCTTCGCCGACCACGCCCCGACCTCGATCGACGAGTTTGCCAGGCCGACGATGAGGTGCCACAGCCCCTCGTCAGGCTCGTCGAGGTACTCGTCGTCGATCTGCGCTGCTCGCCGGATCTTGTCCATCTCGGGGGACAAGCTGTCGGTGATGATCAGCGGGTTGACGTCGAGCGTCGCCACGTAGACGCTCATCCCGTGCGTGCGGGCGTCGCTCTCAGCCGTCGAGAAGTACATCCCGAACCCGAAGTTTCCAGCCCCACGAAAGGCGCCAGCGTTCGTGCGGGGGTCATCGATACGATGGTTGGTGCCGTGGTACGCGACGATCACGTCGCCAGGCTATCACGATCTGCCCAGCCTACTTGAGCCAGTTCCGTTGGTACTCGACGCTGTCCCAGAGCCCGACGTTGACGTAGTCGAAGCCGTAGAGCTTCGCGATCTTCTGCGGTGCGAAGTCGTTGAGGAGCGTGTAGACGCAGACCTGGCCGACCACCTCGGTGAACAGCGCGGCCCGCGCGAGCGGTGGGGCAAGCTTGACGTGCCGGTTGTACGCACCCATCTCGCCGCGCAACGAGAACGGGTGGTCGCCCGCGAGGTGGATCATGTAGTCGTGGACGGCGCGGAAGCGCCAGTTCTCCTCTGGCGACCAGACCGCGTGATCGCTGGCGCCCGTCCAGATGAGCATCTGACGGTTCTTCTCGATGTCGCGCTTCAGCGCATCGAAGTCCGGATACGGGTCGACGTCGACGAAGACGACATCGACCTCACGAGCCATCTGCTTGAACAGCCGATTCGTGTGATCGCGCAGCGCGATCCACGAGGGTACGGCAGCTTTCTCGAAGTCGGGCCGCGCGAGGTACGCCGCCCCGACGATCGGCACGAAGGTGCTGTAGTCCTTCAGTGCGAGACGGCCAAGAGTTTCACGCGGCTTCACGCCGCCAGGCTATCACAGCCGACGCAGGAGGAGCCCGCCGAGCACGAGCCCGCCCAGCGCGAGCGCGGCGATCTGCGCCGTGGTCAGTGACAGCCCGGACGACGCCGGCATTGGGAACACGTCCGAGGGCTTGAGCGGCGGCACGGGGCGCGTCGGCGGCATCACCAACGTGAAGCCGATTTTATTCGCGCCGGTGGCCGAGATTATTGTCAGGATCTGCGCCCTGTTCGGCGGCGTGCTGGTTAGCGCAGGCGCCGGTGGGTGACCCAGCGCGAGGAACTTGATGATCGCGTAGATGGCCTCGCCGATCGAGAGCGCGGCGCAGCCCGCGCGCCCAACTGCCGCCCCGGAGATAACCGCGCCGCTCGCTGCGGGAGTCGCGACGATGCCGGCGCCTGCTGCCGCGAGAGCGACGACAGTATCGTTGTTGACGACGAGGCAGCCGTACTTCTTGACCGCCGCGTAGACGTCGTCGGCGTTCTCTTTGATCCAGTCCCACGAGGCGCCAACGAAGTCACCGATGTTATCGACGATGTCGGTCGCGAAGTCGTACCAATGACCCTTCTTTGAAGGCCGCTTGGCGACGCGCTTGATCCGAAGAAGCTGCGTGCGCTTATCCCAGAAGGCGCCGAGCGGTTGACCCTGCTTGCCGGTGAACAGGCGGAACGCGGCTCGGCCTTCGGCCACGTCGCGACTGTTGCGCGCCTGTGCGTAGTAGATGCTTGCATCACCGAAGTACAGATTCGCGAGCGGCACTTGCGCCGAATACTCGGTGCCCTCGTCCCAGTCGCTGGTGCCTTGTGCGGTCGCGAGTTGCTTGTGCAACGGCCATGCGCGGTGGTCGCGCACAATCGCGCCCTTGATACTCGCGATGAACGCGGCAGCACTCATCGGCGGGGTAACTGCTGAAGGGATGCGTGGCCCCGTTGCCATCGTCGGGTGCGTGCGGACCGTGATGCTGCCGCCGCTCGGGCCGGGCACCGGCGGCACGCCGGCACGCGCACGCTCCCAGTGGTTGCCGACCCACGTGAAGCCGGGTGGCGGGTTCTGACCGCCCGTCACCGGCACCGTTACGTTGGAGCTGAACGACGCCGGGTTGACGGTGACTGCGCTGAGCCTGGTGACGAGCGCAGGGTTGAGCGTGATCTCGCCAAGCGTCGGCGGCGACGGCGGCACAGGCGCTGCTGCTGACAGCTGCGTGGTCGCCAGCGTGATCGCCGTTGCCAGCGGGGCCGAAGCCGTCGAGAGCACGGTCTTGAACGCGTTCACCGCGTTGGAGATGCCTGCTGCGACGCTGCCGCCACCCGGGAACAAGCCGATGATCGCCAGCAGGATGTCGTAGACGTTGTCGATCAACCACGGCGACAGGATGATGTTGATCACCGACTCGCCGTAGGGGATGGCTTCGAATGGAGCCTTGATCAGCGCGACAACATCGAGCGCCTTGCCGACCGTCGGGTGCACCTGCGCACCGAGCACCGACCCAGTGTTCGCGAGCGCGATGACCGTGCCGAGCGTGAACAGCCCGTCATATGCTGACGGATCACAGTTCGGGTTCTGCGCTTTGACTGCGAGGTCGCGCAGCGCCTTCTGCAACGCGTTCACGCCGACGTAGCCACCAACGGCGACGTCACCGAGAAGCGACCCACCAGCTGGCGACCCGAGGATCACGCCGCACGCCGGGCGAGAAGCACCCCGCCTACGAGGGCCCCTGCCGCGATCAGCGCGAAGAGCGCCCACTTTGGTAGCCCGCCCACGCCAGAGGGGTTCGCGTGCGTGGTCACCATGGGCGCGAGTCCAGCGCTTATCCAACTGGCGCCCGCCGAAGCGTTCCTTGCTTGGATCTGCGCCGCCCTGATGGCTGCGGCCGTTGGTGGAGTGGCCGTTGGTGGAGTGGTGCCCGCATCCGTGGTCGCGCCAGCGCCGATCGCGGTGAGCACTTTCGCGAATACCCCGGCAGCAGCGGCGATGCCTTCGTACGCCTTGGTGCGCCCTGCTGCGAGCACCCCCGTGACCGTGCTGCACTTGGCTGCCGCGCTGTCACTCTTGATAGGCCACAAACTCAGAAGACCGCAGGATCCACCCATGACAGCGTTGAGATCGGCCCAGTGCGCGAGCACGAAGTGCGCGTTGATGGTGACGCCGGGGATGGAGTCGAGGTAGGGGATATCGCCCAGCGACTTGTCGATCCACTTCATCGTCTCGACGAGCCACCCGATAGCGGTGCTGGCGCTCGAAGTTCCCGGAAGCTTGGAGAGCTTCGCGGCAACGCTTTGGACCTTGGCGAGGTTGCCCTTGACCGCGTCCCATAGGGCTGCCGCAGTCTGATCGCTCACTATGCTTGTGAAAAAGACGTCCTTGTAGCCGAGTTTGATGAGTGCGTCGTTGAGCGCGAGGACGTCCGAGGCGCCGTTCAGTCCGTTGAGACCTTGCACGATGAGCATGCGGCCAGCCTACACCGGGTGGGCGTGCGCTTGCACCCGGTGTGATAGCCTTGGATGGTGAACACCGACCGCCTCGTCAAGTTGTCCGCGCTCGTTGGCTTGGGGCTGTTCGCCCTCGGCGGGATCATGGCCTACCGCCGCAAGCGGGCGCTCGCTGGCGCGGGCCTCCGGGGGCGCCTCGTCTCGGGCCGCGTTGCGCAGGCGGCGCTCGTCGGGTCGTTCAACGACGGCACCATGAAGACCGAACTGCGGGCCGATCGTGACATGCCGATCGAGCAGCGGCTCGCGTCGATCCAAGACCTCGTGCACAAGTCGGTGCAAGACCCGAAGATGCGCAAGCTCGCGCTGCGCATCACGTCGAAGTGCCCCGAGCGCGATGGCCTCTGCGAGGCCAAGGCGATCTACCAGGCCGTCAAGGAGCGCGTGCGCTACACGGGCGACATCGCACCGATCAAGCAGGGCAGCAAGGGTCCTGTCGAGGGCATCGACCTCTACCAGACAGCTTGGAGGACGTGGGAATTTGCGGGCGGGGATTGTGATGACCAGGGCATCTTGATCGCTGCGTTACTCGCGCTCAACGGGATCGAGCCACGTCTCCGGGTGACCGCCGAGAGCAAGGCGGCAGATTTCGGACACATCTACCCTGGAGCGTTGCTACCCAAGAATGCGAGCAACGGGAAGTTCGTTGCCCTTGACGCGACCTTGCCCGGGAACAACCGTTTTGGTGTCGAGGTGCCCTATGCCCGCTCGTTGGATTTTCCGGCCTAGTCGTCGTCGGATTTTCCGTGTTCGAGCAAGTATGCCAGCGCAAGGCGCAGCTTGCGCGGGGAGTCCTTGAAGTAGCGCAGGGGTCTGACAGACTAGCTAGCAATCGTGTGCAGCCACTGCAGCACGATTCGAACAGGTGCTGAGTCGTTGTCACCGTCGCCGACGACATTGAGGTACGTCATCACGATGTCGCCGTCGACGAACTCTGGACTACCGAGTAGCAGTACCGGGACGGCAAAACTGTACTCCAGGCTACCCACGAGCTGGAAATGGTTTTCGAACAGGTTGACGTCTTCGGCTTGCCACTTGCCAGGGCCTCGCCCAAAGCCGTTCGGGAGACCTACCTGGTTGGGTCCCGGTGTTGCCGACGTCGTGATTTGGCCGATGCGCAGATCGGCCAAGTCAACAGACGAGCTTCCGTCTTTCGTCAACTGCGGCGCCTCCTTGGGAGGGCTCGATCCCAGCGTCAACCCATCGATGCGAACGTAGTTGAAAAGTTGAGCGTTAGGGTTGTGACGGAAGATCGGGGTACCACCAAAGGCCATGTTTCACGGTAACATACCCGACAACCTGGCATGATGCGGCCATGATCAATCTCCTCGGTCTCAGCGCTGCGGCGCCCGCATCTGCCCCGCAAGCTTCCGTCGACCTCACGCGCGAGATCGACGGCTTCCTGCTCCAGTCGCCGAAACCGTCCTCGTCGGACGTCGCCAACTTCCTCAAGCTGTACAGCGGCGAGGCGCGCAACGTGGCGGCGCAGGCGCTGATCGCACGCGGCATCGTCGCGTCGACGCTGACGGCGCTGACGTTCCTCAACACGTCGGGCGGGCTGAGCCGCAACTCGATCTGGGGCCTACTCTCGCTCGCCTCGGCGGGCGCGTGCGCCTACCACGGGGTCAAGCGCAACAACGGCAGCATCGGGTGGGGCGTGTGGTGGATGCTCATGGGCGGCATCTTCCCGGTGTTCGCGCCGATCGTCGCCATCGCACGCAAGCCCGGCTTCGCCAAGCCCCTGTGATAGGGTAGGCCCATGATCAAGGCGTGCAGCGTCTGTGAGCGGCGGTTTGCGACACGCTCACGTGAGACCCGCACTTGCTCGACAGCCTGCACCAAGAGTGCGTTGACCGCTTCGCGCCAAGCTGATCGGCGAGCGCTTGAAGTCGCGTTCGGCACCGCTCCAGTGAACTGCCGTTGGTTGGCGGTTACGAGCGGGGAGAAGCAATTCGTGTTCGCGTTGGTCGACGCGTACATTTTCGATGAGTTGTCGAAGGTGTTGTGGGGGCTAAGCTCACGTGGCTACGTGTTCTTCCGCAGGCGTAAACAGAAGACGAACGTGTACTTGCATCACGTGGCTCTCGGCCTCCCGAACGGTCAAGAGATCGATCACATCAACCGGGACAAGCTGGACAATCGACAGGTCAACCTGCGCCCAGTCACGCGTGCGCAGAACACGCAGAACACCGAATTTCGACCAAACCGCACGGGCTACTTGGGCGTGCGACCAAACGGCTCAGGTAAATTCGTGGCGCGCATCAACGCAGACGGGGAGCGCCTGTACTTGGGGCAGTTCGACTCGGCGGAAGCCGCCGCGCGAGCGTATGATGAGGCGGCGCTACGCTTGCGGGGCGCGTTCGCGCAACTCAACTTCCCGTCGGAGCATTCCACATGCAACTAGGTTTCATCCCCAGTTTTCAGTTCTCGCAGGACGCCAAGACAAATCCCGCGCTGAACCCGTTCGTGCAGTTCCCTGAGGGGATGTACCAGACGACAACGCAGCCAGTCGGGCCGTACTTCTCGTCGAACATGAGCGGCCACCGCATCGCGTTGTCCGGCGCCACGCCGGTGACCAACGTCGTCGATCAGACGAACGCGATGTTCGACTCGTGGTGGTGGAAGAACCGCAAGCCGCTCGTGGTTGGCGGCATCGCGCTCGTCGGGCTCAGCATCGCCGCCGGCCTCGTCGCGATCCTTCGCTAGCGCCTACGACGTCGACCGCTGAGGTCCGTCACGGGGCAGCTGGTGAGCTGATACGTCGCACAGCCGCCGCGCCCGATCCGCACCGAGCCCTGACCCTTCTCGGGTGTCGCGTGCGTACAGCGTGCGCGACCCTTGCGCTCCTGCTTCGCCCAGAACCCCTGCGAGTCCTCGGTGCGGATGGAGTCGCTCCCCATGTGCATGCCCTGTCCGCAGCCCCACCGCGCGAGCGCCGTGTAGAGCTTGGTGCCGAGCCCGCAGCGCTGGTGCTCGCGGCTCACCTCGGCGCTCTGTACCTGGAAGCTCACGCGATCCAGCATCGCGGTGACGGCCCCGACGCGCTTGCCGCCGATTCGGGCCACCGCGTCGGCGCCGCTGTTGTCCTTGAACGGCTCCACCGTGATGGCGTAGACGGGGCACGCCTCGCCGCTGTCGCCGAGCCGCCGACGCTTGCGCTTCGCCTTCATCGCCGCTTTCTCGCACCCTCGAACATCTGCTTGCGGGTCTCGCGCGCCTTCGCGCGTAGCGCCTTCGCCTTCGCCGGGTCGAACGTCCGCAGCCCACGTGCCTCACGTTCGGCGTCCTTGGCGATGGCCTCGATCGCGTCAGCGTCGGGCCGGCGCTTGCGCGTCTTCAGCGCGTGAGCGTCGGCGGCACGCTTCGCCGCTGCTTTGGCCGCGTTCAGCGTCTCGGCGTGCCCACGCCGCTCGTGGTAGTCGGGCGCGTCGAAAGCGCCGGCACCCGTGGGTACCTCGTTACCGCAGCTTGCGATCCAGCTCGCGGGCCCGCGCCTGTTCGCCCAGTTGCGCGGGTAGATCAAAAGACGGCACTTGGTGGTGAGCTGCTGCAGCACCGAGTAGCCACTCGATCGGCGCACAATCTGCCAGGTCTTCGCCATGGTCCCGAGCCTATCATCGCTGACGGCGTTCGAGACTCGCGACGACGTCGCCGGGTACGAAGCGCAGCCCTTTGCTCACGCGCAGGTATGGAATCTTCTCGTCCTTGACGAGCCGGCGCACCGTCGGCACGGACACGCCGAGCAGGCGCGCGATCTCGTCGATGTCGACCGCGCCGTCGGGGATGTTACCGGGGCGCGTCTGCGCGAGCAGCTCCTGCAGCGCGCCAGCAGCGGTGCGTTGGATGAACGCGAGCAGGTTCGACGTCGGCTGGAACCAGTCGTGATGCAGCCGCGTCGCTGTGTGCTGCTCTTGGATCATCTTCGCCAGCTCGTTCGGCGTCGCGGTTGGCGTGAGCCCGATCAGGTACGGCTCGAAGGCGTTCTCGGCGGCGAGCGCGCGAAGGCGCGAAGCGATCTGCGTGCCCTTCACGCCCTCGATCTTGATCGGTCCCAGCCCGCTCATGGGCGCGTTGACCTGCACGAACATCACCCACGACTGGTCCACCGTGTGAGGCGCCAGCGCGCTCGCGGTGTGGGGCGAAAGGACGATCATCGGATGTTTCGCTTGATCAGGCACGATCAGACGCCGGTGCGCCAGTTCGTGGAGATCTAGGCTGTTGGATACCACATCCTGCTCAGCCGCTCCCAAACTGAGGCGTAACCCTATAAAATCATTCAGCAATTACTTGCAAGCTCCGCGACGTTCGTGCAGAGTGACGGCATGCAAGTCATCGAAAAGCATGGCGGCGCGTCGCACTACATGCGGCCCGATCGCGTCTATCGGACTAGCGTGCTGTCCCCTTCGATGAACTTCAACCCCGGCCAGGATGCGCAGGCGGTGACTGCCGAGTTCACCGAGCGTTCGCAGAACCTCAGCCTCAGCGGCCCGCGCACCAGCGGCCCCAGCTACGTTCGCCAGAGCGGTCCCAACTACGTTCGCCAGAGCGGCCCGAGCTACGCTCGAAGCAGCGGTCCGAGCTACGTGCCGAGCAGTGGCCCGAGCTACGTGCCCCGCAGCGGCCCAGCGGCGGACATCAGCTGTTGCGACAACTGCTCGTGTGGTGGCGGTGATCCGTGCTGCTCCGACTGGGCCCGGGGCCGCACGATGGTCTCCAGCCGTGTGTTCGCCGGCTTGTTCGGTCCGACTGCCAAGCTCGGCTTCATGGAGCGCATGCGGCTGCGCTTCGACGCGTGGCGTGCGCGCATGTACCCGGCCAAGGCGCAAGCACAGGTTCAAGCCGGACAAGCCCAGGCACAGGCTGCACGCGATGATCGTGCGGCGGCGTTCATCGACACCGGCGCGCACAGCGCGACCTACGGCATGGCCTACGTGCAGGTCGGCGAGCGGCAGGCGCCCCACATGATGGGCCAGCTCCGCATGCTCGCGCACCTCTCGTCGTCCTCGATGCCCAAGCGCGTCGCCGACGCGCAGGTCGCGACCTCGATGGAGCACTGGAACAACCTCCGGTGGAACGGCTGAGCTGATGGCGAACATCCTCACGCTCTCGGGCTCGCACGAGGGCGTTGGACGCCCAGCGAAGGCGAAGAAGGCTCGACCAACCGCCCACCTCAAGGTGGGCCAGTGCATGTGCATCCTCAACACGCGAACAGGCAAGGGCGTTTCTGTCTGCCGCGTGCCTCCCGGCGAAACGCGCAGCGGCATCAAGTTCACGGGCAGCTGCCCCAACCCCATCAAGACCAAGTAACAGGAGAGATCGTATGGCGAAGCGTCAGCTGCTCGGAGAAATCAACTTGCTCGGCCTCAACGCGTTCGGCCAAAACCCCGGCTTGGACGAGAAGTACGGCATCCTCCTGGGTGGCGGCGTCGCGGCGCTCACCACGATCGTCGTGGGCCGTACGTCCAAGGCCGCGAACAAGGAAGCCTTCGGGCTCCTCGCTGGTCTCGGCGTCTCGGGTGTCCTCTACGCGATGAAGTCGACCCGCCACGCCGCGCTGTGGAGCGCTGCCGGTGCCGTGCTCGGCGCGGGCTTCGCGTGGCTCAACAAGGTCATGTTCGAGAAGAGCGCGCTCGGCATGCCGACGCTGAACTTCCTCAATGGTGGCCTCGGCGTGCCGCAGCTGAACTTCCTCAACGATGCCGGCCTCGGCACCGCCGAAGTTTGGGACGTGCCGCAGTCGCAGGGGACGATCCCCGGCGTGGCCGGCCCGTCGTTCGCGGGCTCGCGTCTCGGTGAGGGCAGCCCGATCGACCTCCTCGGTGCCGCAACCGCGCAGAGCGACAAGATCACCCTGATGGGTGGCCCGACGGTGCACGGCCTCTCGGCGTCGTACGGCGCGACGCTCCTCGGCGGCGGTCGCAGCTAATCCTCGGCGGGGCGACCCGCCACTTCGGCTGAAAAGCTCTCCGGGAGAGCGCCCGCGACATGCGCGGGAGGAGACGGTTCGACCCCGTTCAAGCCGACCAAGCTGCGCGTGTTGCGCGGCCCGTTTTTGCTCACCGTTGTGCTTGGGGGACGACCCCCAAGCCAACAAATCCTCGAACTTCACAAGGAGACTGCCATGGCTGGAACTGTTGGTGTTGCCCCGGGAACCACGACCCTCACGCTGCCGAACGGGCAGACCGTCGCGATCAGCGACTGGATCGACGACAAGCTCTACTCGACCATCCAGGTCCAGAACGGCCAGACCTCGCCGATCGAGGCGTTCACCGCTGGTCGCTCGCAGCCGATCCCTGGTGGTCAGCGCGCGTCGACCCGCGTCGACGTCAACCTCCCCCGCAACGGTGACTCCGGTCTGCCGCAGTCGTGGGAGATGTTCGTCTACGGCATCGGCGTCAAGATGGTGCGCGTGATGCGCCCCCCGACCGCCTCGGCCTCGCCGATCCTCGCGGACGGCAACGGTGCGCTCTCGGATCCGCCGCGCCTGCAGACCCTGTTCGCGTTCGACCGGGTGACCTACCTGGAGTTCACGTACAACGGCAAGGTCTACACCTACGGTGTGACCCAGGACTACCCGCAGGGTCACGGGTTCTACGTGTTCGCCACCACCAGCTCGTTCGAGCTGGCGCAGAACGGCGTGCCCTCGCCGCGTGATCGCAACGCGATGGTGCTCCCCATCCAGATCCGCGAGAACCTCGGCTTCAAGATGTCGTTCAGCCCCGAGGCTCCGATCGTCATCAACCAGCCGGCCAGCGACGGCGCGCAGCCGAACCTGACGTTCGCCGACATCAAGACGTATCTGTACGGCCTCATCCGCCGCGCGGTCGTCTAGTCGACGCTCCGACCAACGTGGTCGGAAAAGGCTCCGAGGGAAACCTCGGGGCCTTTCGCTTTTTCGGCTACGGCGTGACCTGCGCCTGCGCGATCACGCGCTCGGCGCGGCGCAGCTGCAGCTGCTGCTCGGGCGTCATGAACCCGCCGACCGCCCGCAGGATGCCGACCATCTCGACGAGCGCGGCGAAGCCGTCCTCGATCAGCCACTCGCGTTCGGTGGTGGCGACCACCACGGCTCGCGCCATGTCGACGAACGACGCGATGTAGCTCACCGGGTACAGGGTGACGTCGCTCTTGGGCTCGGCCTTCGCCCACACCTCCATCAGCAGCTTGGCGATGCGGTCGACCTCGGTCGGCTCACGCGGATGTTCGTCGCTCACGGGCTCGGCTTCTTGAAGATCGCGGAGACCTGGCGCTCCAGCACCGTGGCCACGTTGTCGGGCTCGTTCTCGGTCTCGTCTTCGCCCTCCCCGTCATCAAAGTCGTCGTCGCCCTCGGGGTACGGATGCTCGGGGAGCACGTGGTCGACGGCGTCGTCGAGGCGCAGGTTCGCTTCGAGGAACTGGTGCAACGCAAGCAGGAAGCCGAAGGCTTCGTCGTCGGTGTCGAAGTGGTTCGGCGACAATGCGGTGAAGATCGACGTCTCCTTACCCGAGCACAGCAACTCGAACGCCGGTGGCGCCTCATCGATGCCAAGCGCCTCGGCCATGTCGAACGACTGCATGAGCATTGCCGCGTAGCCGAATTCAACGTGCGCACCCGCTGACGGCACCTTGGGCACCAACAGCCAGAGGAAGTTGGACTCGGTGACCTCGTCTAGATCGGTTCGTGCCCATCGCGCGCGCACCGCACGCGGGACCGACATCGGGTTGGCCTCGCTGTTCGGCTGTGAGCGGATCACCTCGGGCCAGGTCGACGTGACCGTGATGCCGGCCTCGCGCAGCTTAGCCATGTAGCGCTCGGCGCGCTCCATCTCACTCGACGCCCCCGCCACGTACACGCGCAGGTCGCTCACAGGTGGTACTTCCCGCAGTAGGGGCACTTCTTCGCGGTCGAGAACTTGGTTGGCCAGGCCGTCATCTAGTTGATCCCTTCGGTGCGTTTCAGGAGTAGGTAGCGACCCCAGAACGCCACGCTGACGTTGCCGGGGATGAGCTTCTCGGCGGTGCCGGTGATCTTCGTCAGGTGGGCAGTCACGTCACCCCAGGTCTCGTCGCGCGCCTCCAGCTGCATCGTAATGCGAAACGTCTGCAGCACGGTATTCGTGTCGAGCGGGGCCAGGAAGTCGTCGAGAGCCTTGTCGGCGAGCTTGCGGGGGAACTGCTCGGGCCAGCCCGACGGGCCCTTACTCAGATAGATTTTTGGCCCCACGGCAGGCTTCCCAAACGTGACGCTGGTCTTGGGTGCGTGATAGGGTTTGGGCGTCGTCATAAAGTTGAAACGGCGACGCAAAAGGAGTCAGAGCTATGGGTCGTCTTCCGTCCACTTGGGGTGATCGCATGATCACCATGCGCGTTCCGTACACGATGGCCGGCGAGCTGGTCATGGCCAACAACCTGTCGAGCCAGTTCGTCGACGCGCTGTTCACCAACAACGTCGACATGCCGTTCGAGTGCCACCGCATGATCCCGCGCATCACCGCGCTCGACGATGCGAACGTCGCGCTCGCCAACCAGCCCAGCCAGGAACTGCTCCAGGGCCTGGCGCGGTTGCGTCTTGTCGACTTCGGCAAGAACGTCAACATGACCAAGAGCCCGACGCTGCTCAACAACCTGACCAAGGGTTCGTCGGAGCGCACCTGGGAGTGGGCCGAGCCCTACTACCTGATCCGCAGTGAGGGTTTCCAGGCGACGATCGACACCCTGGCGTTCCCGATCTGGGACGGCGGGCAGATCCCGCAGGATCCCCCGGTGGTGCCGCTCGTGTCGCTGCGTATCGAGATTGCGTTCCAAGGGTTCCTCTGCGTGGTCGCACCGCCGTCGAACACGCGCTAGCCACCCTACGTGAGGGGGGTGACAGCCACAGCTTCGGCTCGGGTTGTCACCCCCTTCGCGTATGCTCGCGCTCAGAGGAGCCTTCTCATGCAGTCATCTCAGCTCAACAGCCTCACCATCAGCCCGGTTGGTAGCAGGAACCCCGCCACCGTGGCGAAAGCGGCCACCGTGCCCCTGCGCGTCGTCGTGACGAACGTGGGCCCGGTGATCATTCTGCTCGCACACGAGGATGGCACGCTCATCAACGCGCCCGCGTTCGCCAGCACCTACCAGTTGTTGCCGGGCAAGGAGCTGACGGTGGTGCTCGTGCCACGCCAGGGGCTCTTTGCTGCGGGCATCGGCGCCGGCGGGCAGCTCTCAGCCGCCATCTCCGAAGCGATCCCCACCAAGTGGATGGAGGCGTAAGCCATGCCGTATCAATCGCACGGGTTCACGATCGAAGACTCCATCGCCCGCAACGAGGAGGTCTACGAAGTCGAGTTCACTCGTTGGGGTACGCGGCTCGACGACCCGTCCGCAGGCATCTTGCCCCAGGAGAACCTGCAGTTCCCGCCGCCAGGTGCGCGCCCGATCCCGTCTTCGGTAGCCGTCGCCGCGATCGGTCCGCGCAGCACGGTCGATCGTTGCTGGATCACCTGGGATCGTCAGAAGATCCTCAAAATCCCGCCAGCCGACGTCGTGAAACCCGAACGCGTGGTCAGCATGCCGCGCATCGTCACGTGCGACGCGCCACTGCTCTTTCCGCAATCGACCAGGGTGACGCCATCGCTGCCGGCGACGCAGTCGTGGTGGGATGCGATGCAGTTCGGAACCGCGTACGTGTTCCCGTGGGGCCCGGCGCCAGGCTTCAACCCCGCTGGGCAGGGCTCGGGCGGGGCGCCGCATGGCGGTAAGTTCGGCACGACGACTGGCTTCTACGTGGGCCAGACGTTCGTCACGTTGGACGGTAAGGTGCTGCCGTTCACCCCTGAGGAGGAGCCCTTCCTGCAGCTCCTGCTCTACACCAAGCCGCCGCTCTTCGCGCCGCCCGCCCGACGCGCAGCGATGCTGCGCTCGAGGGTCTGGTCAGCGATCAGCGACACCGACATCGTCGCGATCTACCCGATCTTCGGGCGCAAGCGCGTGGGCATCTCGCTCATCTCGCACAACTTCAGTGGCGTCCCCGCCAAGACGTGCGACTACACCGTCGGGATCATCCGCAACGTCAACGAGGATCCCTTATTCGAGCCTGCGCCGCTCTTCGAGGTCAAGGCTGCTGAAGCGCTCGGTGTCCCCGGCGAGACCGGGATCAACATCCAGCTCAACAACCAGTGCGCGGACTACGTCGTGATTCACATCAAGACGCTCACCAGCCCCGCCGGTGGTGCGCTCACCGTCGTCGCCGAGGACTGAGCTGCTGAACAAGTAGTCGGCCAGCTCGCACAAGCTGCGCTCGATCTTCTCCTCGACGTGTACCGGCATGGTCGGTTTTCATGGCACAGGTTGAAGCCGCACCGCAAGAGACGGTAGGATGGCGCAGATGCCTGCCGACCTGAGCCAGACGCGCGTCATGGTCGCCGTGTTTGCGATGCACGGCTGCGGGCCCTGCGAGGAGTTCCTGCCCCGCTTCACGGCGCACGTCGAGCGCTTCCAGCGCACAGGCTACCCGTTCGTGATCCTGCGGCCCGGTGCGAAGTTGAAGCCTGGCCAGATCCCCGTCATGATCTACAACGCTGCCGCCGAGGATTCCGAGCTGCAAGCGTTCGCGGATCGCCTCGGCGTCGCTGCGACACCGACCACGGCGATGATGACGCGCCGGGGCGTCACGAAGCTCGAAGGTTCGCTCGAAGACGCGCAGATCGATCAGCTGCTCTACGCCGCCGCCCAGGCGAATCGCTGATCGCCATGCCCGACAGCACACCCATGGTCGCGCAGGCGTGGCAGTACGGCGTCCTCGGGATCGCGGTGCTCGTCTTCGGCTGGGTGATCCATCACCTGTTCAACCGCTACGAGAAGCGTGAGCAGGTGCTCACTGCCGAGCGCAAAGAGATCCACGACACCGCCCGCAACGCGGCGCACGCGCATGCCGTTGAGCGCGAGCAGTTGCGCACCGCGCACGAGGCGAACTTGCGGACGATCACCGAGCAGTACGCCAAGACCATACGCGAGGACCGCGAGGCAACGCAGGAGCGCGAGGACCAAATCCGCCGCGAGTTCTCCGAGCTGATGGAATCGGTCGCCGCCGAGTCGTCGAAGATGGCAGCTGAGCTGACCGCCGTGCTCAACAAGATCTACGACCGCTTCCTCGCACAGCGCACCCGCAGTCGTTGAAAGGCAACCCCATGACGGTAAAGCTCGCCCGGCGTCCGACCCACAGCGAAGACGCACGTCCCACGGACCGGATGCGCACCGCCAGCGCGAAGGCACGAGACGCGTTCCTGGCGGTCGCGCGCCGGGCGCGGACGCTCACCGAGGAGCTGGATGATGCTGGGCCTCAAACGATCACAGCTGAGCTTCACGAGGAAGACTCAGCTGTGATTGTCGTGCACGAGATGATCGGCTCGCTCGCCGCGAAGATCTAGCGGTACGAGGACCGGAACGCGTCACGGACGCACTTGCCCGACGCCTTCGTGAAGTAGCCGAACTTCTTGCCGCACTGCTTGCCTGCCGTGGCGAGCAACGAGCGCACGGCCTTCGCCGCCGACGAGTTGCTGGGCTTGCGCGGACCGCACGCCTTGCCGGCCTTGCCCTGGAACTGGACCTTCTTGCCGCGCTTGGTGGTGAACGAGATCACCGCCCCCTTGCAGCCGGCGCTCTTGTGAGCCTTCTTGGTGGCGGGCGCAGTCTTCGCTTTCGACATGATGCTCTTCTCCTACTTCTTGATGGGCTTGATGGGGCGCACGGGACGCGTGCAGCAACCAGGCTTGGCCGCTGCCTTGGGCTGGCTGATCATGCCCGTACCGTATCACAGCCCCGAAGGGCCAGTCGCCTGTTGAGGCTTGCGCGCTCTTACAGCCCAGCTCGACCAAGACCAGGACAGTGATCTGTCGAACCGCGCGGCGTGCTGGGGACTGGGGCGCCCTCTGGCCTGCGAACTTACACCGAGTGGGCGACGTCAAGCCAGCGGTTGAACCGCATCGCACCATACGCACCAGCGGCGAGCCCAAGCAACGTCAGCACAACCTCGGCGCCGCTAGGTCCTGCAACCTTCCCCGTCAGTAGCATCGATAGACGACCAACGTCGGTCGCCGGCACTCCAGCATCCATGATGACGCTCATGTCTGTTGCACCCCAGCCTGGAACCGCCAACGGGAAGCTGCGTGCCGCAGTCGCCGGATCGTAAAGTTTGCCATCACCAGCGTACTGCCAAGCGACGTAGCTTGAATTCGGCCAGCCGTAGGGCGCCATCTTGCTCAGGTGCGACGACCACATCTGCGAGAAGCCGGCATGCTCGGTGATGCCGTACTCACGCCACGTGTTGCCCGTGTAGAGGATCGGAGCACGACCGATGCGCTGCTTGACGCGCTCCGCAAACTGCGACGAGAGGTCGATGACCTGTTGCTTGGTCACGCCACGCCCCGTCCAGATCTTGGCGTTGCCGTCTTCAAAGTCCCACGCGGGCGGCATGTCGCCCTCGGGATCCCACCCACCAGCGCGTTCGATCGCATCGAGCACGAAGTCGGCCTGTGCAGTGCCGCTCGCGTCGGGCGTGGCGAAGTGGTAGCAGCCTCGGAACCACGACTTGCCGTAGCGCGCACCACCTGCAGCACGAACACGCGGCCAGTTGTTCATGAACCATGCGGGTGCGTAGCTCACACCCTGCGTTGCCTTGAGCACGCAGCCAACCATGCTCGGCTGTGCCGCAAGCGCGGCGAAGTTCGGCAGCGGCCCAGTCGGATCGTTCGCGTAGATGTCGGGGATGAAGAATGGCCCACCCATCAGACGGTCTCCCCGGCTGTGAGCCAGCGGTTGAAGTAGAACGCCCCCACCGCTCCAGCGGCGAGACCCAACACGGCGAGCACAAGCTCTGCGCCACTCGTGCCAGGCGTACCGCTAGATCCAGACGCGCCGGGCTGAAACGACCCGCCAAACTTTCCCACCTCTTCAGCGTTCGCGAGGGTGTCTTCGAGGCGGTTGCGACGGCCCTGCTTGCTCGGTGAACCGGCGAACCTGGCGCACCCCGGAGCCCCGCCAACGCTCATCTCGGCGGCAGGGGTGGCCATCACGGCAGCACGAAATTCTGCCCAGCTACCCGGCGGACGCCCGAGCTTGCGTGTCATCAGCGGTAGCAGCTCAGAGGCCACGCACGGCAACGCATGCTCTTGCTTGACCATGCTCCAGAAGTCGGCGGTGTTCTCCCCCCAGTTCGCACCCACACGGCTCAGATGGCTTCGAGCTGCATCGCGCTTGCCTCGCACGAAGTTGAGGCCGGACTGCACCTGAAGGCTGCGGTTCACCGCACCAGGGTCGGTGACGCTCTGCCCCGAGCACCCGGCTCGAAGTTGTGTGAACGTGGCACCGAACCGATCATCCGCAGGATGGAAGGTCTGGAAAATACCAGCCTCGACGTTGGGGATCCCTGTTGAGCATGGATTTCCGCCGCTCTCATGCTGCAGCCAGGAGAGTAGGAACTCGATCGGCAAGTCCCCGCCAGCCGTGGACATCAACCCACGCCACTGCTCGACAGAAGCGCTGAAGGTCATCAGCCCGAGCCTACCTGCTTCCTGGGGCCCTGTGATAGCTTCGCAACATGGCTGATGCAACCGTTGCCGCCCTCCAGCACACGATCAACCGCTTCGCGAGCGCGCCGGGCGGGTTCCCGCGCATCGCCACGGACGGCCTTTGGGGCACCAACACGCGCACCGCGTTGAACACGGCGCTGCGCTGGGTCGTCGACCACGTGCAGGACCCGAGGATCAGGCAAATCGCTGCCGACTTCCAGGTCAAGCGTGGCTTCGACGATCCGAACGCCAAGATAGGAGCCACCACGACATCGTACGTGCAAGTGCGGAACTTCGTGCTCACGAGCATCAACAACTTCGTGCTCACACCTGTCGCGGACTCGCTCGAGTTCAAGGAAGTGCTTCCAAGCTCAGGCGGTGGTGGTGGTGGATCGATGATTCCTGCCGATGGCACGAACGCAGGCCCACCGTCACCAATCCCCGACCCGTCTGGGAAGGCTTCGTCGATCTCGGTGCTCGGACTCCAGCTGCCGCGCTGGGCGCTCTACCTCGGTGGTGGCGCGCTTGCGCTCGCGGTGATCGGGCTCGTGGCGACGCGCAAAAAGTCGGCGTCGACTCCGTCGCAGCCAGCACGCGGTGCCTGGCCTTCACCACGGGTCTAGCGCTACTGAGGACCGGGCGGCGTGAACGCGTAGGGGTCGGCTTCGCCGGGGCCGATGATCGTGTGCGGATCCCAGAACAGCACGTTGATCGTCGTGTCGGGGCGCTGACCACCGATCGCGAACACGACGTGGACCGTGTTCGTGATCGGGTCGAGGTACGGCTGGCCGTGCGTCAACCCGAGCCACCCGTCGACCGGCGCAAGCGGGATGACCTGCACACGCGAGGCGACGATGCCGTCACCGAGCGGTGGATCGCTGAGAGCCTGGTTGACCTGCGTCAACCCGGTGTCCACGTCGCGAGTCCCTTCCTCCGAGGGAAGCACGATGGCCATACGATTCCAGAGGAGGGCGCCTGCGACTTTGCTCATATGAGGCGACGATACGTGGCTTCCGGAGAGACGTCAAACGTCATCGGAGCCTGTGATAGGTTGGGCCCATGACCGGAATCAAGGATCTATTCGCCAGCGAGCGTGGCCTGTTTGGGCTCATGCTCGTCATCGCCGCCACTGCGCTCACTGGCATGGGGCAGATGACCGTGCCGCAATGGCAGGAGTTCGCCACGTGGGTGTTTGGCATCTACGTCAGCGGCAAGTCGCTGACCGGCGCAGTTGGGCTGATCAAGGGGTCACCCACCGCGACCTCAAGCTCGACAACCGCATCCGAGGCGCCCAAGCCCGACGCGTCGATCCTGCCCGGCTCCGCGAAGGACGCGTGATGCGCAACCTCCGCAGCTCCGTGTCCGCCGTCGCGTGGGCGCTGATCCTGACGATGGTCATTGGCTGCGGTGCATCGGCGCGCGACACGGCGATCCGCGCGACGTTCGTCACCGTCAACAGCGTCCGCGATGGCTTCACGACTTTCGACAAGGACCGCCAAGCGCAGATCGTTGCCGCTGCGACGTCTGCCGAGGGCGGCGTCGCCGCACTCGCCGCGTATCGCGTGGAGCGCGACCAGCTCCTCGTGATCCTCGACGACGTCTACCACGCGCTGACGCTGGCGATCATCGGCTCGGACGCCGCGTCGCTCACCTCGGCGCAACAGCTCGCGGTGAAGCTGAAGCAAGCCTACGACACCCTCCAGAAAGTGAAGCACCCATGAGCGAAGCCCGCGCGATCTTCAACAAGCTCGGCACCGCATTCGACGCGCTCGACGCGATCGAGGGCGTCGCCAAGGACGCGCTCGGCACCAACAAGACGGCGACCATCGCTTTCGAGGCGCTGCACGTCATCTCGGGCATGATCGCCGTGCTGAAGGCGGGCTTCAAGGGCAAGCTCACCGTCGAGGAAGTGCAGGAGGAGATCAAGCGGCTCCACTTGAAGACCACCGCCAACGACGCCGCCGCCGATCAGGCGCTGCACGACAAGTTCGACAAGACCTGAGCTTCATGCACGAGCGTCAGTACCTCAGCGGTCTCAACGAACCCGTCAACCGCCGCCATCTCGGCGACGTAGGCGACGGCGAGATCGTCATCGACACAGGCTATGGGCTCGAAGCGATCGGACGCGACGCTGACGAGGACTGGAAAGACGACTTCGAGTTTCCCGAGGACGGCTCGTTCGACCTCTACGTCTGGGACGGGCGCGCTAAGCGCGCGGTGATGCACGGGCGCGTGCTGGGCGACGCTTGTCCGTTGTTGGAGCAGTACGGAGCGTTGGGTCCCGATGACTGCGAGCCCGGCGATGTTCCGGCGCTGACCGTCGACTACGTACGGGTCGCGCCCGAATTTCGTGGACGGGGCTACGCCGTCCGGCTGGTCGATGCTGCGGTCCAGTCGTTCGCACGTCGCGGTTGGTGGATCTACGCCGACTGCTACTCGCAGCTGATCTACACGAATCTGCGCCGCGTGTTGAGCGCGCCGTTCGTTGCGACCCCTGAGATCGACCACGTGCTGGACGAACAGCCGCTCTACAAACCCACCGACCGAGAGGTGCTCAACAACCTGGACAAGCTGCCGGTCGAGAGCACCGCGAAGTACAGGAGCGGCTACCAGCTTGCGAACGAGCGCCACGTCCACGTTCTGTGGAAGCGCTGATCCGGCGACCCTCATGTAAGCTCTGAGCATGCCCACCACGGTCAAGTTCGGATCCATCGGTCCCGACGTCACGCTGCTCCAGCAGCAGCTCGGCCAGCTCGGCGCCTCGATCCCCGTCGACGGCAACTTCGGCCTCGGCACCGAGCATGCGGTCATCAGCTTCCAGCACGCACAGGGGATCGATTCTGATGGCATCGTCGGCCCGAAGACGTGGGCCGCACTCGCCAAAGCAGTGGCCTATTTCGCGGCTGCCGCGTCGAGCCTCACGCCACCCGCCGGCGTCGAGTTCTACGACCAGCGCAAGTACGCCGCGCAGGCACACGGGCCGCACGGCGAGTGGAAGGTCATCGACCGGCCCATCACGCAGGTCACAGGCACGTGCTTGCACCAGACCGCATGCAACCTCGGCGAGCGCGTCGAGCGCTACAACTCCGTCGGCGCCCACTTCGCGGTGACCCGCGCCGGCAAGGTGATCTGGCTGCACGACTTCAACCGCCTCGTCTGCCACGGCAACGGCTGGAACGCGGGCACCGTCGGCATCGAGATCGACGGGCTCTACGCCGGCGTCGAGGGCGATCCGTCGACGGTCTGGGACGACCCTTCGACGCCGGGCCGCGAGCAGGGGCAGAAGCTCACGCAGGAAACGGTGCTCGCGACGCGTGCACTCGTGCGCTGGATCAAAGCGCAGCTCGGGCCGCGCATGAACGCGATCGTGGCGCACCGGCAGTCGAGCGACTCGCGTCGCAATGACCCAGGCTCGGCGATCTGGAAAGAGATCGCGCTGCCGCTACACGTCGAGCTGAACTGCACCGACGGCGGCATCGGCTTCAAGCTCAACGATGGCTACCCAATCCCGGCTGCGTGGGACGCGCGCTGCGTTGGTATCAAGTACTGATCAGTGCCCACGGCGCCCGACGCTGCCGCCCTGCGTGAGTGGGATGGCTTCCTCGGCAGTCGCCGGCAACGAGGCGACCGCCTGCAGGACGGCATCGCGGATCAGCGCGAGGGCTGCAGCGGTGGCAATCTGCCGGCCCTGCGTGTAGCCCTCGGTGACGCCGGGCGGCTCGCCGTAGACGACTCGGAACAGCACATCCCGCATCCACTCCGAGGTGTTCATGTTCGCGTCGCGCGCGAGCTGGTTTACGGCCAGGTGCAGGTCGTCGGGTAGGCGCAGGCAAAGGGGCTTGTTCTTGAACACGGGGGGCATGGCAGCTTTCGGGTGAGGCTCGGAGAGCTTTGGGCTTCCCCGCCGGGCGCGGATCGGGCGCGGATCGGACTCGGATCGGATCGGACTTGGATCGGGGGGTCTCAGGGGCGGATCGGGCTTTTCGCTTCCAATGTGGGGATCCCAGATTTGGCCTGGAATCGGCTTAACTATCCGAATTCATTCGGATAACCGGGGGCTGGGGCTTGGATCCCTGTTCGGGTCGGATCGGGCTGTTTTCGGGCCTGTGATACGCATTCTGACCCCCCCGTGTTCGGGTGGACCACGATTTTTCTTCGTCGAATTCCCCCATATTATCCGATAGTTATGGGGTAGTCAGAAAATAGTTGGTAACGACTTGGGCCTCGTTGCGATAGAACCGTTTCACCGGGAGCCGGAACGGACGGACGGACGGACGGACGGCGACACGGCGACCCACCCAGCGACCCCATCGAGCCCCCCATGACCCCCACCCAGCACGCCACCCTGACCCGCAAGTGCGAGCGCGAGTACCGCGCCGCGCTCCGCGCCGAGGAGCAGGCGCCCACCCTGCCGCTCGCCTGGTGGGCTGCCGCTGCCTCTGAGCGCTGCCTGCGCCGGCTGCGCACGGTGCAGGCGGGCCTGCCCCTCCCCGTGGTGCAGCCGCCCCGCACCCGCCGCAACCTGGCGGCGGGTGGCCTGGCTGCGCTCGCCGCGATCGGCCGCGTGGTCGCCCGCGCCCTGACCCGCGAGGCGTCGCTGACCCGCGCTCGCCTGGCGGCGGCGCTCGCCCACGTGGCGCGCAAGGCGCGCAAGGTCACCCGCTGCGCCCTGCGCCGCGCCGTCGCCGCCGTGGTCGCCGCGCTCGCCACCGTCGCCCCCGTCGCCCGGTGCGCCCGCGCGCTGTTCGCCGCCCTGGCGGGCCACCCGGCGCCCCTGCTCGCCCCTCGCGCCTGCTCGCGCCTGCTGCTCGCTGCCTGGCCGGCTCGTGCCGGCCCGGCTGTCAGACCACCCGGCTATCACTCCACCACGCCCCCACTCCGTCACCCCGACCACCAAGACACCACCATGCCCACCACCGACGAGGACACCATGACCACCACCGACACCACGACCACCACCGACGCCCCCACTGACGACGCCGCCGAGCGCTTCGCCCTGCTGGAGATGGACGACGCCCCCGCCGTCGCGCCCAAGGCGCCCAAGGCTGCCCCCGCGATCACCGTCGCGCCCAAGGCGCTCGTGTCGCCGCTCGTCGCGGGCCGCGCGCTGCTCGACGCGGCGCCCGACCTGGCGGCGCTCACCGACGCGGCCCACGCCGTGGCGCGGGTCTGTGTCGCCGCTGGCATCGGCGAGACCCACCCGACGCGCCTGGCGCTCCGCGAGGCGTACCACGCCCGCCGCGCCGCGCTGGCGGCGGCGGTGCTCGCCGCGCCGGTCACGCCCCCCACGCCGGCGCCGGCCACGGGCGGGCTCGACCTGGGCGCCGTCCTCGGCGAGATCGCCGCCGAGGGCGCGACGAACGCCACGAGCCAGGCGTCCGGCTCGCTGGCCGACGGCACCATGCGGATCGTCGGGTTCTCGTCGGCGGCGGGGTACGTCACGGCGCTGGCCAACGGCACGAAGGAGCCCACCACGTCCCAGTACCTGGCGACCCTGCGCAACACGTACGGCTACACCGCCGAGCAGATCGCCGCGCTGACGGTCACCACGATCCATCAGGCCGCGTTGCCCGAGGGTGTGGGCGTGGTTGTCGACAACCGCGTCAACGGGGTCGACATCTTCGCCCGCCAGCGCGCCGAGCACATCGCAGCCGCGAAGTTGGTGCGCGACACCGCCGACGCCACCACGCTGGCGCTGGCGCAGCGCCTGGTCGTGGCGGACTCGCCCGACGCGTGGTGGGAGATCGGCTGGCGCGGTGTCGGCTCGATCACCCGGGCCGCGCTCGTCGCGGCGACGGGCTCGGTCACCCTGGCGCCCGACCCCAAGATCAGCAGCACGCAGCTGGCCCGCACGATCGACTTGCTGCGCGGCACGCACGACGCCGCGCAGGTGGCGACCCGCCCGCGTGGCGTCAAGGTGCGCTGGCAGATCGGTCGCGGTGCGCAACACGCCGCGTACGTCGGCGCGGAGTACGGTCAGGTGCTGGCGATCGTCGACCTGCACAGCGACAACACGCTGACGTTCGACGGCGACGTCACGATCGCCGACGAGGTCCGCGCCGAGTACAGCCGGCTGTGCGGCGACGAGGTGCTGCGCCCCGGTGACGTCACCACGTGGCTGCAGCAGGTGCTCCGTCAGTCGCACGGCGCCGTGCGCAGCGGCGAGCGCTTCTTGCTCGCCCCGCAGCACAAGCGGGCCGCTCGCGAGCTGTGCGCGGCGGTCGCCGCCGTGTGGTCGGTCGGGAACTGGACGCTGGGCCGGCTCGGGGACGACGGCGTGCCCGAGCTGGGCGTCACGTACCAGGACGTCGCGACGGTGATCGGCGGGATCTGGCAGGGGCTCGCCAACGAGGTGACCGAGGCCGAGGAGCGGTGGAGCATCACCGACGCGACGGCGACCGCCAAGAAGCCTGGCGTCAGGGCCTGCGTCAACGAGCTGGAGCGGCTCGACGGCACCAAGCCGGGCGAGGGCCTACAGGCCCGCCTCGGGCAGCTGGCGATCATCGGCGAGGGACCGCTGGCCCCGCTCCGCGCCCGCGTCGTCGCTCTCCGCGCCTGCGTCAAGGCCGCGCTCGACGAGGCGAACGACCCGACCGCCGAGCGCTTCGCAAACCTGGAGCTGGCGTAGCGACAAGCCTGGGGGGAACGCACGGGCGTGGTTCGACCAAGCCCGACGCACGAGGTCGGTGGACCCGTCGACACGGTTCCGTGCGTTCCCCCTCCCCACTTTCACCCGACCAACAGGAACATCACCATGACCCACACGAAGCAGATCACCACCCGCTACACCGCCAAGTGCCAGGCGTGCGGCATGTTCATCAACGTCGGCGACACCATCAACTGGACCAAGGGGATCAAGGGCGTCACGTGCGCCCCGTGCCCGCCGCCCGTCGCGTCGCCGGCGCCCACGGTCCCGCGCCAGCGCAACGCCGCCGACGTGATCGCCAACAACGCCGCGCTGCGGACCGATGAGGCCAGCTTCCTGCACGCGCAGTGCAGCGCGTTGCGCTCCGAGCGCGATCAGCTGGCGCTGTCGGTCGCGTACGCCGCGAACGTCGCCGCCACGATGCAGGCCGAGCGCGACGCAGCGGTGGCGCGGTGCGCCGAGCTTCAGGCGATGCTGGACGACCTGCACCGACTCGTCGTGATGCGCGGCGAGCGCGCGGACGACCTGCTCGCCGAGATCGCGACGCTCAAGGCGTTGCCCCCGACCCACGCCGAGTTCATCGCGCCGGCGAACGTGCGCACTGACGTCGACGACGACTGCCCGATCTGACACCCAACCCACGCCACACCACCGAGGACACCATGACCACCACGCACAACGAGCCCACCACCCGCACGATCACCCTCACCAACCGCGCCCCCGTCGAGATTGTCGACGACCACTGGCTGGTCATTGCCGAGGCCCGCGCCCACGACGGCATGATCGCCGTGCAGGCCAACCGCCGCTGGTGGATGAAGGTTCGCCAGCACGTCGACGGGCGCGTGATCGTCTACGGGGCCTATCTCACGCAGTGGCAGGGCGAGATCGACCGCCGCGACGGTGAGGTGTTCGGTGCGCCCACGACCCGCTGGGCGAACGGCGTGCGGCTGCACGAGGACACGGCTGCGGCCATCCGCAGGGTTGCCGCGAGCCTGAACGCGCCCGACACGCTGGTGCGCGAGCTGATCGCCAACCTGCCCGCCGAGCCGCTGACGTGATCCGCCGCTTCGGCACGATCAAGGCCCGCGTCGAGGTCTACACGACGTGCAGCTTTCACCCCGCGTGTGCGGTCTGCCCGAAACGCTACGTCACCGCGATCATCAGCCGTTGCTGGTTGTCGTGGCGCTGAGCGTCAACCAAGTAGTCGATCACCACGCCCACCACAACCCACGACCACCAAGGACACACCCCATGTCGATCACCAAGATTCTGGACCGCGTGCGCAAGATGCTGGCGCTTGCCGAGCACAGCGACAACGAGGCCGAGGCCGCGCTCGCCGCGACCCGGGCCGCAGAGCTCATGGAGGAGTACCAGCTGAGCGAGGCGCTCGTGCGCCTCGACGACCCCGAGGCGAAGCCCGAGGCGATCCTGTGCAACGAGCGTTTGGAGCCCGACGTGTCGGAGCAGCTGAGCCGCAAGCGCGTGGCGTGGAAAGAGACCATCGCGTCGGCGGTGGCCAAGGATCTGGGCGTGCACCAGTTCTTCTGGACGCGCAGCGTGCGCACCACGAACGACACGTGGCGCAAGGTCCTCGACGTCCGAGGGTTCGGGCGCGAGTCCGCGATCCAGACCTGGCGCTACACGTGCCAGTACCTCTGGCGCCAGATCGAGGAGCTGGCCGACAAGGACGCGACGACGCGCGACTTCGACGGCGTCGGTACCTGCCGAGCCTGGAAGAACGCGTTTCGCATCGGGTGCGCGCAGCGGCTCGCGACCCGCATCCACGAGAACCGCGCCGCCGAGCGCGAGCAGGCCGAGGCCGCACGCGAGGCCGTAGCGTACGGCGCCGCGATGGGCGACCGCGCGTCGCTGGCGCTCTGCACCGTCGAGCGCGAGCAGATCGAGGTCGACGAGGAGTACGCCGAGGTCCGCAAGGGGTTCACAGGGTCCATCAAACACATCGGTGCACAGTCGAGCTACGGCGGCTACCGCGCCGGGCGCGAGGCCGGCGACAGCGTGGCGCTGGGCAAGGCCCGCGCCGGCCTGCCGGCGGGCCAGGGACGGCTCACGTGAGCCAGGAGCACGGCACCGGCGAGCTGCCGGCAAGCGGCCTGCACGACGACACGTGCAAGTGGTTGTGCCCGGTGCCCGTCGGTACCCCGTGCGTGGCGCAGCACAGCTGCAGCACGTGCGAGTTCCCGTTCCAGACCGTTTCCTACTGCCGCTGTGGTCGTCGGCTCGGCGCGCAGGATCCCGGTGAAGCCTGCTCGACCTGCAAGTGGATGGAGCGCAAGCCATGATCACCCGCGAGCAAGGACTGCTGACCTGGGCATCGCGCTGGTGCACGCTGACCGCGTGGCGGCGCGACCTGTCCGAGGTCAAGGTCGAGATCAGCAACCGCATCCACGCTGGCCGACTCGGTACGTGCTTCTCGCGCCAGCAGCGCGTCGTCATCTACAAGGGCGACAGCTTCGTCGACGAGCTGGGCACGGTGCTCCACGAGCTGGCGCACGCGGCGACGATCGGCTCGTCGCACGACGAGCGCTGGCAGACGGTCTACAGCGCGGCGGTGGCCGAGGTCACCGGCATCGCTGTCACACCGTGCGCGTACAACTACGAGGTGCTCAACGCGGCAGCGAAGGACGCGGTCCGCACGTGGTGGCGCACGAGCGGCAACGCCGCGATCTGGCGCATGGCGCACAGGAAGGACGTCGGTCATGCCCCCGGTCACGAGTGAGCCCACCCCGATGCGCATCCGCGTTCACGACGGTCGGCTCGACCGTGCCGCGCTCGGGCGCGCGGTGCTCCAGCACTGTCCCTACGCGCTGCTCCCACTCGACGCCCGCGAGCTGCTCACGTTCGACACCACGGCGTGGCCCTGGTCGACGGCGCCCGAGCACCACGACCTGACGATCGCCCACCGCTTCCTCTGACAATCCAACCCTCAACCACGACAAGGACACACCCCATGATCCCCACCGTCACCAACCGCACTGCCGTCGTCGGCGGCTCCCAGTCGAGCGCGAGCTTCGGCATCTCTCTCGGCGACGAGGCCCACCTGATGGGCATCCTCCGCGAAGGGCTCTACAGCGACAAGGTCTTGGCGATCTTGCGCGAGTACGGCGCCAACGCGTGGGACGCCCACCGCTCCGTCGGCAAGCACGACGTGCCGATCCTCGTCACGTTGCCGACCTACGACGACGCGACGCTGCGCATCCGCGACTACGGCCCCGGGCTGTCGCACGAGGACGTGTTTATGATCTACACGCAGTACGGGCGCTCGACGAAGCGCGGCAGCGACGACGTCGTCGGCCAACTCGGGATCGGCAGCAAGAGCGGGTTCTGCTACAGCGACAGCTTCACGATCACGTGCTGGACGACCGAGAGCTTCGACGACGACTTCGTCGGCCCGCGCTGCGGCACCCAGCGCGTCTACGTCGCCACGCTGGGCGCTGACGACAAGGGCACGATCAGCTTGCTGGCCGAGCTGGCGTGCGACCCGACCGACACGGGCGTCGAGATCCAGATCCCGACGAAGCACAACGACCGCCACGAATTCGAGCGCACCGCTCGCCGGCTGTTCCAGCACTTCGTGCCGCGCCCGACGATCAACTGCGAGCTGCCCGAGCTGCCCGAGGAGCGCACGGTGCTCAAGCACGGCGTGATCATGCCGGGCGGTGGCGACTGGATCGCGGTTATGGGCTGCGTGCCCTACCGCGTGAACCTGACCCAGCTCGACGAGCTGCTGGTCAACAAGTGCCTGGGCAACCTGAACGGCACGCTGACGTTCGACATCGGCGGCGTGGCGATGAGCGCGTCCCGCGAGGAGCTAAAGTACACCGCCGCAACCAAGGCCGCGCTCACCGCGAAGTTCGACGCGCTCGTCGACGAGTACGTGACCCACGCGCTCCAGGAGCTGGAAGCTGGGGTGCCCGACGGCTGGGAGACGCGGCTGCGCGTCAAGGTGCTGTCGAACCTCGGCCTGCCGTTGCCCGAGCAGTGGCTACCGTTCTTGGAGAGCACCGCGAAGGTCGCGTACAACCCCGCCGACTTCACCATCATCCACAACAAGAGCGCGTGCTCGCGCCTCGCGGTCACGTCGCAGACGCGCCTACTGCTCGACAACACCGGCAACGACCTGAGCGGCTACCAGCGGCTGAGCGACGACGACTACGTGGTGCGCTCGACGAGCAAGACGCCGGACGAGCTGCGCACGGTACTCGACGCCGCGCTGACCGCGAGCGGGCTCGCCGGGGTGCGCATCGAGCTGCTGTCGACGATGTACTGGACGGCGCCGGTCGTGCCGGTGAAGAAGAAGAGCAACCCCAAGCACCGGGCGCGCATGTTCCGGCTCGACGGTTGCGCCTACGGGCGCAGCACCAAGTTCTCCGACAACTGGGAGGCCGTGATGCGCGTGCCGACGAAGGACGACGTGTTCGTGACGATCGAGAATTTCCGCGCGCAGGGCTACAGCGACTTCTTCCGGCACCGCGCCGAGGACCAACTGCTTGCCAAGAGCTTCGGCGGGACGGTGCCTGACATCTACGGCTACAAGTCGACGGAGAAGAAGCCCGTCGACGAAAGCCTCATCGAGGGCACGCACTACCGCGCATGGCGCAAGATGTTCATCGAGACGCTGCGCACGCCCGCGAACCTGGCGTTGGTCGACCTGCTCTGGCGAGCCCACCCGAAGGTCGAGCCCCATAGCAACCTCAACACGTCGACGCCCAAGCAGCTGGGTTGGCTCGCCACGAAGTTGGGTAGCCACCACCCGATCATCCTGTTCTGCGAGGGCACGCGACAGGCCGAGGCCGAGCTGGAAGCGTTGACGACGTCGAGCCAGGTGCTCCACACGCTGGCGGCTCGCCTGGAAATCACCTACGAGAAATCGACGACCACCCTCGCGATGCAGGCGCTCAAGGAGCGCTACCCGTTGCTGCGCCGCGTCTCGTTCAGGGTGCTGTGGAACGAGCCCTGGACGCGCGACGGCGACGGCGACGAGCGCGAGGACTGGGTCGAGTATGTGCTGCTCCGCGACGAGCGCAACCAGATCAAGGCCGAGGCCGCGCTGGCCGCGCTCGATGCCAACGTCGATGAGGAGGAAGCACAGGCGATCGAGACCGAGATCGTGCTCATGCGCGACCTGGACGATCGCGAGACATCGTCCCGGAACTGGATCGGCTGCGAGGCCGACGCGTGAGCCGCCACGCCGAGTACCAGCGCTTCCTTCAGAACAACACCAACTTCCTCTACCGCGCCAACGACAACAACGAGCAAGGACACGCCCCCATGACCACGATCCCGTACACCATGACCAACGACTCGATCACCGTCATCCTCGACGGCAAGCCCCACCACGTGCAGCAGGGCACGCCGCAGTTCAACGGGCTGCGCGACGCGCTCTACCGCGAGGACTGGGCGGCGATCAGCACGCACCTGTCACCGGCTGGTGCGCTTCAGCAGTGGCTGGGCGACAAGTTCGTCGTCGCCACCGACGGCAAGACGATCAGCTTGGCTGGCGCGGTGCTGCCGGCGAGCCTGACCACGCGCATCTGGACGATGGCCGCTGCCGGCGAGTCACCGGCGCCGCTATTCGCGTTCTACGAGCGCTTGCAGCGCAACCCGAGTCACCGCAGCGTGCAGCAGCTGTTCAACTTCCTCGGGCACGTGGGCATCCCGATCGAGCCCGACGGCACGTTCCTGGCCTACAAGGGCGTGCGATCCGACTTCCTCGACGCGCACAGCGGCACGCTGAGCAACGTGCCCGGTGCGATCCTGAGCATGCCGCGCAACCAGATCAGCGACGACCCCGACTACGCGTGCCACGTGGGGCTCCACGTCGGCGCGCTGTCCTACGCCCACGATTTCTCGGCACGCGTGGTGGTCGTGCGCGTCGACCCCGAGCACGTCGTGTGCGTGCCCAAGGACTACGAGTCGGCGAAGATGCGCACGTGCCAGTACGAGGTCATCGGCAACTGGGTGGGCGAGTCGAACGACTCGATGCCGAGCACGACGTACACGCCCGACGTCGCGGTGCGCGGCGAGCACGACGAGCAGGAGTGGGGCGGCGAGGTCGAGGACGGCACGCCGAGCGTCGAGCTGGCGGTCGAGGACGAGATCGATCGAGATCCCCAGGCGGACTTCGAGGGTGACGACGACGACTGCGAGATCGACAAGTCGGGCACCGGCACGATCAGCGACGTCATCTTCGGCACGATCTACGGCGACGTGTGGCAGCTCGATGCCTCGGACGACGACGACGACGACGATCTGCCGGTGCTCAAGGATGAGGATCTGAGCCCCGAGTCGCGCGAAGCGCTGCAAGCCTGGCGCAACAAGCTCGCCGCCGATCGCACGTTCTTCGAGGTGACCGATCGGCAGCTCAAGAAGCAGCCGACGCTGCCGGCGAACCTGGCGCAGGCCGAGCGCACCGACACGGCCAAGGCCAACAAGTCGAAGGCGGCGAGCTTCAACCGCATGAACCCGGCGCGGCTCATGGAGCAGTCGATCGACGACCTGCGCAAGTATGCCTCGGCGCACCTCAAGATCGTCGGTGCGAGCAAGATGCCGGGCGGCAAGGCCGTGCTCGTCAGCAAGATCCTGCGCGCCCGCAAGCGCCGCTAGCACCCTCGCCGCACATCACGTGTGTGTGCGCGAAGGAAGCGCAGCCGACGAGTTGTCTCGGGTCTGCAGGGGTGTGTGCCCCGGACCATGAGTCGGCTGCGTTTCCTTCACGCCCGCAACGAGACCGGCTCGGCCCTCCCAGGTGCGAGCCTGCTGAAGCAGATCAAACCAGCGCCGCAGCTGCGCACGCCCCGCGACCCCTCACGTAGAAAGAAGCCATGACCAGCAAGAACATCACCGAACTGACCGACGCCGCCTTCAAGGCCAACGTGCTCGACGCCAAGACCCTCGTGCTCGTCGACTTCTGGGCGACGTGGTGCGGCCCCTGCAAGCAGATCGTCCCCGCGCTGGAGGCCGTGGCCGACGCCTACGTGGGCAAGCTCAAGGTCGTCAAGATGGACATCGACACCAACTCGAAGGTGCCGCAGGACTACCGCGTGTCGTCGATCCCGACGCTGCTCTTCTTCAAGGACGGCAAGGCGGTGGGGGCCATCCTCGGCGTCGTGTCGCGCGCGAAGCTGGCGGCAGAGATCGAGAAGCACCTGTGAAGTGGCGCCCCAAAAAATGGCGATGGCCCTCGGCTGGGCACGTGGGACAACGACCCCTTACAGCTGGGTGCGGTGGTCAAGGATGTCGGCGCGGACGTAAAAAGTTCGTGTCGCCGCTCGATGTTTGTCGGATAACCCGACGGGTCGCCCGGGTGGTACCGTTGCACGTGGCGTACTTCATGACCACCGAGCTTGGCCGCGAGGTTGCCCTTGAGGACTGGCACGGATTCCATCGAGATCGACTGCTCTCGGTCATGTACCAGATGCACACGATGGGCGTGCCGTACCCGTTCTTTCAGTTGTCGATGATTGAGGGCGTATGAACCAGGCGCTGGGCGAGGTTGTTCGCAAGTGCCCTCGGGAGCCCAGTGGAAGGGCGCTTGGCGCGAGAGGCGAATGGGTTTCGGCTGACCGAGGCTGGGTCCCAGTGGGTGCGTGAAAACAGCAACGAGAAGTGATCCTCCGTGGACTTGTGGCTCGTCGCGAACGTGTTCGCGACCTCGTAACAGCAAGGATCGCATGAACCTCTCCTACCAACAGGCGACGATCAGCTTCTGCAGCGATCTCACATCGCCGGATGGACCGAGCCTTCCCGTTGCAAGTCTCCTCATCGGCGAGACCGACGCTGGGCGCGTCGCAGGGCTCGCGTGGCTCGTGCCGCCGAACCTGGACCCGCTGACGAGGGCGATGCTCAACGATCTCGATCGCCTGGTCCGCAAGTACGTCGACGAAGCGTTCAAGCGCCGCCCGGCCGCGACGCCGCTGAGCGACGTCCTGTCGCGCGTCTATCACTCGCTTCGCAATAGCCTGCACGTGAGCACGATCCACGACCCGGCGTCCGTCGAAGTCCACGACCCGAACGAGCTGACGACGACCGTCGTCGGGTTGTGCAGCAGCGGGATTCGGATGGCACTCGATATCGGTGTCGACTTGGTTCCCAAGCCTCGTCCGAACGCGGGTTGGGAGTTGCCGGAGTCGCGGTTGTGGACCCCACCCGCCCCCCATCATCTGGTCTCGGTGCGAGTCGATCCTCGCCCATGTTTGGGATCGCGGCGTAGAGGTTGATGCCTTGGTTGAAGAGCGACGAAGAAGCCCCGCAAGAGCCTGCTGGATCGCGTCGCGGTGGTCGGGGTACCGGCGAAGAAGGCTCGCAAGTAGCCCTTGACGTCCTGGGCTGAGTGTCTTATATACTC